>ENA-OOXA01000684-OOXA01000684.1-human-gut-metagenome-genome-assembly--contig:-NODE-684-length-22527-cov-28.224279_pt1 | contig 22527 bp, 23 predicted proteins | sample MGYA00241581_ERZ501331 | MGnify/ENA primary metagenome ERZ501331 (study PRJEB25962, sample SAMEA2042982) | human gut metagenome | biome: human gut; feature: human-associated habitat; material: faeces...
ATAGATTATCAGTTCAGAGGTTCGAATTTTAAAGGAGGATATCTTTAACGCTTACGATTGAATTTATGACTTCTCTAGGATCGGACGTTAGCCGAGTGAGGAATAAGTTCGATACAAAAAAACCCACCAAAGGTGGGTGTTTTTTCTAAATGGCGCTAACTATAAGGATCGAACTTATGACCACTCGGTTAACGGCCGAGAGCTCTACCTCTGAGCTAAGTTAGCGCGACGATTAAGAATATACACATTAGCAACTAATAATGCAAGTGATTTAAGAAAAAAACTTATTTTTTAGTTAGTATTTCTTTATAGCTCCTCATATGCTTACAAACATACTTCTTTCGTTAGCTTTGAAAGTAAGATACCTATCCAATCATTTTAATAACAAACTAATGTAAGAGAGATTCTATAATCATCATTGCAAACAACAAAGGAAACCAAATTCCTATTTATTTTTTTCATATTTATACTTTAAGTAATTTCATACATATTCATGCACAACGCATTATTTAAGGCTTTAAATATCAATACGTGGAATTGGAAAAAGCTAAATTCACAAATTTAGATTATTTTTTCATTTATAATAGTTCTACTATTAAAACCTTTATTATTCATATAAAAGCAAATAAATATCAAAAAAGATTGACCTATATCGGCCAATCTCATTATTCATCCCTTATTTATCTAAGAAAACATACTATACTGATTTCATTGAGTCGCAACTCAATTTTGAATTAGATAACTAAGAATGAGCAACTAACTTAGTGCTTTTTAAGAATTCAATTTATGAATTATAATTGAATCCAATTTTAATTAATACAAGCACTAAGCAGATTCCAATATTAGTAAAATAAGATATCCAATCTAACTTAGATAAATTAAATCTTTTTGTTAGGACTGCAGTACACAAGTAATAGCTTAGGCCATACATTATGAATGAAGAAATAGCAGATACTACACTGATAAAGAATAAGTTCAACAGTGAAGATGATGCTGTACTCCATGCCAAGATAAAGAACATAATATGTATAAAGAGTTGCGGTAAAAGCTTGGTAGGATTAGCTTTTCCAAAATCTTCAGGATATTCTTTATAACCTTTATTAACAAAAACAATTGAAGCAATAGATAAACCTATAAAGACGACTGTAGTCACGACAATCATTATTGTGTTCGGCATATCAATACCAAAAGTAAGCATAAATGAATTATTAACTATCGATCTTTCAAAACAAATGAATCCCACAACTATTCCATACAACCATCCTATAGGAGCATAAGGATAAATAGAATCAATACTTGAAGATATAGAATTCAAGAATCTTGAAATAAGAGTAACATTAAAAGACAAGACAACAGTTGCAATAAGCAGATAAACAACTGAATTAAAATTATTCGTACCTAAGGAAGCAATATAAACATTTAAATAATATGCTAGACCTAAGCAAATTAAATAAAATAACCAATAGAGAATAACCATTCCATAATTGTAATAGTACGGTGAATCTATCAAGCCTAATTTATAAGCAGAATCAGCAATAGAATTGTAATAGACTTGTTTGATTACAATAACAATACTTCCAATTATAAATACTAGAGTATAAGCCCCAAGAAGTATTATCAATCCGATTAGAGTCCTTGTTCTTAACAATTCTCCTTTATCAAAAGGAGCTTCTCCAAATACATCCGCACTTCTCCTTTTAAATCTATACTTGCAAACAAAGACAGGAATGACAAGGGACATAAGTCCAGCAGCAATAGTCAATCCTAGATAGGGGGTATTAGTAGGCAAGTGTATATAATCTTTATTCATTGATACGGAAGGGACGACATTAATATTCATGATAGTAATCAGGAATACCAACAACATGACTAAACAAGTTACAACTGACAACGAAATCCAGTTTTTAAACTGCCATTTAAAATATCTCTTATTCATTGATAAACTCCTTTCTTCTTGAATATTCCATCTCTAAAGCAATTAAATCAGTTGGAGATATAGGAAGCTCCTCGCAAATAGTAGGATTTAATCCATTTACAATCTTGTCTTTTGTGTCATTTTGCTTTATTGCGGATATTTCATAGACCGCACCAATTTTCTTAAAGCTCAAAACATAAACCCCTAATTTTCTTATATCATCAACACAAACATCTTTGGAAAAGTAGCACTGTAAACAAATGAACTCATCCTTCATCGATTGCTCATCGCTGGTAGTAGCCAATGTACCTTTTCTAAGAACATAATACTTATCAACTAGTTTATTCAATGTCTCAATATTATGAGAAGCTATTAAGATACAGCTCTTATCTTCCATAGACTTTCTTATAATTTCTTCTTTGATCCAATCCATGGCAAGTGGATCCAAGCCGTCGAAAGCTTCATCCAACAAAAGATACTTAGCTTTCATAGATAATGCGACACATAAAAAAGCTTGCCTCCTCATACCCTTTGAAAAATTATTGATGTTCTCTTTTTGATCAAGTCCTGTTTTTTCAATCAAGGCTTTACATCTTTCCAAATCCATGTCAAATAAAGAAGCATAAAATTCAGTCATAGACTTTAGAGTTGAATAATTAGGTGAGTATGGATCATCAGTTAGAAAAAACAAATTCTCTTTAGCTTTTTTGCTAAAAGATTTATTTCCATCGATAAGAATCTCGCCTTCATCTGGTTCATAAATACCTGAAATCAATCTGAACAGGGTGGATTTTCCTGCTCCGTTTTCTCCAACAATTCCTGAAATGCCTTCTTTGAAATCCATTGAGAAATGATTCACAGCTAAAGTGTTCCCAAGTTTTTTACTGATATTCTTAATTTCAATCATAATTTGCTCTTTTTCTCCTTAACGATTTCTTCAATTTCTTCTATCGAATAGCCTAGACGTAAGATATCATTGATTAAAGACTCAAGTTTATCCTTCCTTCCTAGTTCATTTTCCGATTTGACAAAATAGCCTTTCTTAGGTAATGAATCAGCAAATCCTTCATCCTTCAGCAAAGAGAAAGCTTTGGCCACAGTATTAAGATTTACTCTGTTCTCCAATGCCACGTCTCTGATTGAAGGAAGAGGTTCACCATTTTTAAAAACACCCATAAGGATCATCTTTTTATAATAATCCTTAAGCTGAACATAAATCGGATCCGTATTATTAAATTGCATATGCCCCCTCCTCTGTATTAATTGTACTATTTGTATTATTACTATGCAACAAAAAAATGCACCCGAAGGTGCATTTACGAAAGAAAAGAGTTAATTACTTGTTGCTAGCTGCAGCCTTCTTGGCATTCAAAGCAGCAACTGCTTCAGCCTTGGTAGGAGCGACAGCGGCAGAAGGATTAGACATAGTAATCTTAGCAGCAGAATACTCAGTGTTATAAGCCTTGACATTCTCGCCGAGAGCTTTCTTAGCTTGCTCAACAATCAATGTAAATTGAGCAGGATCGGAGATAGCAATCTCGGAAAGCATCTTACGGTTAAGCTTGATATTAGCTAGGTTGAGTCCATGAATCAATTGAGAATAGCTGATTCCATTTGCCTTTGCAGCAGCAGAAATACGGCTGATCCAAAGCTTACGGAAATCATTCTTTCTGTCACGACGTCCGACATAGGCGTAGTGAAGTGAGTGAAGAACTGCTTCATTAGCAGTCTTGAACAATCTGTGACGGGATCCACGGAAACCCTTAGCAAGCTTCAAAACTCTATTGTGCTTGCGACGAAGAACATAACCACGTTTGACTCTCATAATTCTCTATCCTCCTGATTACTTGCTGATAAGTGCCTTCATTGCCTTACCATCAGTCTTGTTGAGGTAACGGGCATGACGAAGGTTGACCTTCTGCTTGTGTGTTTTGCTCAAAGCGAGGTGGGATGTATTTTGGTTGTACTTCTTCACCTTGCCGGTTCCAGTAATCTTGAAACGCTTTGCAACGGCTCTTTTTGTCTTAAACTTTGCTTTTGCCATTTTGAATAAACCTTTCCTTTCGAGCTACTTCTTTGAAATAGGGTTGACGTAGCAGAAATAATATTTACCCTCAAGTGTAGGCTTGTTCTCACAAGTACCATACTCTTTGACCAAATCTAAGAAGGTATTGATTTTATTGTCAGCAGCATCCATCTTGCTGATCATTCTTCCCTTCACAAAGAGTGAAACCTTGACTCTATTTCCTTTTTCAAGGAATTTGATGGCTTGGTTAGCTTTGGTCTCGAGATCGTGAAGATCTGTAAGAGGAGTGAAGCGTACTTCTTTAACTTCAATCTCTTTTTGATTCTTCTTCATCTCTTTCTCTTTTTTCTTCTTCTCAAACAAATACTTAGAGTAATTAAGAATTTTGCACACCGGAGGGTTACCATTAGGACTGATACAATAGAGATCAAGTCCTAAGGCTTCTGCCTGGCGGAGGCCTTCGTCACGACTCAAAACCTGCGATCTTCCGTCTGGAAAAACCACACGGATATTTTTAAATCTGTAGGGAATGAATTCGTTGACTAATTCATTGCTCTTTTTCTTTGGACGTTGGTTAGGATACACTCCTAATCCTCCTTTATTTATATGGACGGACCAACATAGAAAAAAGGCGGGTGACAAACACCCGCCACATGAAATTTCTATAGTGTGAATTTCAAGGCTTTTGGCCGACGGGCTATGTCCATCCGGCGAGAGCGGGTGCTCTACTTTCCTATGTCTTCCGACGATTGGTAATGATAGACTACAGCAAGAGAAAAGTCAAGTGTTTTCTATGATTCTAATTCCTTTTATCAATGATATCTTCTAGCATTCCTAAATATTCTATGCTCCAATCAAAACTTTTCAAGAATTCACCATGGAAATCATTATTCTTTCCTTCCAAATAATCCCAAAAATCACATTGGATGTTTTCTTTCCTTAGGCCTAAGGAGCCCCTGAAAAATAATACACAATTAAAGCCTATATCTTTTAAGGTCTTTCTCAATCTCCAAACTGCATCTCTATATAAAATCTTAGCCTTATCCAAATCATAATCAGGCCATAATTGCGTTATAGCATCGCTCATGGATAAGTTTTTTCCTTTATAAACAAGAAGTAAAGCAAATAATTCCATAGATTTATTGGAAGAGAATCTGACGATTCTATCGTTTAAAAAGCAATTAAATGTATCGAACATAACTACTTTCAAAATATTAGTTTGCTCTTTAACCACTTCCAAATAATGGCTTAGAGATTCTTTATCATATGGCTTATAAATGAATCCGATGCAATGATTTCTGACTATTTCAGGCAAATTGCTTTCATCCTTGGTGGAACCAGTGATAAAAGCTATCTTTATATCCGGACAATGAGATATTAAAATCTTTGCTAAATCAATGCCGTAAATACTTGGCATATTGATGTCCAAAAAAGCTGCATCAACTCTTCTTTTATCGATATATTTTAATATTTCATCTTCATCATCTTTAAAGAAATGATACTCCATTTGTTCCTCAGACATAATATCTTCAAGAAATGTATTTAATGCTTTCATTTCATCATCAACTATGATTATTCTCATACTTTCATTCCTCCTTAAAAGAAAGCAAATTTGTTTCTGTAATAGGTATTAAAATAGTGATTGTAGTGCCTGTTCCTATCACACTATTTATTAAGACCTTAGCTGATAAAGATAATTCCAATCTTCTTTTTGCGTTCATCATTCCGCAGGATAATTTCTTTATAGCTTTAGGATCAAATCCCACACCATTATCTTTTATGATAACGATAATGTTTTCATTAGAACTTCTAGTGGAAATGACAATTTCGCCATCTTCTTTGCTCTCTGTTCTTGCGTATTTTATAGAGTTTTCAATAAACACTTGAAGAGAAAAAGGCGGAACATAGAAATCCATAAATTCAACATCATATTCGACGTTATAATGAATAGAACGTTTCATTTCTTCTAGCCTTACAAATCCATCAATTCCATCAAGTTCTTCTTCAAAAGAAATAAGAGGTTTTCTAAAATGGGAAACATGATTTCTCAAATAATTTGAAAACAGATTTAAAAAGTTATCTCCTTGTTCCAAATTCTCGTGATATATATTCTGAACAGCATTTAAGCAATTGAATAGAAAATGAGGATTGATTTGTTTCATCAAAACTTCGCTCTCCAATTCTTTGAGCTCTTTCTCATATTCATAGGATTTCAATGCTCTTTTAACATTTGAAAATATAAAATATACATAGATTGAGATATAGAGGATGACGATTGAAAAAGCATAGAACAAGCCTACGCCATAAGTTTTAACTTTTAAGATATCGGCAATTTGAAAAAACAATTCCATTCCGAGCAATGCAAAGACAATATTTTCACAAACATAAAAGATAAAATCATCATCGGTGATTTTCCCTTGATTATTTATACAAAACAACATTGTTGCTATTGCATAAATTGCTAACGCAAATATACCATATCCAAAATAATTCAAAACGCAATATAAGATAAAACAGCCCAACGAGAATAATAGAACTATCATTTTATTGAAGGAGCCCACAAAGATTTTATATCTGAAATCAACAAAATTAAGTGTAAAGAATACTGAAGCTATAAACAGAAGAAAATGAACACTAGAGATTACATAATGAATTATAGGAGCTATCTCCACACCATAATAGACGATGTCTATCACATCTGGTGAAAACAAATAACAAAGCAAAATAAAAAGAGAAGATACAAAAGTATGGTAAGTGGAATCGTATATGATAAACATCGAGACAAACTCAATCAAAACAATAAAAGAAAGAAAGACTAAGGACAAAGTCAAAGCTATCTTATCAGCCTCTAAATCAAAATGATATATCTTAAAAGAATAGAAAATCAAACATAAGACCAAGCCGAGAATAGCGAATACAAATTGAAGGATATAGTTTCCGACTTTCTTAGTTTTCATAGTTCTTTAATTTAGTATAAATACTTATTTATACTAAAAATTATACTTCATTATGTTCAATATTCAAAGCTGATGTAATGAGCTGTTTTTTTTTACAAATTAAAGATATTATCAATTAAATAGAGTTTTGGCCTTTTTGTTCAAATTTTCTTCAACTTTCTTAGATTTTTGAATTTTTTCAAAAATAAGCCCTGCCGTTTTATCATCCGTTAACTGGCTTATTTCACCAACAGTAGCATTTAATAAAGAATCCATTGTCGGATAGGCATTCAATAATCTTTCTTTTTTCTTATCTCCAACCCCTGGAATATCATCAAAAAAGGTTGAAAATAATGACTTAGCCCTCTTATTTCTATGTGTGGTAATAGCATATCTATGAACTTCATCCTGCATTCTCATCAGCAAGAAAAATAGAGGTGACTTTTTGTCCAATGGAATCAATTCACCAGTATCCCCATCCATCAATGAATTTGTTTCATGTTTATCGTTTTTTACTAAGCCTGCCAATTTAACACCCTTGATATTAGACCTTGAAATAGCATCTATCGCAGCTTCGACCTGAGTGATACCACCATCCACAATTATCAAATCAGGTGCTTTTAAATTATCTTTTACAATTCTTGAGCAGCGCCTATAAATAACTTCTCTCATAGAAGCCATATCATCTGCTTTGTTCGGCTGATGAATATTAAACCTTCTATATAGTTCAGGAGCTTTTTTCCCGTTTACATACGTGACCATCCCGCCAACTGCATCTTGACCTTGTGTATGAGCGTTATCGAACAATTCTATTTCCAGTGGAAGTCGATCCATATGGAGTTTCTCCTGCAAATCTTTTAATAGATCTAAAGTATCATCTTCAAGCCTTGCAGTCATAAAATGTGCATCTAATCCTGCTTTAGCGTTTTCCAATGCTAAAGACAAAATGTCTTTCTTTATTCCTTGTGTAGGCACTACTATATCCAAATCCAGCAATTGTTTTAAAGACTCTCCTAAAGATTCATCTGATACAATAAGTTCTTTAGGCTTTGGATGATTTAAATAGAATTGACAAATCGCTGTTTGCAATTCTTCGTTCAAATCCTCTGTAACTTCATTGATATAAAGATTCTTTCCGAGCAATATTCCTTTTCTATAGAGGAGAAACAACATGCAAACATATCCTTCTCTAGTTGAGAAAGCAAAAACGTCTCTATCTACTTTGTCTTTCATCATTATCTTCTGATCTTCAGTAGTGGCATTAATGCTTTGAATTATTTGCTTATATTCACCAGCTTGCTCAAAATTAAGATTGTCGCTTGCTTCTTCCATCTTCTTTCTATAGAAAGAAATAACTTCACTTGTATCTCCATTTAAAAATTTTTTAATCTTATCTCTGACGGTATTGAAATCATTAATTTCATCATCATTGATAACTGGATTTTCTGCTTTTGCTAAATAATAATAAAAAGATGGCTTCCCAGGAGTGAATTCTTCTCTTGAGACAAGATATGTTCTATTCAATAATTCCATAACCTTATGGGCTGCATTGGAATCTGGATATGGTCCAAAATAATCATAGGCTTTGGATGTCTGTTTATGAAATATTTTTAAAACTGGTTGTTCTGTTCTTTTTACTCCAATATACGGATACATCCTGCCATCTTTTAAAAGAATATTATATTTTGGGTAATATTTTTGTATCAAATTGATTTCCAAAAGAAAAGCTTCCTTTTCCGAATGTGTTTCAATCCAATCCAAATCAGTAATTTCCTGGACCATCAACATTACTTTTCCAACTTGAGGTCTGGTGAAATATTGCTTAACTCTTTTTACTAAGCTTTTTGCTTTTCCAACATAAATAATTGTACCGTTCTTATCCTTCATTTGATAAGATCCAGGTTTATTTGGAAGCAAGTCTAATTTTCTTTTAATTGTTTCATTCATCTTTACTTTAAATAGACAACAGTAGCTCCAAGGCCACCTTCACCTTCTCCACCTTCTCTAAAAGATTTCACATAGTTCAATTTTTTCAAATGAGCCCATATTCCATTTCTTAAAGCAAATGTACCCATTCCATGAATGATGATTACAGATGACAAATGACATAATTCAGCATTATCTAAAAACTTGTCTACTTCTGGAGTGGCTTCAGATACTGTCATTCCAATGATATTCAGTTTTGTAGAAACACCTTTAGCTCTGTTCATGATTGAATTATCTAAATTGGATACAGTTCTACTCATAGGCAATTTAGAAGCAGAAGATTTGACAAGGTCAGAGAGATTGACAGTCATTGTCATTCCATTGTAATAGAATTTAGCTTTGTTTTTATTAGCACTAACCAATCTTCCTATCATAGAACCATAAGAAACGATATCCCCGGGGTGCACTTCTTCAGGTTTGCTGACATGTTTATGGAATTCATTATCTGATTGATCAGCTGAAGAAGTAACTTTTCTAATCTCACCTTTGATTTTGGATTTTTCGTTAAATCCAATATCAGCTTTCTTTCCTTCAGACCATAACTTATCTAATCGATCAAGTCTTTCCTGCGCGTATTCATCGACTTTTCTATCAGCACGTTTCTTAATATTCTCTTTTTCATCAGCTAAAGCTTTAATAGCGCTTTGCCTCTTTTCTTCCAATTGCTTAACGTTGTTCAATTTATCATCCAACTTTTTTTGCAAAGCATCAGTTTGTTTTATCTTAGCATTGAGTTCAGCTGTAAGTTTTTCGACATCAAATTGTTTTTGGGAATCCCTATATATTTTTGCAGACTCAATCAATTCTTTAGGCAATCCCTTCTTTGAAGCAACCTCAAAGGCATATGAATTTCCAACAGCACCGGGGATGAACTTAAATGTAGGAGTTAAAGTTTTCTCAGAAAATTCCATAGCTCCGGACAAAATCTTTTCTTCTGAAATAGCATATTTCTTTAGTCCATCGTAGTGGGTTGTAAACACTCCAAATGTACCTTGATTTAACATATGTTCGATAAATGCATGTCCAATGGCTTCTCCATCACTCGGAGCAGTTCCTTGACCTATTTCATCGACTAAAACTAACGAATTACCTGAAGCATTTTCATACATGTTCTTCAATCCCAACAAATGACCAGAGAATGAAGACAAGTTTCCAGACAAAGATTCCGAATCACCAGTCAATATATCGACTTCATCGAATATCTTCATGGTAGCTTCTTTATGACAGGCAACCATAAGTCCCATTTGATTCATGATAGCAGCTAAAGCCACAGCTTTCATCAAGACAGACTTTCCACCTGCGTTAGGTCCAGAAATTATCAAGACCCTCGGCTCTAGATCACCGAGTTTCAAATCGTTATCCACTGCTCTATCCAATGGAATCAAGGGGTGAATCAATCCTTCCAAGGACAAAGTATCTTCTTTTATATTTGCTACAACTCCATCATAAGTTAAGCCAAATTCCACTTTTCCTATATAGCCATCTAAAAGATTATAAATATAATAATTCTTGTCTACAGCATCTACTCTTTGGAAAAACATCTTAGAAAATCCGTCTAAGATTCTAGCAATCTCTGCTTTCTCATCGTTTAATAGTTTTTCCTTCTTGTTTTCAAATTCCAGCAACTCATACGGGATTACAAATAATGTCTCACCGCTTTTAGACCTATCGACAACCATTCCTGGAACTTGATTCTTTTTAGATGCTGTTACAGCCAATGTCTGAATTCCATTTTTTATGACTGGTTGAGATATCTCAAGACTTGATTTGTATTTATTAGAGATTCTCTGAATCAATCTAGATTCTTCACTTACCAAGCCTCTAAATTCACTTCTAATAGAGGCTAATTTTGATGAAGCAGAATCCAAGACTTCACCATCAGGTCCGAAAGACAAATCCAACAGTCTCAATAAATCAGGCATATCCTCGATATCTAAAGCCTGATTTTGAAGATCGGGAAAATCATTTTCTTTCACAAACTTATCCATGATATCTTCACATGCTAAAATCAGGCTTTTTAAACCTAACAATTCATCTATATCTAAAGTCAAAGCTTTATGAAGCTTAATCAATGTATCGCTTAAATCGATGACAGTTGGCAATAAAAGATTCTTTCCTTTATTTGCATAACCTAATATTTGATTTAAATATCTATGATCTCTAAGAATTAAATTCTTATCATAACTAAACTCATATAGTGAGACATCATTTTGGTTGTGCTCACTTTGAAAATGAGTTTTTAATTCTTTTATAATTTCATTTATTTCTTGTTGTACTTGTCTATCCATATTCTTAAACGGACCTTCACTTAACTATCTTTGTCAAATCACTAAATCTTTCTATTGTATATGTAGGATCATCGACTTCGACCGTTTCTTTCTTTCCATATCCATAACTAGCCCAGCATGTATCTATACCACAATTGTTTCCCATAGCAATATCAAAATGAGTATCTCCAATCATTATGGTCTCGCGTTTATAAGCACCCAAGACAGTCATAGCTAATTCAGCCATATCTTTGAAAGGCTTGGGCTTTTTGACTAATTCTTGTCCTATGAAACAATCAAAATAATCTTTGATATGCAGAGTATCGCAAAGCTGTACAATCAAATAAGTCATACGAGAAGATACGACAGCCATCTTCTTCCCTTCTTTTTTCAAAATCTCCAATGTCTCAACTAAACCCGGCATAGGTTTAAGAGTTGAAAAACATTTTTGTAAATAAAATTTTTGGTATAGATTTACCAATTCATCAGCTTTAGAATCATTGATTCCAGGGAACAACTTCTTAAAAGATGGATTTAAAGGCAATCCAATGGTTGCTTTTATATCACTATCATCTGGCATCTGTAATCCTTCTTCTTTGATAGCAGTATGAAAAGCTTCTAGGATGGTTCCTTGTGTTTCACCCATGGTACCATCAAAATCGATTAATAAATATTTATACATATACTTTTTATCCCCACAAAATGATAGCAAATAAAAAGTATAAAAGCATTGAAAATAAGCATTATCATTATAATTTAGCTTAGTATGATACGGAAAAATCAGATTGACATTAAGAAAAAATGATATATTAGAAATGATGGAACTAACAAAATTTAAAGTAAATAAGGCAAAAGCTTTGGAAATAATGGATTATTACAAGGCTACTGAGATAAATGACACAAATCATCCTTATGATTTATTCATCCATAAAACTAAAGATGGAATAGTTGTGAAAGGATTCAAAACAAAGAATCCTGATGTTTTTACGATAACATTTCTCGGAGCTGACGGAAAAGCTTCATTAGAAGCATCGATATTCATGCCTAATGTCAAAGTTGAGACGTCATCATTCGAATATCCAAATATCAAGACACAACCTTTGGGTAAAGGATATGAAGACACTGGAATACAAATTGGTTCTGATGAAGTCGGAGTCGGAGATTTCTTTGGGCCTATGATTGTTACCGCAGCCTATTTCACCCCTTCAGATATGAAGTTGATAGATCAATTGCATGTAAAGGATTCGAAGAAATTGACGGATGCCTATATGATGCAAATAGGGTCAGAGTTGAGAAGAAGTATAAAGCATTTTACGGTACTTTGCTCAGCGAGCAAAGTATCTTCCTACGAGGATAAAGGGTTTTCTACCCACTGGGTTTTAGCACATCTCCATAACTTAGCACATCAAAAATTGATTGAAAAATATAAGCTAGGCGATGAAGTAGTAGTCTATGTCGATCAATTCGAAAGAGAAGAATTATACAAGAAATATGTCGGTGAATCTTTAATTGAAAATCCAATCATATTCAAGGTTAAAGGAGAAAGCAGATGGCCTAGTGTCGCAATAGCATCAGTCATATCCAGATATGAATTTCTTTTATATTGGCAACAGATGGAATCAAAATTAGGAATTACAATCCCCAAAGGAGCTGGATCTGATGTCGATAAAGTCTATAAAAGACTAATAGAATCCAAAGGAAAAGAAACTGTAGACAAATACGTCAAGACTTTCTTTAGAAACTACAAGAAGACAAACGAATAAATTACCGATATAAAAAACACCAAGCCATTGACTTGGTGTTTTTATATCGGCTCAAGGTTTACTTCTTGTCTGTGTATCCAGGCTTACCGAGAAGAACGAACATATTCTTCTTGTAAATCTCGACTCCAGGTTGGTTGAAAGGATTGATATGATCCAAGTAACCAGTCAAAGCAGTTGCTCTGAAGAAGAAATAGAAGAGATTTCCAAGGTTATAGGCATCGAGTGTACTTACATCGATAACATTGGCGTCGACTTGTCCTTCAGTATGAGCCTTTAAAACAGCTTCAAAGGCTTTCTCATTGATGTAAGACATCTTTTGTCCTGCGAGATAATTAAGATTATCCAAATTCTCCTTATCGGCTGAGATTTCGACATCTTGATCCTCAGGTACAGTGTTGAAATGGATTACAGTTTCAAACAAAACATTGGATCCTTGTTGAATGAACTGACCCATAGAGTGCAAGTCAGTGGTGAATACACCATGACCGAGCATCAATCCCTTGTCATCCTTACCGAGTGATTCTCCAAACAATTGCTTCAACCATTCACAAATCATCTCAGTTTGAGGATCATAGGTACAGAACATCTCATAAGGATATCCAGCCTCATGGTTCAACAAATAACGATAGGCTCCATATTGATAAGCCAAGTTCTTGTGCCAATCATTGTCACCGTAATCTTTTTCACCATCGACCAATCCTTTAACAAAAGAACGTATGTCGATTCCAGCACATGCAATTGGGAACAATCCTACAGGTGTTATGACTGAGAAACGTCCACCGATATCGTCAGGAATGACGAATGTCTTGTATCCTTCGACATTGGCTTCTGACTTCAAAGCACCTTTAGCTTTATCAGTAGTTGCAAAGATTCTATCCTTGAGTTGGCCGGTTCCCCATTTCTTGATGATGAGTTCCTTCAAAAGACGGAAAGCTACTGCAGGTTCAGTGGTTGTTCCAGATTTGGAAATAACATTGACTGCAAAATTTCTTCCTTCGAGCCATTTCAAGATTTGATGGGTATAGGATGGACTTAAAGTGTTGCCAAGATAAACAATTTTAAGTTTGTCATCGCTATACAATCCATTTATAGCATCGATTACAGCACGTCCGCCCAAGTAGGATCCCCCGATACCTACACAGACCAATGTGTCGAACTTGCTTCTCACGAGATTGGCAGAATCGATGATGTCTTGAATATCATCGTTAGTCAACTTGGAACAATAATCCATCCAACCCATGAATTCATGACCTTCACCGGAGCGCTCAGCAATTACCTTGCTAGCAGCATTGATTTGAGAATTGATGCTTTCCAAATTTAGCTTCTCAATCTTCTTACCGTAATGTCTTAAAGTAATCATTTATTTTCTCCCCTAGAAAGTATATTAAAAAACTTCAAAAACCGGAGATATTTTATAACTAAAAAATGAAAAAGCTATATGAAAGCTAAAAATAATTATATTGGTATATATTGTAAGCGTATTCTAACAAGTTTGAATCTATTTTTTCCTTAAATTTCCTTTTTCATTGCTTAAATTTGTAAGACAAGCAATCATAAATGACTAAATCATCATCATTTGTTACTTTAAAGGAAAGAGTAGACCCTTTAATCAATATAGGTGATTTAGATTTGTTTAAGACCATTTGAAAATCATCAGTCTTACTTTCTTCTTTCAACTCTTCATAAGCCTCATATAACAAATTGAAGTCAAAGCCTTGGGGTGTTTGAACTCTTTTTATAGAAGTCCTGTCTACATATTTTATTCCATCATTTTCTTTCAACAAAGAATCTGACATATCTAGCACAGGTGTTACTGCATCATGATCTTTTAGAGCATCTTTAATGTTCAATATTATTTTAGAAGGAACAAAAGGCCTTGCTGCATCATGAATCAATACTTTGATATCGACATCAAAGTACATGTTTTTAATAAAATTAAGAGCATTTCTAACACTCTCAGTACGATTTTTTCCTCCACTTATAACAGGATAGAATTTTTTAGTGAATATAAATGACTGACTCTTTACTTTTTCCTCATCACCGTGAGGAACCACCAATATGACATCATCCATAAATGAGACTAGAGTTTTCAATGAATGAATATACATTGGTTCATCATCATCTTTAGATACATAGTACTGCTTAACAATGCCATTCATTCTAGTCGACTTTCCCGCCATCAATAAGATTCCAATATACTTAGTATTCATCGGTATCTTCCTTTCTTCACACCTAAATATAAGATAATATAAAACGAATCAAAAAGAAAAACGAGGTTTATTATGAATACTTTGTGGACTATATTGATTGTAGTTGGTTCCTTACTGGTCTTATTCCTTCTTTATCTATTATTAGGATGGATACTTTGGCTAAGTCTAAAGAAGCAAGAAAATAAAGTGATGGATGAATTTAGAAAGATAGAACCATTTGAATCTTCAAGGGTCGACTTGATGAAAGAGGCCTGGACTTATGTAGATGAAAGAAATCTACCTTATAAGAAAGACTTCAGAGAAACATTCGAAAAAGCATATCCAGATATTTCTTCACAAGATCTAGTGGCTAGAAGAAAAGCCAAAGAGACTTTAGACTTTGGCTTTATCTATACCAGAAAACTACTTGAAGAAAAAGGAAAAAGAACAGACAAAGCTAATGAATTGATAAAGAAGTTGAAAGAGAAGCAAGTAGAAGGCGACAATGCCTATCAAGCATATGACAAAATTGCCGTTAGATACAATGCTATCCTATCTATGGCAAATGTCAAAATAGTGAATAAGATGAGTGGAAAGAGAAGGAAAGATCCAGCAGTTATTTTCTAGGTGTAGAAGAATTTTTAAAAAATCACTTGATTAAAAATAGCTACTCGTATATAATCCCTTCTTGCCGTGGGGTCATGGCGAAATTGGTATACGCGTACGTTTGAGGGGCGTATGGGTCTCCCGTGAGAGTTCAAGTCTCTCTGACCCCACCATTAAGAAATTAATTAATCGATTCAGTAAAATACTGAATCGATTTTTGTTTTCTATATTTCATCGAAAACAAATGATTCTATAAAGCAGCCGACAAATATCGTTTTAGAATAATTAGAACTTTCCCAATGCAATAGACTATTGAGCCTGTTCAGCAGCCGGTAGGTAAGCGTCTCGCTGATGAAGTCGGCGAACTCGCTTCCGTAGACGGAGTAGTCGGAATGTTCCCTTGTGTCGTCGAACTCCAGAGCATGCTTGTAGAACCTCATGACGAGTTCAATCTCCCATCTAGAGGAATAGCACTACCACGCCTGGGAGGGAGTCAGGTCCGTGTCGCTGACGAAGACGATCGTCCCGAAGCTCCTGCTTTTCTTTTCGTAGTTCCCGGAATCGTAGTCTCTGTTCTTTCTCCTGTTCCTTAGATAGTCGCTCTCCTCCTTCATGGCTCTGACGGGATTGCGGAAGGAATAGAGGAACCTGCCGTCGGAAAGCGGATACTTCTTATACTGGATGTTCCCCCTTCCGTTTGCGAGAACGTCTTCGAAAGAAAGCGTGGCATGGTCTCTGATCATGAGGGAGCTTCTCTTCAGCGGGGAAAGGTAGTGGAGGTTGCCGTTTTCCTTCAGGCGGTCCTCGATGGCGGATACCGGGAAGCCCTTGTCTTCCACGATGATTCCGCCGGAAATCCCGCATCCGTCGATGAAATCGGAGTATGCCGTGGCATCCAGCATGTTGCCGGGATAGCAGAGCGAGCAGGCCGGCTCGCCCTTCTCCAGGTCGAAGGCATAGAGTATGGAGATGTCGTTCCTGTTCCTCAGCCTGAACTTGTAGGAGTAGTCCAAAAGGGTGTTGACCATGGAGTCGTTGCTCTTCAGTGTCCCGTCGATCAGGAGATGGTGGTCTATTCCCACTTTCTCCGTGTGCTTCCTCATGAACGCATAGATCATGGGAAGCTACTTTCCGATGTCGGAGAGGAACTTGGAAACGGTGTTCCTGGACAGCGGTATGCCGGGATGAAATTCGGAGAGGAAGGAATCCTGATATTTCTCCTGCAGCTCGCAGTCCTTCACATCGGGGTTGCATACCCTGAGCACTGCCATCGCATAGAGCTTCATGGCATCGTCATGGGAATACACCTCCTCGATCTCGGCAATCATGTCGGAGAAGAGATTCTCGCACAGTTGTGCATCCGCCCAGTCAAGGAGCGTGGGCGCCAACGAAGAGGCGTCCTTCTTTACGATTGGGACATACTTTCCGTCGATGATGTGGCCGACGGTAGGGTCTTACGGGCACGTTCCTGCCGTCCACGTAACGGCATCCGACCCTCATCTTGACTCCGTAGTTTCCTGCGGATGTGACATAGACTACAATATTCATAGGCCTTTCGACGGCCAGGATTTCCTTCGGAACGGACATGTTCAGTCCCTCTTTTTATATAGCCTATTATCATAAAATAGCCTATATGTCAAGAAAATTCATCGCATTTTCGGAGGTGGAGCCTGACAAAAAAGCAGCTTTTCTGCCGTATTCCGTTCCTTTTCGGACGCCAAAAAGTGAATCAGAAGGCCCGATTCCCCAAAAACGCAATGATGCCGCCACAACTTCGTCTATCAGGCTGGGAAAGTTCTAATTAACGTTCATCATTTTCAAAACTTTTATATCTGCAACACGTTGATTGACAACCATTGGTTTCAAAAGTTCTTTAACAAAATATGACTTTCCAACTGTTCCACCAGTCATGCACATAATAATATCTTGTTCATTTAATAAAAATGGTTCCATGGAATTATCAAATGAATGGTACACAGGTCTTTTTTGGTTAAAACCATACTCATTGAAATCAAAGATTCGTAATACTCTAATACCATTTTCTTTTGTTGTATAATTTTCACTTTTGAATGCGTATCCACCATTTATTGATATTAGTAAATTTAATCTTATCCACTCCCATGAATCGGGCATTTCAAATGGTAAATCATCAGTTATATCCTTAACTTCTTTGCCTATCTTCTCATGATAGCGATTATAAGAAGTGAAGTGAATTGATAAAAATGGTAGAATTAAATAAATTGATTTTGGTGGTGAATTTTTTATGGATGATTTTTTGGAAAAACAAAATATAAAACTAAAGCATACAAAATATAATGATTGGTATATTGATAAGATTTTTTATGATTTGAGCGATGTATCAAAATTGGAAATCATAATGAATAAATATTCTATCAATACATACGAAATTAAAAATTTTAATGTTGATGACAGTGATTTAAATTATCTATTAACCTTAAAAAGTGATAATAACCATATTTTAATTGAATCAATAATAGATTATTTAATTGCTAATTCTAAAAGAAGAAACAAAAGTTGCTTAGTCTATGATTCAATTATATTAATAAATACATTTTTTGAAAATGTTGATGCAATGAAAAGTGGATTATTTTCTCATACTCTGTTTGTAGTGCTTAAATGGGCAATAAACAAATTTCCTGATAAGAAAGATGATATAAAAAGAGCAATAATTAACAATATTAAAACATGCCCTGACTATTCCAATAATTTATGGTTTCTTGATTATTTAATGCAAGATAAGTATTTGTTAAAAATTATGTCAGCTGATGAATTTGTGATGCTTTTTTGTGATAACATCTCAAAGGATTGCTCAATTGAGGAAATTCATGTCTGGTTAAAATTTTACCAGCATTTCATTGATTTTTTGATCAAATCAAAATATAAGCAAATATATCAAATTAAGAAAAACTATTGTGATTTTGTACTAATGAAAATTGACTATATAAGCTCACGAGAATCACAAATATTGCTTCAACTTGTGAGAGATTACATGGATGAATTAAAAATATATTCTGATAATGATTATTACTTGATTGATCATAAACTTGAAATAGTAAATAAAGATGCTCTTAATAACCTTAAGTTACATTCAATTAAACTTCCGGATGAATATCAAGAAAAAATAAAAGATGCAATAAAAAGTAACTATAAATTATATGGTCAGTTAACAAATTCAAAAAAAATAGATTATTTGATTTATAACGCTATTCCATTTTCAAAAAATGAATTGGCTAAAAATGTAGAAAATAGTAAATCTGTTTTTGATGACATTGTCCAGCAATCATATTTGGACGCAGACGGAAGAGTTATTAATTATCATGAATTAAAGGAGGAAGAAATCTTTTCTATTAAAGTCATACAATTTATTGATTTTAATGTGCGAGTTTTTATTGATGTTTATTTCACTCCTTTTATAAATACTTTTATGCTAGATGATAATGCTAAAAAATACATTTTTGAATTGCTTGCTCACAATAAACTTGTCGCTAATGATAGAGTAGATAATTTAAAAGATTCAATTGAGAGATTCTTTAGTCAAGACTTTAAAGGCTCAACCTACGATATTGTTCTTGAATTTGAAGAGTCAATTCGATATTTTTTAAAAAATCAAAAATTGAATATTAAAAAAAGAGATAAATCAGGCGATGTTATTGGACTTAATAATATTTTTAATGATTACGAAAATAATTCATATAGAGATAAACTGCTAGAAATAATTGATGAAGACAATTACTTTACGATGAAATGGTTACTTACAGATCCTTATGGTTGGGATTTAAGAGACAAAATTTCCCACAGATTAAACTCAAACAATTTATATATGGCAACAATTTCCATATTTGCTGTTCTACAAATCTTAAGATATTATTGGTTCTTTCAAGAATAATTATTAATTGTGATTTTGAGCTCCAGGTTCATAAAAGAAATCACTGTTGAAATATACAATTTAAATGTACTTGGAGGACAATGACATGATTAATATTACAATTGATTACTTAAAGAGAACAGACGCAATTGAACTTAAAAAGCTTTTTGCTTTAGAATTATCAAAAATAGAAGCGTTATTTAAAAACAATCTAGAATTTTGTATCACTTGTAAAGAGTCAAAATTTGATGAATGTTTATTTGGTGAAGTGTTTCCTTATGCCGGAAATAGATTTAGAAAGAACTAATTAGTTCAAATTGTCAAAGCATCAGGGCTGTTAAGACTTAAATGTTCACACTATGCTTCTAGTTTTGACAAGGAAATTATTTCATTATCAGAAAGTATAACAATAAGATTTCCAAAGTTCGCTGCAAATCAGCTTTCCATCAATAATGAGCTAACTGTATATGGTGCATTTGAATTATGTTCTATGTTTTTGAAAAATTTTGATTTTCATGCATTTGTTGTTTACTTTTTCAAAATGCCTTCATTTTTCATTAAATCTATATCTGGCAGTTATGTAAAAAAAATGTCATCAGAAAAAGCACACCTTGAAAGTAATACGGTCACTAAGAATAAATTGTTTTTAAAGGAACGAAATTATCAGTCGAAAATACTTATCTTTTAGAATATTGTGTCATCTAAAAGGGGATTAAATTCTTTTTAAACTTTGAAGGATTAATTAGAAAATCTGCGAAACTAAATGATTATTGCTCATTTTCATGCCTTTTATCAGCTGATTACCATTTTGACTTAATTCATGATAGAGTATGTGCTTTAAGAAATATGATTTTTCATGGTTATCGTTTCGGTGAAGCAACAACAAAAAATAATGTTGATTATAAATTAACCTTTAGATTTGTTTGCAATGTCTATACAGAAATATATCAGATTTGTAATAGATACAAAGATTCAAGTTTAGTTTACAAGCAAATCCAAGATTTAATTGATGTTGCATTTAATGCTTTCGCAGTAAATAAATATTTATCTACAATGGAAACTACTGAAAAAGTTGTAAATAATCGTTTTTATAACGACAATAAAATTGAAGAAAGATTAGACCGTTTAGAAAGAATTTATTCTAGAATTGAAAATAATGCATGTGGCAGTTTTGATGATTATTGTGAAGAGGCAATAAGCGTTGTTAAAAATAAATTCACTATGACAATTGCTAGAGAAAAGTTTGTACAAAGAATGAAAGAAGATATTAATTATAATGGGCAAATAAAATATTATGTATTTGAAGCTAATAAAATATATTGCAATAACCATGAATTGAAAAAACTAAAGTTGCAATTTTATCAAATGATCCAAATGTAAGATTTAAATTTACAAAAGATAATGGTAGAGAATTTGTCGCTAACCGTATTGAAAAAAAGGGCTAAGAACCATTGTTTATTTTGCATAAATGAACCAATGGTTCAGACAATTATTAAAATTTATAAGATAAAATAAATATGTCAGGAGATGCAACATGAGTAAAGTAGTAATAGATAAGGTCAAGACAGGACAAAATATTATGTCTATTAGAATTAATAATAAATATACTAAAAAAGAATTTGCCGATATTTTGGGGTTAAAGTCAGACAAGCAAGTTGATAGATGGGAAAAGGGTGTTTCTATTCCATCTGTAAAAAGTATTATTAATATTTGTAATTTTTTGTCGATTAGACCAGATGATGTGTTGGTGTTTTCTGTATTTAATGGTAAAATGCATTTTGTACCTATTGTGATTTAAGAAACTTAGTTATGAAGATGTCATAATAAGGGGGACATAATCATGACAGGTGCAAAGACTAATACATTAAGCAAGGACAATTTCGGTTTAAATCTATATAAGGCTCGTATGAATAAGGGAATGACTATTCTCGATTTAGCAGTTGAAATAGATAAATCTGAAAGAATGATCAGTTACTATGAATCCGGAATTAAATTTCCAAGCTTAGAAACTATTATTCTAATTTGTAATGTGCTTGATGTAAGTATCGATGACATCTTACGTAAGTAGGGTGTCATTTTTTCTTAAATAATTATCTTTTGAACCACTACTGGTTCAAGTGAAAAATATAACCTCTAAGGTACAATAAATTTGTCAATAAAACTCGTGTTTGCATCAATAAAAGATTTGAACTTCTGGTTCATAAAAGAATATTAAAAGACAAGTTAAATTTAGATTGTACCAAGAAGGAGGTAAGATTATGGAAACTAATTATTTTGCAGTTACAGCAATGTGTGGGCATGTAGGTAAAAACAACTATATTGCTATTACATTCCCAATAAAGGCTGATAATGGAAGAGAAGCTGCTGAAATAGCAAGATGGATGCCTAGAGTAAAGCATCATGTTAAAGAAACAATCCTTGATGTTAGAAAAATTAATTTTGATGAATATGAATACTTAATAAAAATTAATCAAAATGATGACTATTTAAAAGTATCATCACGGCAAGAACAAATTCGACTTTGTGTTAATATTGAAGAAAGAACTGTTAAAGGGTATAAAAACTTAGTTGACAGAAAATTAGATAGAGATGATAGAGTCTCCTATAAATTAAAAAAACAAAAAATCATTGAAAAAAGTATTAACTCATACTTACAGTATGCAATGGCATAATAGAAAGATGCAAAGAAAGGATATATAATAAAAATAATATAATATAAGAAAAAGGACAAGATTATGGAATTAGAAAAATTTATTACAAACACAGGAAGACCACTTCCAGTATTCTTACTGCTTGATTGCAGTGGATCAATGTCAGGCAGCAAAATTAAAACACTTAATAATTGTGTCAGAGAAATGATCCAAGATTTTAAAAATGAAAGAATGAGTGAAGTCGCTCTAAACCTAAACTTTTCACGATTTATACTACCATTACTTTTTTAGGTGCAAATTCC
>ENA-OOXA01000719-OOXA01000719.1-human-gut-metagenome-genome-assembly--contig:-NODE-719-length-21876-cov-3.158196_pt1 | contig 21876 bp, 19 predicted proteins | sample MGYA00241581_ERZ501331 | MGnify/ENA primary metagenome ERZ501331 (study PRJEB25962, sample SAMEA2042982) | human gut metagenome | biome: human gut; feature: human-associated habitat; material: faeces...
GGGCTGCCTCGGCGTGGCGAGCGAACTGGTGCAGTGCGCGCCGGAATATCGCGGCATTGTGGAAAATCTGCTGGGGCGCACGGTGATTGCCGACAACCTCGACCACGGCATTCCGATTATGCGCGCGGGCAATCACGCGTTCCGCTTGGTGACGCTGGAGGGCGACGTGATGCACTCCGGCGGCTCGATGACGGGCGGTTCGGCGCAGTCGAAGGTGTCCAACCTGCTCAGCCGCGAGCGTGAACTGAAGGAATTGACCGCGAAGCTGCAAACCGGGCGCGCGGAACTGGACAAGTGCCGTCAGGAACTGACGCAGCGTCAGCAGACGGCGCAGGAGAAGCGGCAGAAGGTCAGCGACGCGGTGAACGCATTGCATCAGCAGGAGATTGCCGTCGCCCGCGAGCAGGCGCGCCGCGAAAGCGTATCCGCCGACCTGAACACCCATTTACAGCGGATGCAGGAGACTGAGCAGGCGCGCGTACAGCTGCACCAGTCGCTGGAGGACATTCGCCAGCAGCTGGAGGCCATTGAACATCAGCGCACGGGCGCGCAGGGCGACCAGAGCGCGATGGAGCAAAAGACCATTGAAATGCAGAATGCGCTGGTCAAGGCGCGCGCGGAAGCCAGCGCGGAAAACGACCGCCTGATGGTGCGCACGCTGCAATTGTCCGACCTGCGCCACGGCTTAAGCGACTTGGAGCGCGACGAAGCCCACGCGCAGCAGGATCAGGCGCAAATCCTCCGCGAACAGGAGCGCCGCGAACAGCTGCTGCACGAGATGGACGAACTGGACGCCATTGACGAGAACGACATGAAGCGCGAGGAAGCCGAATCCGCCCGCCGCCAGAAGGAACAGCTGCGGCAGGAGAGCGCCGCGCAGGCCATCGAGCAGCGACGTTCACAGGCGCAAAGTGACCTGCGCGACATCCTCAGCGACATGGAGAACCTGCACGAAGCCTACAACCGCGACAGCGAGAAGCTGCACAAGACCGAGCTGGCGAAGGCGCGCATCGAGGGCGACCAGAAGAATCTGCAAAACCGCATCTGGGACACCTACAAGCTGACCTACGCCGGGGCAGAGGAGTTCCGCCGCACGCCCTTCGACGAGAAGGAAAGCGACTGCCGCGCCGCCGAGCTGCAAGGGCAGATTCGCGCGCTGGGGACGGTCAACGTCGGGGCGGTGGAGGAATACGCCGAAACCAAGGCGCGCGTGGACGACCTGACCGCTCAGCAGCAGGACTTGAAGCGCGCGGAAATGGACTTGCGCGAACTCATCGAGCGGCTGCTGATTCAGATGCGTTCTACATTCGTCGAGAACTTCTCGAAGATGCAGGGGTACTTCGCCGAGACGTTCACGCGCCTGTTCGGCGGCGGTCACGCGGAACTGAAGCTGATGGATCCGGACGACCCGCTGAACTGCGGCATCGAGGTCAACGCCCAGCCGCCGGGAAAGAAATTGCAGCTCCTGTCGCTGCTCTCCGGCGGCGAACGCGCGCTGACGGCCATTGCGATTCTGTTCGCGATGCTGAAATTGAAGCCCACGCCGTTCTGCATACTGGACGAGATTGAAGCCGCGCTGGATGATGCGAATATCGGGTATTACGCGGATTATTTGAAGGAATACTCGAAGGGTACGCAGTTTATCGTCGTGACACACCGCAAGGGGACGATGGAGCGCTGCAACAGCCTGTTCGGGGTGGCGATGGAGGAACAGGGCGTGAGCCGGATGGTGTCGGTGTCGCTGCAGGACTATCAGGAGTAAGGGAAAACTGAAAGGGGTATCACGGCGGACAAATCCGCCTGATGAAAAAGGAGGTTTTTCGCATGAGTGAGAACGAAAACAATCAGTATCGACTGCTGTCGCCTTGGGCGTATGTGGGCTATGGCATCCTGTTCACGCTTCCGGTCATTGGCTGGATTCTCGCCATCGTCTTTGCGCTGAATGACGACAACCTGAATCGCCGCAACTTTGCGCGCGGTTACTGGTGCGGCGTGCTGGTGGCGGTCATCGTGGCGGTTATCCTGTCGATTGTCGGGATGGTGATGGGCGTGTCGATCATGGATGGGCTCAGCAGCTATCAGTATAACTACCGATATTGATGAGGGGCTTATCAGAAGCGAGGCTGCCTGCCGAGTGCGGGCAGTCTTTTTTGCTGCCCGGATGGCGCAAGCAGCGGAATCCTCTTGTGAAGTTCCACAACAAATTGGGATGCTTTTGTTGGGAATGCCAAAATTATATTATTCAAAAAGAGAACGCTTGACTTTTTTTGAGGGGAGGGTAGAATGAAAGTAAGGAATCACAAGGGAAGGAAATGACGTGGAAATTCAAAGAAAAGGGCTGAATCGGGCATTTATCGTGCTGGCGGTGGTGCTTCGGCTGCTGGGCTTGATTCACGGGGCTCTTCGGCGTTGACCGCTTCCACCTCGGCTACACGGCATTGGGCGTGTTGAAGCTGCTCACCGTAGGCGGCGCGGGCATTTGGGCGCTGATTGACTTCATCCGAATCGGCGTTGATTCGCTCCGTCCGGCGGATGGTTCGCCGTGGGTGGAGGAAACGCGCGACGAGAACATCCGCAGCATCGCCGCGAATATGCAGGCCATCGCCGAAAAGCTGGAGAAGCTGCAAGCGCAGAATGTTCCGGCAGAAGCACCTAAGCCGGAAGCGGACGGCGAAAATCCGGAGACACACAAGGTGTCGCTGAAAAAATAACTTCCTATGGCAATAACCGCAGGGCTGTCAGGCGCAGAACGCTTGGCAGCCTTTTGCGTGGGGAAAAATCCGCTTGCAAACTGCGCGAAAAACCAGTACAATAGAATCGTATCCCTGAATATCAGCATGAACGAGGTGCTTTTGATGCCTTTGTGGAAACGAACGCTGGCGGCGCTCCTGCTGGCGGTGATGATGATACTGCCCTTCGCGTCGGCGGAGGACGCGGGGGAGGCCGTGCCGGATGACAGCGTGGAGTGGACGGAGGGCGCGGCGAACATCACGCGCGATTTGACCCTGAATGATGAGGGCGACGACGTGTCCGCCCTGCAAACCGCGCTGACGGATTTGTGCTATTACAGCGGCGACGTAACCGGGCGCTATGGCGAGGCGACCAAAACCGCGGTGGAGGATTTCCAGCGAGATTTTGCCCTTGCGGTGACGGGCATGGCGGACAAAGCGACGCAGGAAGCCATCTATGCGGCGGATTATCGCCCGCTGCGGCTGGGATGCGTGGGCGAGGACGTGCGGCAGGCGCAGATTCGCCTGATGGCGCTGGGCTACTACACGGGCAAGATTTCCGGGCGCTATCTGCCCGCGACACAGGAAGCCATCCGCCTGTTCCAGACGGCGAACGCCCTGCCGATTACGGGCGAAGCGGATGTGCAGACGCTGGAACGCCTGTTCAGCGGCGATGCCATCAGCCGGGATTCGTCCGCCGCGGCGACGCCCACCCCGTCGCCCACGCCCGGAATGCACCTCTCGGATGAAACCACCACCCCGACGCCCGCGCCGACGGTGGCGTTCGTCAAGAAACTGCAATACAACAAGTCCAAGGGCGAAGAAGTCAAGCTCGTGCAGACCCGCCTGACGGAACTGGGGTACTATTCCGGCAACATCAGCGGCAATTTTCTGGGGCACACGCGCAACGCGGTGAAGGCATTCCAGCAGCAGAACGCGCTGAGTGTGGACGGCATCGTGGGCGAAAACACATGGAACGCGCTGTTCAACGACCCGGATGTGCGTGCCGCGGCTGATGATCCGAAGCCTACGCCCGAACCGACGCCTGTGCCGTTTGCCATCACGGTGGACGTCAACAATCAGGTGACGACCGTCTACGGGCGCGACGAAAACGGCGATTACACCGTTGTTGTGCGGCAGATGCTCTGCTCCACCGGCACGCGCAAGAATCCGTCGGATATCGGCACATTCACACTCAACGGGCGTACGGCGCGCTGGTGCTACTTCCCGGAGTGGGGCAGCCACGCGCAGTACTGGACGCGCATCAACTCGTCCATTGCGTTCCATTCCGTCATTTACAACACGGTCAACACGATGGATTTGTCGGTCAAGTCCTACAAGAACCTCGGCAAGCGCGCGTCGCACGGGTGCATTCGCCTGACCGTTGCGGATGCGAAGTGGATTTATAACAACTGCGGCGCAGGGACGGTCGTCACGATTCGCGCCGATATGCCCGCTGACCCGGAACTCCGCGCCGCGCTGAAGCTCCCCTCGCTGAACACGAAGAACATGCTGCCCTACGTCACGCCGCAGCCGACCGCCGAGCCGGATTATCGCGCCGGGACGATGCCGCCGCAGCCCTTCCGGACGCTGAAAGTGAACAGCTCCGGCGAGGATGTGTACTGGATGCAGCGGAAGCTGACGGATCTTGGCTACTATTCGGGCAAGTGCTCCGGCACGTTCCTGGCGGGCACGCAGAACGCGGTGAAAGCGTTCCAGAAGGCGAACAGTTTGTCTGCGACGGGGACGGCGGATGTCAAGACGCTGAATCTGCTGTATGCGGAGGAACTGTCAGCGACGCCCACGCCGGAGGTCGCGGCGGATGACCGCACGCCGGAGCCGCTGCCGACGCCGGCCGCGGGACAGTGAGATTCCCTGCGGGCGTGAATTTGAAAATAGTATAAAAATAGAACGCGCTCGTCAGCGGAAAGGCTGGCGAGCGCTCTTTTGAGTGCTGGAAGGGGGAATTGGGGTGTGCTATGCTCCCCGGCGTGGCGCAGAAATTGACCATTTTCTTGCTGTCATGAACGCCGGGGGGCTGGCTGTCATTTTGCGTATGGCTGACCGCAGTATGTGCAGCGCGGCGCGCTGCCGCGTCGGCCGCTGTTCTTCGCGCCGCAGCCGGGGCAGATCCACTGCACGAATGTGCCCTCCGGCGTGTACAGCGCAACCGTGCGCGTCGCAGCGTTAATCTGCAGGTTTTGCAGGTATCCCGTGCCGATGAGCGATCTGAGCTGCTCAAGGGCTTTGCTGGAGGAGAGAACCGTGCCGAGCTGGTCAAAGGTCAGGCTTTTTTCGGTCAGCGGGAGCAGCGCGCCTGCGATACGGCGCGCGCAGGCTCTGCGGTATGCATGGCGAAGAATGCGAAAGACAGGCGTTATGAGCGCAGCGAATAGGAAAATACCCATCACGCCGGACAGCGTTTTCCCCTGCGAAAACATCGTTATCGTCGCGGAGACAGTCGCTGCCGCAAAAATGGCACAGACCAGCACAACGGGAATATCCGTTTTTTTCTTGGCTACAGCCTTTGCGCTCAAGTATGGATTGGCGATGTTTGTCATTGCGCGTCTACCGCCGCCTGACAGGTTTCAAATGCTTCGTAGGGATCGCCGCCGCTTAGTACCGCCACGATGCCGTCGCCGTAATCTTCCATATAGCTGTGCGGCATGGCGAACAGGTAGAACAGCTCGTTCTCACCAGGGAGAACGTCCTCCACCAGGTTGCAGGAGCGGCAGGAGATATAGAATTCGTCTCCATCCAGATCGAGGCGGAACTGTGCATAGTAGATCTCGTTGTTGACCAGCGTGGTGAACACGGCCATCTTTTCAAAGACATCCCGGGTTCCGTGAATCGGCGCGTCCACGGACACGGACAGCATATCATCGTAGATATAAACGGTTATAAAGGCGTATTCCATCGAGTTATCGACGGAAAAGGGCACGGTGAAGGTATAGTCGTCATATTCATAGGGAAATTCATTTTCTTCCAGAAAATTCTTCACCAGACTGGCCATTTGATCCTCTTTGCTCATCGGAACAGAATCGGCGAAGGCCACGGAAAACATCAGCAGTGCGGTCAACAGGAAAACGATTATTTTCTTCATGGGGGAAGATCCTCCTCTTTTTGTTTGATCAATGAAAAAGAAATGACGGTCGCTCGTTCCGCGTAGCACAGCGCAGTACTTCATTCAGAAACGGCATTATTTTGCGGATTCTTCCGGCGCAAAATGGATCAGCATAGAGCCAAAATAGTCCATATCGCAGCCTTTTTCCGTGGGCACGATGTACAGCGCCTGTGTGTAATAGTCGATGACAATGCCGTCGACCTCACCCGCTTCCGTGGGCGCCTTGCCAAAGACCCATGTGAGACCGGGAATATCCGCGCCTGCTATGACCAATTTGACGGTGCCGTCCTCATGGAAGAGAAGGGAATACTCATAATTGCCCAGCTGCGCGGCGGTCATGTTGTAGCCGCTTACATCCGCGTCGGTCATGACGTACTTCTTTTCCAGCATAATCTCGGCGCCGGCGGCGGGTTCGGGCGTGACGGCGGGATTGAATTCCGCAGTTGGTTCGGCGGCCGCTTCGGGGGCATCGCCGGTACGCTCGTACCACAGGGTAAGGTCGCTCATTTCAAGGCTGAGCGTTCCATCCTCGCGCAGCGTGACGGCAGTCTCGCCGTTCAGGATGGAGATGAGCAGCGTGAAATTGTCCATGCGGCAGGAAAGACCGTCCAGCGTCGTACCATGCAGGGTCAGGTCGCAGGTAGTGCCGTAAATGACCAGCGTATCCCCCGCCATTTCAGCGGCTTCAGCGGGCAGTGTGATGCCGTCCGCTGTGACGCGCGCAAGCGTCCAGAAGCCCCTGAAATCGTCGATAATGGCGCTTTCGTTGATGCTTGGGACGGCCGTGCTTGAGGCTTCCGGCTTCTCGCGGCTGAACGCCATGGTCACGCCGTCCATGGAAACCGTGAGGAGCGCGTCCTGCAGCGTGAACGATATGCCGTCCGCCATGAGCACGCCGTCCTGCATGGCGCAATGGATGCTGTCCACGTCGCCGTTCGTGTTCATTTCAGCCGCACCGTCTGCGCCGAGGGTGAAGGTCACATTCAGCCCCATGTCGGCCAGCGGATAGGGTGTGCCCCCTATCTCCATGCGCACGCCGTACCACACGCCCAGATATTCATCGGGAATGCCAGCGTTCTGCGCGACAGGTTCGGGAATGGGGGTGGGTTCAGGCGCAATTTCGGGCTCGGGCGCGCCTAACGTGCCGGACTGCGCGGGCGCGGCGGTTTCCACGCTCGCATCCAGCTTCAGGGTGGGGAGCAGCGCAGGCAAATCGGGCAGCGTGGGCTTCGCGTGGGCGCATGGCTCGGTGATTACGGTAACTTCGCTGCGGTTTTCGCTCCAGCTCTGGCAATTCTGAGCGTGCCTGAGGTTTTCTTCACTCATGCCTTCGGGCACGCGCACGGTCAGCTTGGGCGCGACGTTCATCATCAGTCCCATGGGGGACGCGGTCAAATCGCAGCCGTCGAAGCAGATTTCGGCAAGGTTCGGGCAGTTGACGATGCAGTTTTCGCCGAAGTCCTTCATCTTGCTGGTGAAGTGCAGGCTGGTCAGGTTCTTGCATTCAGTAAACGCGCCGTATTCCACACGCTCCGCGTCGGCGACGAAGGAACTGAGGCCGGCAAAATTGAACGCCTGCTGGCCGATCCTTATGAGATGCTCGCCAAAGTACAGGTTGCCCAGCGGTCCCGCGCTGTCGAAGGCGTAATTGTCGATTTCGCGCACGCCGTTGACGAAGATTACGTTGTTCAGGCTACGGCAGAGCATAAACTGATTGCCGCCGGTGCTCTCCAGGGGCGCGTAGCAGACGAAGGTCTCCAGCTGCTGGCAGTAGGCGAGCATCATGCCCGGCAGCTCTTTGATTGTTTCGGGCAGCACCAGTGTGCGCAGGCGCACCCATTCGGTGCGGTCACTCGTCACAGAGGAATCTGTATAGTCATGGCACGTGTCAAAGGCGTTGTAGTTTTTGAAGCCTACCACGGTTACGCCGTTGATTTCGCGCGGCACGACCACATCCACGTCGGTTCCGATGTAGGCGGCGATCAGACCGGTATCCGGATCAAACTCAAAGTTCTCGGCGGGAGTCGGCTCGAAGGGCATCTTTACGAATTTGCTTACTTCGCCCTCGCGCAGCATGGGGTCGTACCATGGGCGCTGGAGCGTCTCGTTCCATGCGGCAAGCTGCTCATCGGTCGCGTCGGCAGGCAGACGCAGCTCGGCGCTCGTGCCCTCGACGGCGGAAAGCGGGAAACTGCCGGCGGTGGGGATGACCATCTTCGTCAGCTTTGTGTTCGCGAAGGCTCTCTCGCCTACGGAAGCAGCAGCGTTCAGGCGCACGCGCTCCAGCGCGGAGCCTTCAAACGCACCTGCGCCAATGGCGGTCACGTTCTGTATTTCGGCACTTGTCAGCGCGGTGTTGGCAAACGCGCCCGCGCCGATGGCGGTCACGTTCTGCATTTCGGCACTTGTCAGCGCGGTATTGGCAAACGCGTTCTCGCCGATTTCGGTCACGCCCGCGCCCAGCGTGAGCACGGTCACGCCGCTGCCTTCAAACATATGCGCCGGGATTGCGCCGAATTCGATGGTCACGTCGCTCAACGCGGGCAGATTTGCAAACACGCCTGCGGGGATGATTGCCGGATCGCACTGAATCACCAGCTTTTTCAGCCCTGTCAGGCCGTCGAGCGCGCCTTCGCCGATGGTGGTCAGCGAGTCGGGCAGGGTCAGGGCTTCCAGCTGCGTGCAGCCCGCGAACGCCCGCGCGCCGATGGTGGTCACGGAGTCGAACAGATCCACGTTTCGGAGGGAACTGTTCATGAAGGCCTCCGCGCCGATGGTGGTGAATTCGTCGTTGTGGGCGACGGAGAAGTATTCAATGGTCTGGCTGCCTTTGAACACACCGTCGCCCAGACCGACCACCGCCTCCTTTGAAACGGTGAGATGGGGGTGAATGCGCGTCCTTGTGCCGGTGTATTCGGTCAACACGCGGTTTTCGTACCGATACGCGCCCTTCTCAGGCGATTGGGCAGTCGGGTCCTGCGCGCGCCACACGCGGCAGGGAAGCCCCAGCGCGTCCACATACGCCTGCCACTGCTGCATCTCCTGACGAGTGCCGTGTGCGTTCAGGTCGATGTCGTACAGATAATCGCAGCCCGCGAAGACGTCCTCGCCCAGCGTGGGCGCGGTCAGGCTTTCCAGAACGATGTACTGAATGTTGTAGTCGCCCTTGAAGGCGCGGGAGCCAATCGACTCAAGCGTCGAGGGCAGATAGAGATTGCCACCCATGTTGCTGCAGGCTTCAAACGCGCTTTCGCCGATGGTTTTAAGCCCCTCTGGCAGCGTCAGAAAGCCTTTGATGCCGGCAAAATAGAAGGCGTATGCGCCGATATGTTCCAGCCCCTCAGGCAGCTCCAGAATGCTGCTCTTGTAGGCGTTGTAAAACGCGCTGTCGCCGATGAACTTCAGCGTGGAGGGGAAGTGAACGCGGGCCAGCGTTTCGCAGTTATAAAACGCGCGATCGCCGATGGTTTCCAGTCCTTCAGGCAGTTCCAGCAGCGCCAGATAGGTGTGCTGCGCGAACGCCTCGGGACCGATGGCCTTTACCGGCGCGCCGCCGATGGTTTCGGGGATGGACAGATAGGTGGCGTAGCCGTTGTAGGAGGTAATCGTGCCGGTGGAAGCGTCAAAATCGAACTCCGATTCCACATAGCCGTTGTTTTCCACAATCACGGCGTTTTTGCCGCTGGGCTGGACGCTTACTTCACTGCCGGCATTTTCAAACGCCGCTATATAGGCATCCAGCTGGTCGTCCGGGACGTAAGCCGTCGCGTCCTCGGGCAGAAGGCTGAAGCAGTCAATGTCGATTGCAGGGCATACACCCTCAAAGGTAATCTTGCGCAGCGAGTCGCAGTATCTGAATGAAGTGTCGCCGATATAGCGCACGCCTGCGGGAATGGTAACTTCCGTCAGCGCATTGCAGCTGAAGAAGTTCATGCGGTTGATGACCACAAGGCTCTGGGGAAGGGAAACGCGGGTCAGGTTGTCGCATGTGCTGATGGCGTTGCTTCGAAGCTCCAGCACGGTTTCGGGCAATGTCAGCGAGGTGATGGTTTCCCCGCGGAACACGCTGACGCCGATCACATCCACCGTGAAACCGTCCAATTCGCCGGGCACAACCACGTCGCCGCCCGCGCCGTTATAGCCGCGGAGTATGCCGTAGTTCGCGTCATAATTCCAGTCGGCAGCTTCGCCCGACGCCGTGACGCAGGTCACCAGCATCAGCAGGAAAAGAACCAGGCATAGCCTTCTTTTCATGAATTGATTCCTCCATTTCTTCATCAATCATAATATTAGAAGACAAACGTGTTAAATCCGTTTTCCTCCATCAGTTGCGCAAAAAATGTTTGATTGCGAAGCCTTTTCGCAGCACCCCTTGGGATCGTCTTTTCATGGCGGTCGCTCCTTTCTCACAGCGCATCCAGCGCGGCAGTCAGATAGGCGTGGGTAACGGAAGCATAGAGGAAAGCATCAATCAATCGATCCTGCCGGACAGTCATCACCCGGTGCGCCAATTCCGGATCGACGTTTTCATCACACAGCAGCACGAATTTGCAGTTCGGCATCACCTTGCGTACGCACGCGATCAGCTTCAGTCGATTTTCCAGCGTGTAGGCGGGAAGACGGCTGACCTCCATCAGCAGAATATCCGCCTGCACGGCCCGGCAGAGGGAGAAGGTATCGCTGGTTTTTCCGGGCAGAACCTGCTCCACGCGGAACTCTCCTGTTTCCGCAAGCGTCCGTGCGACGGCCTCTGATAAAAGCATGTTTTGCATACTGACAACGATGCTTCTCATAGAACTCCCCCCTTATACGTTAAGAATAGCAGAAATGAAAGTGCTGCACATCAACCAAATGGCTATTTTTCTCACCGCAAAACAAAAAAAGCCGCCCGCAGGCAGCTCTTTTACCATGTTATTCAGTTTTTCCGGTTCAGGATTACCAGTCCGATTTCCCGCGCCCGCACGGCCAGCTCGGTACGATTTCTGAAGCCGGTCTTTTCCAGCATGTTGAGGATGTGCGTCTTGACGGTTGCCACGGACATGTGCAGTCGCTCGGCAATCTCCTGATTGGTGTCGCCGCCGGTCATTTCGCGCAGCACATCCAGCTCGCGGCTGGTGAATTGATAGCTGCTGGCAAGCCCTAATTGCAGCTCCGGCGTTGCGTCCGGATAGACGGATTCGCCCGCCATCGTGCGCGTCATCACGTCCAGCAGGCTTTCGCGCTGCTCCTCCTTGTACCAGAAACTCTCCACGCCAATCTCTCGCGCGCGGCTCAGGTAGGAGCATTCCGGCATGGAGGTCACGATGATGATTTTCATCTGCGGGAAGGTACGCTTGATTCGCTCCGCTGCGTCCAGCCCACTCTCGCCGCCGCGCGTGACCACGTCCATGAGAATCAGATCCACGGGAAAGCGCAGGCAGTATACGTCCGCCAGCGCGGCATTGTCGATGGACAGCGCCACCTCGAAGCGCTCCGACGCCTGAATCCGCAGTTCGAACAGCTCGCGGGGCATGGTCTGATCCTCGACAATCATGACTTTGTATTTCATGGAATCCCTTGCCTCCCCTCGAAAAATGTCAGCGTCAGTTCAAAACGCGGGGCGTGAGCAATCTCCATTGCGCCGCCAGCGGCTTCCACCCGTGCGCGCAGCGCGGTCAGACCGCTGCCTTCAACGATGGGGCCGGCCGGCGTGCTGCCGTCGTTGAGATAACGAACGCGCCAGCCGGACGCGGTTTTCCCGCCGATAATCTCCAGCCGTGTGCCGCCCGCGTGGCGTACCAGATTCGTCAGGCATTCATGGGCGGCGATTTCAACAAGTTGCGCGCTCTCCGTGTCCTCCGCCGGAAATACGCCGCGGCGCTCGATGGTCACGCCGATGGCGCGCGCGGCGCGGGCAAGCTGATCAAATGTGTCGACAGGCTGTTCATCCGCATATTTTCCCAGCAGCAGCCGAACGTTCTGCCGCCACGCGGCGCAGACGCTTTCCGCATCGCCCTGCGCGCCGGAGAGAAACTGCCGGGTCTGCAGGAGCGCGCGGCCAATCTGGTCGTGAACGCGGGTCTTGGCGCGCAGAATCTCCTTTTCCCGCGTCGCTTCCTGTACGTCCTGCCCATATTGCCGAAGCCGCCGGTTCATGCCTTTCAGGCGAAGGTTGTCCTTTTCCACTTCCCGCTGGAGCCGCGCTTCCTCGGTGATATTCGTGCCGGTGATTTGGTAAATGCTTTTTCCTGCCATCTCCATCTGTACGCGCTCAAAGCTCCATGTCTGGCCATTCTCCAGCGTGACGATAGGCTGCGATTCAATCGCTTTCCAGAAAACGTTCGCGTTGAGCAGCGCTTCTCCCGTGAGCAGATGACTCAGTTCGTCCATTTTGAGGTTCTTCAGGCAGGGCAGCCCGTTTTCCCACGCAAAACACAGCGCGCTTGGCAAATGGTCACAGCTTTCCTTGATGGAAACCGGCGAAAGCTGCCGCCTGCTTTTGCGCCGCAATAGAAGCAGTGAAGAAAGGCTGAGCACCGTGAGGAGCAGCGCCGCAGCCGTCCACGGCGCAGGCGAGAGCGCCGCGCTTTCCGGCAGCCGGGAAAGCAACATGGCCAGTGCTGCAAAATCCAGCGAAACGATGGTCAGGCAAATTGCAAACACAAAGGGCCGATGGCAGCGCACGGCGCTCATGCAGCCGAACAGACCGGCAACCGTTCCGCTTAGCAGCAATGTGCATATCAAACCGGCGTAAAGTGGAGTCATGCGCGCTCACCTCCCAGGTCAAAAGCGAGCGTTGCACACAGCGCGCCGTCCGCATCGTCAATGGTTATCTTCCCCAGAGCCTTGTATTTGTCCACATTCGGCAACCCTGCCGCGTCTTCCATCATCAGGCGAATGGAAAAACGTCTGCCGCATTCCACGCGCACCATCAGCGCGCTGAGCGAGGGCAGCGCGGCCTCCAGACAATCCTCGAAGAAGTCGTAAGCACTCTGCGCATGGCAGCTGCATACGCTGTCTGTTCCTTCCTGATGCAGCGCGCAGACAGCGCCGTACTGCGTCAGATAAGTCAGCGATTCTCGGAGGCAGTGGGTCAGCTCGTCCGCGCGGACGACCGCTTTCTTATCGCAAATCAGCGCAAGATTGACCCGCCGCTTGACATACGCGCCCAGCAGACAGATCTGCTTTAATTTTTGAATATCCAACTTTTGAACGCTTTCTTCGCCCAGAAGCTGGTTGATTTGAAGCAGCTGAGGCTGCACGAGCGCAATCATCTCGTCCATGAGCCGATTTTTTTCTTCAATCTGCGCGCGCTGACGCTTCAGCTCGTTTTCCGCCTGAATCAGCTCGTTTTCCTCCGAAAGCCGGGTGTTGATTTCGGCAAGCTGCGCCTGAATCCGATTGATTTTCGAAATATCCTCCACCCAGTACACGCGCCCGTCCTGCACCGGCGCGCTTTGCAGCCGCGTGTCCGCGTTCAGCAGAATCGCCTCGCGCGCTGCTGCGTCCAGTTGACAGGCGGTGAGCTCCGGCGCATTTTTCGCGCGGTAGATGGGGATGCCCTGCTCGTCCACAATCTGCGCGGCAACGGTGGATTCGGAAAAGAAATAGCGGTAATGGTCGTTGGTTGGCAGCAGCCCCACCTGCAGGCAGCTCTCCCAGAACGCCGCAAACGTCAGGCAGCAGCATTCCGGTATCTTGTGGAACGTGTAGATGTTAGCAAAACTCAGCGCGCACAACGCAAATCCGCCCAGAAATACACAGAGTGGCACCCATGCGTATCGCCTGCTTTCAGACACGCGGCACTTGCAATAGATAACAGCCCCGGTTACCAGCAGCAGAACGACAATCCACGCCATGGCGAGATAGTACACCCAGCCGTGAATATAGTCGGCTGATAGCGTTGCAGCGCCCGGCGCGGCACGGAAGGCCATCTGGTGCAGATCGTTGGTCAGCACGCCGCCAATCAGGCATATCGCCGGAAGAAACAGCAGATACCACCGGAGCGAAAACGAATCCCCCTCGCGCCGCCCAAGCTGCAGCGCGGCGAACAGACTGAACAGCGGCGCAAGAATCTGCGGCACATAATACAAATACCACAGATAGCGTGTAACAGTATCGTCGTTGAAAAAGCGATATTTGACTGTACGCAGGAACAGCCACAGCACGGCCATGGCGCATCCAAGCAGCAGCCAGCGCCGATCACAGCGGTGCAGAATCCTGCGAGATATGGAAAAGCCCCAGCCCATGGCCAGACCGATGTAAATCAGGTTGGTCAGCAGAAAGAAAGCGGCAGAGGGCAGCGGAGCGTCTACGCGATCCGCCTGGCGAAAAAAACCGGCAAGAACGAACAGACCCAGCGCAAGGCAGAGCTTCGCAATGGATTTTCGTTTTGCGGCAGCCATATATCCACCTCCTGCCCGTATTTGAAAGAACAAATATTATACTATTTCCAGATTCACCTGCGCCATCTGCTTGCGCCTTTTCATCTGGAAATAGTATTATACCATACAAGCGACTGAAAAACCAGTGCTTTCAAGACAAACGAACGGGCAGGAGTCTTTCGTAGACTGTCCCGCACTGGTTTATCCGCATGGTATGCCTTGTTCCTCCGCAGAGATGGGCAGTGTCAGCTCGATCACGGTTCCGTCTTTGCCGCTCTCCGTGATGCGTACGCTGCCGCCGTGGAGATGAGCGATTTCCCAGACCAGCGATAAGCCCAGCCCCACGCCGCCCTTTTCCCGGCTACGCGACTTGTCCACTCGGAAGAAAGGCTGAAACACGCTTTCTCTGAAGTTTTCCGGGATGCCGCAGCCTGTATCCCTGACCTCGATCACCGCGCTGCTGCCCCGGCGCGACGCGGCGACGCGTACGCTGCCGCCCGGATGATTGTATTTTACGCCGTTCTCTACCAGGTTGAAAATCGATCGATATACAAGCACGTCGCTGCCGGTAATCCAAAGATCTTCGCCGGATTGAGAGAGCGCCACGCCGCTCTTTTCCGCCAGCGGCGACAGATCTGCCAGCACCTCCTCAATCATGGGGGCAAGCTGGATTTTGTCCGTGCGCGGCACAGCCTTCAAGTCGCTCATATCCAGCAGCGTCCGCACCATTTTGGATAGCCGCTCGGTCTGCTCCCGCAGCATGGAAATCGTTTCTGCGGTTTCCGGACGATTATCTCCGTGGTCTGTGGCCATGTACAGATCCAGCCGCGCCTGCATCAGCGCCAGGGGCGTGCGCAGCTCATGGGCAGCGTTGCCCACAAACTGCTGCTGTGCGTCGAACGCCTGATTCAACCGCAGCAGCATCTGATTGATGGCACGGCTCAACGGCCTCATCCTCACTGAGGGTGATTTCCGTCAAACTCTGCAGCTGCACGCGTTCTGCCTTTGCGGTAAAACGCTTCAGCGGCTTCAGCGCCTTTCCGCTGACGAAATACGCCACTGCGCCGCCCAGCACCGTCACCGCCAGCGCGATGTACCAGCCGCGAATGCAGAAACTGTGCTTTGCGCCGCTCAGCTCCAACACGAACTCTCCATTGAAGCGCTCCGACAGATCCTTCCACTGCTCGTCAGGAATGTCGACGCGGATGGCCTGCGGATCCTCCTGCACATAGTGCATCACATAATTGCCGATGGAGTCCATATAGGCATGGCCAGAGGAGCACAAAAGCGTTTTCATGGTCATGCAGGCAGTCGCCAGCAGCAGAATGGTCAGCAGTGTGATTCGCCATTGCAGCGAAAGGCGTTTCAAAAGTCGTTTCATGGCTCACGGCCTCCCATCAGATAACCCTCGCCGATGCGGTTCAGAATCGGGTCATAGCCCAGCGCCGCTTTCAGCTTTTTGCGCAGGGATGAGATGTGCACCCGGATGGAGTTGCTGAAGCTGTTCACGCTGCCGTCCCACACATGCTCCATCAGCTCCTCCTGGCTTACCGGCCGTCCCTGGTTAAGCAGCAGGTATTCCAATATGCCGTTTTCCTTGCGGGTCAGCGCGATGACCTCGTCCCTTATCTGTGCCGTCCGTTTTACCGTATCGAAGGACAACTCCCCGCAGCGCAGCACCGCGTCGTGCTGCACAAAGCTGCGCCGGGTCAGACTGCGCACCCGCGCCTCCAGCTCCTCCAGATGAAAGGGCTTGACCAGATAGTCGTTGGCGCCGCAGTCCAGCCCTTCCACCTTGTCGCTGATTCGGCTGCGGGCGGAGAGAATCAGCACACGGGTTTCCCGGTCCTGCTCCCGCAGCGTTTTCAGCAGATCCATGCCATCCCGTCCAGGCAGGTTCAAATCCAGCAGAAGCAGGTCGTACTTCTCCGTCAGCAGCCAGTCCAGCGCGGAATCGCCGTCATAGCAGGCATCCACCTCGTAGCCCTTTTGCTTCAGGCTTTTGACCAGCGTGTCGCACAGTGCCCGCTCGTCCTCCACAATCAAAATCCGCATACTGCGCCTCCTTTGCGCTCGTGTGATCATGTCCAGTATAGCATATCGGCATAAAATGCGCATAAAATTTTCTGTTTTAACGTAGATTTTACCCCCGCTATCGTATAATGAGCCTGCGAGAAGACAAAAGGAGGGAAGCTTCATGAATCTCATTTCATCGGCTGCGGGCAGGCGTGTCGTGAGGCTGGGCGTGCTGATACTGGGCGCGGCGATGCTGATTTACGGCGCGCAGCGGGGCGAGGCCGCCACGGTGCTGTCTAAGGCCGTCCGAATCTGCCTGGAGTGTGTGGGCATTGGATAAGAAGAAAAAAACTTCGAAGGCTCCGCCCGTTTCCGGCTTTCTCGCCCGGTTTCGGGGATTTGCGCAGGCCTGCGCTGTGCTGCTGACAAATCCGCACCTGCCCAATCTGCTTAAGGGGCAGATTTACCGGGGAAAGGGCAAGACCGTCTGCGTGCCGGGGCTCAACTGCTACTCCTGCCCTGCCGCAACAGGCGCGTGCCCCATCGGGGCGGTGCAGTCGGTAATCGGCTCGTCCAAATTCAAGTTTTCCTATTATGTAACAGGCACGCTGATTTTGCTGGGGGTACTGCTGGGGCGGTTTGTGTGCGGCTTTCTGTGCCCTTTTGGGTGGTTTCAGGAGCTGATTCATAAGATTCCATTGCCCAAGAAGAAGCTGTCCACGAAGAAGCTCAGACCGCTGCGGTATCTCAAGTACCTGATTCTGCTGCTGACGGTGACGCTGCCGCTGATTTTCACCAACGAGGTGGGGATGGGCAATCCCTTCTTCTGCAAGTACCTGTGCCCGCAGGGCGTACTGGAAGGCGCGATTCCGCTGTCCCTCGCCAGTGAGAGCGTCCGAAGCGCACTGGGCAGCCTGTTTACATGGAAGAGCGTCGTGCTGGGCGCAGTGGTCGTCTTGAGCCTGCTGTTCTATCGCCCGTTCTGCAAGTGGCTATGCCCGCTGGGAGCGTTCTACGCGCTGTTTAACCGGGTATCGCTGACGGGAATGCAGGTGGACGCGCACAAATGCGTTCACTGCGGCAGGTGCGAGAAAGCCTGCAAGATGGACGTGGACGTGACGAAGACACCGGATCATCCCGAATGCATCCGTTGCGGCATGTGCGTCAAGGCGTGTCCCACGGGCGCGGTCAGCTTCCGCTGCGGGCTGAGCCGCGGGGCAAAGGAAAAAGAGAATCCAGCCGGCAAACAAGCCGTGGAGAAATAATCATAGAAAAGAAACGGAGGACATTTTCAATGAAGAAGACCTGGATTGCGCTGCTGCTGGCGCTGTGTATGCTGACCACCATAGGAGCGGCTTCCGCCTGCTGCACTTCCGCCTGCTGCACGAAACCGTCCGGAACGGACGAGGCACAGACCATGGAGGAAACCTGCTCCTGCATCATCGATGGCAAGGCCATGGATGACTGCGCCTGCATGACGGGCATGTGCGATGAAAAGTGCAGCTGCGGGGAGAAATGCGACTGTGCCGAAAAGAAGCTGGAAATGCTGACTGCCGAAATGAACGCCGTGTTCGAGAAAAACATGGACCTGTGGAACCGGTTCTTCGGCATGATGGACAAGCAACCCGACATGGGCATGAGTTACGCCGATTACCTGACGGAGCAGCTGGAACTGAAGAAGGAAAAGTTCACGGAGGATGAGTACAAGCTACTTCAGCAGGACATCGAGACCATCCGTCGGTTGGACGAAGAGATGGAAAGGCTCATGCCGAAAGACGACGTGACGGCGGGCTCGGACGTGGCGCTGGAGAGCGGCGTGGTGACGGCGGGCGGCGGCATCGTCATGGGCGGCGAAGGGATGATGATGACGGACGGCAGCATGGATGACAAGGACATGCGTGTGGAAGATGATTCGTCCGAGAAGTTCCCTGCTTTCCAGGGCATGGATTTAGACGGCAATCCCGTGAGCAATGAGTTGTTTAAGGAGAATTCCGTCACGGTGATCAACTTCTGGTTCTCTGCCTGCGCTCCCTGCATCGGGGAACTGGGCGAGCTGAACGCACTCAACGAAGAACTCAAGCTGAAGGGCGGCGCGGTGATCGGCATCAACGCGGACACCATCGGCGGCGACGAAAGCATGATCATGGAAGCCAAGAACATTCTGGAAAAGAAGGGCGCCATGTATCAGAACATTTACTTCCCTGCGGACAGCGAGGCAGGAAAGCTGACCTACAGCATCACGGCGTTCCCCACCACCGTGGTGGTGGACCGCAACGGCAACATGGTGGGCGAGCCAATTCTGGGCGGCATCAACAGCGAGAAGCAGATGAAGGCGCTGCAGACCATGATTGACGAGGTGCTTGCCCGAGACGCGGCGATGCTGGACAAGGACATGCTGATGAAGCCGGACGGCAAGTAATCGCCGCAGCGGCGCAGGCAGCATCCTGTGCGAAAGCAATTTCCTGCTTGTGGGGAATTATCTCTATAAACGCGCTCGTCGGCGGAAAAGACCACCGACTGGTGAACTTTTTCGATAAGCTGCGGCGTCTCTCTCAGCGTGAGGGAGACGCCGCTTCGGCATTCATCCAGAAACAGTACCCGCAGACAATCCCGCCGCGGATGCAGGATTCGCACAATCATCCCCTATTTGACATTTCCCGCAAAAGCAGTATAATAAAATAGAGATTCGCATCTATCGCGCCGAATCCCGCCATCAACACGCAAAAACGAGGGAACAGCATCATGCCAATCCGCATTCCGAACGACCTGCCCGCCGCCAGCGCGCTGCGGAGCGAAAACATATTCGTCATGACCGACACGCGCGCGAAAACGCAGGATATTCGCCCGCTGAAAATCCTCCTGCTGAACCTGATGCCCACCAAAATCGCCACCGAAACGCAGCTGGCGCGCTTGCTGGGCAACACGCCGATTCAGGTGGAGCTGGAGCTGCTGATGGTGAAGTCCCACGTCGCGAAAAACACGTCCGAGGAGCACATGCTCGCGTTCTACAAGACGTTCGATCAGGTGTGCGGCAAGACGTATGACGGCATGGTCATCACCGGCGCGCCGGTGGAGCGGATGGCGTTTGAGGACGTGGAATACTGGGACGAACTGTGCGCCATCTTCGAGTGGACGAAAACGCACGTCACGTCCACGTTCCATATCTGCTGGGGCGCGCAGGCGGGGCTGTATTACCACTGGGGCGTGCCGAAGTACATGATGGAGAAGAAGCTGTCCGGTGTGTACCGTCACCGCGTTGTGCATAAAAACAGCATCCTCTTCCGCGGCTTCGATGATACGTTCATGGTGCCGCACAGCCGCTACACGACCGTCCGCCGGGAGGATATATTGGCGCATCCGGAGATGAAAATCCTCGCCGAAAGCGACGAAGCGGGCGTGTATGCCATTTCCACCCACGGCGGACGGCAGATTTTCATCACCGGTCACAGCGAATACGACGCGGACACGCTGGAGAAGGAGTACCTGCGCGACAAAGCCGCCGGTCTCCACCCCGATGTGCCCTGCAACTACTATCCCGATGACGACGACACCCGCGCGCCGATTTGCTCGTGGCGCTCGTCGGCAAACCTGCTGTACTGCAATTGGCTGAACTACTTCGTCTATCAGGCGACGCCGTACGATTTGAACAGCGTCGGCATTGTCGTCATGGATGATTTCAAGGAACAGCACGAATAAAGAACCGCCGCACCTCCAGCAAACGGAAGTGCGGCGGATTTTTGCTGTTGATTTACCCCTCCTGCGCGCGAATCTTTTCCAGATAATCTTCGTAGCCGCAGTAGTAGTCGGCAATCGTGCCGTCGGGCTTGATTTCAATGATGCGGTCGGCGATGGTCGTGATAAACTGGTGGTCCTGCGACGTGAAAATCACGTTGCCGGGGAAGTTGATCAGCGCGTTGTTGACCGCCGTGATGGATTCCAAATCGAGGTGGTTGGTGGGCTGGTCGAGCATGAGGAAGTTCGCGCCGGAGAGCATCATGCGGGAGAGCATGACGCGCACCTTCTCGCCGCCGGAAAGCACGCTGACGGGCTTGTACACGTCGTCGCCGGAGAAGAGCATCCGGCCGAGGAAGCCGCGCATGTACGTTTCCAGCTGTTCGGGCGAATACTGGGCGAACCACTGCATCATGTTGAGGTTGCAGCCGTCGAAATACTTGCTGTTGTCCTTGGGGAAGTAGTTGGTGGAGATGGTGACGCCCCACTTGAAGCTGCCGCTGTCGGGCTTGATTTCCTCCGCGAGGATGCGGAAGAGGGCGGTCTGCGCCTGTTCGTTCGAGCCGACAAGGGCGATTTTCTGCCCCTTGGTGACGATGAAGGACACATCCTTGAGCAGCTGCACGCCGTCCTGCGTGTAGTTGAGGTTCGACACTTGCAGGATGTCCTTGCCCGCCTCGCGTTCAGGCGTGAAGCACACCCACGGATAGCGGCGGGAGGAAGCGGGCATCTGCTCGATGGTCAGCTGATCAAGCAGCTTGCGGCGGCTGGTCGCCTGCTTTGCCTTGGACTTGTTGGACGAGAAGCGCTGAATGAAGGCTTGCAGTTCCTTGATTTTGTCCTCGCGGCGCTTCTTCTGGTCGTTCATCAGGCTCTGCATCATCTTGGAGGATTCATACCAGAAGTCGTAGTTGCCGACGTAGAGCTTGACCTGATTGAAGTCGATATCGACGATATGTGTGCAGATATTGTTCAGGAACCAGCGGTCATGGGACACGACAATCAGCGTGCCGGGGAAATTCATCAGGAAATCCTCCAGCCACGCGACGGAGCGGTTGTCAAGGTTGTTCGTCGGTTCGTCCAGCAGCAGAATGTCCGGATTGCCGAACAGCGCCTGCGCCAGCAGCACCTTGAACTTCTCGCCGCCCTTCAGGTCGCCCATGAGCATCGTGTGCATTTCAACGGGCAGCCCCAGACCGGTCAGCAGCGTCGCGGCGTCGGACTCGGCGTTCCAGCCGTCCATCTCCGCGAATTCGCCTTCCAGCTCGGCAGCGCGCTCGCCGTCCGCGTCAGAAAAATCAGGCTTCGCGTACAGCTCGTCCTTTTCCTTCATGATGTCGTACAGGCGCTGATTGCCCATGATTACCGTGTCCAGCACAGGATAGGCATCGTACTTGAACTGATCCTGCTTCAAGGTGGACAGGCGCTGCCCCGCGGGAATCGTCACCGTGCCGGTCGTGGGCTCCAGCTCGCCGGACAAAATGCGCAGGAACGTCGATTTGCCCGCGCCGTTCGCGCCGATAACGCCATAGCAGTTGCCCGGCATGAATTTCAAATCCGCACCCGAAAACAGCTTCTGACCCCCGAAGGTCAGGGAAACATTGCTTACCGTGATCATGGGTTTTCTCCTTACATTTCCGTGGTCGTTCCATTATATACAGACGTACCTTTCTACTATACCATATTCATCCCGGAAATGGAAGGGGGTAGGCGAAAATTCCATGGGAGTTCATGCGTTCGAGGGCGGTTGGCGCGGCTATGTGGTCGCGCCCATCTGGCGCGACAATGTGCGAGGGGGAGGAGAGAGCAGCTTGGGGGCGCGTCTGCGGACGCGCAAAGTTACTGCGCAGGGACGCTTCGCTGCCTGCGGCTAAGCTGCCCGGCTTGATTTTTCCTTTGGAATAGGCTGAAC
>ENA-OOXA01000727-OOXA01000727.1-human-gut-metagenome-genome-assembly--contig:-NODE-727-length-21766-cov-3.730874_pt1 | contig 21766 bp, 21 predicted proteins | sample MGYA00241581_ERZ501331 | MGnify/ENA primary metagenome ERZ501331 (study PRJEB25962, sample SAMEA2042982) | human gut metagenome | biome: human gut; feature: human-associated habitat; material: faeces...
AGCGATGTGGAGCGCATTCTATATGCCAGAGGGCAGGAGGATGCATACGATCCTGACGAGCTGTACGCTCTGTTCGGCAGCCTGCCGCCGGAAAAGGTGTCCGCCCTGCTGTATGCCATGCGGGAGCAGGCATGGCACCTCATGGACGAGGATGCACGGGAGCGTTTCCTGCGGGAATGGCTGCCGGAATTTGAAGATATATACGATTTGCTGACCGATTTCCGCTTCGGCGGCTATCGCATCCTCGGAGACATTGTCTGTGATATGGAGGATGAGAACACCGGCAGGGTGAAAAAGCAGTTGTTCCGTGAAAGCGACTCGAAAGCCTTCACCGCCATGATGAGAGCCTTCGCGGACAAATCCGCTTCCCGGAGCTACCGTGATGCGGTGACGGCCAAGTGCCGAGAACTGCTGACTACTATCGTGAAACCGGCTTTGGCTGTGCGTTATGTGGTGGCTCTCGGCAGGCGTGACTTGCTGTGGGATCTGCTGCCGGAATACATTGAAAAAAATGTTCTGGAGGTGCTGGATGATTAACGAATGGGAGGAATTCTGCGCGTATACCGGAACGGTTTCCTATACCGCCAGCAGGAAGAGCGATACGACCTGGCTGGGCCGGTTCACCTTTGCCACGATCCTGGAGTTTGAGGGGATGGCGCGGATTTTGACCATTCTGGCTCGCGGATACCTGTTCCACGGGGAGGATGGAGCGGTCATTTCGGGTGATCCGCATGACCGGGTCGACCATGCCCGCCGTGCGCTCTGCGCCTGGTGCAGTGTGCCAGAGGACGGAAAGCGTGTGCAGGACAAGGAGTGGCAGTTCCAGACGGACTTTTCGGAGCTGCATCCGGAGTTCCCGGAGTTGGTGTATGCAGATGGGGTCGGCTGGTTCCTCCGTCATGTCCTCCGCGCGGCGGACTTCATGCTGACGCACCCAGAAAAGGTGCGCAGCACCTCACTCAAGTATGCGGAGGTTATTCAGTCCAAGTTTGCCACCGCATGGCGAAGCAAGGTGATGCAATATCAGATCCCGATTTTTGCGTCCCAAACCAAGGGGGCTTGGACACTGCGCTTTGATGATGTCCTTGCCGATGCGTTGGAGCTGGGGCCGCTGCGCGGAGAGGGGCCGGAGCTGCCGCTTGGACTGACAGAGAAAGTAACAACAGCGCTTCCGAAGGAAATTCCATCCGAGGTTGTCTGTACGCTGATCCGCTATTATCTCGCCAACCGGCAGGATGATTGCGAATGGGTCGTCCTGCCGGTGGCAAGCTTTGATGCCTACTTCGGGGACACCAGCTTCAGCAAGAAGTATCTGCCCAAGATCCCGCCGGAAATCATGGAGCGGAGCAGCGCCTTCGGTATCAGCCGGTATCGGATCACAGAAGAATATCTGCCATAAGACACAGACAGCGGGACAAGCCTATATGGCCTGTCCCGCTGCTTTCCCTGTCCGGATCCTGAAAAATGTTTTCTTTGTCTATGGCGGTGCATCCGTTGAGCCGCCGCCTATGCTCTACTCCTCGTCATCATCAGACCACGAGGAGATCATGTGAATATCGCCTGTGTCCATGTCCATCGCCATGTGATCTCCCATGCGCATCATGAGATCCCCATCGGAGTCCATCGCCATGCTGTCAGAAATGCTCATGGCGAAGTCGCCGTCATCGTAGTCGAAAATGTACTTTGACATACCGTGCACCTCCAATTTAATCATCGTATTCCGGATAGTCAGGCGCCCACTCGGGCATTCAATGCGCTTTGTTTCTGCGGTTTGCATTGTGAGTTCTCTGGTGCGATCTGTGGTTCGGATTCATCTGATTGGCCCGATTGTCAGCGTCAGCTTGATATGCCTTGTTATTGGGATTATGCAAATTTGCCCAGTAATCCAGCTGTGCTTTGGTATGTGTTTTTCCTGATACCTTTCCCATAATCAGCCTCCTTTCTGAACCGAAAAAAGCCCACGCACTTTGCTTCGTGCGTGGACTACGATCATCCGGAAGACCGCTTTGCACGCAACAAAACAAACCCGACGAAAGAACACTTTCTCCGGTTCGATTTTGTGGTGCAAAGCATCGAAACAACAGGGGGACAACGACAGTCAACCAGCAAACTGCTTTCTCAATTCCATAATGAGAATTTGATTGGAATCGATAGTCTCGAGGATTTACTCATTTGTCTGCAAAATTGTCTATGTCTCTGCCGTTCAATATGATTCGTACTCTCATGCTACGAACGATCAAAGTTCAGGACAGTCCAACAATTCAGCATTAGCATGGTAACATAAATCGAAATCGAATGCAATAGGCAACTGCAAATTGAGAAGCGATACTCCGATTTCCGCGGTTTCTATTACAAATCCCCACACTATCGCCCCGCAAGCAGGTGCGCACATGAGTTCTTTCATCGTGCGCCGGATGGCGTTTTTCAATTCCGCACCGGCAAAAAAGTGGTTGGTATCATAATATGATACCAACCACTTTTCGGTGCAGCAGCTTTCGTAATCAAGCAGCTTAACCGCTCCCAGCAGATCCTGTTTCAGCCCATGCTCCCGATTTTATTGCCATTTTCGTACATATCCGCGGCATACTCGCGGTGATTCGGCCCCTCGTATGGTACCCAACCAAAGCCCGGAATATAGACCTCATCGCCGGGCTGCAGCTCTATGGTCGGCTGCGGTGTGGGAGGCGCAGGCTCCGGCTGCGGCGTTTCGGCCGCAGGCGTCGGCTCTACCGGTGCGGGGACAGGAACGGCGCCAAGCTCCTCGTCCGGCTCTGCCCGCGGCGTTTCCGTATTTTTCTTTTCTGCCGTTGTCACAACATCCGCTTTCGGGGCAGCTGCGGCGTGCGTTGGTATTGGGGCGGGTCGTTCCTCCCTTGTGTCTGGCTGCGGCCACACAGCGGCACACAGGGCCAAGCAAGCGGTGATCACAGCTGCCACGATGCGCTTCTTCATTGTTCATCATCCTCCTTTTTGAGCGTAAAACGAGCGCCCGGTTTCTCTGCCGCTTGGCAGCGCGCCGGACGCTCATCGTCATAGTGATTCAATTCTGCGGACAGCCGCCACGCCAGCCGAAATCCGGAGATGAAGCTGTCGAGCGAAGTGTCCTCCGAAATATGATCCTTGGCATCGATGATCTTCAGCACCAATCGGCGCTCCGGCTTGCCCAGCGCCTCAATGAGCGCGCGGTGGCATTCCTCGATCTCCCGCTTCGTCGCCGCCAGCTCCGGCGGGGTGTAGAAGCAGTCGTACAGGTCCTTCAGCAGTTTGTTCATGTGCTCGCCTCCTTGCAGCACAAACATATACCACAGTTCGACGGAAACAGCTACTGAAACTTTTAAGAAAAATAGCGGCTGTGGGGTATTCGTGGTGCGCTCTCGCAGGTTAGCTATACCCCTACGCAGTTTCTACTTTTGTTTGCATCCATGCTGAGAGAGCCTTTTTTATAACGATGCCAGCCCTGGGCAATTCGTGGTGGCATTGCGAATGATGATAAATGATATCCTGGCACCACCAATTTCCACAAGACAGGATCAAGTCAATGCATCGTTGTTTTCCACCTTTTCCGCTTTGGACAGTTCTTCCCAATCCTCACGATTCCCGCACCTACGAAGGTAGTCGTGACCGCCATCTACAGCGCACGAGCCGCAGCTGCAAAACTTGAAATCATGGACGGTTTTGCTTTCGATGACATCTCCACATTTCTTGCATCTGATTGCGTTTCTGATAATTCTCGGCATAATCATTCTCCCTTTAGTGCAGTCCGGATTTTTTCTTTTTCTCCACTGCCGTCTGTACGGAGGCGCAGGAACGGAACAGCGCACTTCTCCAAAATGGAGTTCTTCTTTATGTCTCGCTCTGCCTGCTTGCTCCCGACCTCATGGAAGCCAGTCCCGTCTACTTCAATCGCCAGCATGGGCTGCTTATCCATTTGATTGAACAGCAGAAAATCCACATGGGTCAACAGATTGCGGGCATATTGGCGTTCTTCCTCTGTCAGCGGTTCATAGTCTTTCACCAGTGTCGCAAGAGAAACATGCACTGCACAACCGATAGAGGAAAACGCCTCCTCAGACAACACCTCTTGAATCACAGCATACATAAGATTCTCGGAATCGTATTCCGATACCCGCTTATGTTTTTGCAGATATGCCCTGCGCTGCTCGGCATAGCCCTGATAGAGCATATCGAATACGGAGTAGACCTGGCTCTGGATAACCTCAAAATTGTTATATTCGATGTACCGCGTTAGGTCGCCGTAGTTGGTCTGGTCATTGCGCGGGTCCTGCGATGTGACCACCGCCAGCGAATGAACTGCGCGGGAAACTGCCACATTCAGCATGTGGGGATCATCCACGAAATCTGTGATGACATTGTCGACCGAAGTCAGAATGATGGCATCCTGCTCCCGCCCCTGAAACTTGTGAACAGTGTCCACCTCGTAAGTATCTCCCAGTTGCTTACGAATGGCTGTCACCTGATCCCGATATGGCGTGATAATGCCGATGCTCTCAAAATTCTGCTGATGCAGCCGTGGAAGCACCTCCTGCTGGATGACATCGATCTGGCGCTGGTTGAGATGCCCACGGGCGTGATTACCGGCGGTCGTCCGGTACATGGTCAATACATCCGGCTCATCATGGTCCTTCGTCATAACGATCAGCTGTCCATGGTAGAACTTCTGGTTGCAGAAATTGATGATTTTCGGGTGGCAGCGGTAGTGTTCCCGCAGCAACGTAACAGGCGCATCCTGCCATATTTCCAACGCAGATGACAACAGGCTGTGGGTAGAAAAATGATAACGCTCATCCAAGGAATACTTCTGCCAGATGGCATCGCTGGTGCGGATGTCATCCTCTGTCAGCACATTGGGTAGCTGCTTCAAGTCCCCGACAATTACGATATTCCGCGCACAGGAAAATGCCAGAACGCCTGTGGCCAGATCGACCTGTGAGGCTTCATCCACGATTAAATAATCATAGATATGATCGACGCTCAGCGTCCCCTTGATGGAATAGGTCGTGCTGAGCGCCACCGGATACTCCCTGGTAAACTCCGCAGAATTCCGGCGGAAATCACTCATTTCAAAACGCTGTCTGTCATTCTGCCAGTGATACCGCGCTGCCAGCTCCGCCCGGAATAGCCGCAGAGACTTCTGGGTAAGCTCGTCCATTTTCGCATCGAAAGCGTAGTGTTCCAGCTTGCGGTTCAGCTCCTGCTTTTCGGTCTCCAGTTCCCGTCTCTTTACAGCATAAAACTGACTCTGCAGATAGGGAATGACCAATTCCGGGGAACGGAGAAACAGTTTGAGCGCGTTGCGATTGAATCGGAACATGATAGAGAGCTTTTGCAAAAGTCCTAAGCGGCTCTCATGTTCTGCATGCTGTTCAAATTCCATCCAAAGCGCAAGGATTTTCTGCGAGGACAGTTTGTCCAGGCTCTCTGTCGGTGCGTCGCTATAAGTCGCATAATATTCCTCGAAATAGTGCTGTTCCGGATTCAGCTGCAAAAATTCCTGCTCAATTTCCGCAATGCGGTTCTTGGCATTGAGCATTTCGTTCAGTTCTTTGGAAAGCGCAGTTGTCTCTTGATCCAACTGCTGTCGTTCTTCCGGAGGCATTTCCCAATCGCTCATATCCGGATAGGCACCGGTCTGGCCCTCTAAAAACTTCTGCTTGTTGGCAAGGCTTCCGAGAAACGCCGTCAGAAAAGCAGCATTCTTCTTTTCCAACTTTTCCGCTACATTGTGCGTTGCAGAATTGTTATTGGATACAACCGCTACAGTCTTTCCGCTCCGAACCACATTAGCGATAATATTTAGGATCGTCTGCGTTTTCCCCGTCCCCGGTGGCCCCTGAATGATGCTGATTTTGGAGGAAAGCGCCCGCTCCACCGCCAGCTTCTGACTCTGGTTCAAGCCAAACGGATAAATCACAGCCTCCGGCATCTGGGGTGCTTTGGCTTCTTTCTGCGGTGCAAGATAGCTCGCCAGCACGGTATCCTCGCTGACCTGCTTGATTTTATCGTACTGCATGCTCAGAATGTTGATACCTTCCACCTCGAGGCTGATTGCCGCAGCAGTCTCCTTGAAATACTGGAATGCTTCTTGGTTTTTACCGTCTGTCAGGCAATTCTGCTGGAACTGCACTTCACTCCTACGGAACAATAGATCTTTCTTTCCGTTGCGGACAATGCGGTAATATCCGCCGAAGTCGAGAAGCTCATCAATTTCACTGATCGTTTGCCCATTCGCGGTGACAATCACCTGTGCGGGATTGATTTTCTTTTGCAGGGACAGGATCTCCACATTACTGCTCTGGAAGCTGTATGTTTTATTGGGCGCACTGGTATAGACGACCTCGCACTTCCCGTCGTGGAACTGAAAGCTCGCAACCGAGTCCGTCTGGTCTTTTCCTTTTATGATGATTAAGCACTTTCGTGCGTCCATAGGTATCTCTTCCCCCAATGCAAACTGTTGATTTACGGGTTATCCACCCACATTTCACACTGGCTCATGACCGTCTGAACTGCGTCATCCATACCCTCTGGCGGGTACTTATGCTTTTTAAGTAGGCGTTTAACCAAGCGACGCATTCCGGCTCGTGCGCTTTCTTTCTTTTGCCAGTCTATTGTGCGGTTTTTACGAAGCAAGTCTGTCAGTTCCTTCGTGATTGCAATAAGCTCGTCATGCTCATAGAAATCTTTGATGGCTTGCGGTTTTGTGAGAGCATCGTAGAAGGCAAGCTCGTCCGCTGTCAATCCGAGTTTTTCTCCTTCGGCAGCAGCGGCAGCAATGTCTTTTGCCAGCTTGAGTAGTTCTTGAATAACTTCCTCATTGGTCAGCATTCCGTTCAAGTAACGATTCATCGCACTCTGAATGATTTCGGAGAACTTCTCGGATTTGACAATGTTTGTACGACGATAGATAGAGACCTGTTCGGCAATCAGCTTTTTCAAAAGTTCAACTGCAAGGTTCTTTTCCTTCATGTTTGCTACTTCTTCAAGAAACTTCGGATCGAACAGCGAAAACTCGGTTTGGACATCGGAGAAGAGGTTGATAACGCCTTCGCTCTTGATGCTGTGCTTCAAAAGCTCGTTAATGCGCTCATTTACTTCCGGAAGCGTAAACTTCTTTCCGGTACCGCCTGAAACCAAGCGCACGGTCATCGTTCTTACGGACTCGAAGAAAGCTGCTTCCATACGGGTTTGCTCATCTATCAAGCTGCTGCACAGCGAGAGTGCCTGCTTGAGAAGCAGAGCCTCCTTGATAAACACATTCTGTGTCTTTTCATTGTCGGGAAGCTCATACTCTGCAACACTCTTGCCGAGTATGAAGTTCACACCGCCGCTGATGAGCTTTGCACGGTCAAGGTCGCTTCCGGTCATGAATTTCTCATAACTAAATCCGTGGAACAAATCTCTGCAAATAGAGAGCTTTTCAAGGAACTTCGGGTATGCAGCCTTGCTTACATCTGTATCACCATAGTTCTTCTTGTCTCTGGCAGTATAGTTGTTCATTGCCTGTTTCAGTGCAGCCGCAATACCGACGTAATCAACAACCAAACCGCCTTCTTTATCTTTGAAGACACGATTGACGCGGGCGATAGCTTGCATCAGGTTGTGTCCAGCCATCGGCTTATAGACATACATCGTAGCGAGGGAGGGAACATCAAAGCCGGTCAGCCACATATCCACGACGATAGCGATTTTCAGCAGAGAGTTATTGTCTTTGAATTTCCGCGCCATATCGTCCTTATGAGCTTTATTGCCGATAATCTCACGCCATTCTTCAGGATCATTATTGCCCTGCGTCATAACAACTGCAATCTTTTCCGTCCACGCCGGACGTAGCTCAAGAATGCGCTTATAAATCTTCATCGCTATGGGACGCGAATAAGCAACGATCATTGCCTTGCCGGTCAGAATATTCTCGCGGTAGTTCTCGTAATGGTCAAGAATATCATTGACCAAGGAATCTATTGTTTGGTCGGCACCGAGGATGGCTTCCATCTGACCAAGTTCCTTTTTGCTCTTTTCTATGACATACGGATCAGCGTTGTCAGCCATAATGTCATACTCATTATCGATCAGATGGAGGGTGTTCTCGTCGAGTTTCAGGTGGATCACACGGCTCTCGTAGTAGACGGGTCTTGTAGCTCCGTCTTCAACTGCCTGTGTCATATCATAGATGTCGATGTAATCACCGAAGACTTCTCGTGTACTGCGGTCTTTCGTGGAGATCGGTGTTCCAGTGAAACCAATGTAGGTCGCGTTAGGAAGCGTATCTCTTATAATTCGGGCAGTGCCTATGACCGTCTTCGCCTCAACTTCGCCGTTGTCCTTCTGCTTGACCACAACCTTCTCATTGAGACCATATTGCCCGCGATGCGCTTCATCTGCCATCACGATAATGTTCCGGCGTTCTGAAAGAGCTTCGTTGCTTTCCTCAAACTTCTGCATGGTCGTGAAGATTATGCCGTTTGCTTGTCTGTTTGCAAGCAATTCTTTCAGATTCTTGCGGCTCTCTGCGTGTTGCGGCGTTTGCCGGAGAAATTCTTTGCAACGAGCGAACTGCCCGTAAAGCTGGTCATCCAAATCGTTACGGTCGGTAATGACAACGATAGTAGGGCTTTCCAATGCTTCTTGCAGATAATGAGCATAGAAGACCATAGACAGCGATTTTCCACTGCCCTGTGTATGCCAGAAAACGCCGCCCTTGCCATCAGTTACGGTTGCGTGCTTTGTAGACTCAATCGCCTTTTTGACCGCAAAGTACTGATGATACCCAGCGAGTATTTTGAAAGTATTCTGTCCATCCACGTTGAAGCAGATGAAGTTCTTCACGATGTCAAGGAAGCGGGTCTTCTCAAACAGTCCGACAAAGAATGTGTCAAATGATGCGTGTTGCGTATTCTCGTAGCTGCCATCTGTTGTTTTCCACTCCATAAAGCGGTCTTCGCCGGAAGTGATTGTGCCAGCCTTTGAAGTGGTCAAGTCGCTCATGACACATATCGCATTGTAAATGAACATAGAGGGAATCTCATACATATAGTTCCGGAGCTGGCGGTATGCTGCGGAAGCGTCGGTTTCTTCGCGGGACGGAGACTTCAACTCCACAATGACGAGTGGGAGACCATTGACAAAGAGGATCACATCCGGTCTTTTCTCGGAGTTCTCAATGAAAGTCCACTGATTCGCAACCGTGAACTCGTTACTGGCAGGATTTTTGAAGTCTACAAGGTAGACAAGGGTAGAGCGTTCTTCACCTTTGTCAAAGTATTTTACAGGGACACCATTTTGGAGGTAGTCCATAAAGGCCATGTTCTTCTGCAAGAGAGTTCCGGTTTCAAAGTTCTTGAGTTTATAGATTGCCTCCGTTAGAGCATCCGTAGGCAAGTTCCTATTGATTCGCTGCAAAGAGGGCAGCAGGACATCTTCATAAAGCGGAGAGTGATAATCGCGCTCCACGTCCGGACCATAGACATAGTTATATCCAAGCTCCTCATTGAGAAGCTGCAAGACGGCATTCTCGTAATTTGATTCGGTAAAGTAGCCCGACATTTATACTCAACTCCCTCTATATAATATCCGCATAGATGCGGTTTCCGACTTTTGTGAAGACTACCTCAGCAGGAAGTAAATCGTCTCCCGCATTTGCCATTGAAACCAGTGTCTTTGCCCATTCGCTCAACTGTATAGGCAGCCTATAACATAGATTTTCAGGCGATGCCTCAATAGTCACTAATGGAATGCCGCCCCTTGCAATACCAACAGATAGAGCTACAAAGGCGTTTTTCCCTTTGGTGAGTTCCAGAGTGGGTTGCTTGTCTACATCGTAATATACTTTTGCACCGCGTCGGTTCCTGAAAAAATCCTTTTCTTGATCTTCCACCGGCTCAACAGGCAGCTTGTTCTTCATCTGCTCAAAATGGGTTTTAAGTCTTTGGCAGATGCAGCTATTACAATACTCCGGTTGCATATCAAAGTCTTTCTCGATGTCTTTTGCTGAATTGAAATGATTCATGAAATCCAGCAGTCCCAAAAAACTAACAAGGTCATCTGAATAATTACCGGCATAGACCTTATACCAATCATTGTTGATCTCGAACATGATATGATAAAGCTGCTTGTATAGCTGTAACTGCTCATCGGTTAGTCTAAACCACTCTTTGCTGAGAAGAGTTTTCACAACGCGGGGACTGTCCTGCATCGGTGTCAAGGAATAATACAGCGATTTCATCAGTTTTCCGATGATGCCTACCAGCATATCGGCTATCCTAATTCCAAAGTGGTCTATCGAGTTCGCTTCGTCGCAATTCTTCAATCCGGTTTCTCTCGCGGCAACAAGAGTTCTGCTTTCGGCTCCTGCTTCACCTTCCTTGTCGAGCAGAACTGAATAATCAAGAATGCCTTTGCTACTCAGAAAATTTCCAAACCCGACAAACTGCGAATGGTAGTCCCACGCGAGGGACTGCGGAACATCTACATCATCCAAGATACAAAGGACGGCTTCAAATGCTGTGTTTTCCTGTGCCTTCAATTTGAGGTTTTCTTTGTTGCGCCTAATCCGGTTCGTCAGGAATGTCTTTAATGCGGTTACAAACTCCGCTGGGCTTTTATACAGGCTTTCAATTACCTCTGTGGGTCGGTATGTAACTATCGTTTTGACTATCGAGTAGCGTGCGGCGTCCATATCAAAGAAGACGCTATTGTGATAGCCTTTGAAAATCTGGCTGATAACGTATTCGATTTTGCTTGCACAGAACAGATAGATATAGCTGTTCTCATCAAAGATGGAAAAGAAATCCCCAAGCAGTTTTACATTTGCTTTGTTGAGAGAGGCAAATCCATGAACTAACTGCTTCGGCTTTATCGTTCCGCTTTTTAGCTCCCCTTTTTTCTTTCTGTCAGTGTGTTTTTCTTCAAAAGCATGATAACGCTGTTCAAAAGCTGTTTCGTGATCGCTGCGCCACCCGATAATAGCTGCCAGAAAACCATCATAATATGTCTCACCAGTAACAGTTGAGAGATTGATGACCCTGCTATGCTCAGACTCATCATAGTAAAAGCAGTATTTCATCTTATCTCTCCTAACGTAAACGATAATTTAGCGGCTTAGAGCTGGACGGCAGAAACATCAATCTCTCCGGACATGAGCCTCGGCAGCAAATTATCTCGCAATGCCGCAAGCGATTGATTCTGCTCTTCCAAAATGCGTTGCTGTGCAAAGATGGGAGCGCAAAAATTACTAAATTTGGCAAGAGTTTCAGCATCAGGAATAACAGCGGGGACATTTTTCATAGTGCTACCAGATACTTCTTTGAAGGTTGATCCGGATGCCATGCCTTCGATAACTGGGAGAGTGTTTTTCAAAAAGAAGTAAACGAATGGTGTTCCAATTTCCGGCTTAGGCACAACTGATTTGAAGCCTTGATTTGTTGTTACTTCACCAGCGGCGATAGCAATATAACCTATTGGCGCACGAGATGAGAACAACACTGTTCCCTCTGGCATGATTGCCGCGCTGCTGTTCTTCAAACCAAGTTCAGTTATGTCATTCTCACCATGAGAAATGAACTTCGACTTGTTGATAGATAAATCTTTCGGGGTTATCCACGCTATACCGGACTCCGTGTAATACTCAGGTTTAGCTTTTGAAGGTGTACTGCCTCCAACAACAGTACCAAGATCGCTAATTGTTCCGGTAGCCCATTCTGGATCAGCGTTATCAACGAATAATTCTTGAAAACAGGATTGAGCTTGCTGCTCTAAATTATCGTTTATAGCATTATTGCATTCAATCTTTTCGTCAATAGGGCTTAAAATGGCAATAATCTCATTTCTAACAGATTGCGGCGGAACAGGGACGGGCATATCTCGTAAGCTCCCAAGCGGCACATAGGATTGCGTCGAACCTCTGAGATGTGTCTGAATATACGCTTTGGCTTGCGGAGACTTTAAGTAATAGTACATCCAAAGAGCATTTTCTTTGTTACCTGAGAATTTGAAAATGCCCATGTTTTTACACGCATATTCTACATGAGGATTTTTTTCAAGATAGATATTTCCTATTGTTCCTATCATGCTGAAAAGAATATCCCATTGCTCGACTGCACTCCTGCTGATAACTTTTAGGTAGTCGGCTTCACCAATCCAGTTTGCCGAGTCAAAATCAATGTAATGACCTTTCAGATGTTTTGAAGTAATAAGTTTCCAGCCGGATTGCTGCGGTTTAGGAGAGTCATGTGTTCCGTCAGTAATTAAGGTGCAGAACTGGTCCGCTTGAACAGTTGACCATAACATAATTGCTCACCATCCTATCCGATGTATTTTCTATGTGCCAGCTTCACATTCTGTTGTTTCACCATTGCATAGTGCATGGTGGTGTCGATTTTCTGATGCCCTAAGAGTTGCTGGACTTGCTCTATGGGCATTCCTTTGTCTATGGCAGTAGTAGCCAGAGTGCGTCTAAACTTGTGGGGATGAACCTTCGGGATATTCAGACGCTTTCCCAATTCTCGAAGTCGTGTCTCCACTCCGCCGATCATCAGCCGGTCAAAGGGAGCTTTCAGTGCAACGAACAATGCTGGGTTTCCGTCCGTCCTACCCTCAAGATAGTTTTGAAGGTGGATCTTCGTCCTTGCATCGAAGTAGACCAATCGCTCTTTATTGCCCTTGCCGATAACCACGCACTCGCGTTCGTTGAAGTTGATGTCTTCGCGGTTTAGCGTGACCAGTTCTCCAACGCGCATTCCAGAGGAAGCCAAAAGATCAATCATCGCCAAGTCTCGTGCCGTCGTGCAGTTGTCACGCATCAGTTCTAATGCTTCATCGGTGTAGGTGTCCTTGACCACCTTTGCAGTCTTGACTTTATGAATCCTGCGTACCGGGCTTTTCACAATGAAATCCTCATCTTCAAGCCAAGAGAAGAAGCTGGATAGAATCCGACGAATATTATCTATGGTCACTTTGCTCGACCTACGCTGAACCTGATAGTTGGTCAGATAACGGCGTAAATCATCTGTGGTGATCTGTTGCACATTTTTTTCGACTCCGGCAATCATAGCCTCTATCGTCTTCCGGTAGTAGCTCAGAGTTTTCTCTGAGCAGCCTTCGATCCGCTTTGCCGTGATAAATGCTTCAACTGCATCCGTCTCTTCTGCTACTGGAATTGAGCTGCCATCATAGGTAATCGTTGCCCCTTCCAAAGTCTCAGCCATTGCATCCCGAAGGTGTATGAGCTGTTCGTTGTTGAGATACGGCAGCATTTTTCGCTGTATCTCCGTGATGAGTTGGTCTGTCATTGTCGTGTCTCCTTTCGAGGTAAGAGAACGACATTCAGTGGCAGTCCCTTTTGTAAAACTCTCGCCACTGGTGAGAGTTATTGATAATGACTACGGCGCTATTGCTTCCTTGATACCTTGTATATCCGTGACCTTTGCGTCCCGCAAGCCTCGATTTTTCCTTCATCCAGCAAGCGCTTGATTAGGTGTTGAGTTGAGGCAACCGATAGACCCAACTGTTCGGATATTTCGTTTCTGCTTGCTCCCATGCTGACCGAAAGAAATTGCAATAGCTGCTGTTCACGCATAGATAGTTCGGGCTTGATAGTGAGTGGAGATTCATCGCCTTCTTGTTTCTGATTATTGAGCAAGGGTGCAAATCTTTGTTCAAATTCCTTCAACTGGTCAATGGTAACAAGATTTGAAAGCGCAATTTCTTCTTTGTTAGAATCCCACTTGTGTTGGAGCCAGACAACGGCGAACGGAACAATTATTGCACCAATGATTACCCCCGCCCACTCTGCAACTGCACTTATGGCATCCCAGTTGTTGTCAAGTTCCGGTGCATAGGTTATTCTAAATCCCATGCACCACATAACAAAGGCAATAAGGACCTCCCCAAATACTATCCATGTCACCGTGCTTTTGAATATCCTCTTCATTATTATTCATACCTCAACACACATCTAAACGATAATTTAGCTGATCTCCTGCAAACGATATATCAAGAGCGGTTCAGCAATGACATTTTGGCAGTAAATCAGGGAGTCCTCTCGGATATTTGCTCATATTCAAGAGACAAAGTAGCTGTCTCTGAGCTGAACGTCAGCACTTACTTCTCAACGGAAAATATGCTGTCGGGTAAAGCTGGTTCAACCGAGGCTACAAGCCTTCCAACTACATCACAGACAACCGCTTGCCATAAAGGTGATACGTTGATTTCTAACATTCGCCCTTACTTTAAGAAGATTGTCTATTGTGAGGGCAACTGTGGCTGCTCAACCGATGTTCTTTGCTTTACGCCAAGTCAGCCGCGATACTCGACGTACCTATTCAGCACCCTATATGCCGACAAATTCTTCGCATTTATGGTTGCTGGATCGAAAGGAACAAAAATGCCTCGTGGAGATAAGCAGCAGATTATGACATACCCTGTTGTTCTACCATCAGAAGAAGAGTTAGCCAGGTTTAATACCATTGCTTCACCACTTCTTGAGCAAATTTATTCCAATAGAGCAGAGAATAAACGGCTGTCCATACTGAGAGATACCCTTCTTCCCAAGCTGATGTCCGGAGAGATTGATGTTTCTGCCGTCCAGCTCTAAGCCGCTAAATTATCGTTTAGTTTCCGGTTTACATTGATCTTCCTATCAAGGCTGCTTAGTAATTCGGCAATTCGCTGCTGATCAGGATAAGAAGGCACCTCACAATTGATTTTATTTAGAATTTCCTGCGTGAGTAGCGGCTGGCTTGTCCCAATGTGTCGTTCGTTCAAGTGCAGCCCTTTCAATAAATAGTAAAAGAACTTTGTGTCATTGTCTCCGGACGGTACGGCAGCGATAGCGTTATCAGATACCCAGCATTTTCCTTCTTCCAGATACACGCTTCCGCAGTATGCTCCAACACGACCTATGATGATACAGTGTTCGTAGTTTGACTCTCCCGCATAGCCAAGAACTCCGTTTCCGCCATAGACGGGAATATTTCCCTCAGAAGTGGGTCTTTTTTTCCCGTTCTTAAAATGGATAGCCTCTCTCAGTGTGATCTCTCGATAATTCATCACATAGCCTCCATTTCATCCGAACACTCTGAATCTGGCACATCAATAATGAAGTATGGACTCATGCTACTTTTGGAGGCGAACGTAAGCGTTTCACCAGAAGATGCAACTTTGCACTTCTGCATAACATCATTTTCTGCCTTTACGATGCGCTTAACTCGAAACCAAAAGTTGAAATCCGACGCCATTGACCTGTAGTATGAAGGTATATCATCCAGTGTCGGCGTTGTCCGTTGTGCAAAATCTATATATGCCCAGTAACGGCTACTCTTTCCACTGTGAATTAGCAAAATGCGAGGATTCTTATTGCTCAATAATAAGTCAACGGTTTTTGCCGAAAGGGCAGATCCGAGTTTTCCATACCACACATAACCCTTCTCATCAATTAGAGCCTGATGTGCGGCAATAGTCCCCTCAGGCGGGGCGAACTTTTCAGAAAAGCGTAGTGCGATTGACTTCATGTTCATCCTCCAGTCAGTCTATTGCGTATCCAATGCAGCTTAGTTTCTCTTTAATCTGAGCTTCAAGTTCATGTGACTTAGCGAAAAGCTCAGAGAGTTCAGAAGTCAGACGCCCCATTTTCTCTTCAAACGGCTCACCGTCATCTTCCTGTTCCTCAATGCCAACATAGCGTCCCGGCGTGAGAATGTAATCCTGCTTTGCAATGTCCTGCGTAGTAACGACAGCACAGAAGCCGTTCTCGCCTTCAAGTGTTCCTTCAACGAAGGCATTGTAGGTGTCGGCAATTTTTTTGATGTCTTCATCCGTCAGTTCGCGCAGCTTTCGTGTGACCATAGTACCGAGCTTACGAGCGTCGATGAACAGCGTTTTCCCCTTCTGTTTCTTGTTCTTCGCAAGAAACCAAAGCGATACCGGAATCTGCGTTGTGTAGAATAATTGCGTCGGCATTGCGACGATACAGTCTACAAGGTCAGCATTGATAATGTTCTTGCGAATTTCACCTTCACCGCTGGACTGCGAAGAAAGCGAACCATTTGCAAGCACCATGCCGATACGCCCATTCGGAGCGAGATGCCAGATCATGTGCTGCAACCATGCAAAGTTGGCGTTGCCAGCAGGAGGCGTACCATACTGCCAACGGACATCATCAACAAGTTTATCTGCACCCCAGCCAGAAAGATTGAAGGGAGGATTCGCCATAATGAAGTCTGCCTTGAGCTGCGGGTGACAATCGTTAAAGAATGTGTCTGCATTGAACTTGCCGAGGTCAGCTTCAATTCCACGAATAGCAAGATTCATCTGCGCCATCTTCCATGTGGTCGGGTTGGAGTCCTGACCAAAGACGGAAATCTTGTTGATGTTGCCGCCGTGATTTTCGATGAACTTTGCGGACTGAACGAACATACCGCCAGAGCCGCAGCACGGGTCATAAACACGCCCATTGAACGGCTGCAACACTTCAACAAGGGTACGCACAACACAAGAGGGAGTATAGAACTCACCAGCAAGTTTACCTTCCTGTTCGGCAAACTTTGAGAGGCAATATTCGTATGTGCGACCGAGAATGTCCTTGCTGTTTCCATGCTCGATCATCTGAATGTTAGTGAAGAGATCGACCACTTCACCAAGACGCCGCTTGTCCAGCTCTGGACGGGCAAAGTTCTTAGGCAGAATATCTTTGAGGCGCTTGTTTTCTTTCTCAATACTGCGCATTGCATCATCAATCACCGTGCCAATTTCCGGCGTGTGAGCGGCAGCAGCAATCGCACTCCATCGTGCATTCTCAGGGACAAAGAATATGTTTTCGGCAGTGTATTCGTCCTGATCCTCTTCAAATCCATCGCCTTCTTCAACCAGTTCCTTGTACTTTGCCTCGAAGCGATCAGAAATGTATTTCAGGAAAATCAATCCGAGAACAACGGACTTGTATTCGGATGCGTCGATGTTCCCGCGTAAGACGCAAGCCGCGTCCCAGATTTGTTTTTCAAAGCCAATATTGCTTGTATTTCCAGCCATAGTGTTTTCCTCCCATATATCTCATGCTTGCGAAGAGTTTATAGTCATTTGAAATTCGTTCAAAAAATGAGGATGAATCTAATTAGTCGTTTTTATCCGGCACAATCTCCACGATATCCTCAATTCTACAATCCAGTGCTGTACAAATCTTCACGAGTATTTCCGTGGTGACATGTCCGTTCCGTCCCATCTTGGTGACAGATGCTGGGCTGATGCCCGCCTTTTCACACAGATCCTTTTTCTTCATGTCCTTATCGATGAGCAGCTTCCAGAGTTTCTTATAACTCACAGACATAAAATATCTCCTCCGTACCGATATACAAAAATGCTCTGCCGCTTGGCAGAGCATTCGGTCTATTGCAGCCATACTGCCAAGGCCTATTCCAACACTTGACAGCGTTGTTTATAATGATAGCACATTTGGGCAGGAAAAGCAAGAAAATGATAAATCCGCACGAATTCCGACCCTATTGGATTTCTTTTCGAGCTGCAAAAGAAACGGTTGAACCTCCAGGCAGTCAGAGCTACAATGCCAACACCTCATCGTGAGGACAAACTGATTGGAAGTCAAATGATGAATTATGAAGTGAACTCATTTCAGAACTACGAATCGATCACCGTTGATGAACTGAAGGATCAAGCTAACAGTCTACTGAATCTGGTAACGGAAGAACAGCGACCGCTGCGCGTATGTATGAATAATGGCAATGAGTTTCTGCTGTTCCCTCAGGACCTGCTCGCCCCGGTCTGCGACTCTGACTTTCGCTTAATCCTGCTGTCAGCAATGCGGTATGCGATGGGCAGGAATACTTGCATGCCCATGGTAGTCGCTGATTATATCAAGCGTCACATTCAGCTTCTGGATGATAAGTTTCTCGTACTGGCTGCCGATGATATCAGGCAGCACCTTGAAGACTATGCAGAGCATGAACTGAATCCGAATCTTTGGCAGGGTCTTTTAGATGCACTTGAAACAGAGCAGAGAGAGCGTGGCACTCGTCAGGCGAGAAAAATCAGACTGTGCCCAGCCTGCGGGAAGCCCTTGGAGGTCATGAGCATTACCGACAACCAGCATTCACCCGGCGGATTTGATGTAATTGCCCACTGCCAAAATTGCCACTCTGATTACGAGTGGTTCTGCGATAAGGATGGCGGTGTCTCAGATATAAAGCAGTATTTCTTCGGGTAAGTCGATTGCAAACAGCGACGCTCATATGGACAAGTGCATTTTCGTATTTCAATATACTTTCCCTTAAAATGGCCTTCAAATTACGGGAATGCGATAATTATTGAGGGAAAGGGAGTTTCACCTTTAGAGAGCGAAGGCGTGATGCTATTCTTTGTCTATAGCGCCGCAGCTGCTGAGCTGCCACCCTTGCAGAAACCTCTTGCATAACCGCCTGCTTAGAGTTACAATGCAGACAATCTGAAACGCAAAACGCTTCCCGTCCGGCACCGGTGAATCTTCACCGAAAACCGAGCGGGAAGCGTTTTTGACCACATAGATTACCACATACGGCGTTGGAACACTCGGAAACAGTGGAGATAAGAGCGCCAAAGAGTAAGTAAAACAAATTAAAAAGCGCCAAAAACAGCTATAAACAAGTGAAAAAAGTGTTCTCAATAAGTTTGGGAGCAGGATGCCGCAGGTTCGAATCCTGTCACTCGGACCACCTTTCCCCGAAAAACCGCCTTTTTAGGCGGTTTTTCTGCGTTATAAGTTCGATTTTTGAAATGTACTTGACCACATTTTAACTGTGGTCAGAGGAGTAAAATGGCGGTTGCGGCCTCGGTACGGAGGAACGCCGAAGACCGCAAAATCCCTAACGCATCCCTAACAGCGAGCGGCCCACAAAAATCGCATATCAGGCAATGCGCGATTGAAATTGAGCGTAATCTTCACTATAATAAATTATGATAGGAATTTTATGCGTAGGCATAATCCTTGCCGATGTAATCTCGCGAAATTTACAACCTCTTTTATAGAGTAGAAAAGAAGGTACAACCATATATGGAGTACATAGTAATTGGCATTTGCCTCATAGCAATCGTTGCTATTGGTGCGCGTATATTTTTCAAACCCAAATCGAAAGCCACAGTGACACCAACAGTCTCTGTGTCTCCCAAAGAAGACGAAGAACTATCCCTGTCCGCGCCGCAAGGTGAGTCTGCACATGATTGGGTCATTCAAGTAGAAATGCTACCTGCCGAAGCTATCAGTGAAGAAGGCAGTTTGGTTGAGATCACAGACAGCAAAGTCTTGGCTCGAGTTAATAACCTCATTCCCAATTTGGTACAAGCCGGCAACGCCGTGAATAACGCTGTCCAAGCTGTGGAAGCCCAAGGAGAGGTTTTGTATCGTGCTATTATTCCTGCCGGAGCAAAACTAACGAACTCCAGAGAAATGGAAGGTGCTGTTCGAGGTTTCTATCGTGGTGCAGATGGTATCCAAGGGCACGCAAATTTAGTTGCAGTTGAAGCGCAGAAAGGTAGCGCTGTTGTTGCCAACACAGCTGCAGCCGCAATGGGTGTCGCATCCATGGTTGTTGGTCAATATTACATGACACAAATCAACGCAGAGTTAGGACAGATCAGTGACGGCATCTCAAAAATTTCGGATTTCCAAGACAATGAGTATCGGAGCCGGGTTTTCTCCCTGGTCAGCCATGTTAAGACAATCGCTGAGTTTCAGGTGGAGATTCTTGAAAACGATGAATTGAGGCTTTCTAAAATCGCACAGTTGGATAGTCTGGAAGAAGAATGCACTAAACTTTTAGGACAAGCCAATCTCACCTTGGCAGGCTTCGCAAAGAAAACTGACCTCGATTTTGAAGCCTATGAAAAGGAATTGCAAGAAGCTCAGAACTGGTACATTTATCAGAACACCTTACTGGAAATGCTCTATAAGATTTCCGACCTGAGATTCACCCTGCATCTCGGTGCAGTGTCCAGAGAGCAGTGTACCGCATTGCTACCGACCTATACTCAGCAAGTCGAGGAAACACAAACTCGCCTAACGCATTGGCATCAAGGAACCACGAAGCGTCTTAGTGTCGATACTGCAGAAATACGCCGGAAGAGGGGTGGTTGGGATAAAGCTATTCATTTCATCCCCGGACTGATAAATGATGAGTGGAATTTCCGCTCCATATCTGAACGAACTGCTGGTATGATCGATTCGCAGGTTGGCGGACACAGTGAACTGCACCATGATAACTCAGACCTCTATGTTGAAGATGTGCAATTGATTTCGAAGGACGGAAAAGTGTACTATTTGCCTTCGCGCAAAAAATGAGGGAGTTTTCCTTTCAATTGAAAAGGATTGGCCCAAGGGACGCAATCTTGTCCCTTGGGCCTTGTTGCTTTTATCCCACCTTCTCGAACGGTATCACCTTGCACCGGTTCTCCTCCGGCGGGTCGGGAGGCTCCGGGGTGTTGGCTGCCGGGACCGACTCCATGAAGCCGCCAATCTTCTCCGCCGCGCCTCGCTGCATATCGTTGGTGATATGCGTGTAGGTGTCCAGAGTGAAGCCCGCGCTGTAGTGACCCAGCATGCTGGACAGGGTCTTTACATCCACGCCGCTGGAGATCGCCATGGTCGCGAATGTGTGTCTGAGGTCGTGGAAGCGCACGTGCTCCTCGATGCCTGCGTTTTTCAGCAGTTTCCGGTTGATCCTCGACACAGCGTCCGGGCTCCAGTATCCGCCCGTCCGGGGCGACGGGAACAGGATTGGATTGTCCGGGTGCTGTTCATGCTCCTGCACCAGCAGGTCTACCGCCTGCTGGGACAGCGCCACCTTGCGGACAGAGTTTTTCGTTTTCGGCTCCGTCACATCCAACTCGCCCTCCATGCGGGTGACTTGCTTATTCACCGTCAGGATGCGCTCTTTCACATTCAAATCTGACCACTGGAGCGCCAGCAGTTCTCCTCGACGCAGGCCGCTGGACAGCTCCAGATAGAACATGGGCAGGACGCCGTATTTCTCCGCTTCCTGGAGGTATCTGCCGATCTTCTCCGGCGGGAGGATGGTCATCTCTTTCTTGTCCTTGGGCGGGATGCGGCAGTTCTCGCAGGGGTTGTACGGGATGAGCCGCTCTTTCATCGCCTGCTTCAGCGCCGCCTGCAGCACCGCATGGACACGCCGCACGAAGGTGTTGGACAGGGGCTTGTCGTTCTGTTTCGCCCCACGGGGCATCCTGCCGTTTTCTTTTAGGTCGTTATACATTCTCTGGATGTGGATGGACGAGAGCTGTTTAAGCTTGATCGTACCGATGGCCGGGATGATGTGGTGCTCGATGATCCCCTCATAGCCTTTAGCGGTGTTGTAGCGGATGTTGGGCTTGCTGTAAGTTTCAAACCACAGGCGGCACCACTCCGCTGCGGTGTAGTCGCCCGTGTGATTGAGCGGCACGCCCCGGTTTTCCCGAATGGCTTTCGCCAGCTTTTCTTTGCACTCCGCCTGGGTCTTGGCAGACACACTTTTCTGGATGGCCCTGCCGGTGATCGGGTCGATGCCCTGGGTGTATCTGCCCTCCCAGCGGCCGCTGGGCTTTTTGCGGATACTGCCCTCGCCGTTGGCTCGTTTCTTGGCCATTTATGATCCCTCCTTTTTAACACAAACACATACCACAGAATCTCCGAAATAGCTGTTATGAAATGACATTTTTCAATCAAAAAAGTCAACGAACTTTTACCTGTCAAATTGTGCAGAATACCAAACGGCATCTG
>ENA-OOXA01000732-OOXA01000732.1-human-gut-metagenome-genome-assembly--contig:-NODE-732-length-21711-cov-1.719801_pt1 | contig 21711 bp, 9 predicted proteins | sample MGYA00241581_ERZ501331 | MGnify/ENA primary metagenome ERZ501331 (study PRJEB25962, sample SAMEA2042982) | human gut metagenome | biome: human gut; feature: human-associated habitat; material: faeces...
ATACAGGATGCTGTAGGCACACAGGTATTTGGAATCTGGTTCCTGATCGGTGCAGCATTTGTATTTTTCATGCAGGCTGGATTTGCAATGGTAGAGGCAGGATTCACCAGAGCGAAGAATGCCGGCAATATTATTATGAAGAACCTGATGGACTTTTGTATAGGAACTTGTGTATTTATCCCATTGGGATTTGGAATTTTGCTTGGTGAAGATGCACTTGGCGGATTTATCGGAACTCCGACACTTGGAATTTTTACCGATTATGCAAATTTTGACTGGTCCAATTTTGTATTTAACCTGGTGTTCTGTGCGACAACGGCAACCATCGTATCCGGAGCAATGGCAGAACGTACCAAATTCTTATCTTATTGTATTTATTCCGCAGTGATCTCCGCTGTTGTATATCCGATCGAGGCACACTGGATCTGGGGCGGTGGATGGCTTGCAAGTTTAGGATTCCATGATTTTGCAGGTTCCTGTGCAATCCACATGGTTGGTGGAACAACAGCATTTATCGGAGCCGCACTGGAAGGAGCCAGAATTGGTAAATTTACCAGAGATAAAGATGGAAAAGTAACAAAGGTACATGCATTCCCTGGACATAACATTGTAATCGGTGCACTTGGATGTTTCATCCTCTGGTTTGGATGGTATGGATTCAACGGAGCTGCCGCTACGACAGGTCCACAGTTTGCATCGATCTTTATGGCAACAACGATCGCACCGGCAATCGCAACGGTTGTATGTATGATATTTACATGGCTTAGATATGGCAAACCGGATGTATCGATGTGTCTGAATGCTTCACTTGCAGGTCTGGTAGCAATCACTGCACCTTGTGATGTCGTTGATGCAACAGGTGCGATCATCATCGGTGTGGTAGCCGGACTTCTGGTTGTATTTGGCGTATGGTTCTGTGACAATGTTGCTCATGTAGATGACCCGGTCGGAGCAGTTGCAGTTCATTGCTTAAATGGTATCTGGGGAACGATCGCAGTCGGTCTCTTTGCAACAAAAACAGCACCAGAGTGCACATTGAAAGGTCTGTTCTACGGCGGCGGATTCCACCAGCTTGGCTTACAGCTGCTTGGTGTAGTAACCGTAATGGCATGGACGATCATAACCATGACGATTGTATTTAAGATTATCGATAAGACGGTAGGTCTTCGAGTAACAGAAGAAGAAGAGATTGTAGGTCTGGATGTGAAAGAACATGGTCTGGCATCTGCATATGCAGGTTTCAGTCTGATGGATATCACAGAAGGAAGCATGAGTATCAATGAGAATACAGAGCTTGGAGAAAATGATTATGATGAAGCTTCAGAAGCACAGAGAGCTGCATCTGTCAAAGTAACTGCTCCTGTAGATCCTGAGACTGGAATACATAAAGTTGTTATCATTGCCAAACTTTCAAGATATGAAAAACTGAAAACTGCACTCAATGATCTTGGAGTAACAGGAATGACAGTCACACAGGTTATGGGATGTGGTGTTCAGAAAGGTGCCGGTGAGAAATACCGTGGAGTTGAGATGGATGTAACCGTACTTCCAAAGGTTAAAGTAGAAGTTATCGTAGGAAGCATTCCGGTAGACAAAGTGATTGAGACTGTGAAGAGAACTCTTTATACCGGACATGTCGGAGACGGAAAGATATTCGTTTACAATGTACAGAAGGTTGTCAAGGTTCGTACCGGCGAAGAAGATTATGATGCATTGAAAGATGTAGAGTAATAGTGCATAATCGAATTGTTAGAATATTGTGTAAAATAACGAAAAAATATATAGATATTTAAAAAAAGTTATAGATATGTTATGGTGTATATAGAATTTTTATTAAACGTTTAATGTACGGATTTTATTGAGACACAAGCGAATTAATCGACAGAATAAAAATATTCTGTCGATTTTTTTAGAAATTTTATTAAACGTTTAATATCATTGCAGGAGGTGAAAGAAAGTAGTAAGGAAAACATGAAAAAGAAAGGAAAGTGAATAATGTCTAGAGGGAAAAAATTGAAAAGAAAAGTGACATCGCTTGCGTTGACAACGGCGATGGCGGTTTCAATGCTTGGTGTTTTACCGGAGTCGACGGTCGAAGCAGCTGCATCAGACGATGACTCGATTTCCAATGGAAGTCTTACTGCTGCAATTGGCGATCTGGGTGAAATATCAAGATTGACAATTGACAATAACCGCAAAAACAGTAGTGGAAAAGATGTGAATTTTGTGCTTCCGAATGATACCAATCAGCAGAATAACGAAGCACATCAGTGGATGGGAGAGATGATCTTTTCCTACCGAAGCAGCAAAGACGGAAACTTCCCGGAAGATAACAGTGGATTTCAGGAAGTAGATACGAATAAGACACTGGCTGCAGGTGGTTCAACAACTTACAGCAATGCATCAGCAAACTTAAAGAACAACCCATATATTGAAAAGAAAGTAAGCAAAGATAAGGTTGAGGTCACCTTCAAAGGACAGGATGAAGATTCGACAGACAGCCGTACGATGAAAGGCTTTAATGCAAAGTCTGTATACGATATGGATACAGATGACGGATCCCTGCTTTGGTCGATCACACTGGAAAATACGAGTGGAAATTATCTGGAATTCGGGGATGTAGGACTTCCGATGCCTTGGAATAATAAGTACGCAAGTATTGATGATACTTACAACAACCGTACAACTGTGCATACATTTGCGGGAGCAGACAGTGGTTATGCATATGCGATCAGATGCAGCGGTGAAGGAAACTATGTAATGTTCACACCTGTTACGGACACCGGTGCAAGAATTGAATATATTGATAACTGGACCGGTAATATTAACGGGGTAAAAGGAACACGTTCCGGAAGTACTTATCAGAATTGGACAAGTGATACCGGTGGATGGTTCCCGGGACTTCAGGTGTATTACATTCATTCCAAAGATATTCAGAAAACGGGACGTGGTTATTACACAGATGCTACAAGTCTTGTACTGAAACCAGGTGAGAAGAAGACATACCAGTTCAAATTCTCAGCAGTAAGAGCCGGTGATAATACACCACAGAACAGCGCAGAGGATGCAAATAATGCGTCTGATTCGGTAGAAGAACGTGAGAATAATATGCGTTCCATTCTTTATAAAGAAGGAATGATCGACGCTGTTGCGACTCCGGGATTCCAGACTGCAATCAATATGCCGACCAAGTTGGATCTGCATTATGATGACAGTAAGATCTCAGATGTATCGGTTGATATACAGTGCGTGCATGAAAATGATCCATGGGATGAAGAACATATTCCGGATCAGCAGAGTGGGATGGTCAATAATTCCAAATCCATAGAACATTCGGATAGTGATTCAGCAAAACTGGTTAATACGAAGACGGTAGATGGGGAAAAACATCATATTTATGAATTGAATTTCGGATGTATCGGTAACAATAGTGTACGTGTAAATTACAAACTGAATGGTGAAGATAAATTTACACAGTATGAATTCAATGTTCTGGATAAACTTGACAGTACGATTGAGACGCATTCGGACTTCGTGGCAAATCAGACTCAGGACAATGATACATCAAGTCCGACTTATGGAATTTACAGTGACTGGTATTTTGCAAGTGGAAAAGATTCTACACAGCAGTCTCATTGGGGAGATGACTGGAGCCACGATAATATTAACTTCATGGCAATGAAGAACTATCTGGATTCAAATGCTTCCGAGGTAGAGTCCATCGAGAAGTATCTGATTGATTTTATGTGGAATAATTACATGAAGAATTCGCATGAAACATATGCAGTAGCGAATTATCTGAGTGGATCGGGAATTTATGGTGGAAGTGCCAATCCGTATTCCAGAACTTATTCGGAAGTTATGGAAGCAACCGGATTCTTTAATATGTACCGCATAGAAAAAGCATATCCTGATCTGATTGATTACAGAGAAAGTGCAGAATGGTATCTGGAAAAAGCATATGGAATATACAGTAACCGCGTAAGTGCATATCCAATCGGATTTTACGGGGAACAGCAGATTCCGGATATGATCGAAGCACTTTATGCAGAGGCATGACAGAAGAAGGAGACAATCTGAAACAGCTGTTTGCAAAATCTAAAGGAACAAGTATGGCAACGGCCGCTTATCCATACGGATCAGAATTCGAGTATGATAATACCGGTGAAGAGGGTGCTTATTCTGCTGCAAAAGCATTGAGAACCTATTATCCGGATAATAGTAACACAAAGGCCGCGCTTAAAAATATGCAGTCCGCAGAGTGGAAAACACGTGCGATGAGAGGACTTCAGCCAACCTGGTATCAGTATGCCGATCCTGTCTTCCGTGGAGGAGAGACCTGGTGGAATTTCCAGTATACAGCATCTCTTGCCGGATATATCATGGACGACTGGTTGAGATATGAAGATACAGATGCAGACACAGATTCCAGCGCATGGGCAGAGAGAATGAACTATGCAGCGAAGTTATCTAACTTTAATGCTGTAAACATGGGACAGATTTCTTCTAATTATATTGGAAATACAAGCTGGAGATATACCATGTCAAAAGGTGGATATGGTGCACAGAATGTAAATGACGGAGGAACACGTGTCCAGAATAATGGATGGAACGATTTCTCGGGAGAAAGTGATGAGGGACTTTATGGATCGCTTCTTAGCATCAGTGCAGATGTTGCAACAGATCCTGTATTCGGACTGACCGGTTATGGAAGTACAGTATCAAAATCCGGTGGAAAATATACGATTACCCCGCTGGATGGTGTTGGAAAACGTATCAATGTGATCGATGATAAGCTGTATGTGGAACTGGAACAGGATTCTTGCACGAAAGCAGTCATTGATAAAGATGGAACATATTTTGACCTTGCAGTAAAGAATCTGACAGGGGACGAACATCTTTCGAAGATCAGTCTGAGTGGCGCAGGTCTTAAAAATGGCTATTACAGTATAAAAGTAAATGGTGAAGAAAAAGAGCAGTGCTATGTATCAGACAACCAGGGCGATGCATACGCAGTAATTCCGGCAGGTGAATCTGCCAAGATTACGATCGAGGCAATGAAAGGTGGAGAAAATCAGGCACCAAAGATCTATAAGATCAAAACGTCAGAAAATCCACAGGCACTGGTATCTTCCCGTATAGAAGCTCAGGCTTATGATGACGGCGCACCGGATGGCAAATTGACTTATAAATGGGAAACAGTAAAAGAGCCGGAAGACGGAGAACTTACATTTGATGCCAAGAATAAGCCATATGCCAATATCACAGCAAGCAAAGACGGAATTTACAAAGTAAAACTGACCGTAAGTGACGGAGAACTGAGTACTGAAAAAGAAGTAGAGATTGAAATCGGACGTGCACCGGAAAAAACTGCACCGGTTATTGAAAGTGCAACAGCAACACAGCATCCGACAAATACAACTACGGCAGAACTGAGTGGAAAGGCTTCTACAGATAAGACCTATGGAAATAAAGTAGAATACAAGTGGTCAGTGGTAGATCAGCCGGAAGGCGGCAATGCAATTATCGCAAATGCTGAAAAAGCAGATGCAAAATTAAAAGCATATGTGCCGGGAACTTACACATTACGTTTAACAGCAACGGATAAAAAATCCACAGAGTACGATGCAGATGTGGAATCAACAAAAGATATTGTTCTCGAGATGAAAGAACCGGTTGATGGAATTGAAAGAGCAGGTACGGTACTTACGAAAGTGAAGACAGAGCCGGAACTTCCGGAGAAAATGGAAGTCATCTATGAAGACGGAACAATAAAAGACAGTGAGATTGTGTGGGATCAGGTGGATGAGGAATCCTATGCACATGCCGGAAACTTTACTGTAAATGGAACGGTAAAAGATACAGATCTGAAGGTAGAAGTTACGGTTATGGTAGTATCCGGAGAAGCACAGAACGTGGCATTGATCGCAACACCATCAGCAATTATCGATACACCGGAGGATCTGGGAGGAGTGGCAGGACTGAATGACGGATATGATCCGGCAAGTTCAAACGACAAATCACATGGTGTATGGCATAACTGGCTGGGAGATAATGGCGCCGATGCATGGGTGCAGTATGACTGGGAGTCAGAAGTGACGATATATCAGTCAGACGCATACTATTTTACAGATGGTAACTTTGTACCAAAATCAGTAAGTTATCAGTATAAAGATGCAAATGGCAACTGGCGTGATCTTCCAAACGTGTCAGGCTGTGGTACAGAACTGAACAAATATAATACAACAACATTTGCGCCGGTAACGACAACAGCTATCCGTATGAATATGAGTCCAAAGACACAAGGTTGTGGTGTGATTGAATGGAAAGTATATGGATATGCAGAGAATGTCATTGACAAAACACTTCTGAAAAAGACAATTGACAGTGCAAATGCGCTGGATCTTACAAAATATGAACTGACAGAAGAAGACAAGGCTGCATTAACGGAAGCAATCCAGGAAGCAGTTACAGTGAATGACAATAAAGAAGCAACACAGGAAGAGGTTGATTTTGCGGCAGCAAAACTTGCAAGAATCATGTCATCACTTCCAACAGCAGACGGTAACCTGGCATATGGTGCAGCTGTATCAACAAGTTATGTATCCAGCTGGGAAAAAGTAAGTGCTGTCAATGATGGCAAGATACCGGAAAGCTCATATAATCCAAGTGGTATGGCAAGATATGGAACATGGGGTAATGCAAGTTCGAAAGAAACAGTTACCTATACATGGAACCAGGAGATGAAGCTGACAGGAGCAGATATCTATCTCTGGTATGACGGCGATACAGAAGGAGATTATACAAAGGGTGGAATTAAGATCCCTAAGAGCTATACTTATGAATATCTTGATTCCGAAGGAAACTGGAAAGAAGTTCCGAATCCATCTTCTTATGGAATGGAAATGGACAAATTCAACAATACGACCTTTGATGAAATAACAACGAAATCTATCCGTGTGACGTTAAACAAGCAGGCAAATGATACGAACGGTGTAGGCGTTATGGAGTGGAAGGTATACGGAACTGCAAAATATGCGGATGAAAACGATAAGGCAGATCTGGAAAAGGCAGTGAAGGATGCAGAGACAGAAGAGGCAAACCTTTATACAGAAGACAGCTACAAAGCATTCGAAGCAGCTTTAAAAACAGCAAAATCTGTTCTTGAATCAGAAAAGGTAAGTTCCGGAGAAGTCAAAGCAGCACTTGCAGCACTGGTAAAGGCACAGAATAATCTGGTGAAGAAAGCAGAAGACAAGAATATTGCTCCGAAGGCAGCAGTAGACGGAATCTGTAATTATACAACAGATCTTGGAGGTCTTGCACAGCTTAATAACAACATTGACCCGTCTTCATCAAGAGATTGGGATGGAAGTCAGGTAGACGCAGGCAAAGGAATGTGGCACAACTGGAATAACCGTTATGATGCAGATGGCAATGTAGTGAATGCATGGGTAAGTTATACATGGGATTCAGAAATGGTACTGGAAAGTACAGATGTATATTACGGTACAGACGGTGGCGGAATCCAGCCTCCGAAATCTGTGAAATTCGAATATCTGAACGAAGCAGGTGAATGGAAAGAAGTTCCGAATGCAGAAGGACTTGGTTGTGAAAAAGACAAATACAATACAACCAAACTGGGTAACATCAAGACAAAAGCAATCCGTATGGTAATGGAACCTGAATTCTTAAGTGATGCGGACCCTGCACATGGAATCGGAGTTCTTGAGTGGAAAGTAAACGGAACGAAAGCGGCAGATCTTACGGCCTTAAAAGCAGCTATCCAGGAAGCAGAAGGAAAGAACGAAAGTGATTACACCGCATCTTCATGGAAGACATTTGCAAAAGCACTTGAAGAAGCAAAGGCAGCAGCTGCTGATAATACTGTTACGCAGGAGGCAGCAGATCTTGCAAGAACAAATCTTCTGAAAGCAGCAAATGCGTTAGTGAAAAAAGGTGAAAAACCGGAATATGATAATATCGCACCGGAAGCGAAAGCAGATGGAATCTGCGATTACACCAACGATCTTGGCGGACTTGCAACATTAAATGATGGTTATGAACCAACAGAATCCCATGATACATCACATGGTGCATGGCATAACTGGAATAACAGATATGAAAATGGTGTTGCGAAGAATGCATGGGTAAGCTATACCTGGGATAAACCTGTTGAAATTAATAGTATGGATATCTATTATTTCTCAGATCACGGTGGAATCGTGGCACCAAAGAGTGCAAGCTTTGAGTATCTGAATGATGCAGGTGAATGGGTTGTGGCAGATGAAGCACAGGGACTTGCATGTGTGGAAGATGAATACAATACTGTAAAACTTGCAAACATTAAGACAAAAGCAATCCGTATGACTATGGAACCGGAGTTTATGAACGACGGAGATCCTGCACACGGTGTCGGAGTGATTGAATGGAAGGTCTATGGCAAATATGCAGAGGACAAGCCGGAAACAGTAGATAAGACAGCATTAGATGCAGTGATCAGGGAAGCCGAGTCACGAGCAGAAAAAGATTATACAAGTGACAGTTGGGAGACATTTGCAAGAGTACTCGAATCTGCGAAGGCAGTTCAGAAAAATGAGTCTGCAACACAGGAAGAAGTAGATAATGCAACAGCACTTCTGACAGAGGCAATGGATAATCTGGAGCCGGTAAAAGAAGAACCGGTAAAAGAAGCTGACAAAAAAGAACTGAAGAAAGCAATAGCCAATGCAGAGAAATATACGCGTGTAGACTATACAGAAGAGTCATGGAATGATTTCCAGACAGCACTTCAGGCAGCATATCTTGTAGATAATAATACGGCAGCAACACAGAAAGAAGTTGATGATGCACTTCAGGCACTTCAGACAGCAATAAAGAATCTTAAGAAAGTTCAGGAAGAAGTGAAGAAAGATGATATCAGAAAATACATTGAAAAAGCACAGAAACTGAACAAAGAAGATTATACAAAAGAAAGCTGGGATGCACTTCAGGAAGCGCTGAAAGAAGCAGTAGAAGCTGCAAATAAAGACGATGTAACACAGGCAGAGATTGATCAGAAGACAGAAGCTCTGAAACAGGCAATAGGTAATCTTAAAAAAGCAGACGGAAAAGATACAGGAAAAGATAATAATAAGAATAACGATAATAAGGGTAATGGACAGAATGTCAGCAATAATAATGCAAACGGAAAGAATCCGAAAGGCGGCAATCATAAGAATGTTGGAAAGAACAACAAGAATAATAATGGAAATGCAGCCAAAACCGGAGACACCATGCCAGTAATCCCAATCGCATCTGCTGTAGCAGCATTTGCAGTGATCGCTGAGATTATCAGAAGACGTATCAAGAATCGTTAGTACAAAAAGCGGGAAGCATTTGTTTCCCGCTTTTTTTGTTGCCATGCATTCGTAAGGAGCTGCCGGGGGCAGGTCCTGTAGATCGTAAAATTCATTGTCTTGTGAACCTTGACAAAATAACTCTTACGGGGGTATAATATGCTTTACCTAAAGAAAGACAGTCTGCAAACCAGAAAAGCATTACAATCAGGGCTTGTACTGGTTTCGACGGGGGTCTGGAAGTTGGAGAAGCCATCCGTAGCGGGACACTACGTTAAAAGTTCCACTTAAATATAAACGCAGACAATACAGAATTAGCGTACGCAGCCTAATTAGGCCGCAGTCGGCCCCGGATCATCCGCTGTTCGGGTCACCGGCTTCAAACAGGCGGAGCACTTCGTTCCCAAAGCTTTGAGGGGATGGAAGAATTTATGAAGCTACTAAAGTGGGGAACCTGTCATTAGGTGCCGCATGGAGGGAATGTTAATATAATGACTGTGATGGGAGATGCTCGAATGGATGGGCTTTCGGACGCGGGTTCAACTCCCGCCAGGTCCACTGATATCCTGAAATTTTTGAAAGAATCAAAGATTTCAGGATATTTTTTTTTGCGCTTTTTTGGTGGAAAATCAACAGTGGAATTAAATGATAATAAATATCAATATCAAAAAAAGAATTGAAGCAGAAAAAAACATATGGTACATTTATTGAGTTAGAAGAACAGAACTGAAAACAACACGGACTAACTATTGGTAGATGAAAGTAACTATAGATATAGAGGATAAAGAATGAAAAGAAAGATTGTAATAGCCATTTTATGTGCGGCGGTGTCAATGGGAACCGTTGGATGTGGAAACAGTACGGCATCCGCCAAGAAAACACAGACGCAGACAGATAAAAAAGAAGATTCCAAAAGTGAAAATTCCGAAAAATCCAGTGAAGAAAAGCAAAGCCGCGATATATTTGCGATGGATACGTATATGACGGTAACAGCATATGGAGAGCATGCATCTGAAGCAGTAGATAAAGCTGAGACAGAGATCAAACGGCTGGATGAAATGTTGTCTACCGGAAATGAAAACAGTGAAGTGTACAAATTAAATCAAAACGGGGAAGCGGTTGTTTCGGATGACACGGCGTACTTGTATGAACGCTCTGAAAAAATATATAAACAGACAAAAGGAGTATTTGACATATCCATCTATCCGGTCATGGATGCATGGGGATTTACAACGGAGAATTACCGGATTCCTGCGGAGGATGAACTGAGTGCGTTACTGAAGAATGTAGATGCATCGAAGATCCAATACGACAAAAAGACAAAAAAAATCACGTTGCCCAAGAATGTGAAAATTGATTTCGGAGGCATTGCGAAGGGATATACATCTTCAAGGATTATGCAGATTTATAAAAAGTGTGGTGTGACGAGCGGCCTGGTAAGTCTTGGAGGAAATGTACAGCTTCTTGGTGCAAAACCAGATGGAAGTGCATGGAAGGTTGCGGTAGAAAGTCCGGATGAAGACGGAAATTATCTTGGAATCCTGCAGGCAAAGGACAAGGCGGTTATTACATCGGGTGGATATGAGAGATACTTTGAAAAAAACGGGAAGAAATATCACCATATTATTGATCCGGCTACCGGCTATCCGGCAGAGAACGGACTGACTTCGGTGACAATCGTAAGTGATGATGGAACACTTGCGGATGGATTATCTACTTCGCTTTTTATCATGGGAAAAGAGAAAGCAGAGAAATTCTGGAAGAAGTATAGCGATAAATTTGATGTGATCCTGCTTACGGATGACGATCAATTATATGTATCAGAAGGAATTGCGGATGATTTTCAATCGGATTATAAGGTAAACATAATGAAAAAGTAGAGGTGGAAGACATGGATAAAGAAAAAGTGATCAAAAAAATAAAACAGGGTGCACCGGCTACCTCGGCGATTGTAGTTGCAGCCTGTATCGGGGTGTCATTAAGCGGCTATCAGGCACCGGTTTATGAAGCTCAGGCGCAGACGAAAGAGACAAAGACAACGGATGCCGATGAAGCGAAGAAGACAGAAAGCAAGGCAAAAGGTTCTTTTGATCTGGCAGACGGAATCTATAAAGGAACAGGAACCGGTTATGCCGGCGAGGTGACTGTTGCGGTAACGATCAAAGATAAACAGATTACGGCAATCGATATCTTAAGTTCTTCGGACGATGCAGCATTCTTTAACCGTGCAAAAGCAGTGATAGACAGGATCATTGCAGGGCAGACTCTGGATGTGGATGTGGTGTCTGGCGCAACATTTAGCTCTAATGGTATTATCAGTGCAGTGAAGAATGCATTGACAGGAGAAAAAGACAGTGGAGAGACGGGAGAATCCCAGTCCGGAAATGCAGCGGCACAGGGAAGTACACTGTCACTGGCTGACGTACAGGATGCGGCAGCATATAAAGATGGAACCTATTATGGAACAGGAACCGGATTCGGAGGAACTTTGAAAGTTAAGGTTGTGATCAGCGGAGGAAAGATTGCGTCTGTTGAGGTTGTGGAGAATCATGATGACAGCAGTTATCTGAATCGTGCAAAAGCATTGATCGGCAATATTATTTCATCGCAGAGTACAAATGTAGATGTAATCTCCGGTGCGACTTACAGTTCGAACGGAATCAAGAGTGCGGTAAGAGACGCACTCCGTCAGGCTGCAGTAAGCGGAAATTCACAGTCTGTAAATACGAAGACGGAAGATACTTCTAAGACAGAAGACAATACGACTGTTAAAGGCAATTTCCCATATAAAGAAGGTATTTATTACGGAACGGCAGAAGGATACAACGGAGAGATAGAAGTAGCGGTGGTTCTTCAGGATAAATCAATCAAGGCAGTGCTCGTAACAAAGAATCATGATGATGAAAAATTCTTTAACCGTGCAATGGATGTAGTAAAAAATATTATGAAAAAACAGAGTACGGATGTGGACGTAGTATCCGGAGCAACTTACAGTTCAAATGGTCTTATAAATGCAGTGAAGAATGCATTAAAAGAAGCAGAAAAGGTAACAAACGGACAGACAACGGAACCAGATAAAGAAAAAGCTGATACTTCAGAACTTGAAAAAGTGATGAAAGAAGCAGAAGAACTGAAACATGAGGATTATACGGAAGCAACCTATGCGGTTCTTAAGACCAGAATGGAAGATGCACAGAAGCTGCTTGATACAGATAAGACAGAGATCAGTCAGGAAGATGTAGACCAGGCTCTTGAGAATCTGAACCAGGCACTGGCACTGCTGGAGAAAAAAGACGATGGCGAAGATGATACTACAGTATATAAAAATGGTATCTATGAAGGACGTGCGCTGTGCAGACCAGATGAAGATGAAGATTTCACGGCCTATAATCTGACATTGAAAGTGACGGTGCGGGATGACAAGATCGTTGCTGTTACCGATGTAAAAGGGGACGGAGATTCATCAAATGACAGATATATCCTCCGCGCGGCAAACGGAACATCAAGTAAAAAAGGTGTGACAAGCCAGCTGATCGAGAAAGGTAATACAGAAGGAATTGATGCAGTATCGGGTGCAACCTGCACTTCAAAAGCAATCCTGGATGCGTGTGAGAACGCATTGCTTTCTGCAAAAAGACAGTAAAAAGAGACTGAGTTAAAGGAGAGAGAAGAATGAGAGAATTCTGGATGCGCCTGATGAGCCTTGTAGTGATCGTCGGGTTGATATTGGGATATAATTCCGTGCTGGAAGCCAGAGCAAAAGATGAGGAAATTGCAAAACTGAATGCCAAAATCGAAAATACGGAAAGTTTAGAAGATGAGGATTCAAAAAACGGTTCTTATAAAGACGGAACATATACCGGAGAAGCGGATGGATTTGGTGGAACTGTTAAAGTGGAAGTAATAGTAAAAAAGCAGAAGATTAAGGAAATAAATATTGTCTCTGCTGACGGAGAAGATGGTTCTTATCTGACTATGGCGAAAGATATTATACCGAAGATTCTGGATGCGCAAAGTGCAGAAGTAGATACGATCAGTGGTGCGACTTTCAGTTCTACAGGAATTAAGAATGCGACAAAACAGGCATTAGAAAAGGCGGTAAAATAAATGAATGCAAAACAATTGAAAAAGATACATATATGGATAAGGGCAATCATCCAATTGCTGTATTTTATCTTTATTCCGTCGGTATACACGGCAGCATTTGCAGGTGTGAAATATATATTTACACAGATTGGCGCAGGCGAAAAAGTGGCGCTGACATCATTTGTTACTGTACTTATTGTGGTGTGTATATATACTGCTGTTTTCGGAAGATTCTTTTGTGGATTCGCCTGTGCATTTGGAAGTCTTGGCGATGGAGTGAATGCATTATACAGACTGATCTGCAAAAAGATGAAAAAGAAACCGGTGCAGATTCCGGACCGGATTGCAGACAGACTTGTATATCTGAAATATGTGATTCTGGCAATCATCGTATTTATGTGTTATGGCGGTGTATACAATAAAGCACAGGGAACCAGCCCGTGGGATGTATTTTCCATGATACATGCAGGAAATTTTAAACTGAATGGATATCTCATAGGGCTGGTCATTCTGGTGCTTCTGATTGTCGGAATGTGTCTGGAGGAAAGATTTTTCTGCAGAAATTTCTGCCCGATGGGAGCTGTATTCTCACTGGTTCCGGTGTTACCGACATTTGCACTTCACAGAGACCGGGAATCCTGCATTCCAAAGTGCAGTGCATGTTCCAGAAAATGTCCGGCGAATATCGGACTTCCGACGGACGGTTCCTGGAAAGTAGAAGGTGACTGTTTCCAGTGCCAGAAATGTATAGATACATGTCCGAAGAAGAATATTCACTGCGGAGTGAAAAAGATCAGAGGCAATGAAATATGGTTTACAATCTTAAGAGCTTTGATATTACTTGGATTATGTATCTGGCTTGGCGTATAAAATAACATAACATGCAGACGTGTGTGGAAAACGCACATGTCTGATTAGTAAAATTTTTTTGATTATAAGTTAGAAAATACTAACTTAATAATAAATATTTTCATTAAGGAGGCTTTTATGAAAAAGAAAGAAATGAAGACAAAAGTAATGGCAGTTGCGATGTCGGCGACCATGGCAGCCAGCATTTGTCCGGCGGTACCGGCGATGGCGGTAACGAAAGATCAGGTGGCAAAAGATGGAACATATACGAAGACTGCACATGTCACAAGAACAGAGGATGATGATGAAGATGAATGGAATGAATATGATGTCCGAGTAGCCTTGACTGTAAAAGATGGAAAGTTTTCTGATATTGTAGTAACTCCGGAAAATGGCTATGAGTCTGGTAACGATTCATATTTTAACAAAGCATATTCTAAATCAAAGGGAATAAAATCAAAATTAGCTGGTCAGTCAGCAACAGAAGATACAATTAATAGTTGGGATACCGTATCTACTGCAACAAGATCATCTGATGCCATAAAAAAAGCGGCATTAGAAGCAATCCAGTCAGCACCAGAAGCAAGTACAGCAGCAACTGTAGATACAGCAGCTCTGGAAGCTTCAATTACGAAAGCAAAAGCATTAAAAGAAAGTGATTACACAGCTGAGACATGGAATACGTTAAAGACAGCACTTGCGTCTGCAGAGACAGCACTCGCTGAAAAGAAATCTCAGGATACAGTCGATGCAGCGAAAAAAAATCTTGATAGTGCAATTGATAACTTGAAAGCAGCAGTAAAAGAAGAATATAAATATGTCTATGCAGGACTTAGCTGGGCGGAATACTGGGCAGCAGAAGGAGTACAGGCAGCAGGAGACAGTTCATCATCAGGTGAAGCTGATAAAAAAGGAGAGCTGGATAAAGGAGCTTTTGATGTCGTAACACGTGCAACCGTGAATCATGGACTTCACAGAGGAAGTTATCAGTGCGCAGCAACCATAGAGGCTGAAAACGGGAAATCTTATGAGGTCTCATATTGGACAGCGTCAGATAAAGCTGTTCTGACAAATGGAAAGACGATTACATTTAATCGTGGAGCAATCACGGAAGAAGATGGAACAACAACGAAGATGGTAAAATATGATGTTACAGGTCTGAAATATGTACCGGTAAAAGTAGCATCAGAAGATTATGAAGCGTTCTGCAAGGCATATAAAGTTGTAGAAAATGGCGGAGAACTTGCAGGAGGATTTGCAGAAAATAAACTGCAGTCATACAGTGGTCTGAAAGCAGAAGTTACAGCAGATACAAACGGACTTAAGACAGCAACCAGGAATGCAGATGGAACATTCAGTTTTTCTGCAAAAGAAGCCGGAACAGGTTCCGGTATTGAAGGACAGGAATTAAAAACAGCACCATCCGCAGAAGAAGCAGGACTTACAGTAAAAGAAGCAAATGGTTCTTATGGAGAATTCTTAAGGGTAGATCTGACAGGTAATTACGGAGATCTCGGAGCCAATATGCAGAGTGTAAAATGGACATACTATGGAGACGACAGTACATACACAAATGCAAAAGCAACATATGGAACAAAATTTGCAGCAGATAACTGGATGCATAAATCAATGGGGGTTCAGCTTGGCCTTACCAAATCACTTCGTTGTACATTGCCGGAAGGAACAGATGGAACAGGATACTGGACAATTACAATTTCAGCACTGGGGTATAAAGATGTAACATATAATTTCCAGGCAACAGATGAAAACATCGTAAAAGACGCAAAAGAAGAGATCAGTACAACAAATCTGGAAGCAGCAATTAAGAAAGCCGAAAGTCTGACGGAATCAGATTATACGGCCGACAGCTGGGCGGCAATGCAGACAGAGCTTCAGGAAGCAAAAGATGAATTAAAAACACCGCATTCACAGGCAACAGTAGATGAGGCAGCCAGTCATCTGAATGCAGCAATCGAGGCACTTGCAAAAGCAGAGAAAAAAGAGACTTATGTTCTCATGAACATCCCATACGCAGCATTCTACAGATCAGAGACAACAAACAATGATGTGGATGTTGACGTATTTACTTCAGCAACGAAGAACAAGACACGTACTACAGGACTTGCAGGTGGTTCTTATCATGAAAATGCAGATGGATCACAGATTGATGGTATTACATTTGCTGTGAAAGTAGATACTTCAGTAGATCTTACAAAATACAAAGAAGTAAAAGATACGGATAAAGTTGATATTACAGTAACGAACCGTGGACAGACATCTACCACAACATTAGAAGGAAAAGATACACTTTTTGAAAACGAGACATATGCATACTATCCATTGACAGAGGCTCCTGCAAATTACAAAGAAGTTTCTATGGACAAGGATGGAAAACTTGTATTCAGCGAGGTTAAAGGAAAGAAAGCAGAAGTTCTGACAGGTGTTACGGCAGAATTGTTAACACAGTCTTCTTATGGAGATTACCAGCTCAATCTGGACGGACTTCCGGAAGATAAGATTGCATCTTCTAATGTAAATGCAGTCGTTGTAAAGACAACAGATGGAACTGCCTATGGTATGCGTCATCTGGAGAACATCTGGAGAGGAAATGAGCTCGCTTGGAGTACCGGATATACAGAGTCAGTACATGGTTGCCCGACATCTTCAGCGCATTATGCATCTATGATGGGCAAGACGATTGACAGTATTGAATATTATACAACAAATGGTCTATATACAATTGATGTTAATGATCTTTATGTCCCTGTAAAATTTGCAAAAACAGAGGATGCTGTTAAGGTTGCAGATGCAGATATTTCTGCTGGTAAGACGGCGATAGAGCTGAATCTTAGGGATGATTTTGATCCGGAATACACCGTTGAAGGATTGAATGTGAAAGTAGAAGGCAATGTATTAACATTTAAAGCAGATTCTTCAATTAATCCGGGGAAATATACACTTACAGTAAAAGATAAAAATGGAAAATATGCAGATTTGAAAACAACATTCATTCTGTCAACAACAGATATGCCGGCAACATATGATGCAGATAACAAAAAGCTTACAGTGGCAGAAAACAGTAATGAGGAAGCATTCAATACTTATATCGGAAATATTACATCTGTAAATGTGAACGGCACCGATTATGCAGCAAGTGGAAGAGGTTCTGTAAAGATTATTGATAAAGACGGAACGCTGGTGACAGATGCAGCACCATTTAAAGATGCGGCGGTCGGAACAGAATTCCAGATCACGGTTACATCAACTGGTTATACAACACCTCTTACATTTACATACAAAGTTCCGGGAGAAACTCCGGCGCCATCTGAAGTAGATACAACGAAACTTGCAGCAGCAATTGAAAAGGCAGAAGGATTAAACGAATCAGATTATACAAAAGACAGCTGGAAAGCACTTCAGTCAGAGCTGACAAAAGCGAAATCTGCACTGGAAGCAAAAGAGAGCCAGGATACAGTTGATAAAGCAGCAGACAGCCTGAACAAAGCAATCGACGCACTGGAAGCAGCGACACCGGATGAGCCGACGAAAGAAGTATCAACAGATGCACTTGAAAAAGCAATTAAAGCAGCAGGTGCTTTAAAAGAATCAGATTATACAGCAGACAGCTGGAAAGCACTTCAGTCAGCACTGGCTGAGGCTGACACAGCACTGAAAGAAAAGAAAAATCAGGATACAGTTGATAAAGCAACTGAGAAGCTGAATAAAGCAATCAGTGCACTTGTGAAAAAGGATGCAGGACAGAAAGTTAACGGTACAAATGGAACAACCGGTACATCAGGCAAATCCGGTAAGACAGGATCCACATTGAATACGAAGAGTGGAAAAGCTGCGAAGACCGGAGATCCATCAAGCATGTTTGCGTGGTTAGGACTTGCAGTAACATCTCTCGGAGCCGGAATCGGAGGATTCTCACTTAAGAGAAAGAAAAGAGAAGATGAAGAATAGTATGAGTTGTATAAAACAACAAATTACAGATTAGAGTAACTTAAGAAAAAGTACCCATGGTAACATAAGTAATATGACACTGTGGGTACTTTTTTTATTCTATATACCGGAAACTTCACAAAGGCTACATAGTTCTCTGCTATAATAATTAAGATCAAAGAAAAATATATCATGAAAATATAAATTTAAGAGGAGGGCCGGGTCTTATGGATAAGATCAAAATATTAGTAGTAGATGATGAAAGCAGAATGAGAAAACTGGTGAAAGATTTCCTTGGAAGAGAAGGATATCAGGTATTGGAAGCCGGCGACGGGATGGAAGCAATGGAAGTATTTTATGATGAAAAAGATATTGCACTGATCATTCTGGATGTGATGATGCCAAGAATGGATGGATGGCAGGTATGCCGTGAAGTACGCCAGTCATCAAAAGTGCCGATCATCATGCTAACTGCAAGGTCAGAGGAACGAGATGAATTACAGGGATTTGCTCTGGGGGTTGACGAATATATTTCCAAGCCATTCAGTCCGAAGATCCTGGTAGCCAGAGTCAATGCAATATTAAGAAGAGCCAATGTATTAGGCGGTGGTGACGAGATCGATGCAGGAGGAATTGTAATCGATAAAGCCGCACATCAGGTGAAGATTGATGGTAAAGAGATTGAATTAAGCTTCAAGGAATTCGAACTGCTGTCATACTTTGTAGAGAATCAGGGCATTGCATTATCGAGAGAGAAGATCTTGAATAATGTATGGGATTATGATTATTTCGGAGATGCAAGAACCATTGATACACACGTAAAGAAATTAAGAAGCAAACTCGGAGAAAAGGGAAATTACATTAAGACAATCTGGGGCATGGGATATAAATTTGAGGTTGATGAAGCATGAAGATCATAAGTAAAGATAAGAAACAGAAGATAAAAAGTGTACATCATTCGATTAAGACGCAGATGATCACATCCTTTGTAGGATTGTTGATCTGTCTGGTCGTGACATTGATGTTCATCAACGGAAAATTTCTGGAGCCGTATTATATAAGTAAGAAGGAATCCCGTTTCATAGAACTTTATGAGAAATTAAATGACGTATCAAATGAAGATAAATGGGACAGCACAAAGAAGAATAATTCACTCATTCATTTCGCTGAAAAGAATAATATTTCTTATCTGGTAATTGAAAAGGATAATGATGTGCATACGAATGTGCATGACAAGAATATGTTGAAGAATCAGATGATGGGATATTTTCTGAATCAGGCACAAAAAGAAAGCCGGACACTGGATTCTACGGATGTCTATCAGATCAACCAGTCATGGGATCCGTGGAATCAGAGTTATTATGTTGATATGTGGGGAAGTCTGGATGACGGCAGTCAGTTCCTGCTTCGAAGTCCGGTAGAAAGTATGCGTGAAAGTGCGTCGATATCCAATCGTTTCTTATTATATATAGGAAGTGTTCTGATCGTTGTATCCATTCTTCTGATCTGGTATTTCTCAAAAAGAATCACAGATCCGATCCGGGAGCTTGCGAGATTATCTGACCGGATGGCAGATCTTGATTTTGATGCGAAATACACCAGCGGCGGAAGCAATGAGATCGGAGAACTGGGAGAGAACTTTAACCGGATGTCAGAGAAATTGGAGAGCACGATCTCTGAACTTAAGAAAGCTAACAACAGTCTGCAGAAAGACATCGAACAGAAAGACAAGCTGGAAAAGATGAGGAACGAATTCCTAGGAAACGTATCTCATGAGTTAAAGACACCGATCGCTCTGATCCAGGGCTATGCCGAAGGATTAAAAGAAGGAGTCAATGAAGATGCGGAGAGTCGGGAATTCTACTGTGATGTTATTATGGATGAGGCGTCCAAGATGAATCAGATGGTCAAGAATCTGCTGACATTGAACCAGCTGGAATTCGGTGATGAAGATATCGTGTTTGAACGATTTAATCTGACGGCACTGGTCAAAGGCGTTCTGCAGAGTATGGAGATCATGGCGGATCAGGCAGGTGCCAAGATTATGTTGCACACAGAAGAGGACATCTATGCGTGGGCAGATGAGTTTAAAGTAGAGCAGGTTGTAAGAAATTATGTAAGTAATGCATGCCATCATGTCAGCGGCGATATGGTGATCGAAGTGAAGATGGTGCAAAAAGACGGCAAAGTCAGAGTATCGGTATTTAATACCGGTAATCCGATCCCGGAAGCAGATGCACCTCATATCTGGGATAAATTCTATAAAGTAGATAAGGCCCATACAAGAGAATATGGAGGCAACGGAATCGGCCTTTCAATCGTAAAAGCAATTATGAAATCATTCAACCAGGAGTATGGTGTAAAGAATTATGACAATGGAGTTGAATTCTGGTTTGAACTTGATGTACAATAAACCATAACAGTTCACTTGACAAATAATATAAAGTGAATGTCCGGGACAATATCCCTGATATACCACATATGAAAGGCAGGACAACAAGATGATTGCAATTATTGATTACGATGCAGGAAATATAAAGAGTGTGGAGAAAGCCATGCAGCTTCTGGGACAGGAAGTAATAATCACAAGAGACAGAGAGACGATCATGAATGCAGATAAAGTGATCCTTCCGGGAGTCGGAGCATTTGGAGATGCGATGAGTAAACTCAGACAGTATGGGCTTGATGAGGTGATCAGGGATGTGACGGCAAAGGGAACTCCTTTCCTGGGAATCTGTCTTGGTTTACAGTTATTATTTGAACGAAGTGATGAGACGCCGGGCGTGGAAGGACTTGGAATTCTGAAAGGTGAGATACTAAGAATCCCGGATAAGGAAGGCCTTAAGATTCCACATATGGGATGGAACTCTTTGAAGTTCCAGAATAATGGAAGATTATTCAAAGGGATTCCGGAAGATTCCTATGTATATTTTGTTCATTCTTATTATTTGAAAGCAGCAGATGAGGGAATTGTAACTGCTACGACAGAATACAGTACACATATCCATGCTTCGGTAGAACAGGGGAATGTATTCGCATGCCAGTTCCATCCGGAAAAAAGCAGTGATATCGGAATTCAGATATTAAAGAACTTTGTGGAATTATAGGGAGGACATCATTATGCATACAAAAAGAATCATTCCATGTCTGGATGTAAATAACGGAAGAGTTGTAAAGGGAGTAAATTTTGTATCGTTAAGAGATGCCGGAGATCCGGTTGAGATTGCAAAAGCGTATGATAAAGCAGGTGCAGATGAGCTTGTATTTCTTGATATTACAGCATCATCGGATGCCAGAGGTACAGTGGTAGATATGGTACGCAAGGTGGCAGAAAACGTATTCATCCCATTTACAGTTGGCGGAGGAATCCGTACAGTAGATGATTTTAAGGCACTCTTAAGAGAAGGTGCGGATAAGATTTCAATTAATTCATCTGCAATTAATACACCGAATCTGATATCAGAAGCAGCAGAAAAGTTCGGCAGCCAGTGTG
>ENA-OOXA01000734-OOXA01000734.1-human-gut-metagenome-genome-assembly--contig:-NODE-734-length-21673-cov-2.361319_pt1 | contig 21673 bp, 18 predicted proteins | sample MGYA00241581_ERZ501331 | MGnify/ENA primary metagenome ERZ501331 (study PRJEB25962, sample SAMEA2042982) | human gut metagenome | biome: human gut; feature: human-associated habitat; material: faeces...
ATATAATTTGGTCTTACTCACTTCTTTCGGAATTTCAAGCCCCGATACATCAAGTAAGTTTCCTTTGCAGGAATGTTCGATATAATCTTTCCTTGTATCACCCAGTGCCACATCAATCGTATCAATAACAGTATCTTCATCGATTACCTGATAGGTTCCCGGCTTCAGATAAACTTCATACCATCCACTCGCGGCAGAAGCATATTTTGAATAGTTTTCGTCATCCACATTTTTATATAAATACGTGTTGCTGCATTTTCCACGCATTCTTTTGTTCCTGCAATATAACCACCGATCGGTGCAAGTCCGCCACCCGGATTCTTGATCAGGGAACCTGCGATCAGATCTGCGCCATAGTCTGTTGGTTCTTTATCCTGAACAAATTCACCATAACAGTTATCTACCATACAGATGATGTCCGGACGGATACTCTTTACAAATGTGATCACTTCTCCGATCTTCTCACAGGATAAAGTCGGACGTACGGCATAACCCTTGGAACGCTGGATCTCCACAAGCTTTGTGTGTTCATTGATCGCATTTCGGATTCCTTCAAAATCAAACTCTCCTTCCGGTGTCAGATCTACCTGGGCGTATGTAACACCATATTCTGCCAAAGAACCCGGTGAAGGGCGAAGTCCGATGATCTCATCCATCGTATCATATGGTTTTCCTGAGATTGCAAGCAGTTCATCTCCCGGTCTTAAGTTACCAAATAACGCCGTACAGATCGCATGTGTTCCACAGGTGATCTGAGAACGGACCAGCGCATCTTCCGTATGGAATACATCTGCATAGATCCGTTCGAGTGCATCTCGTCCGTCATCGGTATAACCATATCCGGAGGAACCTGCAAAATGCGCTTCCGCCAGACGATTATCCTGCATGGCTTTGATGACCTTCATCTGGTTGATCTCACAGATGGCATCGATCGCTGCAAAACGATCCTTTAAGCTGTCTTCAATCTTCTGACAGTAATCAAATACCCGTTCATCAATGTGTAAGGATGTATAATAATCTTTTAATAATGTGTTCATTTTATCTGCTCCATTTTATTTTATGAAATAATTCCTTTTGACCGTAACTGTTCAAGCATGAAATCCATAATGGTATCTTCTGATGTGAATTCACTCTTATCCACCCAGGTGACTTCTTTTTCCCTCTTAAACCATGTGATCTGACGCTTGGCGAAATGTCTGGTATCACGTTTTAAGATATAGAGGGCTTCATCCAGAGATGTTACACCATCCAGATAATCGAGGATCTCTTTATATCCAAGCCCCTGCATGGATATCAGATCTTTTGTATATCCCTGATCCTTTAATGCCTTTACCTCTTCGATCAATCCCTGTTCTACCATGATGTCAATTCGCCTGTCTATTCTATCATATAATTTTGATCTTGCATCATTTAACACAAAATATTCAAAATTATATGGAGAAATCCGTTTGGATTCTTTCTCGTTATGTTCGGAGATCGGGATTCCTGTCTCTTTATAGAATTCCAATGCCCGGATCACACGTTTGCGGTTGTTATAATGAATGGCTGCGGCTGACGCCGGATCCACTTTTTCAAGCATCTGATGAAGGTAGAGATTTCCATGTTTTTCCGCAAGCTGTTCCAGATAAGTACGGTAGCTTTTATCATCGTCATTTTCATCGAAATGAATATCGTATAAAACTGCCTGAATATAAAAGCCGGTTCCGCCGACAATGACAGGTATCCGTCCTCTGGCATAGATATCATCCATCGCCTTTGTTGCAAGTTCTTTAAATAATACAACATTAAACGGCTCCTTCGGATCTAATACATCGATCAGATGATGGGGAATGCCATCCATTTCCTCCGGCATGATCTTGGCAGTTCCGATATCCATCTTTCGATAGACCTGCATGGAATCTGCAGAAATGATCTCACCGTTTATTCTTTTTGCAAGACCGATCGACAGATTTGTTTTACCTACGGCTGTCGGTCCGGTTAATATAACAAGAGGCTTCATTTGCTGCTCCGTTTCTATATAAGTTTAATTACTAAACAATTCGTTTGAATTTCTTTTCCAGTTCTGTCTCTGTCATGGAGATCAGGGTTGGTCTGCCATGCGGACAGGTATATGGATTTTCAAGCTTCATCAACTGGTCGATCAGGATGTCTGCTTCCTTAAAGCTAATGGAAGTATTCCCCTTTATCGCAGCTTTACACGCCATTGTGGAAAGTTTACTGATAAATGTATCAATCGTCTGCTTCTGTCCGTTTTCGGATAACTCTCCGATAAATTCCAGAAATAATTCTCTGCCGTCTAATCCGAACAGATTTGCCGGAACGGCTGACAGCTTGTATTCTTTTCCACCGAAACCTTCGATCTGAAATCCCAGATTCTGGAAAAATTCCAGATTTTCCCGTAAGAACTCTGATTCTGTTCCGCTCAAGGATACGATCGCAGGTGGCATCAGATACTGAGAAATGGCAGTCTTATTCTTATAGTTTGCCATTAATTCCTCAAATTTTACCTTTTCATGTGCGGCATGCTGATCCATGATAAAGAACTTATCTTCGTACTCGATCAGCCAGTATGTCTTAAATAACTGCCCGATGATCCGGTGCTTTTTCTTAGCTTCCGGTGTCAGGAATTTATCTTCAATCATATCCATCTGCTCGTATTTAATCTTAGCTTCCGATGTGATCGGTTCCTGTTTCTTCTGTTCTGATGTTTCGTTAGTCTGTACACTCGTTTCAGCAGAATTTAATGCTGTCTTTTCCGGTTGTGTCAAATACGGAACAATATTTTCAGCAACCATATTATTTGTGATATTTTTACCAGACTGATTATCTCCTTTCAAATATTGGATTTCAACCGGCGAGCTGCTTCTGTTTTCCATCGTAACAGATGGTGTCGGTGTTGGTTGAGCAGATATACCTGAATTTGCCGGTTGCATTGGCATGCTTGGCTTTTCCTGCTGCGCTGGCCTTGCCGGCTGCGGAGGAAGCTCTGTGGCCCTCCGGTTTGTTTCGAATGGCTCCGGGCGCTTCTCCACCTTTCGTTCTGCCAGTGTCTCCGGCCGCTTATCCTTTCCCGGTGTAACAGTCGGGATAAGTTCTTTAAATAACAGCGCCTTTCTGACACTGATATAAGTAAAATCATACATATCCGGTTCATTTATGAACTTCAATTCCCGTTTTGCAGGATGGATATTTACATCGATCAGAGATGGATCAATCTCAAAATTGATAACTGTAAATGGAAATTTATGAACCATAACAAAGGTACGATATGCATCTTCGATTGCCTTTGTTAATATATTGCTCTTTATATACCTTTGGTTTACATAATAATCTTCAAATGAACGGTTACCTCTGGATATACTCGGTTTTGCAAGATATCCTGTGATCTTTACCTGATCATTTGCTGCATGGATTTCCAGAAGGTTATTCGTAATATCTCTACCATATATATGATAGATGATCTCTTTTAGTCTGCCGTTGCCGGATGTAAATAGCTTATCTGTTCCATTCATAATAAACTTAAATGAAACATCCGGATGTGACATTGCCATACGACAGACAAGATCGTAGATATACGAGCCCTCTGTTGCAGGCGTCTTCATGAATTTCTTTCTGGCAGGTGTATTATAAAACAGATTTCTTACAACAATCGTTGTACCAAGCGGTGCGCCGATTTCCTCATTTGAGATCTCTTTTCCGCCGTGGATCTGGTATCTGGTTCCGGTAAGCGCATCTTCCTGCTTGGTGATCAGCTCTACCTGGGCAACTGCGGCTATACTAGATAACGCCTCGCCACGGAAGCCTAAGGATGCGATCTTTAACAGATCATCCGCCGTCTGAAGCTTACTGGTTGCATGACGAAGGAAGGCAACCGGAACTTCCTCCTTTGAGATACCACATCCATTGTCTGTGATACGGATAAAGCTCATACCGCCTTCTTTGATCTCGATGGTGATCGCAGTTGCACCCGCATCGATGGAATTCTCTACTAATTCTTTAATAACCGAGCCGGGACGTTCGATCACTTCACCGGCTGCGATCTTATCAATTGTATATTGATCCAGTAATTTTATCATAAATTCTCCTTAACGGATTCGCTCCTGTAATTCATTCAGATATAACAATGCTTTCATCGGTGTCATGTTGGACAGATCTACATTCTTGATCTCCTCCAGAATGGCACTCTCTTCCGGATTTGCCAGAAATGACATCTGGGTATCGGAAGCACTTTTATGAAAATCATTTGTTATCTTGATATCTTTTAATTTCGTCGTTATATCCGTATCGATAAGCTGGTTGCAGATCTCATTTGCACGATTGATCACGATATCCGGTACTCCAGCAAGCTTGGCTACCTGAATACCATAGCTTCGATCCGCTCCGCCTTTTACGATCTTTCGTAAGAATACGATATCATCACCGTCTTCTTTTACTGCTATACAGTAGTTGTTTACAGAGGATAACTTACCCTCTAATTCTGTCAGTTCATGATAGTGGGTGGCAAATAACGTTTTTGCTCCAAGCAGTTCACTGTTACTAATATATTCCACAACTGCCCATGCAATACTAAGTCCGTCATATGTACTGGTTCCTCGTCCGATCTCATCTAAGATCAGCAGACTGTTCTTCGTGGCATTTCGAAGAATATTTGCGACCTCACTCATCTCTACCATGAAAGTGCTTTGACCGCTTGCAAGATCATCGGATGCCCCTACTCTGGTGAAGATACGGTCACAGATACCGATATTTGCTGAAGCAGCAGGAACAAAGCTTCCGATCTGCGCCATTAAAACGATCAGTGCCGTCTGACGCATATAGGTGGATTTACCAGCCATATTCGGTCCGGTTATGATCGATATCCTGCTCTCAAAATTATTCAGATAGGTGTCATTTGATATGAACATACCGTTGTTCATCATCTTCTCAACGACAGGATGGCGACCTTCTTTGATATCAATTACACCATCTTCGTTAATCTCCGGACGAACAAACTGATTGGCAGATGCCACATATGACAGCGAACAGAGACAGTCTAATAAAGCGATCTGTCTTGCTGTATTCTGCACACGCAGGATCTCACCCGCAATCTTATCTCTGAGCGCAACATAGGTTTCATATTCCAGTGCATATAATTTATCTTCAGAACCAAGAATCGAACCTGCAAGATTGTCCAATTCTTCTGTTGTATATCGTTCTGAATTTGCAAGTGTCTGTTTTCTTATAAAATATTCAGGTACCAGATCCTTATAGGAATTAGTCACCTCAAAATAATAGCCAAATACTTTATTGAACTTGATGCGAAGATTCTTTATTCCTGTCTTCTGCTTTTCCCGTTCCTCCAATTCTGCAAGCCATGTCTTGCCATCTGTCTTTGCCGATTTTAAAGTATCGATTTCTTCCAGATAACCATCCTTGAAAATACCGCCTTCTCGAATCAGTATCGGAGGATCGTCGTTGATTGAACGCTCTAACAGGTCATAAATATCCTGTAATTCATCCATTTTCTCATAAATATCTGCAAGAAGCCCATCCGGATAGATCTGTAAAAGCTGTCTGATATACGGCAGATATGAAAGGGATGTCTTAAATGCGATCATATCGCGTGGATTTGCGGATCGTAGGGAAATTCTTGTCATCAGTCGTTCCAGATCATAGATCGGGTTCAGATATTCCCGCATCTCATCACGATTGATCATATCATTATTTAACTGATCTACTGCATCAAGTCTTGCTTCGATATCCTTTTTATATATTAAAGGCTGCTCGATCATGCTTCGAAGCATTCTCGCACCCATTGCTGTCTTGGTTTTATCCAATACCCATAACAAAGAACCTCGTTTTTGTTTGTCACGAAGTGTCTCACAAAGTTCCAGATTTCTTCTGGTTGCGGAATCAAGAATCATAAAATCGTCGATAGAATACAGCACGATATGATTGATATGTGCAAGGGAATTCTTCTGTGTCTCATGCAGATACTGAAGCAGAACTCCGGAGGATAAAATACAGTCAGGGAAATCCTTCAGTCCAAGTCCGTCCATATTATTAACTCCGAACTGCCTCATAATTGCATCTTCACAGAGCATTTGATTGAAATAATGCTCCGGCGCTTCAGAAATGGAAATTTTCATTTTCTCCCTAAGATAAATGAAATCCAGATCACAATTCATGAAAGAATGATTGCCGATGATCTCGGCAGGAGAATATTTGTTGATCTCATCCGTAAGCTTTGATAAGGATGGAACTCTCGCTGTCTTAAACTCACCAGTCGTGATATCCACCAGTGAAATTCCGAATGCACCATCGTTTTCAACAATACTCATCAGATAATTATTTCTTGTTTCATCAAGAATTGCATTTGACATATTGGTACCCGGTGTTACCACCCGGATAACCTCACGTTTAACTATGCCTTTTGCAAGCTTTGGATCTTCAACCTGTTCACAGATCGCTACCTTAAAACCATTCTCGATCAGCTTATTCAGGTAAACATCACAGGCATGATATGGAACGCCGCACATCGGTGCACGTTCCGGCTGTCCGCAGTCCCTTCCGGTCAAAGTGATCTCAAGAACCTTGGATGCGGTCAGGGCATCATCAAAAAACATTTCATAGAAATCACCAAGTCTGTAAAATAATATACAGTCCTTGTACTGATTCTTCACTTCCATATACTGCTGCATCATTGGTGTTAAAGCTGCCACTGTTTTTTACCCCTATTCTATAAATTCGGTTTATACAAGATTTCCCATATAATAAAAGCCTTTACATTCATCCAGCGAAACATCCCGGATCTCACCAATCATAGACGGATCACCTTTAAAATGTACCAGAATATTATTTGACAGACGACCGGTTAAGAGTTCCTGATTCTGTTCGCTGACGCTTTCAATCAGTACAGGCATGACCTGCCCTTTATAACGGCAGATCTCCTCACCGCTGATCTCTGATACTCGCTTGATCAGGCGATCAAACCGGTTCTGGATCTCTTCCTTTGTTGCATGATCCTCAAATGTTGCTGCCGGTGTTCCGGTACGCTTGGAGTATATAAATGTAAATGCTGTATCAAACCTTACCCGATTCACTACATCCATTGTCTCTAAGAAATCTTCTTCTGTTTCTCCAGGAAAACCGACAATAATATCGGTTGTAAGTGATATTTCAGGAATCTGTCTGCGGATCTTGTCTACTAATTCCAGATAGGATTCCTTTGTATAGCGACGATTCATCTGATTTAATATCCTGGATGAGCCGGATTGCATCGGAAGATGGATGTGACGGCAGATCTTTTCATTTGCCGCGATCACATCGATCAATTCATCGGACAGATCCTTTGGATGGGAGGTCATAAAACGAACACGTTCAATTCCATCAACTTCTGTCACCTTCTGCAATAATTCGGCAAATGTCATCGGTTCTTCTAACGTCTTTCCATAAGAATTCACATTCTGACCAAGGAGCATGATTTCTTTTACACCCTCCTCTGAAAGCCGCTTAACCTCTCTTATGATGTCCTCCGGTTGTCTGCTGCGTTCTCTGCCTCTAACATATGGCACGATACAATATGTACAGAAATTATTACATCCGAACATAATATTGACACCAGACTTAAATGGGAATTCTTTCTTAACCGGAAGATCTTCCACAACAAGATTGGTATCCTTCCAGATATCCACTACCTGTCCGCCGGCTTCGATACGGTTGCAGTAGATTTCAGCCAGTTTAAATACATTATGCGTGCCAAATACCATATCTACAAATCGATATTTCTTTTGAATTGTAGCTACAACATCCGGTTCCTGCATCATACATCCACAAAGCCCGATCATCTTATCTGGATGTGTCTCTTTGTCATGTTTCATGATTCCAAGATGTCCGTAGACTTTTCGATTCGCATTCTCACGGACTGTGCAGGTATTATATATAACAAGGTCTGCATCCTCAGAATCACTGCTAGTATATCCGATTTCTTCCAGAATACCGGTCAGCTTCTCGGAGTCTCTTACATTCATCTGACATCCATAGCTCTGGATCGAACAGGTCAGGTTTCTTCCTGCTTTTTTCGCAAGCTCCCGGTAATACCCCCTTGCTTTTTTTATAAAATAATATTGCCGAAATGGTTCTTCGGCAGGACAAGGTTCTGTTATATCGATTTTATCTATTTTTTTATCTATTTCATTAATCATATTTATTGTTCTCCATAAAGCTGTATATCTCTGACGGAGTCAGAAGCTGATCCGGTCTTTCGTCAAATGATTCGCATGAAATCTCCGGCAACACCTGATAATCATAGGCAAATGCAACCGCAGTAAGTTCCGGATGAAGCTTCATATAACGGTCATAATATCCACCGCCATATCCGATCCGATGTCCGTTTATATCAAATACAATTCCCGGGACGATCAGAATTCCTTCCGTCGGATGAAGCATCTCACAGCCGGCAGGCTCTAAGATACCATACGCACCTACCTTTAGATCGCTCATTCCATGGATCCGATGAAAATGCATATGATCTCCGTATACCTTTGGCACAGCAACGACTTTGTCATCTGTAAGTGCCTGCTTTATAATCTCGACCGTATCCACTTCATTATCCTGACTGACATAGATCAGCAGATGATTGCAATCTTTATATTCATCTGAATTCAGAAATTGCTTCCTGATCTGCGCTGAAGCAACGGTCACCTGCTCCGGTGTTAAGGCACGTCGCTTTTGTTTATATTGTTTTCTTAGTTCTGCTTTTGTCTGTTCCATCATACTTTTTTTGTTGGATCGATATCTTCCAGCCTGGTAATACTACCATCCGGTTCTTTGATATCAATGTTATTTAATACACTTCTCAGATTCTGTTTCATGGCAAAAATGTATTCCTGTCTGAGATTTTTCTGTTCTTCCTTTTCAGCCGACGTAAGTCCTGCCGGAGTCTTGGATTTCTTATATAATTCATTGATTCTTGCAATCTTTTTTTCGTCCATTCTTATTCACCTGTTCATTTCTGTTATTTCGGAATCGGATACTGCTTCTGTTTGATCAGACCCATCTTATATATGTATATGATACGATGGTACATACTATATCCATTGCTACTGTAGATATTCCTTATGTGTAATGTATCTTACGACATCAAAATTCGGCTCTTTATATGCTTTAAATAAGGTTCCGACAGATTCACCATTTAATGCCCGACCGAGATTTCCTATATCATCTCCTGATAAAATAAGCATATCTGCTCCTGAATTTGCAGCAATCTTCGCCGCAGAAATCTTTGTCGTCATACCACCGGTTCCATATCCGGAGCCGGCGCCCTTTGCCATTGCTTTGATCTTATCGTCGATGCGTTCTACGACAGGGATCAATGTTGCATCCGGATTATTTCTTGGATCGTCCGTGTACAAGCCATCAATATCTGTCAATAATAATAAAAGATCAGCATTGATCATGTTGGCTACGATAGCGGAAAGGGTATCATTATCTCCAAAGTTTATATCCACTTCTTCAATTGCAACTGTATCATTCTCATTAACTACAGGAATAACATCCATTTGTAATAATTCATTAAAAGTATTTACAGCGTTATGTCTTCTTTCCTGAGATGTGATTACATCAAACGTCAGAAGAACCTGAGCTGCGATCTGGTGATATTCATAGAACAGACGCTGGTATACCATCATGAGCTGTCCCTGTCCAACTGCTGCACATGCCTGTCTGAGTGATGTTGTCTTTGGCTTTTTCTGAAGCCCTAACGACTTCGAACCAACACCGATTGCACCGGAGGATACCAATACAACATCCTTATCCTGATTTTTCAGATCGCTGATGATCCGTACCAGTTTTTCAAGTTTTATGTAATCAAGCCCACCCGTCTCCTCATGGATCAATGAAGATGAACCGATCTTGATCACGATTCTTTTTTTATTTTTTAAGTATAAACGATCTTCCATTTTAAATCTGAAACCTCACATTCTCTGATTTCCGGTTGATGCGTCCGGTATCATAAATTTCGACATAACTGCCTCAAAAACTTTTATTCCGTCAACGGCTGCGGATGTTATACCTCCCGCGTAACCTGCACCTTCTCCACATGGATAAATACAAGTATGTGCAGATGTCAGATCTGCATCGCGTAGTATCTTTATCGGCGAAGATGTTCTTGCTTCCACGCCGCTTAATATTGCATCATCATCTGCAAAACCAGATATCACCCGGTCAAATGACAAAACACCATCTATTATAGCATCTCTGATATACTCTGGCAAACAACAATTCAGGTTGGAAAACGTATAAGCCCCCTTTATGCAAGGCTTGATCTTGCCGGCTATTTCAGACATTCTGTTCATTCTAAAATCACCGAAACGTTGTACCGGAACTGCTCCTTTTCCTGCCTGATACGCCTTTTCTTCAAGCTCTCTCTGAAAATACATACCGGCAAGCGGATGATCTCCCGGATAATCTTCCGGCGTAACATTCACAACGATCGCACTGTTTGAATTATCCGCTTTCCGATCACTGTAGCTCATACCATTGACACATATCCTTCCGGATTCTGAGGATGCATTTACAACGTAACCACCGGGGCACATACAGAAGGAGTAGACCGCCCGTCCGTTTGCGGCCTGATGCACCAGCTTATAATCTGCTGTCGGCAGTAAATCTTCATAATCGGGATGATATCCATATTGTGCTTCATTGATAAAGGTTCTTGGATGTTCGATTCGGAGTCCCATTGCAAACGGCTTCTGTTCCATCGGAATTCCACGCTTATAGAGCATTTCAAAGGTATCTCTTGCACTGTGACCGATCGCAAGTATCACCGCATTGCTTTTTAATTCATATGTTTCTTCCGGTTTCAAAAGCTTCTTTATATGTAAGAGCGTTGTCTCAGGATTTATCACTTCTATATCTGTTACAAGCTGCTCAAATCGCACCTCTCCACCCAGCCTTATAATCTCATTTCTAATATTCTTGACTACAGTCAATAACACATCTGTACCGATATGAGGCTTATTCACATATAGGATTGACGGATCTGCACCAAATTCGACAAATGTCTTAAGAACCGCAGTCCTTCTTCCTGATTTATCCTTAATTACGGTATTCAATTTACCGTCAGAAAATGTTCCGGCCCCTCCTTCACCAAACTGAACATTACAGTTTGGATTTAACGGATGTTCCTTTTTCCAGTATCCATTTACACAGGCTGTTCGTTCATCAACTGCCATACCACGTTCCAGAATGATCGGTCGATAGCCCTCTCTTGCAAGAAAAAGACCTGCAAACAAACCTGCCGGACCGCTTCCGATAATAACCGGTCGATACTGCATCGGCATCGATCCATGCTCCGGGATTTTAAAATCCGTCCCTTTAATTAACATAATATTGTTATTGTGAACTTTTTTTAGGATTTTCTCTTCCTGATCGCAGGACACATCTACAGAGGCAACATAATGGATTTGATCCTTCTTCCGGCTGTCAATCGATAATTTAGCCATTTTATAGGATAGAAAGCTATTTATCCTTAAACTTTTCCGGATTGCCTGTTCAATATCTTCGTTTTTGTATCCAATTTTTAACTTAATATTATTAATTCGAATCATAAATACTAAATCCCGCTTTCATCCCAGTTATGACCGCCCACATCAGATTATAGCCGCCGCAGATTCCGTCGGTATCCAAAAGCTCCCCTATCACATATATATGCTCCTGTACAGTAAGCTTCATAGTTTCCGGATCTATAAAACGAGTGTCTGCGCCGCCTCTTGATACCTGTGCATCTTCTGCTCCGGCTGTTGCTGTGACATGAAAGGTCAGTTTCTTTATTTGATCTGCCAGCTTCTGCAGTTCAACATCATTTAGTTCCGATATTCTTTCCTGTTTCCATCTGCATTGTTCTAGTATATAAGTCGCAAGTTTTTCATGTACAAAGCCATTCAGACACGCCTGAAGCGACCTTTCCGGATTATTTGTCCGGAATTTCCTGAAATGCATATACAGATCAGCTTCATTTATATCCGGTACAAGATCCAGACAAAGGCTAACGCTCTCGCCATCCTGCAGCATCTCCCCGACTGTATGGCTGAGATTAAATATAACAATTCCTGATAATGTTTGATCGGTAAACTGGACCTCGCCAAATTCCTGTGCGTGGATTTCGGAAGATGCATCCATTACTGTTACCAGTGCCTTTGAACGAACACCTGCCAACCCAGACATCTTTTCTTTTACCTGAAGCTTACAGAGTGCTGGTTGAAATGGATAATACGGAATACCCAGTTGATCTAACAGACTACAGCCTGCATCTGTACCACCAAGGGCAGGTGCTGCAGCTCCACCACATGCAAGAACTATATTTCTTGCATAATATTGTCCCTGATCCGTCTGAATACAATATGTATGATCGGATTGTTCTTCCAGACCTATAACGATTTCTCCGGTATGAACCTGGATCTGATTTTTCTTCAGACGGTCGTTGAACGCCCAGACGATCGTAGATGCCTGTCTGGACATTGGATAATAATATCCGTGTTCATCGTTGACAGCTACACCAAGCTGTTCCGCAAATTGATTTACAATCTGATAATCCTTTGCTCCGATCACCTTATATGGGAAAAATTCATTTTTACTGTTATAACATTCCAGACGAAAACTGCTGTTTGACAGATTACATCTGCCATTTCCGGTTGCATATAGTTTTTTTCCGATCTTTTTATTTTTCTCAATGATCAGTACAGAACGCTTCCGGGTCTGATCTGCTTTATGCTGAAACTGTTTGTAAATATCTGCATCCGTTGCGCAGATAGCTGCAGTCATACCAGAAGCACCTGCACCTGCTACGATCAAGTCATATATCATTTTTATTTACTCCTTTTAAACCATCCATATTCTAGCATTAACTGGAACATGATTCAAGAAAAGTAAACAATTCTTTCTCTTTTTGAAATTTAATACCATTTATGATCCTGTTTTTTAGAATGTTGTCCAGATCCTTGATCCGGATATCGGTAAATTCATACAAACTGCCATTTGCTGTAAAGACCGCTACATATCCATTTAATTCATTTACCAGAAAACGATACGACTCCGCCGCCACCTGTGTGGAAGCATCTTCGGACAACGATCGTTCTCCGGTTGTCGTTCCATATGTTGGTGTTTTTTCTTCTGATGTTTTTTCTTCTGAAATTGGATTGTATTGAATCTCTTGTCGTTTGCCGGATCGTCCTTTGCCTGTTATTGTTTCTACGGCATATGAATCATCCGAAAAGCTGTCAGTTTTCTGGTATATCGTATAGGAACAGCAAAAAGCAAGCAAAAACAGAATGAGCATCCCACCAAGAATCAATAAAATTTTTTTCACAGATAATCACCTCTTATCATGATTATCTGCACATCCATCAGATCTATGCAAAAAACAGGCTGGTAATTATTAGCTTTTACCTGCCTGTTTTCCTTTTTTCTTATATATTTATTTGTTTATTCCCATGTTACGCTGTCAGCTTTGTCTTTTTCAAATACTGTCACCCATGTTTTTCCAGGATTCAGCTTTAATTCATTGCCGTCCTCTGTATAATACTTTGTGATCGCATTTTCAGATGATTTTTTCCATGTTACAGGAACGATCACTCCATTGGAAGCATAAAGTCCGGTTCCTTCACCAACCAGATCAAGCTGCTGTCTGTCATGATCATCAATGCTTGTATAATGAGCAAACTGGATCAGGACATTTTCATACTTAAGCTGATCACCTGTATTTCCATCTGTCTGTTCTCCGCCATACTGGAATCTGTAGTAGAGGCCATCATCTGCATGATATTCAAACCAAGGTGTTGTGTAATTGCTGATCGGAGTTGTAATCTTTTCTGCCTTTTCGCCGCCAGCAGGAGCTGTGATCTCTTCATTAAATGAGAACACACTCTTGAAACTATCGCTATGCTTTGTTTCATATCCTTTTTGTTCGATGCCGGCTTTGATCTTTTCTGTATCTGTAAATACATTATGTGGTGATACCCTGTCAGATGCTCTGTAGTATGTTACTCCACCTTCTGAACTTAAACCACTCAGATTATTGATTCCTGAGCTTGAAAGTTTTTCCTCACCCTGTGGGGACTGACCGTAATGCATATAGATTGCATCATATTCCATAGCAACGGTTACATAATATGGACGGCAGCTTCTGATTGATCCAAGTTTTTCAAGATTGGAATAATCGTTAAAAATACCAAGCAGTCTGGTGATTCCACCTTCTACCTTCATCTCATAAACGATATCTGCTTTACCTATATCGCACTGTGGCATAGCGTCAGAAATATTATTTAACATAACTGCGATCGGACGACCGTACTCTTCCGTCCGGTCTGTAACCCATTCGCCAGTCAGGTCGTTATATACGCCCTCATGCTGTACTTCTGTTGCTGCCTCTGTGGTAGCTTCTGTTGTTGCTTCTGTCGTTGTGGTTTCTGTGGTTGCTTCTGTTGATGTCTCTTTCTTACCACATCCCATAACACCAAGTGATAAAACTCCTAATGCTGCTAAAGCAATTGCATATTTAGTTTTCTTCATAATCCCTTGTGTATCCTTTCTCATTAAGTATTTGTTCCTGAAGATCTTCCATCTGTTTGCGCTCTTCTTCATCTATATGATCATAACCAAACAAATGAAGCATACTGTGCGCTACCAGAAATGCCAGTTCTCTGGTGTTCGAGTGATTGTAGCTTTCTGCCTGTTCATATACGCGATCCATGGAAATAATGATATCTCCAAGCATCAGTTCTCCGCTTTCCGGATTGAAATAATCACAGGTATCCCCGTCTACAACACTAAAATCTCCCGGTTCTTTATAATCAATCAGAGGAAATGACAATACATCTGTCGGTGCATCGATATTTCTCTGACAATTATTGATAGTCTGTATGCCCGAATTATCTGTGAGCAATACATAAATCTCACATTCATAAGGACACTTTATAAAATCCAGAGCCTGTCCGATCACTGTTTCGATCACATGTTCATAATCAGGGATCTGGATTTCTCCATATTCATTTTCTACATTTAATGACATTGTATTTCTTACCTTTTTCTTTTATTATTTCGGTTCTCTCCGTATCGTCTGCCATCGTTTTGGTTACGATTTTCCTGCTCCGAACGCTGTTTTTTCTGCCTGTTCTGCTTCTCCTCGTAAACCTCATATGCATTTACGATCTTCTGTACCAGCGGATGTCTTACAACATCAAGACTTGTCAGATGGCAGACACTGATTTCTTCGATATTTTTGATAACGGTCAAAGCTACTTCCAGTCCCGATCTTGTCTCAAACGGAAGGTCCTTCTGGGAAAGGTCACCGGTAATGATTGCTTTCGATCCAAAACCAATACGGGTTAAGAACATCTTCATCTGTGCCGGTGTTGTATTCTGTGCCTCGTCCAGTACAATATAAGCATTGTCCAGTGTACGTCCCCGCATATATGCAAGTGGTGCTACTTCAATCAGACCTTTTTCCATATTCTTGGCAAAGGACTCCGGTCCCATGATCTCATATAATGCATCATAAAGCGGTCTTAAATAAGGATCGACCTTGCTCTGCAAATCTCCCGGAAGAAATCCAAGCTTTTCGCCAGCTTCAATTGCCGGACGTGTCAAAATGATCCGGTTTACTTCACCATTCTTAAAAGCAGTGATCGCTTTTGCCATTGCGAGATATGTTTTACCGGTTCCAGCAGGACCTACACCGAATACGATCATGGATTTATCGATTGCATTTACATATGCCTTCTGTCCATGTGTTTTTGGTTTGATCGGTTTGCCATTGATCGTGTGACATATGATATCCCGATCCAGATCAGCAATATTTTCCTGTGTTTCCTGAGGGTGATCCTTAGACATGGCGATCGTATAATCAACCTTCTGTTCATCGATCGCAGTACCTCTGGCTGCAACTGCAAATAACTGGATCAGTACATGAACCGCCTGCTCCACGTCTTTTTCTTCTCCTGAAACCTTCAGCTTATCATCGCGCAGGATCATAGAAACATGAAATGCTTTTTCTATTTTTTTTGCATGTACATCAAATTGTCCAAATACATTCTGAACGTATTCGGACATAACTGTAATTGATTTGCTGAATTCACTCAAGCGTCTGTTCCTCACTTATAATCTGTAATTCATGCGGAATCCCGATCAACTGTCTTACGGTTATATCTCCTTCCGCAAGACATTCATCTCCGCTATTCGTTATTTTAACATTATTTTCTATTATTTGCACCCCTTTTTCTTGCAAATTGCCAATATAACGACTTAATTTTTCTTTTACTGACGCAGCCGCCGCTTCCATGGATACTGTTTCTTTTTTTAACCGGTACTCCTTTATTGTGTATGCTTCTATCTGAAATGGCAGGTAAAAATTCTTACCTATATGAAGCCGGCTCGTATCACTGAACAAATCATATTCTTCGAAAGAGCATTTTGGTACATAAGGGGTAAGGCTGTACTGAAATGCACCAAAGGAATAATAGCTCTTTTCATTTCCTGTATATTCTTTGGAATAGCAGGATAACGGAACTGTATCTTTGTAATGATATACACAGATTCCATATACAGTTCCTTCTGCAGATACATAATTTGTATCCAGAACTTCATTATTATCATCATACAGATAAACTGCACCAGAGATCAGGATATCGCCTTTCTTCACATCATCTCCAGCCTTTACTACCGGTGTTCCGGATGCTGTTACGATCTCCGTGATCGTACAGTCCTGTGAAGCAATGATGTTGCATGGTTCTTTCATGGAGGTATCCGTAAATACATTCAATGTTTCCGTGATCTCCACCGACAGCTTTGTTCCCGTAAGCGCACATGATATCCAGGCGATATCTTCAAAGTCTTTCCGGAGATTTTTCTCCAGCTCTGCGCAGTCTACTTTTGACTTTGGAGTTCCGGTCTGCACATAATATTCATTGATATGTTGTAGTATCTCATCCGATGTATAATCTGATTCACCGGAAACGGAAATTTCCCATATAAATAACGATTGAATATAGATCAGAACAGCAAACAAGATAAACCCAGCCACAAACGGAATTCTTTTTTTATTTTTTCGAATAAACTCGCGAATACCATATACTCTTAGAACCTCTACATCACTTCCTGTTTTCCGTGCAGGTTCTTCCAATCGTGCTATATCCTTTGAAGCAGTAAAAAAGAATATTTCATCTTCTTTCTGCTCCAGATTCCAAAGTTTAATATCTCTGGCTTTGCACAGATTTACAAAACGGTTGATATGAATGCCGCGAAGATGAATTTTTGCAAATCCATACAGATACCTTAATATAATATCAAACATCCGGTTTCCCCCTTCTATGTACACAATATTATTCATAATTGATATATAGAATGTTGCCTGATATCTTCAGTTCTTCCGGACAATAATATTCAATTTTCAGGCAAATTCCATTTATCGATATGGTATTCTTTTTTGTTTTTACAAGGATCTGGGTATCCGAACAGGATATAATACATTTATAGTTTTCAATATAGATAATGTGATTATCATGAATTGTGATTTTGGATGAACTTTTTTTTATGTCCGGTGTGACATCCGGCACATCATATAGACTGTTATGATTAAATGGAAGCTGCATGATCTGATACCCAACTGACTTTATATCTATATTATGTTGGTTGGGTATCGGATTATGACTTACTCTTTATTCTCTTTAAGATTATGGACACAGATAAAGTTTACCAGGACTGCATTTCCTACAATCAATCCATAGGTGACTGCCTTTAATATATTTCCGGTCATATCTCCAAATGCAAAAATACTGAAGATCAATGCTCCCCATGAAAAGATCATTGCGAGAATGTTAATTGCATTTTTCATATTTGTTTGTCCCCTTTCGTTTTCGTATATTAATTTTATCATATATTATAGTGATGTTAGCGTCAACTTTTTTGCGTAAGTGAGCCAAGCACAGATAGATACTTCCGCAACCACAAGAAAATTACTTTGTAATTTTCTCTTTTTTGCGTCTGTAAGAACATTTCATGTTCTTACACCGCACCATCTCGCCTGTCGGCTCGATGCCGCTCGTTCGCCAAATACAGATTTTCGTGTAAACACGAAATCTGTGCTTGGCTCACTTACGCAAAAAAAGAGTACCGATTGCTCGGTACTCAAAAAAATCATATTTACTAATCCAAACTATAGATTATTTATATTTGCGCTTTCTAGCTGCCTCTGATTTCTTTTTACGTCTAACGCTTGGCTTTTCGTAATGTTCTCTCTTACGAATCTCCTGCTGGATACCAGCCTTCGCACAATTTCTCTTGAATCTGCGAAGAGCGCTATCTAATGTTTCGTTTTCTTTAACTATTACATTTGACATTCTCTCACCTGACCTCCCTCCAGTTGTGTACTATGCTAATAAAATAACAACTGTTTGGGTATTATTTAAGCACGAAGTCAATTATAACATATATTATTGAAACGTCAACAAAAAATTTTATTATTTTCTATTTTTAGGCATTTAACTGTTCTTTGGCTATTTCTACTGCTTTTGCAAGTGCATCTGCAATACCGGCAGGATTCTTTCCCCCGGCCTGAGCCATGTTTGGACGACCACCGCCGCCACCGCCTACAAGTGCTGCAGACGCTTTGATAATATTTCCTGCATGTGCTCCCTTCTTTACAGCATCGTCTGTTGCCATAGCGATCAGATTTACCTTACCATCCTTGGCGGAAGCAAGAACGACAACCGATGTTCCAAGCTTGTTCTTGAAATCATCTCCCAGATTACGAAGTGCATTCATATCTGTATCTTCTACGCTGGTAGCAAGAACCTTTACGCCATTTACATCTACTGCATCAGCAAGTGCATCTCCGGCAGAATTCTTTGCCAGCTTATCCTTTAACTTGGAGTTTTCAGATGTAAGAGCTTTGATCTCAGCGAGCATTGTCTCGATCTTTTCAGCCAGCTTTGCAGGTTCAGCTTTTGCTGCCTTTGCCGCTGCTTTTAATTCATCTTCCATCTCTTTATAATAATTAAATGCGCCAACAGAAGTCAGTGCTTCGATTCTTCTTACTCCGGCAGCAACACCCATTTCAGAGATGATCTTAAATGTACCGATCACACCGGTATTTGGGACATGAGTACCACCACAGAACTCAACAGAGAAGTCATCCATAGATACAACTCGAACCTTCTCGCCGTACTTGTCGCCAAACAATGCCATAGCACCTGTCTTCTTGGCATCTTCAATACTCATAACCTCTGTCTTAACCTTAAGATCTTTATCGATCTGTTCATTTACGATTGCTTCCACCTTGGCGATCTCTTCAGGAGTCATAGCCTGGAAATGTGTAAAGTCGAATCTTAAACGGTCTTCTGATACATATGAACCAGCCTGTTCTACATGATCACCAAGAACCATCTTTAAGGCTTTCTGGAGCAGATGTGTTGCGGAGTGGTTCTTACAGATCAGTGCACGTCTGTCTGCTGTTACAGAAAGCTTCGCTGTGCTTCCATTCTTTAATTCACCGGATTCAACATAGCCAAGATGTGCGATCTTATCACCGGCAACCTTGATCGTATCTTTAACAATGAAACGTCCGCTCTCTGTCTCGATCACACCAGTATCACCGATCTGACCACCCATAGTAGCATAAAATGGTGTCTCTGCTGTGATGATCGAACCGTTTGTGCCTTCGGAAATAACATCAACCAGTTCGGATGTTACCTGATCGCCCTCTTTATATTCTGCTGTTATGGCAATGATATCGGAAGATGCTTCTACCTTGTCATAACCGATGAACCTACTTGTAAGAGCTGTATCGATATCTTCATAAATAGTTGAATCTGCGCCCATGTAGTTTGATACTTTTCTTGATTTACGAGCAGTCTCTCTCTGCTTGTCCATAGCCTTATTAAAGCCTTCCGTATCAACCTCGATTCCCTTTTCTTCCAGAATCTCTTTTGTCAGATCAAGAGGGAAACCATAGGTATCATATAACTTAAATGCATTTTCGCCATTTAATACTTTTTTGCCGCTGTTATTTAACTCCTCAACGAAGCCGTTCAGAATTGATAAGCCCTGATCGATCGTCTTATTGAAGTTTTCTTCTTCTGTATTGATACAGGTAAAGATATGTGCTTTCTTTTCTTCCAGCTCCGGATATGCATCCTTAGAAACCTCGATTACTGTCTTTGAAAGTTCTGCAAGGAATCTGCCTTCGATACCAAGTAATCTGCCATGTCTTGCTGCACGACGGAGAAGACGTCTTAATACATAACCTCGTCCTTCATTTGATGGAAGGATACCGTCAGATGCCATAAAGGTAACAGAACGGATATGATCAGTAATAACACGGATCGAGACATCTGTCTTCTCGTCTTCCATGTATTTCACGCCAGCCATCTCACATACTTTATCACGCAACGCTTTGATCGTATCAACGTCAAAGATGGAATCTACATCCTGAACAACAACAGCCAGACGCTCCAGTCCCATACCGGTATCGATATTCTTCTGAACCAGTTCTGTATAGTTGTTATGGCCGTCATTTTCAAACTGGGTAAATACGTTGTTCCATACTTCCATGTAACGGTCACAGTCACAACCTACTGTACAGCCGGGCTTACCGCATCCGTACTTTTCGCCTCTGTCATAATAGATTTCGGAACATGGACCACAAGGACCTGCGCCATGCTCCCAGAAGTTATCTTCTTTCCCAAAACGGAAAATTCTCTCCGATGCAATTCCGATCTCTTTATTCCAGATATCAAATGCTTCGTCATCATCCTCGTAGATAGATGGATATAAACGGTTCTCATCTAAGCCTACAACCTTGGTCAGGAACTCCCATGACCATGAAATTGCTTCATGCTTGAAGTAATCGCCGAATGAGAAGTTACCTAACATTTCAAAGAATGTACCATGTCTTGCAGTCTTACCTACATTTTCGATATCACCGGTACGGATACACTTCTGGCAGGTGGTCACACGTCTTCTTGGAGGGATCTCCTGTCCTGTAAAGTAAGGCTTTAATGGTGCCATACCTGAGTTGATCAATAACAAACTATTATCATTATGTGGAATCAGTGAGAAGCTGTTCATCTTCAGATGTCCCTTGCTCTCAAAAAATTCCAGAAACATTTTTCTTAACTGATTTACGCCATATTTTTCCACTGTTTTCTCCTCCTACCTTCTATCAGCCAGTTCTTTGGTAATATCAGTCCAACTGACACCTCTTTCAACCATAAGAACCATAAGGTGATACAGGAAATCTGATATCTCATATTTTATTTCATCTGAATCAGGATTCTTGGCAGCAATTACAATCTCTGTTGCCTCTTCGCCAACCTTTTTCAGTATTTTGTCAATTCCTTTGTCAAACAGATAATTTGTATAGGAACCTTCCTTTGGATGATTTCTTCTGTCAACGATAATATCGTATTCTTCTTCAAATACCTTTAACGGATTGGTATTATCGTATTCCTTCTTAACCAGATCCGTAAAGAAACAGGTCGGGCTGCCGGTATGACAGGCTGCACCGATCTGGGAAACCTCTGCAAGCAGGGTATCTTTATCACAGTCTAATTTTAATGATTTTAAGAACTGGAAATGACCGGATGTCTCCCCCTTTGTCCAAAGCTCCTGTCTGCTTCTGCTGTAATATGTCATTCTG
>ENA-OOXA01000740-OOXA01000740.1-human-gut-metagenome-genome-assembly--contig:-NODE-740-length-21554-cov-11.089679_pt1 | contig 21554 bp, 24 predicted proteins | sample MGYA00241581_ERZ501331 | MGnify/ENA primary metagenome ERZ501331 (study PRJEB25962, sample SAMEA2042982) | human gut metagenome | biome: human gut; feature: human-associated habitat; material: faeces...
AAATACGTTATTGTCATGGTACTCTCGAATGTGGTATTCAACTATACCCTGATTTTCGGAAAATTCGGTTTTCCCCCAATGGGTATTGCCGGAGCCGCCATCGGTTCCTCACTGGCCGAGCTGGTATCGTTACTGTTCTTCATCGGCTACACCTTCACACGGATAGACTACCGGAAATACCGGCTGAACCGCATACCAACAGTACGTTTCGGTGAATTGAAACAAATCATGCGCATCTCCCTGTGGACCATGATACAGAACTTCATCTCCCTGTCCACATGGTTCCTGTTCTTCATCTTCATCGAGCACCTGGGTGAACGTCCGTTGGCCATCTCCAACATCATCCGGAGCGTATCGAGCATCCCGTTCATGGCGGTCATCGCTTTCGCCTCTACCTGCGGTTCGCTCGTCAGCAACCAGATAGGCGCCGGGAATGCCGGAGTGGTACAGGCACTGATCCGTCAGCACATCCGTATCTGTACCTACGTGGTAGCTCCACTGATTATCCTGATAGCCCTCTTTCCACGCCCGGTACTGCACATCTATACCGACCTTCCGGACTTGATTACGGCAGCCATCCCTACCCTTTGGGTACTCTGCTCCACCTACCTGGTGACGATTCCGGGAAACATCTATTTCCAGTCGGTTTCGGGTACAGGAAATACGCAGGCTGCCTTCCTGTTGGAACTGGGTGCGCTGGCACTTTACCTGGTATACATCGGAGTAGTCATCCTGGGATTCCGTGCCGATGTAGCTTTCTGCTGGACTGCCGAACACGTATACGCCATCTGTATCTGGGTGGCCAGCTATTACTACATCCGCAAGGGAAGTTGGATGCAAAAGAAGATTTAGGGTCACACCTCCCTAAAAGACACCGGAGCTTACACTTCCCCATAAGGAATCAGTAACGATGATTTTTTGTTTTTTATGGAACCGACATAAAAAACAAAGATTTTTTGTAAATCTGTATAAGGAATATACCTCTTTGAAATCAAGAGAGTTAGAAGAATTACCTCGTTTTCAGGTAATGAGTTGGCAACCGTTCTAATTGCCGTGGTCTGCATCGCTTTGCTTGTTCGGGAAACTCTTACGGTACAAAGGTATGAAAAATATTCAGACTGAAAGAATCATTCCAAAAATTATTTTAGTCAGAATATTGAGCATTCATCCTTATGCAGTCTTGGTTGGAAGCAATTAACGAATAAGGAAGCCACGGTAAAGGCAACTCCTACTCCTACCACGCCTGCCCATCCGTAATGTTGCCAAAACAGGCCTGAAACGAATGTACCAGCAGAGCCACCCAAGAAGTAAATGGTCATATAAACGGTATTGACACGATTGATAGCGGATGCATCAAGGGCGACCACGCTGGTCTGGTTGGACAGATGGATACATTGCATTCCTGCATCAATCAACAGGATAGCGACTATCATCCATACATAGCTGGCATTCCCCCAAAATGCCAAGAACCATGCAGCCAATACCACACATCCTCCGACAATAGAGAAAAACCTTGCGCCATACTTTTGGATATAGCCGCTGATGAAAACCACCGTGGATGCACCTGCCAGTCCGCACAAACCGAGTGCGCCGATAATATCGTCACTCGCGAAGAAAGGCTCTTGCTTCATTCGGAAAGCAAGACAACTCCATAAAGCGAAGAACGAGCCATAAGCCAACGCCGCCCTCAAAGAAGCGATACGCAAGTACGGATATTGGGATAACAAGTGCAACAGGGATTTCATCAGACCCGCATAATTTTCACGTGAACGAGCAGGCAGAACGGGAAGCATCTTGTAAATCATAAGAAAGCATCCGAGCATAAACACACAAGCCACAAAATAAACGGAACGCCATCCCCAAACATCAGCGAGAAAGCCACTGAATACCCGTGAACCAAGAATGCCTATTAGCAGACAGGATTGTATAATCCCCACGTTGCGCACCTTGTGTGCGGGTGCTGAATGATAAGACACCAACGGGATGAAGAACTGCGGCATGACCGAAGACGCTCCGGCAAGCAAGGATGCGCCCCACACCCAATAGATGTTAGGGGCAAGTGCTATGGCAAGCAATGCGCACGATGAAATGATATAATTGGTCAATATCAGCTGCTTTCGTGAAACCAAATCGCCAAGCGGAATGACAAACACAAGTCCGACTACATAACCTATCTGGGTCAATGTCGCAACCATGCTGGCAGAAAAGTCGCTTACCCCAAAATCCTTTGCCATGCTGCCCAACAAAGGCTGGTTGTAGTAGCAGTTGGCAACGGAAAGCCCGGTAGCGACTGCCATCAGAGCCAGCAGAGGTGCCGGAATGCCGTGGTTTTCTCTCAATTCATATTTCATCACTTATTCCTCCTTTCAGTATGACACAACTTTCAATCCAATCAAGGAGGCAATGAGCGTGAACAGGAAGAAAAGCCGTATGGGAGTGGCCGGCTCTTTGAAAACGAATATCCCAATCAAGACCGTGCCGACAGCTCCGATACCCGTCCAAATGGCGTATGCCGTGCCCAATGGCAAAGTCTGAACCGCTTTGGCAAGCAATGCCATACTCAACACCGTGGAAGCCAAGAAACCGCTTCCCCACAGATAAAATTCAACTCCTGATGCCGCTCTCGTTTTTCCCAAGCAGAATGTAAGGCTTACCTCAAACAATCCTGCCAACAATAAGATTATCCAATTCATACCTATGATTTATTAAATTCGGGTGCAAAAGTAAGCAAGTAATTTCTAACCGTTTTTTACATTTGGTAAAAACGGCTTTTGCATTTGGCAAAAAACAGCTGTTTGTATCTGTTTCTGTGCGTTATTTTATAATTTTGTACCACAACAAAATGACTTATGGATATAAAGGAAATCATCAACCTGAGATATGCTATGCCGGACGCGTCTTTGGACAAGTTGCGGCAATGCCTGACGGAAGTTTCGTATCCCAAAGGATTCCGCGTGCTGGAAAGCGGCAAGGTGGAGAAGAACATCTTTTTCATCAAGGAAGGCATTGTCCGCGCCTATACCTCGGTGGACGGGAAGGAAATTACCTTTTGGGTGGGCAAGGAAGGAGCGACCCTTGTTTCCATGAAAGGCTATGTAAATGACGAGCCGGGATATGAAACAATGGAGCTGATGGAGGATTCAGTCCTGTATGTATTGGAAAGAAAAAAACTGAAAGAGTTATTTTCGGAAGACTTGCACATCGCCAATTGGGGGCGGCGTTATGCGGAGATGGAGTTGCTTGCCACTGAAGAACGGCTGATTTCCATGTTGTCCGCTATTGCTTCGGAACGATATAAGGAGCTATTGGAAAAAGAACCTGATTTGTTACAGCGATTGCCGTTGGGAAGCATCGCCACTTATTTGGGTATCACACAAGCGAGTTTGAGCAGGATTAGAGCACAAATAAAGTGACGTTTCAACCAACGGGAGGGTAGCAAGCGGTTTGAGGCAGACCAAAACACAAACTTGCGATCCTCCCGTTTGTCAGATTTACAACCCTATTCCTTTGTTTTTACGAGGCGATATAACCGTCTTCCGAATGGATGAAAACAGCCTGTCGAACTGTTCCTTGAACCATTCGCCAATCACTTGCCCATTGATTGCAAGTGCGAGTTTGGATTTGTCCGCCGGGTCTTTCACCACTTGGAAACCAGCCCTTTCGGTCATGAACTTCCTCCTGTGTTCCTCCGAATAGAGTTCGCCCTCGTAGAACAATGGCTTGCCGCTGATGAGCGTGGCGGTCTGCCTTTCGGTGAAGCCGACTTTGAGGCAGAACTTCTACTCTTGGAACAGCGGAAACCATTTCTTGGCTTTTTGGATGATGGATTTCAGGAATGACACTTCCCTTTGGTGTGCCGCTTCCTTATCTGCCATCTCCCTGCGGTGCCGGGCTTGCAGTTCCATCAGTTGCCGTTGGTATTCCTCCTGCTGCCGCTCCATCTGCTGTTGCAACAATTCGATACTCTCGTCACGGGCAGCAACTTCGTCTTGCAATGTGCGGTTGTCGGCTTCCAACTCTTTCAATTTGCCGCTGCCCAAAAGAGAACAGACCTTTGGCACGGTTGCCCTTTGCATCCCAAAGTTCTTTTGAGATGCTCCGCTTGCAACTGAACTGCGCCACCGTTCCGTTGATTGTAACCCGTCCCATGATGGGGACAGTTCCATTCTTCTCCTTGCTGCCGTTCGCATAGAACAGCACGCGAAATGTGCTCCTTGTCATACTCGTTCTTTTTTGGTTGCAAAACTATAAATCAACGAGTTAAACCTTGACAAGCAAACCTACGCAGAGCGGCGCAAACGGAACGGTGACTGTTAAATCTGCATTTCTGACGGGTAACGATTAGGAAACCGTTCTCTTTCTCCAATCCGCTTTGAAACGCTATTCAGCCCTCTATCCAACTTCCGCGATTTTCTCCTAACTACTTAATTCACAGATTACATTGCGTTAATCTGCCGAATTTTGGAGGTTTTTCCATAGATTTTCTGTATGTTTGTAGTTAGGATATACAATATAGATTCATCAGCAACTTAATTCAGGTAGATTATGAAAAGGAACTATCCGGTAGGCATACAAAGTTTTGAAGAAATCCGGAAAGGGAATTATTTTTATGTCGACAAGACCGCATTAATTTACAGACTTGCAACAAGTGGTAAATATTATTTCCTGAGCCGTCCCCGACGCTTCGGGAAAAGTCTGCTGATTTCTACCCTGGAAGCTTACTTCCAAGGAAAGAAGGAACTATTCGAAGGACTTGCCATCGAAACTTTGGAAAAAGAATGGACCGAATACCCCATTCTGCACCTGGACCTGAACACCAAGAAATACGAAAGCCGTCTCTCACTCAATGAAATCTTAAACCAACACCTTGAAAAATGGGAAGCTGCTTATGGTGACGAGAAAAAAGACCGCTCACCGGAAGAGCGCTTCTCCCATATCATTGAGAAAATCAGCACCGTCACCGGCCGAAACGTAGTGATCCTCATCGACGAATACGACAAGCCCATGCTTCAGGCCATCGGCAACGAGGAGCTACTGACTGACTACCGCAACACACTAAAAGCATTCTACGGAGTACTGAAGAGTTGCGACCGCTACATCAAGTTTGCCCTGCTCACCGGTGTAACTAAGTTCAGCAAGGTCAGCGTGTTCAGTGACCTGAACAACCTGATGGATATTTCCATGGACAACCGCTTCGCCAACCTCTGCGGCATCACCGAAGAAGAGCTTTACCGCGACTTCAAGGAAGACATCATCGAACTGGGAGAGAAGAACGGAATGACCGAACAAGAAACCAAAACCGAACTGAAAAAGACCTACGACGGATACCACTTTGTGGAGGACAGCGATGACATCTACAACCCGTTCAGCCTGCTGAACACATTCGCTAAAATGAAGTTCGGGAACTACTGGTTCGAAACCGGTACCCCCACCTTCCTGGTAGAACTGCTCAAACACAGCCGTTACGACCTGCACCGACTGACCGAAGAAGTGGCTTCAGCCGACTCGTTGGGAGGAATAGACACCATGTATTCCAATCCGGTACCCATCCTCTATCAGAGCGGCTACCTGACCATCAAGGGATACGACAAGGAGTTCCAGGCCTATTACCTGGGATTTCCCAACAAGGAAGTGGAGGAAGGATTCACCAAGTTCCTACTCCCCCGCTATGCCCACCTGGAAACAGGAAACTCTTCCTTCGAAATCATGAACTTTGTGAAAGATGTACGTCAAGGCAATGCGGAGGCGTTCCTGAAACGTCTGCAAAGCTTCTTCGCAGACAGTCCCTACGAACTGGCACGTGACCTGGAGCTGCACTATCAGAATGTACTCTTCATTGTATTCAAGCTGTTAGGCTTTTATACCCAGGCCGAGTATCACACCTCCAACGGACGCATCGACATGGTGGTGAAAACGGACAAGTACATCTATGTCATGGAGTTCAAACTGGACGGAACTGCCGAAGAAGCCTTGCAGCAAATCAATGACAAGCACTATGCCCTACCCTTCGCAGCCGATTCACGCAAAGTGTATAAGATTGGGGTAAATTTCAGTAAAGAAACAAGAGGTATGGAAGGGTGGATAGTAGAAAATAAATAGCACAGAAAAACGTCCGCACGTTTTACTTCAAACGAACGGACAGTTTACTGAAAACATACGGACGTTTTGAATCAAACGTCCGCACAAAATAAAGCTCCCGGAAATCACCTCTATCAAGAAGAGATTTCCGGGAGTATTTCATTTATCTTCTCCCTAACCTGTAGAGAGTTTCAAAGTCTGTAGGCAGATTAACGCAGTCTTTCGTAAGCCTTTACCAGCATTTCATCCTTACCGATGGCACGGATAGCCAACCAGTCAAGAATGATAGAGATAAGCGGCAGAATGACCGTCCATGACGGAGTGAAACTGTTCTCACCTTTCAGCATGAAGACGAAGGTCACCAACGTTCCGTAATATCCCAGCAACAGGATGATGTTGAAGATGGTCAGACGAATCTGAAGCATACGCTTCTTGTACAGGAAAATTGTTCCCAAAGTCACCACGGCCGACACCATCAGAATGGCAAACATGGCCCACGGAGCGTAATCGGCTGTTCCATCCGGAGCTACCAGCGACAGGTTGTTGAAAACCGTAGCCGTATAGTCGGCTGCAACGAAACTTCCCACCGGAAGCGACATCATCACCACCATCAGGATAGCGACCACCAACAGATAAACCGTTTGAATACGTTGTATCATCGCGTTTCCTTCTAGATATGATTATTGCAGTTTTTCTTTCTCTTTAGCCGGATTGCGGTAATATACCTTACCTTCGATATACTCTTGCGTAGCAATCAAGGTAGGTTTCGGCAATTTCTCGTAATAACGTGAAATTTCAATCTGTTCTCTGTTTTCGAAAACTTCTTCCAGATTGTCGTTGTACGAAGCAAATTCCTGCAATTTCTTGGAAAGATCATTCTTCATTTCCACTGCAATCTGGTTTGCACGCTTGCCAATGATCGCTACAGTTTCATAGATATTACCAGTATCTTCACACAGTTCCATCAAGTCACGGGTAACAGTAGTCGTAGGAGCATTTGTTTTCTTATAATCCATAATTCCTTAGTTAATATATAATGTAATTATTTTATTCTTCTTCGGTCGTCTTGATATACTTGCTGGCATCCTTATAGATGTTTTCCACCTCTTTCATGTACTTGCTTTCAGGAAATTCGTTCTTGAACGCGTAATATTCATCCACAGTTTCCAGCATACGTTCCTCCTTCTTCTCGATAACACTTTCCTTGGCCATATCGTACTTGGCACGCAGAATCAGGATAGAGAGTTCCTCGCGTAACTTGGTATACGGATAGTCCTTCAGGATATTCTGGGCAGTAACGATGGCGGCCAGGTAATTGTTACCTGTACTGGAATACACAGTATTTCCCGTATACGAGCCCAGATCATAATACAGCTTGGCAGACAGATATTCCTTCTCCACCAGTTTGTCCTGCAACTCGAAAATCATATTCTGAGCCAGTTCCCGACGTTCGCTCCGTGGAAAATATTCCATGAACATCTGCAGTTCCTGAATGGCTTTGTACGTACTGCTCTGGTCCAGTTTAGGTTCCGGAGTATCCAGGTACAACGCTTTTCCACTGTTATAACGTGCCAGTTCCGTATAAGTACCTCGTGGATAAGTGGTATAATAAGTATTGAAATAATGTGAAGCTGTAACGTAGTCACCTTGATTAAAATAGGTCATCGCCAACATGTACAAGGATTCTTCCCCGTAAGCAGTACCTTTCATAATCGGAATCAACTCTTCCAGAATGGTAGCGGCTTTCGAATTCTGACCTTTGGCAAAATAGCTCTTGGCAGCTTCGTATTTATATTCGTAGTCTGTGCTTTTCAGCACCTTATTATACTCTCCACACGATGAGAAGACACCGGCGGAAAGGAGGGCCAATACTATGTATTTTTTCATATCAATCAATATAGTTGCGCAAAATTACTCTTTTTCAACGAATAATACAATACATCAATGTTTTTTAAGATTAATTTTTCCATGTTTATAGCCAAACGGAAAATTATGCGTATTTTTACACCCCTGCAGGATTTGTCCGCAACGGCACAATCCGCTCCAGGCATCCGATAACATGATAGATTGATTCCTATGAATTTTGAACTGATATCCGACTACAAGCCTACGGGAGACCAACCGGAAGCCATCGCCCAACTGACGGAAGGCGTGCTGAACCATGTCCCCGCCCAGACCTTGCTGGGAGTAACCGGTTCCGGCAAGACTTTTACCATCGCCAATGTCATCAAGAACGTCAACAAACCAACACTGATTCTGAGTCACAACAAGACACTGGCCGCCCAGCTTTACGGCGAGTTCAAGAATTTCTTTCCGAACAATGCCGTAGAATATTATGTGTCCTACTACGACTATTACCAGCCGGAAGCGTACCTGCCTTCTACAGACACCTATATTGAAAAAGACCTGGCCATCAACGAAGAGATAGACAAACTGCGTCTGGCAGCCACCTCTTCCCTGCTGTCCGGCAGAAAAGACGTCATCGTCGTGTCATCCGTATCGTGTATCTACGGTATGGGTAATCCGGCCGATTTCTACAACAATGTCATCGACATCAAGAAAGGGAAACTGCTGGACCGGAACGTATTCTTACGCAAGCTGGTGGATAGTCTGTATGTGCGGAACGATGTAGAACTGAACCGGGGTAATTTCCGTGTGAAAGGCGATACCGTAGACATCTATCTTGCCTACAACGACAATATCCTGCGCGTCATGTTCTGGGACGACGAGATAGACGGTATCGAAGAGGTAGACCCTGTTTCAGGACACCGGCTCAGCAGCTTCGACGAATATAAGATTTATCCGGCCAACCTTTTCATGACGACCAAAGAAAGTACTTTACGGGCCATCCACCAGATAGAAGATGACCTGAAAAAGCAGGTGGATTTCTTCGAAGAGAACGGGAAACCGTATGAAGCGAAACGCTTGTATGAACGGGTGACCTACGATATGGAAATGCTACGCGAACTGGGACACTGCTCCGGTATCGAAAACTATTCGCGATATTTTGACGGCCGGGAGCCAGGTACCCGCCCGTATTGCCTGCTGGATTTCTTCCCCGAAGATTTCCTGATTGTGATCGATGAAAGTCATGTAAGCGTCCCTCAGATACGGGCCATGTACGGAGGAGACCGGGCACGGAAAGAGAACCTCGTGGAATACGGATTCCGTCTGCCGGCAGCCATGGACAACCGGCCGCTCAAGTTTGAAGAGTTTCAGGAAATGGCCAAACAGGTCATCTACGTCAGTGCTACACCGGCAGATTACGAGTTGATACAAAGCGAAGGTGTCGTCGTAGAACAGGTCATCCGCCCGACCGGCTTGCTGGACCCCATCATCGAAGTACGTCCGAGCCTGAACCAGATAGACGATTTGATGGAAGAGATTCAGCAACGCATCGAGAAAGAGGAACGCACGCTGGTCACTACCCTGACCAAACGGATGGCGGAAGAACTGACCGAATATCTGCTGAACAACGGCATACGCTGCAACTATATCCACAGTGACGTAGACACCTTGGAACGAGTGAAGATTATGGATGAGCTCCGGCAGGGCATCTACGATGTACTGATTGGAGTCAACCTGTTGCGTGAAGGACTCGATTTACCGGAAGTATCGCTGGTAGCCATTCTGGATGCCGACAAGGAAGGATTCCTCCGCTCCCACCGTTCACTCACCCAGACGGCAGGCCGAGCAGCCCGTAACGTAAACGGAAAGGTCATCATGTATGCCGACAAGATAACAGACAGCATGCAGCAGACCATCGACGAGACCAACCGACGCCGTGAGAAGCAGTTGGCTTACAACGAAGCGCACGGCATCACTCCGCAACAGATCAAGAAGAACCGGACCAACATTCTGGTGGACAGTCACACAGAAACGACCAGCAAAGAGCCGAAGGCATATACCGAGACTACCGGTACGATGACAGCTGCTGCCGATCCGATTGTTACCTACATGTCGAAGGATCAGCTGAAACGCAGCATCGAACGGACGCGTAAACTGATGCAGGAAGCCGCCAAGAATCTGGATTTTATCGAAGCCGCACAATACCGCGACGAACTGATCCGACTGGAAGAAGCTCTGAAAGACAAATAACAGAAAAAGGCAGGGAAACATTTAAGCTCCCTGCCTTTTTTCATTCATAAATCGTTTCCTGACTTTATCACTTTTTTTAATTTTTCTTATAAACCTGCCCTACATGTATTCAGCGGTGCCGATACATTCTTTCTTTTCCGTTCCTTCTTAGGCATGAAGGGGAACGCCCTGCGCAGGTCTTTCCAGAGCAGACGCTCATATTCACTGTTGAGCAGTGACACCCAGAATCCAAGAGTCAGTTCGGCCACTATCTTTGACGGTGTGATGCTCTCATGTCTTCCGGCTATCTGTTTGCTTGCTTGTGTGATATAATAGTTCAGCCTTGTCAGTCCGGGAGTCGTCGGAAATACCGCATACCAGTCGGGCCTGCCTGTCATGGTTTCCAGTTCCCGGCACAAAGCGTTGCGCAGTGTCACCTCAAATACCGACAGGCTCGTATAGAAAGCCTCGGCCAGTTCAAGGTTGCAACGGTAATGAAGGACTGCCCGGGCTTCATCGCCAGGATATAGGTTGAAGTATCTCTCCATACGCTTGGTGGAGAAAACTTTTTCGAAGAATTGCTTGTTGTATTCCATATTTTTTGTACTTTTGCACCGCAGTCCCGGGCGTTCCTCTCCCAGCTTTTCATAAGACAGGCTGCGCTTGGTAAATTGAAAACAAGTTTTCTTTACTCTCGCTTGCACTGTCTTTCAGTTACTGGTGATGAATCCGGGTTTTTTTATGTCCTGCCGCAGGAGGTACTACAATTCCCATAGAATCCCCGCATTTCCATTATCCTTTCTTTTTCCAGTATGTCAAAGAACATGCAAGCTGAGAGCAATGTCTGTCAAGCTTGCTTGAACGGCATTGCCGAAGCGCAGCCGTTGTTCTGTAAAGAACACTTTATATCTTGTTTCACTTTCTGTTCATTCGTCCTATCCTATGACTCCGACGAGGTCGGTGCCTTCGTGGAGGTAGAAGGGATAGACCATGTTGGTGCGGCGGTTCGTCCGGCGGATGGTGTAGTCGAGGGTGATGCGCAGGATGCCTGCCGCCTCGTCCACCTCGAAATCCACACGGTTCAGGTCCACACGCGGCTCGAACATCACCACCGCACGCTCTATCTCGTCGCGCAACAGGGTCTGTGTGGAGATGTCCATTATCTCGAACACATACCGCCGCACGGGACAGCCGTAGTCGTAGCGGTGGACGCGCTCGCCGGGCGAGGTGCTCAGCAGCGTCCACAGGCTCTGGCGTATGTTCTCCTCGTAGGCGGACATCCGTGTGGGTGTGCCGTCCTTATCCAATGCCGGAGGAAAGCTCCAGCCGTTGCCGAGGAATGTCCTGTCTTCGTTCATCTTTCGTTCTATATAGTGTTACTACTTTCATTTATTCTCAAATCCTGTTTTTGACAGACCGGAAAAAGGAAACCGCCTGCCTCTTGCGGTTGTTCGCTAAGGGCAGGCGGAATAATGGGGATGGTTCGTAATATCTTATAGCAAACCGGTGATGCTCGTGACCGGTATCTCCAGTTTGGAGAAGGCGAACATCTTCTTGCCGAGGTCTTTCAGCGAGGCTCCGATGTGATAGATGTCCGTCCCGTCGATAATCAGGAAGTGGTCGTGACACTTCTTGTAAGCGTGGATGCCTATCGGGGGATATTGGCTGTTGTGCTTCTGCAAATCTAATTGCAGTTGGCGGCTGACGGCCTGCGTATAGATGTCGGCTTTCACACCGGCATTCCGTTTGCTGAACATCAGCAGCACCGATTCGTCCACATAGTTGTCTATCAGTAGAATGGATTTCTTCGCGGAGCGTATCAGGTCAGTGGCAAACTTGTAGGCATCGAACAGTTGACCGTCGTAGAAGATGCCTTCCACGGGCGGCAGCGAGGTGCGGACAAAGAAGTCTATCTTTGCTGTCTATCCGGTTCAGGCGTTGCTCGTGCTCCATGAATTTGCTGTTCATCCGGTCTTCCAAATTACTTAGGTGCTGGTTGACGGAATAGCCTTTCAGCAGGTATTCTTTCAGCACCTTGTTTGCCCATTGGCGGAACTGCGTGCCTCGGATGGATTTCACGCGGTAGCCTACGGAAATGATAACATCGAGGTTATAATACTTGACCCGGTATTTCTTGCCGTCGGCGGCAGTTGTCAAGGATTCCTTTACAACTGAATTTTGGCTTAACTCTTTCTCTTTGAAGATGTTGTTCGTGTGCAGGCTTACGTTTTGCTTGGATGTCTGAAACAATTCAGCCATTTGCGCCTGTGTCAGCCACACCGTTTCTTCTTACAGCCGCACTTCCAGCTTCACTTCATTGTCCGGTTGATATAGTATGATTTCTCCTTGATTCTCCATGTGTCGCAATTTTGGAGGACAAAGGTAATGTTTTTCAGCCGATTGACAATCAGCGGACACAGTTTTTCTTCCATTATTCACTTTCGTGTATCTTTACTTTGCTCGGCAGAATGTGCAAGCACCCTCTGCGCTCGCTTATCGTAAAGATTCCTTTTTCCAATATGTCAAAGAACGCGATTGTTTTATGGCTGCGTATTGCAAGTCTTAAAATTAATAATTACTATATTGCAATTCTGACTGGCGGAAGATTTTCAATCCGATTATAAGATTTTTTAATCAAAATAATTCGTGATACCTGTTATAAATTAGCCGAAGTCTGTTGTTTGAGTTTGGTAAAAACGACAAAATACCTTTATTATGGCACAATTCTGCAAATTGTTTAAGTCCACTATTTTTGATGTCATTAAAGCACTCTTCTTTATTATGGTATTCTTTTTTAAAGCATTCTTTATCTTTAAAATATTTCAACAATGCATCATACATGTCATATTGGCTCTTAGGTTTATTACCATCACACCACATATATTCCGGTTTCATTTTGTCTGCATTTTCAAAGTTATTTCCATCGTAGTGATAGACATGCATTTCTCCCTTTTCAGGAATCCAATTACCTTTTACAACAATTTCAGACTTAGATAAACCTTTACTACTCCCATTATCTATTGTTTTCACACCTCGTTTTGGCTCAATTTTTACACTTAATTGTTGCATTCCATTAAAAATATCAGATACTGTATTGTCATCGTTTTTTGATGATTCTTTCACCAGCTTCGGAACATCTTCATTAGCATCTATCAATGACGATATTTTAACACCTCTTTCTTCTTGTTTTTCTTTTCCAACTTTAGTTGAAGTACTTAACATGTGATCATCTCGAAATTTATCTTCAACAACGACAGTCTCTACGTTCTTATTATTAATCCATCCGATTCTTGCCTCCTTATCAGTTCCATATTTATTCAATTTGTATAGCAATGTTATTCCTTTTTATCACTCTACCTCCATCAATCCTCCTACTAACCTTTTCCTTATTCTGTCTTGCCTCGTACATATCCATCAATTTTTTAAGATTATTACTCAATTAAAACGCTTTGGAGAGTAGCCGCCCGGATGGGCGACCGCTCTTAATGTTCGCCTTAGCCCAACGGATTTTCCGTCTGATCTTCGTCCGGATTGGTGGTAGTGCCGCCACCCGTGGAAGACTTCACACTGCCTTTGTCAATGCTCAGCTCCACCTGATTGGCGGCATCACGCATCTTCTGCTTGGGCGTGAAGACGATTTTCGGGGTCTTCAAAGCATCCTTTACCGTGACTTCTGCTGCCGTGTCCATCATCTTGGAGGGGACGACCACGCGGAACGAGCCAAGCTCGGCGAGGTCAACGCTCATGCCCAGCTGCATGGCTTCGCACACCACGTTGGAGAGGCTGATGAGGGCGTTTTTCACGTCGCCCTCGGACAAGGAGGTTTCGCGCACAATGCGCTCAATGAGCATCTTGTTCGTGAAATACTGTTGGCTCTTGGGCTGGGCGAAATACACCGTCTGCCCCTTGCGCGTGCCTATCGGCTGCGTCTTCGATTTGATTTCAAAGTCAATCATAGTGCTTTGCTTTAAGTGTTAATAATATGTTGTCTGAATACCCATATATGGGTGTTCTTTAATACCCTTGTATGGGTGTCACTCAATACCCTTATATGGGTGTTCCATGATACCCTTGTATGGGTCACTGTGACTGTTCTGTCCCGTTGTTGCCGATGCTGTCAGTCGAGAGGCGGATACTCTGTGTGCCCGCGCTGTTCACCGTCCAGGTGATGGTGTGCAGTGCCCCGGCCTGCGTGGTGACGGGAGTGTTCAGGGCGAAGGTCATGCCATCAAGACTGAACCACTGTATCTCCACGCCGGGTCCCACATTGGCTTCCCAGTAGGTGTCTATGCCCTCGCGCTCCACCCGAGGCATCAGAATACGGTTAATAGGGAGTGACTGTCCCGTTATGATTCCCTCCTCGATGTAACAAACCCCTGGGAGATTAACCATCTCCATGTTTCTCACCTGGGCTTTGCCCTTGGCCACCACGCGCACCTTGGCCAGCTGGTGCTTGAACTGCAAGGTAACGGGCGATTGGTGGTTGCCCGTGCCGATGCCGCGCAGCACGTAGGTCAGACCATTCCGAGATTGAAACATGAAGTCCACACTGCTTCTCTCGGCGGGATACCAGGCAGTGACATCGGCAGTCTGGGTGTTCTTCCAATAGACGGGCTTATCGGGTTCCACTGTGACATTTCCCGCATCATCCACCAGTAATTTCTACGGATTTAAAATGCCGGAAGTTCTGGCATTTATGTAACTCAACGCAATTTTGCGTTTACGGTAATAATCAATTACTTATGACTGAAATACGAAAAAATCACGTATTAAAAACAGCTCAACTCAATTTTGAGCTTACCCCCGATAACATTATTAACGGTAGCTGAACATAACACTATTACGGTCAGGTCGGAACATTCTTCCGTGTAGAGGACGAAAGCCATAGGTCAAAACTGACATTGGTGAAAATCATTTACTTATATCATTGATAGAGTTCCTAAAACAGTAACCCCCTTACATGGTGTCAGTCAAATAGACATCATCAAAGGGAGTCTTTGTTTTACAGACCCCCTCAGTAATAAGATTAAGTAGATACTATTTGCAGGTTCGGACAAGTTTTCCGACCCCTGTAATATATCGGTCAGGTACGAAGATTGTTCGTACCAATAAATTTCAAAATATAGCAAAAAAGTTATGTTTTTATTTGGTAGATTATAGCGAAAACGCTATCTTTGCAATGTCTTAATAAATAAACGGTCTTTTAAATTATGAAGTACAATCAGTTTCTTACGGAATTGACCGCAGCAGGTTGTTACGTTCTCAGGCACGGGGCTAACCACGATATTTGGTACAGTCCCAAGACGGGAAACAAGTTTGCTTTGTCAAGGCACGGCAAACAGGAAGTACCGACCGGAATGGAACGTAAAGCAAGAAAGGTTCTTTTGGGGGATTAGTTCCCCCAACCTTTTTAGCTTCATGATTGGAAGATGTTTTTTGTTGAGGCAATGGGGTCGGCATATTGCCGTACCCCTTTTACTAAAAAGAGGAAGTATGAAAGTTACGGCAATTATGGAAAAGGCAAAAGACGGGTATTATTCTTGCTATGTGGAGGAAGATTTGCCCGGTTTCGGATTATCCGGCTTTGGAGAAACCGCAGAAGCAGCCAAAGAGGATATGATGAAGGCGTATCAGGAGATAAAAGAAATGCAGCAGGAAGAAGGCAAAGAAATGCCGGAACTGGAGTTTACCTACAAATATGATATGCAATCATTCTTTGATTATTTCTCATTTCTGAACGTAACGAAAGTGGCTGAACTGGCTGGCATCAATCCGTCTTTGATGCGTCAATACACATCAGGCGTAACCAATGCCGGACAAAAACAGTATGACAAGATACGTGTAGCGGTGGAAAGAATCTCAAAGGAGCTTTCCGCAGCCACATTCTAAAGATAGTGTACCGCCGTGAGGCGAGACCGTTTATTAAGACAATCAAGCCCTGTTCCGCATTTTGATGGAGCAGGGCTTTTTATCTCTGATATCCGTTCAAGCGTTCACTGTGTTCACGATGTTCACACCCCATAAGCGTGAACGTTTCACCTTTCTTGTATCTGCAACACGTTGATAAATAGGTATTTACATCTATTGCGCAAGTGTTCACACCGTGAACGTTTTTCAACTTGAACACCTTACTCAATCTTGATATTTATCTCCTTTCTGCAATGGGGGCAAGTCAACAGCATATTTACAGCACCTTAAATAAAAAACAGCAATCTAACAGCATATTTGACAGCAACCTAACAGCACCTTAAATAAAGATGAATTATAAAGATAAACAAAGATATTCTTATGTAAGAAAATGAGGGTGTGTCAAAATGATGCGCCCTCTATTTTTTTACGACAAAGCCCCGACTTTCCCAAGCCGAGGCTTTGTTATTACCTAAAGATTTTGTATCTTTAAGCATAAGCAAAGTAATATGGCAAAGATACATTTTCGTCCTTACAATCCCAACCAGACCGTCCTTTTTCCTCAAAGAATAGATGAAGATATTCCGGCAGAGGCTCCGGTACGCATATTAAATGCTATAGTTGATAACCTAGATCTTAGCTCCTTCCACAAGTTGTATAAGGAATTGGGCCGTGCGCCCTATCACCCGAGAATGATGCTTAAGGCTGTTCTATATGCCTACATGAACAACATCTATTCCTGTCGCAAGATAGAAAGTTCCCTAACCCGTGACATCCATTTCATCTGGCTTGCCGGTTATGAGAAGCCGGATTACCGGACTATAGACCGTTTCCGTAACCGCGTGAAGGATGAAATAAACAGGATATTCACACAGATAGTCCTCATCCTTGCATCCAAGGGATTCATAAGTCTTGACGTTGAATATGTTGACGGTACAAAGATTGAATCCAAGGCCAACAGATACACATTCGTATGGCGCAAGAATGTGGAGCGCAACCGTGCACGACTTCTTGAGAAGATACGTATCCTCCTGCAACAGATTGATGATGTCATAGCACAGGACAATGCCTGCATCGATGACAGCGTCGAGTTCACTCCTTCCATGCTGACAGACATGATATCAGAGTTGAAATGCTCCCTTGAGGAGACTCCGGCCGCATCCACCAGGGAGGATAAGAAGGTGCAGAGACAGAAAGCCAGGCAGCTCAAGCAGCTGGAGTCCCACCGTAACAAGCTTGCAGAGTATGACAGGCACATGAAGATCCTTGACGGACGCAACTCCTATTCCAAGACTGACCCTGACGCCACATTCATGCGGATGAAGGAGGATCATATGAGGAACGGACAGACCAAACCCGGATACAACCTGCAGATCGGGACGGAGAACCAGTTCCTTGTGGATTTTGCACTCTTCCCCAATCCTACGGACACACTGACCATGATTCCGTTCGAGACTTCATTCATGGACCGTTACGGGCATTTCCCTTCGGAAGAGGTTGCCGATTCGGGCTATGGCTCGGAAGAGAACTACCGCTTTATGGAAGAGAACGGAATGGAAGCCTATGTGAAGTATAACTTTTTCCACAAGGAGCAGAGGCCACGGTATGTGGCAGACCCATTCCGACAGGAGAGTTTCCATTACAACGAAGAGGAGGATTATTATGTGTGTCCCATGGGACAACACATGGAACGTACCGGTGTACGGCATTCCAGAACGGAAAGCGGGTATATTACCGAGAGCGTACGTTACAGGGCCGTGAGATGTGAAGGATGTCCTCTCAGATGTATGTGCTTCAAATCGAAATCACAGAAACGTACCATAGAAGTGAACCACAGACTGAAAGAATACAAGCGGAAGGCGCGTGAAAGGCTTACCTCAGAGAAGGGAATAAGACATAGAGGTCAAAGATGTATAGAACCTGAAGCCGTTTTTGGACAGATCAAGTATGACATGGCGTACAAGAGGTTCAGACATTTTGGACAAGACAAGGTTACAATGGACTTTGCCTTCTTTGCCATTGCATTCAATATAAAGAAAATGTGCGCAAAAATCAAGAAGGAGAAGATGACAGACAAAGATTATCAAAATATTAGGGTGGCATAAGCCATCTACAGCCCATTGTACCACAGGGAGGAATGGGTATTAGAGAGAAACACAGAAAAACTGAAATCAGACTCTATGAAAAATGAGAAACCAATGATTATATAACAAAAAAGAGGATGCATCATTTTGACACACCCTCTTTTTCATATTAGGAGGCTTAGTATTTTGACTGTTTGCTATGCTTTCTTTTGGGACTGATGAACTTACGAATTTCTACACTTTCTTTTTAGTGAGTTGCCGATAAGAATTAGGCATCTACTACTGGTCCGTTTGTCAGATAAAGTGGTAAAAACAAACTGAGCAAAGTTCGCTGGTTCTCTTGACTAGTTGAATGAATTTCCTGATTATATATTGTATAATGTTACAATCTTGTTTCATAATCCTTCAATTTATCATTTCAGGCTTGATGTAAATCAATAAAAACATGTTTTTTGACATAATTATTTATCGAAAGTTTGGCAGAATCGGGGGAGTAAGTATCTTTGCATCGGTAAAAAGATAGAACCTCTAGGAACAAGAGGTTTGTTAATAGGATAATTTTTTAAGGTAAAATTTAATTTTAGGTATTATGAAGAAATTAGGATTGACATTGGTTGCCGCACTGGCATTTTCTGCTTCGGTATTTGCACAGGAGAAAGCTGACGCCACTCCTCAGCAATGGGATGGTACCATCAACAAAGCCAAGTTGTCTAAGTATCTGCAATTGGATGCCGGACAGCACGACAAGGTAGCAGACATTTGTGATTTCTTTCAGGATGAAATGAAACGTGCAAACCGTTCCAAGAATTCAGATGAAAAAGTACGTAATGCAGTGTACGGTAACTTGAAGCTGATGAAGCAGACATTGGATGAAAAGCAGTATTCAAGCTATGTCAGACTGATGGCAATGACACTGCGTAACAAAGGTATTGATATCGAAAAGAAGTAATTCAAACGATTTATGAATGAAAAAAGGCAGGGAGCTTAAATGTTTCCCTGCCTTTTTCTGTTATTTGTCTTTCAGAGCTTCTTCCAGTCGGATCAGTTCGTCGCGGTATTGTGCGGCTTCGATAAAATCCAGATTCTTGGCGGCTTCCTGCATCAGTTTACGCGTCCGTTCGATGCTGCGTTTCAGCTGATCCTTCGACATGTAGGTAACAATCGGATCGGCAGCAGCTGTCATCGTACCGGTAGTCTCGGTATATGCCTTCGGCTCTTTGCTGGTCCTGACTTTATCATTGCGTCACCCAAATCATAACTCTAACCAGTCATGAGTATCAATGAGGTATGCTATAGCTCTCTCCTCCTCTGTGAGGCAGAGAGTTTTTGTTATAGTGTCTTTATTCTCCGGACGTGCAATCTCAATAGTAACTATAGTCTCGGCTATCTTGAGTGTTTCATCTACAGAGTATGGACACCCAGACAATTTTAATAGCCTTTCAAGTTCCTTGTATACTTTCAAAGCAACGAAACATATACAAACATGAGCCTCAATTCTTCTTGGTGTGAAATGGAACATCGGTCTTACATCCAGCGTACCTTTGGTTATACGAAACGACCGTTCCACATTCCATAGATTCTGATAGGCTTCATAGACTTTCTCTGGGCTTAAATCCGTATTTGTCTTATACCCTTTTAATCGGTCGTTCCGGCACGGGGAAACGGCAATTGGTTTGTCAGTATCGCCAGAGGTGCGACAGCCTTTCTCGGCACGCCGCTCGGTTGCGAAGACCTGTTCGGGAGGTTGAAACCCTCGTACAGCCTTGCCCTCGGCAAGTGGTTTACCCCGTGGGTAGGTGCACGCATAAATTACAACGGGTTGCAGTTCAAGGACGGCACGCTGGCCGTGCAGGAGTACCATTATCTCCATGCGGATCTGCTGTGGAATGTGCTTGGCGGCAGCTATGTCCGGCAGAAACTGGTACGCTGGCATCTGGCACCCTTTGCGGGTATCGGACTGCTGCACCATGCGACCAACGGGCATAACCCATTTGCAATCTCCTACGGCATACAAGGGCAGTATCGCATTTCCAAAAGGGTAAGCGCCCTCATGGAACTCTCCGGTACGACCACCTTCCAAGACTTCGACGGGTATGGCAAGGCGAATCGGTTAGGCGACCACATGCTTTCACTCACTGCCGGATTCTCTTTCCATATCGGCAAGGTCGGCTGGAAACGGGCCATAGACCCAAGCCCCTATATCCGCCGCGATCGGCAGCTCGTCGATTATATCAATGTACTGTCGGAACAGAACAGCCGCTACGCGGGACAGCATGACAAGGATAGCCGGACGCTGGCCGAGCTGAAGAAGATACTGGAAATCGAAGGATTGCTCGACACGTACAGCCATTTCTTCGATGATGACGATGCTATCGAGCGCAAAGGTTATCCGAGGAACAATTACAGCGGGCTGAACTCCCTGCGGGCAAGGTTGAAGAACAAGCATTGGAACGGAAAATCACCATTGGAAGGACAAGCCCCGAATGGAAATGGCCGGGCAGACAGCCTGCAGCACTGGCCGGATAGCGTGCCTGGTCTCGGAACAGGACAGTTCGAGAATCTTCCCGACAGCACTTTGGCAGACTATGCCGTTCGGATGCAGTCCGGACGGGAATGCATCGGTGCTCCCATCTTCTTTTTCTTCGAACTCGGCACGTCGCACCTGACAGACCCCTCCCAATTGGTCAATCTCGACGAACTGGCACGGGTGGCAAAGAAATACGGTCTGAAAGTTAAAGTCACGGGAGCGGCCGATAGTGCGACCGGAACAATTGGTATCAACAATGCCTTGAGTGCTTCGAGAGCCGACTATATCGCCTCGGAGCTGAACAAGCGGGGGTTGTCGCCCGACAGGATGACCAAGACCGGCGAAGGTGGCATTTCCGATTACGCCCCCACGGAAGCCAACCGACATACAAGGGTGGAACTGTTCTTCTCTAAATCAAAGGGAAATAAGTGAGCTTCCGGTTGGGCCGTGCTGAATATGTCTTAGGTCAGAGGCTCGGCTGCAGGTAAAGTTAAACGAGAGGAGTTCGGAAAAGGATTCCTCTCGTTTTTGTGTTGTAATATGAATGTCGCTTCCCATCAGTACGAATTGTGACAGACGGAATAGCGGATATGTCTTTTCCTAAAATACCTTTCAATTCGATGTGAAAACGAATCTATATAGAATACGATTTTTATGATTTCAAGGAGAAAAATCACTATAAAAAGGGATATTTTAAGACTAAATACGGTATTTGTTATTAATATATACCTAAAAATCGGGATTGATGATATTTTGATATAAATATAATTTTGCGGCAGTTTAATTTATACCATAAACAAAATGAGTAGGATTAAAATAAAATCAAGGCTCTAGTTTAACAAGGCGTTGTAAAGTGGCATATTAATTGCATATATCTTTTT
>ENA-OOXA01000752-OOXA01000752.1-human-gut-metagenome-genome-assembly--contig:-NODE-752-length-21351-cov-3.125094_pt1 | contig 21351 bp, 17 predicted proteins | sample MGYA00241581_ERZ501331 | MGnify/ENA primary metagenome ERZ501331 (study PRJEB25962, sample SAMEA2042982) | human gut metagenome | biome: human gut; feature: human-associated habitat; material: faeces...
AGTTGACGTGTGTTGACAATGGTTTACGTGAGTAGACAAAAAGGGAAATAAAAACGCAGCCTTTATAGCAGACGGCAAAGGCTGAAATTACCCGAATAACGAAAGTTCATGTTTAACGAAAATATGGAGGACAAACAAAATGGAAGTAAAAAGAATCTACCACCGACATAAATGGCATTCCCTCATCAAAATAGTATTGCAATAACTGCGCAAAAAGATGTGATCGAGGATTCAAATCATCATCTAACGGAGTTGAAATCACAACCCTATGAGGTATATCCAAATACCCATCTATCATTTCCTGCATCTTTGTGCTTCTCACAAGAATTGCCACTTGACTGAAATCTGTTACCTCCCATTTCTTACAATCATTAATTATCGTATTGTCTAGGTATTCGGCCACTATTTCTTCATCACCATTCACTGCGATATGTTCTACACCCATTTCCCCTTCACATTCCAACAACTGACAGTTTGCATCAAGAAGTCTGTTTGAATAGTTCACAATGGGTATTGAACATCTAAAGTTCTCTGCCAACTTATAAGATGTAAATCCTTCCATTGTTTCAAGTGCGACTAAATAATCACTCACTTTATGTGCAAAACCAAAAATCGACTGATTCACATCTCCTACTGCATTTCCGATTAACCCCAGCCCTATAAGTTCAAGAAATATTCCATTCGTATAAGTATCTGCATCCTGAAATTCATCTATGAACACATACTTAAACCGTGCTTTCAAATGAGCCCTACAAGCAGGACAATTTTTAATAATGTGTAAGGCCACAAGTTCTAACGAACTGACCAATACTTTCCCTTCCTTGAATAACTCATAAAGATTCTCCCAAACAGCCTCATTTATCTCTTCATAATCCGGATGTATCTTATTTATCCATTCAAAATCTACCATTTTGTCCTTTTCTAAATCATTCTCTGTAATTGGCACAACTTCTTCCTTCGGATATCCTATAACATAATGTCCGAAGGGCAGAATAATCTGTGTCAAACAGAAGCTATCTATCGTTCCAAAGAATGAATTTTTCTCCCATGTGCCATTTTGAAGAGTCTTACGTTTCAAATGTCCTGAAGCTTTACGAGTATAAGAAATCGCAATAACACCTTGATAATCTTTTAAGACATCAGACTCTAATATTCGCCTAATTTTCTCTGAAAGCACAAAGGTTTTACCACTGCCCGGCATAGCAAGCACTACAGTATTTCCTTCTTCTTGGATGATGTTACGCTGGATGGGTGTAGGTTCCATAATGACTTTCAATATATTCTTTAGCAGATATTAGTAAATTGGCTAATCTATCGTCCTTTAATAGGTGCAATTGTTCCTTCTTCTTCTGTAGGAAGTGATACATATTAAGCGCCTTGTGCTTTTTCATCTCATCAATGATTTCCTCATCGCTCATTTCATTATCTTCATCATAAAATTCTTTTAGAGAATTGCGCAAAAGGCTGTTCATCATATCAGTTTCCAAATCGACGTTAGCCAACTGAATATCATAACCATCCAAAAAATCAATAAACCATTCAGCTGCTTCCCGATTCTTTTCTGGAATGTCTTCAGGATTATTAAATCCCCGTAATAATTTCTTGTTATTTTTAATAGTATCCTTCTTCCCTTCATCGATAATACAGCATTCCTCTAGGCAAGCCACAGCTCTTTCTATCCCTGCATATCTATATTCGTCTTTTTTGGGTATTTTCGTAATATCATTGTCTGTTCTTAACGCCCATTCTATCTCCATCGCATTCAAAACTTTGCAATAAGTTTCGAAGTCTACGCCATCAACGCTTAACACAGAGATATTCATCCTGTCTAAGTCAATTCCAATTTGGCTAGCCAGCGTTTTAAAAAACAATAGTTCGGAAGGGCCTTCTATAAGAATGACATAGTCAGCAAAAAAAGCCTCGGCTGGAATTACACTCATTCTGTACCCCAAGCCATCTATTCCATCTTCAATTATTTTCGAACATCCATCTGAAGCTACTATGGTTTTATTATCCTCTTTTTTATAAAGCCTAATGATAGAATTTGGACTAAATTCACTAACGATGAATGGAGAATGGCTGGTTAATATTATTTGACCATTTAAAGTTTTGCTCAAATAAGCAGCAAGCCCACGCTGTTGATGAGGGTGAAGATAGGCTTCAGGCTCCTCAATACAGATGATAGACACTTCGTTCGCCAACTCTGAATTTTCGTTTTGTGTTGCCCATAGAGAAAGATAGATTTGATTGATTCTACCCTCTCCGCCAATTATCATACTTTTGTCTCCATATTTTGAGGCCAGCGACACGCTATTAATCACTCTGTCTATTTCTGTTGTCGAAGTATCAAACACGATCCTTTGCTCCCTGTTGTGTATGGACAATTTGTCAAGTTCTTCATTCAGACGATCTGTAGCATTCTTTACATACGACAACTCTGGAATTTTTTTATCAACATATTGAAGTTTTTCTGCTATATCGTCATACAAAGCATCATCTTGTTCAATAATTTCGGATTCTCTATTATCTTTTGCCTGATTTAAAAGCATATTCTTCGACTTGTTGATATATCCCCAAAAATCCCTTCTACTACTTATATATTTCAAATTCAAGAATCGTCTATACCAAGGACCTTCAATTTCAGTTAAATCCGTCTCATTATCACTCTTACCACAATAGAAATGGTAATTAACTTTGCCTTTCTCCTTCGCTGCTTTATATTGTATCACCATCTCACCGGCATCGCTATACTTGCCAGGCATCCTTGCAATAACGCACTCATCTGTCACATCAGTGAAATATATCCTAATGATTACCTCTTGTGTATCTTCATACGCATAAAAATCCGAATCATTCAATTCAAAGTCATAATCTGAAAAGCCCTTATCTAAAAGCAAACGCATAGCATGAATCAGGTTTGTCTTACCCACATCGTTTGCTCCTATAACAAGACTATTTTTATTTAAATTGACTGTAACCTCTTTGAAATTACGATAGCCTTTTATATAGATTTTTTGTAATAGCATAATCCTTTTTTCTTTCTTGTATAATTACATAAAACGATTTTTATAGTGCTTTATTGTAGCTACTAATCTTTTTACATATCTCTGATTCGTTGCAAATATTCCATTCGTATTAACCTTAAAAGTACAGGTTTTCTTTTTCCGGCACCTTGTTCTCAAGGAACATAACATGGTAAATCGGGAGATAAAGAATATTTCCTTTTGTCTTTATTTCCCTTTCGTTTGAGAGAACAATAGATGAAACAATATGGTAGTCCTGATTTGTCATCAGGTTATCCAATGCACTATGAACTGTATAATCCTTTCCGGATTTAACTTCAATAGGCAGGACGCTCATGGTGCTACTGTCATCAACAAGGAAGTCTACCTCACCTTTCTGCTTATTGTCGTAGTAAAACAATTTTTCGTAATGTGCTTTCAGCTCCTGGGCAACAGCGCTTTCATAAACAGAGCCAAGGTTAATGCTGGCAATGTCGTTCAGTATTGGCTGGATATTGTAATGATACAACTGGGAAGTAAGCATACCTACATCGTTCATGTACAGTTTCAACAAATTTTTCTGCTGGGATTCTGCTAGGGGATATTTCGGATTGCTGATTGCATGAGATGGTATCGTAATACCAGAATTGATCAGGTACTCAAACTCTTCCACATAATTGCTGAATCTATCGCCTTTCCTGTCTAATATATCTTTTGCCACAATCCGCTTCTTCTTGTTCTCCATCTGAGAAGGAATCATATCATAGATACGGCGGATATACAGTTTCTTGGCAGCGTCCTCTTCGTAACGGGAAGCATCGACACCATACAATTCTCTGATAGCCTCCTGAACCTCTCTCACTTTGACGATATTATGACTGTTTAAATATTCATTTACCGCATCCGGCATACCTCCCACGAGCAGGTATCTTTTGAAAAGATTCAGCACCTTATCGTGAACCTCCGGGGACAAAGGCTGTTTCTGCTCAAAGGATTTTCTCAGATGCACAATCGCATCCTCGCCGAAATCATTTGCAATCAGGAATTCTTCAAAGTCCAGCTGGTACATTTTCTTGGGGATAATACTTCCGACTGGAACCGAAACGGTCTTTTTCAATGCAATTCCCAACAGACTTCCGCTGCATATAAACCGATACCGGTGTTCTTGCCTCAAAAACTTGAGCATAGTCAAAAATTGCGGATAATGCTGAATTTCATCAATGAAGACCAATGTGTTTTCATATCTGTCCAGCTTGGATCCTGCGACCATACTTAAGTTCAAGTAAAACTCTTCCGTTGTGCGGACATTCTTGAATATCTTGTCGCCCGCATCGTCTTCCACGAAGTTTATCTCCACATAGTTGTCATAGAGTTCTGTCCCTACATCTCTTATGATGTAAGACTTGCCTATCTGCCGCGCTCCTTCAATAAGGAGAATCTTGTCCTCGTTAGTCCTGAGGTAGTCATCTATATATGATCGGATCTTTCTGTATAGCATTGGTTCTACACTTTTCTAAAAGATTTGATTATGCAAATATACACTTTTCTATTGAAACACATCTTTCAATTCTACACTTTTTCTACATCCTTTCAATTTTTTCGGTACAACTTATGTCGAAAGTGACTTTACTTTATCCCCGTACTCATATATACGCCAATTAAAGTAAAGTCAGAACTAAGGGAAGAAAAGAGATGGCTTCGCCAAACAGAAAAGCCGATTTGCCGAAGCCTACCAATGATACAGCTGTTTTTTCTTTTGGCTGCAAAATCTTCGTGACTGCATCTTGCTTTTAGTTGACATCAGTTGGTGAAAATCCCACTTATTTTCGTACCTTCGCAATGGATAGAAAACAGGTGGACTTCGGACGGGAAAAGGAAGTTTTCCCGTTGGTTCTGATTCAAGTGAAAAGTGCGGCAAAACGGACGGTTTTTGACCTGAAAAACAAGCGAGAAAAGACTTTTCTACCGTTTAAAACGCAACTCTTTCACATTCAAGTTGTTCGGTATGCTGCATCGAATTGTCGTTTGGGATAATATGTCTATTCTATTTTGCAGCATTGTAAATTTTCAAAAGTGGCGCAAATGTACAGAATAATTTCGCAATACTCCAAATATTTTTTATTGAATTCTTTAAATTACCCTATAAAAATCGCTGTGAGACTTAAGAGGATGTTCAATATGCTATGATTCGAATACTTGCGAATAAGGGTTGGGAATATTTATCAAATGTATTATATGAAATCTCATTGGTGATGATTTCTGCTGTTATATTCAAATATACCAATCGCTTGATTATCAGAATATATTTTGGCTGAACAAACAATTCAGTGCTATTCGAATATTATCTGTAACTTGGATAAGTTTTAGTGGTATTGATGAAATTTGTCTATTCACCGCCGTTAAATTGCACGAGGGACAGAATTTTGTTCCTTGTATCCGTTCAGGGAACAAACGGGGGATAAAAATGCTGAAAAAACAAGTAAACAAGAGAAAATATGACTCCTAAAATAGCTTATTTTTCCTCTATTTAAGTGCTATTTTATCAGTATTTTACATCCATGTAAATTATAACTAATTATAAATTAGTCAGTTGAGTTACTTACTGACGCGCTATCAAACGCCTGTTGATTATCAATAGTTTACGGCTTAAAAGATAGGAATCTCAAAAAAAAACTACTTGTTTTTTGAAAAAAAATCGAAGATTTAACGATTTTTTTCATTGTCTCTCTCCGAACAAAGGGAAAAGAGGCAAAAACAGCCCTTTCGAGCCCCGACTGACCCCGCCTGCGAAGATAGGGCATGTCGGGGTTTATTTCGCCAAAATGGCCGGTAAAATCGAGGATGGATTTACGGATATTTTCGGGTCCCAGATGAGGTATTTTTTGCTTGAACGGAGTGACCGTTGGAGACCAACCTTTACATCCGGATTGCTTATAAGTTTTGCAGCCAAAAGAAAAAAGGCTGTAGCCATTTCGCCATGGCGCCAGCCATCTCTTTTTCCCCTCATTTTGACTTTACTTTATGAACGTATATATGAATACGGGGATAAAGTAAAGTTATTCGCCGTCGAGTAGGCCTTTATATCTGGATTTGGTGAATAATGACCAGATACCCGAGGGAATAGGGTGGATAATGTCATTTTGAAGGAGTAGTTATATAGCATAGAGCATACAAGACAAATGGTATTGTTTTAAGGTTATCCTGAACTTGTATTGAATTGCGTTGGGCAAAGATTAATAAAAAAATAATTTATTAAATTTGCGTGAGAGTTTAATTTATTAGATTTACAGCTATGGGTAAAGACTTAAATAGGATTAAAGTCGTCTTAGTGGAGAAACATCTGACAAGCAAATGGCTGGCGGAAAAATTAGGTAAGTCAACTTGTACTGTGAGCAAGTGGTGCTCTCAAAAGTCGCAGCCAGATTTGCATACCATGAACCAGATAGCAGTCCTGCTTGACGTGAAATTGAGCGAGCTTATTGTGGATTGAGAGAAGCTTTTTAGGTTAATCTAACGCACGACGATGAAAATTCCATTTGCAATATCAGCAAGAACAGCGCATCTTATTGGCATGGAGAATTTTGCCAATGCAGAAGGGGCTATTGTAGAACTAGTGAAGAATGCTTATGATGCAGACGCGGAAACGTGCGTGGTAGTGGCAGATATCCGAGAAGATAAGGCAAAATCCAAGTTGTTCATAATTGATAATGGTTCAGGAATGACTGACGAAATCATTGTCAAGCATTGGATGACGATTGGTACAGATGATAAGCTTCTCAATGCCCGTTCTTCAAGTAAAAAGCGGGTTAAAAGTGGTGCAAAAGGTATTGGCCGATTTGCTTTAAACAGATTAGGGACTTCTGCAGAGATGTTGTCTTTTGCTAGTAGCGAGTTAGGTAAAGGTTATGTGTGGAATGTTGATTGGAAAAAGTTTGACCAAGCGCGTGTACTTTCAGATGTGGAGGCAAATCTAGAAGAAATTACTCTAGATTGTTTGGTAGGTAAACTTAATGAGTATGGTATTGACAAATTGCCAATATATGATAAATTAGTTTCTGAAAATTTTCACGGAACAATCCTTTGTATATCCCATCTGAATGACGATTGGAATGACGATGCTCTGAATGGATTGTTGAAGAACCTTGAGATGCTCATCCCTGCAGAGTTACAATCATCTTTTGAATTGTATTTGTACAAGATGCATGATTTGCAGTGGAGTGGAAAGGTTAATCCGATGGAGTATGAGGATTATGACTATAAAATTTCTGCTCAGTATGAAGGAGGACGTGAAATACAGATAAAGATTGAGAGAAATGAATTGAACTTTTCTAAACTTGAAACACTTTACAGCAAAGTATTTCTGCGAGATGCGATGAAAGTAGCACCATTTCGTTTAGAGGATTTTCAGAAAAGAGAAATCACGCAAACTATTCAAATAAACGAAAAGGTTGATGCTAATCTGCTAGAGCAGGTTGGAAAATTTGGATTTACGTTTTTCTTTCTAAAAAATACGTTAAAGGATGATCGAGACAAGGATGGGAATCAAAAATATCCATACAATTTATTTGATGAATCAGCCCGTACTCATTGGCTTGACAGGTTTGGCGGTGTGCGTATCTATCGCGATGAATTCCGTGTCCGTCCGTACGGAGAGAACGGGGATGATTGGTTGGGTTTAGGTCGCAGACAGGCAAAGAGTCCTGGTGGTGTCGGTCAGAAAATGGGCGGTTATAGAATCCGTCCCAATCAGATTGCTGGTGTCGTCAAGATTTCGAGATTGACAAATGCGGCTTTCGAGGATAAATCAAGTCGAGAGGGTATTCAAGAAAATGAGGCTTTCGCTTTGTTTAAAAATCTGTTGTTGCAGATAATCTCGGTTTTTGAGCTTGATCGTAATACCGTCATGTACAATCTGTCGGAACTGTACAAAGAAGAACATCCACAGACAGCACAAGCAAAGGAGATTGCCAATAAGGCTCTTGAGTCTAAAGATGAGAATTTGTCGAAAGAAGCAGAAGATTTAAAGATTCTTGCTGCCGATTATAAGTCTTTGGAGACAGAACTCAGTGACAAGGAGGCAGAACTTTCAATGCTTCGTGGACTGGCGAGTATGGGAATATCTTCTGCTACATTTACCCATGAACTCCGAAGCGTAATGCTTCGTCTTTTACCGAGAAACGAGTTGCTTAAGAATATTCTTCTGCAATATCTACCAGAAAAACAGTTTGAAGGAATGCGTTTCGACAATCCTTATCGGGAGTTAAGAAACATGAAAGAAGAAGACGAAAAACTTTATAATTGGCTCCTTTATTCTTTAAATTCAATACGTCGAAGTAAAAGGGATTGGGTAGATATTGATTTGTCGACTTACTTTACTTTGTTTATAGAGTCCTGGAAGCCTATTCTATTAAGAAAATTAATACATATTGACCTCCAATTAATAAACATGGATGGTGCGTTCATAAAAGGATTCGAAATGGATTTGGATAGTATATTCAATAATTTTGTAACAAATTCCATATCTGCATTCCTCGCTTCAAATGAAGAGAATAAAACGATTTCAGTAAGTGTGAGCAATGACCATGGATACGCTGTAATAGATTTTGTTGATAATGGTATCGGGCTTTCTCAAGAATATAAAAATACCCCAGATGTTATTTTTAATGCTTTCGAGACATCTATAGTGGATAATCAGAACAATAAGATTGGCACTGGCATGGGATTGTTTATTGCGAAAGGAATTATCAGCAAATATCCAGATGCAATGATTGCATTACTGCCTGTTGAGAAAGGATTTGGAATAAGAACAATATTAAAGATCAAATAATTATGAACGATAAAATCAGATTAGTCTATTTAGATGAAGATGAAGGCTGGCAGTCACAAGCTCATTCTGTACTGAAGAACGACTTTCAGCTTCTCATTCCACCGTATATGCCTCATAATATAGAAGACATCTGGTTGGAAATATGCGAATTCGATGCACAAGCTGTATTAATTGATTATCGTTTGAATAATACAGGTGTAGTATCATATACAGGAGATGATGTTATACGTGTACTTCATCGTCATAACAAACATCTACCAATGTTCATTATAACATCATATGAGGACAATGCATTAAAAGAGTGTAAAGAAGCCCAAATAATCCGTGGTAAAGAATTATTTACTGATGCAAATCAGTACGAAAAGCTAAAGAGTATCATTACGGCAAATGTAAATAATTACAATAGTCGCAAGGCATCGGCTAAAAATATAATCAAACGGCTTCAAGATAAAGTTTCCAAAGGGGAGAACTTGACAAATGAAGAGTCGGCCGCCAGGTTTGAGGCTGAACTTTACTTGTCAGAGTTGGATTTGGATAATAGCGTTCGTGCTGATTTGATTACAAGCAAATCAAATGAGACATTAGAGGAATTGCTGAAAGTCGCCCAAAGTATTGTTGATTTACACAAGAAGTAAACTATGTCAGATTTCAGAAAAATAACCCCTGCTCGTCGAGAATCAGTACCAGTATATAAGACTCATAACGAATATAAGCCATTGCTACGCGAAGATTTTCATCAACGCTGCGGTTATTGTGGGGATCATGAGTTCTTTAGGGATACTTATTATGAGGTTGATCACTTTGTCCCTCAAAAGTGCCTTGTGAATATATCTCCTACAGAATATTCTAATTTGGTTTATTCATGCCGTTCTTGCAATAATTCCAAACGCGCAAAGTGGCCTACTGGGGATGAGAATGTCCATAACGATGGGGAACAAGGTTTCATAGACCCTTGCGATGATGCTTATGCAGCACAATTTGAGAGACTGGCAGATGGCTCTATCCACTCAATTACTGATCTTGGTGATTGGATGTGGTCTGCACTTAATTTTGGAAATCCTGCTCACCGAGTGAGATGGAAGTTAGAAGAAATTAAAATTATGCTTAAAGAATTAGATGAAGTGAACATTGATTCGCTAGAGGAACTAAGAGCCAAAGAAAAGCTGAATAGATTATATCACAACCTAGAGGAACAGTTAAGAGGAGAACCAAACTTTGCCTAATCAATGAACTCTCAAATTTTCGCATATCTCAAACGGAAACAACTCACAGATACACGGACTGTTAATCGCCTGTTCGTGTCTTCTTTTGTTTTGCTTCGTAATCTGAAGATTGAGAATAATCAGATATTAAAAGAGTTGCTTATAGATAAAGAGGACGAAAATTTTGATTTGTTGCAGGAGTTTGTATCAAAGATTCGCCATTTTCATCCTACGCCAATGACAATTGAAGACATGATCAGTCTCTTTGAATTTGTCGTTTCGCCAGCTGACCGTATTGTAACAGGAGCCGTTTATACACCTAGGTATGTAAGGAAAAACATCATTGAAACTTGCTTAAATACAATGCCAAATGAGCAGATGCAACATATTCGTGTGGCAGACATCGCTTGTGGTTGTGGTGGCTTCTTAATGGATGTTGCATTGTTTCTGCACAATAATACAGGAAGGACATTTTGTGATATCTATCAAAGATCAATATATGGAATTGATGTTCAAGAGTATTCTGTAGAAAGAACTAAAATCCTGCTTTCACTTTTGGCCTTGCTTTATGAAGAGGATTCAGACTTTAATTTCAATGTTCTACAGGCAGATACGCTGGATTTTAATACTGTGGAATGGAATCAGACTTACACACATTTTGATGTTATTGTTGGCAATCCACCATACGTTTGTTCGCGAAATGTAGATGCCTCCATAAAGGAAAAGATGTTGCAATATGAGGTTTGTTTGTCGGGACACCCCGATTTGTATATTCCTTTTTTTCAAATAGCAACGGAAATGCTTAATGACGGTGGACGGTTGGGATTCATCACAATGAACAGCTTTATCCGTTCAGTTAATGGTAGAGCTGTGCGGAATTATTTTTCTCGTGGAATTCACGATATTTCAATATTGGATTTTCGTGGCTATCAGGTTTTTCAAAAGAAAAGTACATATACATGTCTTTTCTTCCTTACAAAAAATCAAGTATCTGATGCACTACATTACGCCGTTAATGAGAATGGAGATTTAAGCGTAGCACCAGAATTTACCAATATCTTATATAATCAACTTGATAATAAAAAAGGATGGAGCCTCAATGATTTTGATGCAGTATGCCAAATGGAGTCCACAGGAGTTCCGATTGGCAAATATTGCCAGTCCCGCCATGGTATAGCAACACTCAGTAATAAGACTTACATTTTCAAGCCGGTCGCGGAGGATGATAACTATTATTATTTAGAATCTAAAGATGGACGCTTCCCTATAGAAAAAGCAATATGTAGAAATGTCGTTAATTCCAATAAACTCAATTCGGAGGTTCCCTTTGAAAGTATTATTGAGAAATTGATTTTTCCGTACTACATTAAAGATGGACAAGCCATAATTATTGGGGAGTCAGAACTGAGGATCACTTTTCCTTATACTTATACTTATCTTTTATCCCAACGCGAGCAACTCGCCGAGCGAGACAAAGGTAAGACAGATAAGTATCCCACATGGTATGCATACGGCAGAACTCAGTCTCTAATAATGCCAAGATATAAATTATTCTTTCCGAAGTTCGCAAACAAACCTCTTCATTGTGTTTTGAGAGACGATGCAGATCTGATGCTATACAATGGTGTTGCATTTGTTAGCGATGACCTTGAGAAACTACAAGTTTTGAAAAGTATTCTTGATAGTAATCTCTTTTGGAGCTATCTTGTCAAGAACGCAAAACCATATTCAACGGGATATTACTCGCTTAGTGGAGTTGACATTAAGAATTTTTGTATCCCTACTAAAGAATAGAAGAAAACTATGACCTATTTAGACCGTGTAAAAATAATTAATACCTTAAATCTTAACAAGTTTTTCGTATGCTTTACGGAGTGATATTAGCTGTATTGAGTAAGTGAGCTAAGGATTGCTAGTAATCAAGTGTACAAACTGAATATGTGTTTGCAAGTGCACTTTTGCACTATGGGCTCCGCAGTTCGCTCCCTGTTGTCTTTTCTCTAAAGAAATTTGCTGGTTCTCAATAAAATCCGTAATTTTGTGCTGTCGATTGAAACATAAAACTTACAATGCTGCAAAGAAGAATGAACAACTGGAACACCGTGTCGGATCGAGGCATAAAATGTCTTGAGAGGCTGTTGTGTGTCCATACTTCGGGCATTGGGTCATTCTATTTTAGAGATATTTTCCGACGAACGTTTGATAAACCATCGGGGATACGATGACACCGGTATCCCGCTGAAACGATAATTGAAAACCGTCGTAGAGTCCTTACCAAACTTTTCGACGGTTTTTGTTTTGGGTGTTTCAATCAAGGAAAGGAGAATGGTAAATGAAGATACGATACATGAGCGATCTGCACTTGATTTAGGTGTGCTATGTCCTCGAGCACGAATACCTTGCGGATGGGTTTGATTCTAGAAAGTTAATTGAGATTTAATGAGCATAAAGAAATGAACGAAAGAAAAATCATAGATAGAAAACTCTTTGCCGATTTGGCAAAGGAGGTCGGCCTGAATGCCTCGCATTTGGAGGCGTTGGGCGAAAGCCGTCATTGGGAGATTGTTATTGATGGCGATATGTTGGAATGGCTGGTTGATATCCAGCGACAATTCGAGCGGCTGGCCGCAATGGGCGATGATGAATACCGGGGATTCTATATTGAAGTGCCACGGCCAACACCGGAAGAGTGTGGGATGCCGAGGAATTGGTTACTTCAGGGAAATATGACTGTCAGGAAGCATTTTTAGCTGACTAGTTGGTATTCAACCCGATGGAGACCAGGTGGTTCCATGTTGCTTCAAGCCGATATGGAGATTCCCGGTCAATCCGTGTTACGGACCGGAAGCATACTCGCTTTATTATTACAAACCGGCCTAAGTGTGCTGATGTAGAGCCTGATGATGCTTGGTGCAGGGAGAGCCTTATCCGCCTCTTCGACTATTTGCAACGGGTTATCGATATCGTAGTCGCGGATCCTGGCAGGTTTAACGATTACGTGGCGCATAACCTGCCTTATCAGCAGCGTACGGGATGGATTGCACAAAGGGAGTTTAATCGCATTGTGCCGAAATTCAAAATTGAGGTGGAAGATCGGGAAACGGCCGTCAAGGCATTGGAAGACTCGGTGCGCGGGCATTCTGCCCCTCTTTTGGAAACCATGACCATCCGAAAGTATTGCACCTATTACCGCATTGCCAACGAGGTATATGAAGCTTATTACAGAAAACCGGGATTAAGCGGGCGTATCCATACAGATCCGCAGGATGTTCCTGAGGAATTGTGTAGTCTACTACAAGCAGAAGAAGTTCGTGAATGTGATGGAAATGTACGACATTGACAGTCCGGAGGATTTCATGCGGTTTGCAACTGACCATTACGGTGAACTGGGCCTTTCTCGCCTGAATATCTTCGCCTCGAATGACCGGCAGCAGGGATGGAAAATTATTGTTTCCAACAGTTACTCGTCCAATGTCGGGCTGGCTATTGAGGTGGCTACGGCTCTGTATAAGGCCGAGGCACCGCTGTTGATATACGATGCGGAAAAGCTCCTGAGAATACTGCTCGAAGAGGATGATGTACGGCTGGTTCCCGACTCCTTTTACAACTATATGGGTTACCAGGAAGAGGGTACTGTCTATGAACTGCTGTGGGAATATGAATGCTCGGACGATACTAATTCGGTTCTGACTAAGGAGCAATACCAAACGATTGTCTCTCTTGCAGAATGGCAGAAAGTGGAGAAGATTAGGGCTACTTAACTCTTATTTTCATCGGCTGACGTACATCGGCAATCTATTTGAAAATCGGTAGTATGCAAATTATCGGCACTGGTTCGAAATAGTGCTGATAATTTGCTTGATTCTGATATTTGATAATACGATTCTTGATAACTTTCAACAGCCAGGCATTATCCTATTCGACAGAATTATCCACAACCATATGGTTTATCAGGAGGAAGAAGCTGTTAATGGGCCATCATGTGAATATACATGTAGTGACAGACGGCAAACGTTTAAGTGATGAGGATGTTTTTATAATATTCCAATCAGAATATCATTTGTTATAACTTCATTTATGCTGCATCACATTTGTATGTCAATATTGTAATATATGTTTGTATATCTGTATGTTGGATGGTTCTAGAGAATTATAATTGTCCATGGCGTTACCCGAGTAGACAGTGATGATAATATTTCTTGAACATTCCCAACTGAATACCATTTGCTGTAACTTCTGCTACAATATATTTGAATTGTAGTATATTGTATATCAATGCTATAATATGTTTATGTGTATTGCAATTCTATGAAATCCTAATAGCTTCGAATAATTAAGTTTTTACAGTTTTGAAGTTGTATGTGTCCAAAATATGTTTGGGGACATAATTTTGTCCCCCGAAGCCTCACTGGGAGACAACTGGGGGATAAAAATACGGTAATAATAAGCAAACAAGAGAAAATATGACTTCTAAAACAGTCTATTTTACCCCCTATTTAAGTGGTTTTCCGCCAGTATTTTAGTTTTCTATGTATTGTAAATTACTGATAATCAATTAGTTATATTACTTTCCGATGCAGCATATTAGACCAGTTGACTACCAATAGTTTGAAACTTAAACGGTAGGAAAGTCTGATTTTTGCTCTTTATTCTTCGCTGAACTTTTGCAAAGATAATGCGTTTTTCCGGTACAGGAAAACAAATGAAAAGACTTTGATAAAAAAGGTGTTTTTTGGTGCAAATTTGCCAGCCGTGCTATGAGGTTTTCGGGAAATTTTGCATAGAATTTCATTGCTGGCGAAAAGAAAAAAATACACAGTAGGCTAATTTTCTTCTCTCCCTCTATTTGACTTGACTTTATTGCCCGTGTATATTATAACGGTCATTAAAGTCAAGTTGAGAGTGGAGACATATCTTTTTCTTTTGGCAAGCAAAAATTCAGTTATTGGAAATTTTCGAATAACTGAATTTTTAAAGCCCCAATATATCATATAATATACAAAAAGGAGCGTTTTTAGTTACTATATGATATATTGAGGCTTTAGCGTATTGCTGACGAGTTCATGCCTCACATCACTTTTCATTAGATTCTTTTGCCATACAGAAAAACACTTGGCTTGAAATTTTGTATTATGCTACAAAATCATTATGTTTACAATTCATAATTAATGTTAGATATGAACTTCGTTGATAGAATAGAAGAAATAGCACGACTGAGGGATGCTCTTTCAAGAGAGAAGTCCTCGTTAGTCGTAGTGTACGGTCGCAGATGGTTGGGTAAGTCAACACTGATCAAAAGGGTGTTGTCGGACAGTGATGTATATTTCCTTGCCGACCGTTCGGAAGGACAACACCAAAGGACTTTACTTGCAAAGGTAGTAGCACAAGTATTTCCTGATTTTGATAAGTTGACTTATCCGGATTGGGAGTCCCTGTTTCGTGCGGTCAATTATCGCACAGACAAGCGTTTCACGCTATGCCTGGATGAATTTCCGTATCTGGTTGAACAATCCCCGGAACTTCCGTCAGTGTTGCAGAAACTTGTTGATGAAAAGCAGTTGAAGTATAATCTTGTACTTTGTGGTTCATCGCAAAATATGATGTATGGACTGTTTCTTGATTCTACGGCACCACTCTATGGCCGTGCTGATGAGATTATGAGACTTACGCCGATACACTTGCCGTATATTCAGGAGGCTTTGAACCTTGAAGCTGTGGGTGCCGTTGAAGAGTATGCTGTATGGGGCGGTGTGCCTCGTTACTGGGAACTGCGAGAAAACAGAAACTCACTTTCCGATGCGTTGTGGCACAATATCCTTTCTGTAAATGGTACTCTTTACGAGGAGCCGATAAAACTATTTCAAGATGATGTGAAGAATATTGTCAAGACTTCTACAATCATGTCCTATATCGGCTCCGGTGCAAATCGTCTTTCTGAGATTGCTGCCAGATGTAATGAGCCTGCAACTAATCTGTCACGTCCATTGAAGAAACTTATTGACCTCGGATTTTTAGAGAAAGATGTTCCTTTCGGAATTGACGAAAAGAATGCAAAAAAGAGCCTATATAAGATCGCAGACCCTTTTATGGCATTCTACTATCAGTTTGTCGTGCCTAACCGTTCGTTCATCGAGCTTGGTCGTCGTTTGCCATTAGAACAGGCATTGGCAGCCCATTTCTCGGAGTATGTGAGTATGCATTGGGAAAAACTATGCAGGGATGCTGTAACGGGAAATATGGTCAATGGAATTGTTTACGGTAAGGCAAAACGCTGGTGGGGTTCTGTTCTCAATGAGGATAAGAAGCCTGAACAAGTGGAGTTTGATGTAATGGCCGAATCGCTTGATAAAAAGTATCTGCTGGTTGGTGAGTGCAAATGGACAAATCAAGAGAATGGTAAACAGTTAACAACTGAACTTCTTCGCAAGGCTAATTTATTGCCGTTTGCCAAGAACTATACCATCGTTCCGATGTTGCTTCTTAAGAATACTCCGAAAGATGATATTGGGAATGCGATGTTGCCGGAAAATGTTGTTGAGTTGATAAAATGAATTGATTAAATTAAAGAACTATGAGTGGCGGATATTTTGATAGGAGCACATATGCAATGCGCGAGATTGCAGATACCATTGAGCGTGATATTGCAAGAGCCTTACAGCCAAAGCCGGAAAAGGTTTACGAAAACTATTGGACTATTTACGAGAAAGATAGCTTTGGCTCATACCATAGCTATAAGGACTACATGAGTTTTGCAAGTTATGAAGATGCGGAATCTTTTCTTCTAAGAGATACAACTATCGTTAAGGCAGAACAAAAATATGTAGACCGACAATTCTTTGGTGATGGGGTGATATTCCAATCAACAACGCGATATATGTCTGACACTTCTGACGGCGAACAGATTCCAGTGTTATACTCAATCCATCATTGTTATTATGACCGCTATCCCGATGAAGCGGATGTGTTGGAACTGTCCGATGAGACAATAAATGCTATGAAAGAGGCTTATTGGCAAATGCGTATAGCAGAAATATATGCAACTCGTGTAGATTGGATGATGAGTGGCGATGACAGCGAAGAGAATTTCCGTGAACGTATCAAGGAAGACTTGACGAAATTTGAGAAGGAATATGCAACTAAAGACTGGACTTATCCCGATGAAAATGAGGAATAACTATAATGCAATATTATTTTAGATTTTTCTCGGTTTGACTTAACCGATTGAGAAATAAACTTTTAGCGAATTATTTGAGAAATAGAGGTAACGATTTAGCAACTGTGCGAATTTCAGCGTTTTACATTGCTATGCTGTCAAATAACTCTTTCATTTGCAAATATAACATCTTTTTCCGAAAGTACGAACTTTCGGTGACAATTTTATAAAATCGACTTGCGAAAAAAGAAAATTATCGTGAATGGTCTAACTCTATATACCAGCCTTCCTTGACGGGCTTGTATAGCGTAGTGTCATTGTATGTCCTGCGGTAAATTTTGTTCAGGTCGCCGTGTTCGGTGATACGGATGTCACGGCGGCTTCTCAATTCGAGATCGTAAACGAAACTCTTGGATGTTCCCGCATCCACGATGCCGTGGGAGTAGTACAGCATAAATAAGCTCACATATACCGAATCTGCCGTTTCCTGCTCCCTGCGGTCAACAAGGACAAGACCGCATCCAATCTCTGACAACAAGGAGTCGAGTTGTATTCGGTCAGATCTTGATAACCCGTGTACCGGCGTGTCCTGCACTTGGTTCGGTTGGTAGGATATTTGTCCTGCCGAATCAAGGATGAGAATATCGCAGGGAGAGAGCGGTGGATAGTGAAAGCTTCCCTCCGAACTCTCCGCCATGATTTTGCGTATCTTGTCGAATGCCGCCTCGTGCGTGGCGAAGTGGCGTATCATTTCCTCGTCCGTCGGCGGCATGGGTGGCTCGCAGCTTACGACCGATGCAAGCGTTAAAAGTAGTATTATGATAACTATCTTCATCTCTGTTTAAGCCCCACCTTCACCATGCCATGTGCAGGTTTGGGTATTGTTATCATAGTTATGTTCTATCCATTGCCCCGATTTCTCGCCGTCAGTGTATTGTCCCTCGATAGTTATATAGGGTTTGCCGTCCCGTGTCGATTCCACACGATAAGAGCCGTCAAGTTTTCCGTTACGGTAGTGGCGTATTATCCTGCTGCGAAGCGTGCTCGCATCCTCGAAGATTTCCCACTCCTCGCCATCTTTTTTCCCGTCGATATAATGAGATTCAAAAATCTGCTCTCCTGTCTTGCTGTCAAAGCGGCGCTCCCGCCCGCTCTCCACACTCTGCTTATATTCCTTTTCGGCTTCTATTTTGCCGTTACGAAAATAGGTCTTTACAGTTCCGTCTATCTTGCCTTGCTGCATGGGTGTTTCCTTTCGGGGAGTAACGCCGTCTTGGTAATACTCCGTGAATGTGCTGTTACGCTTGCCTTTGGCATATATACCCGATTCACGCAGCACCCCATCACGATAGCGGCGATAATCACCGTTTATCATGCCATCGGAAAATTTAACACACTCCTCGTCAAGTCCTCGTATAATGCGATATTTTCCCCGTAACGGCTGTTTTCTGCCTTTTTTATAATAGACCGTGCGCCGTGAGTTATCTGTTATAGTCTGCAAATCGCTCCATTCTACGATTTGTTGTGCGGAAACCGTGCCACACAATAGTAAAAAGATGTATAGTGCCAATATTCTATTCATTGTATTTTTTGTTTTTCAAGGTTGCGGCTAACACGTGGCTCAATCACCACGAAAAGCGATTGAGCCACACGCCATTATCCGCATAAATCGAACTTGTTAGCCTCTTCACTTCTTCAACAAAGCGAAAAATTCCTCGTATCGCTCGAAAGATTCAAAGAATCCTGCATGCAATGTTATTTGTGTATCATCCGTCAAGAAGATTTCCAATTCTCCTTCTTCATCGTCATATTTAAGATGTTTTATATCCGATATTTTAAATATTTTGTCGGTTTTCTCCCCTTTCTTTATTATAGGATAGGTTACACTATCTGCATCGACAACGATTTTTCCTCCGTTCGCCGCCAAAGCACGGGCAAGACGAACCTTGTTCAATGTTATTACCAAGAGAACGAGTCCTCCGATTATAAAAACAATGGCAGTACTCGTAGGGCCAAGTATTCGGGTACTGCCTATTCTTATACCGAATGGATAAACGAGCGGCACGACAACCATACCGACTGATACAGCCAACATTGTAATGTTATCCTTGATAGGAGAGGCTGGAGCATAATTAAACGTTTTCATAATTCAAAAAAAATGTAGAGTTAATAAATGTTTTTTAATAAAGTATCACCATTTTATATAAGTCCAAGGGCTTTTGGTATCTGTCAGTAAATCTTCTGCCAATCCAATCATGTTGGTAGTTCCCATCGACAAAGTACGACCAAGAACATAACTATAAGCATAGTCTTTCCAATTGGTATAAACTTCTTTGGTCATCTCGTAAGCGGCATTGATACACTGCATACATTCTTCTTTTACAATGTACTCTTGCTCAAGGCAAAGTCTGCTGATAAAGTTTAATCTTCCTGCATCCCACGCAAGTACTCCGAGTTTGCCCATTTCTTCTTTGGATACGACAATTCCAGCTTGTTCAATGTCCGGATATTTTTCCTCCATCGTTTCCAACTTTTCCAAACAGTCATTTCGGAAATCGGTGTGTTCTTTCAATTCTTCATTTTCATTAAGCCACTTCCTGCTTATATTACCCCCTCCTTGAAGAAAAGCCGTATAAGCATAGTGAAACATTGTTTGCGAGGGAGCTTGCGACAACCAATTCAAAGTTTCGATGGCACTATCCCTATCCGTTATACCAAAGTATTCACCTAAAATAACTTTACGAACAGAGGGAGTTACGCCAGTTTCGAATGTGTTCAATACACCTTGTTGTTGATATACATACAGATTGCCAAGACTTATCTTGCGTAAATCCGCTTCTGGCAAATGTGAATTTTCATCCACATTCAAACCATCCTGAAAGAAACTCTGCAATTTTGCAAATCTTCCCCAAAGAGATGTCATGTCCATAGTACTATGTTTGTCTTTCCAGCTCCTTAAGACCTTTTATTATTAAACCACGAAGCGTGGAACTGCAATGCCACGTCTTTGTTGAAGGTCGTAGGAAAAACCTAATGAGCAGATGTAGTAATAGCAGCCCACGCTATAGCGTGAGAACCACTATGCCATCCTTGCTCATTTTGAAAATTTCCTACGTTTTCAACAACAAGATAAGCATAACGCTTCTTTCTTTTCTAATATGTCTTGGACGGAGTTTCCCTAATCCAACCACAAAGGTAGTGAAAAGTTGTGATAATCACTTATGTTGCAATAGATTTATTTGCTCGCTGTATAAAATTGGAGCTTTACAGTTTCATACCCCTGCTTTTCCTTTGCTGCTGTATAGGTTGCCGTATGTTCTGCCTTAACTTCTCGAACTGTTCCTTAAACCACTCGGCAATGGGCTTTCGGTCGATGGCAAGAACCAATTTAGTCCCGTCCGTGGGGTCTTTCAGCACTTGGAAACCTGCCCTTTCGGTCGTGAATTTCCGTCCGTGTTCCTCCGAGTAGAGTTCCCCTGCATACTCCAACGTCTTTCCCTTGACGAGCGTTGCCGTCTGCCTTTCATCGAATCCCACAAGGCGGCATAGGTTTTCGATACGGAGCATTTCACGGAAATAGGGAAACCATGCCGCCGCCTTTGCGATTACCGTTTTCAAGAAAGATATTTCTTCCTTGTGCTTCGTTTCCTTGTCCGCTATCTCCCTGCGGTGCTTCCGTTCTATTTCCGCCATCTGTCGGCTGTGGTCTGCCTGCATGGTCTGTATTCTGTCTTGCAGGGCTTCGATGGTTTCCTCGTAGTCGGCTACCTCCCTATGCAGGGCGGTGTTCTCCCTTTCCAGCGTCTTGACCTTGTTGCTGCCGAAAAGAGAACCGACACTCTCGGCGATGTTGGCGGCTGCGGTGGTTGCCGCCCCTTTCAGCTTCTCGGTCTGTATTTCTTTTTTCGTCCGTCTTAGTTCTTCCCGTGCCGTTTCTTTCTGCTGCTGCAAATCCACCACTTCCGCTTTGAGGTCGTCGGAGAGTTTCTGTATATCCCGATAATACTGCTGCGTGGACTTGTGGCGAGCCTTCGAGCCGTCTATGCCCCTTTGCAACCCGTATTTCGCCATAGCTTCGGCATAGGTATCTTGATAGGACTTCAATTTCAGCCGTGTCATAATATCGTCTGCGCACAGCCTCACGGTGTCGGTCGGCTTCTTGCGGTA
>ENA-OOXA01000753-OOXA01000753.1-human-gut-metagenome-genome-assembly--contig:-NODE-753-length-21340-cov-2.081795_pt1 | contig 21340 bp, 19 predicted proteins | sample MGYA00241581_ERZ501331 | MGnify/ENA primary metagenome ERZ501331 (study PRJEB25962, sample SAMEA2042982) | human gut metagenome | biome: human gut; feature: human-associated habitat; material: faeces...
TATTGGACCGACTACCGGAGCAACAGCGATTTACGGAACAGCCGTAAAGAACGGAGCACAGATTGCAGTAGATGAAATCAATGCTGCAGGTGGTATTAACGGTAAGCAGATTGAATACCGTTTTGAAGATGACCAGAACGATGCAGAGAAAGCAGTTAATGCTTACAATACATTAAAAGACTGGGGTATGCAGATGTTAGTTGGAACAACAACAACTGCTCCATGTATCGCAGTAGCTGGTAAGACAGCATCCGATAATGTATTCCAGATTACACCATCTGCTTCTTCACCAGATGTACTTTCCAGCGGAAACGGAAATGTATTCCAGGTATGTTTCACAGACCCTAACCAGGGTGTTGCTTCTGCTCAGTACATTGCAGAGAACAAGCTTGCAACTAAGATTGGTATTATCTATGATAGTTCTGATGTATATTCTTCAGGTATCGAAGAAAAATTTGAAGCAGAAGCTAAGACACAGGGGCTTAACATCGTTTCTAAGGCAGCATTTACAGCAGATTCCAAGACAGACTTTGGAACACAGCTTCAGAAAGCAAAAGATGCAGGAGCAGACTTATTGTTCTTACCTATCTACTATCAGGAAGCATCTATTATTTTAAAACAGGCAGATACTATGGGATACAAACCTAAATTCTTTGGTGTAGACGGAATGGATGGTATCCTTACAGTAGAGAACTTTGATACTAAGTTAGCAGAAGATGTCATGCTCTTAACTCCATTCGCAGCAGATGCGAAAGATAAGACAGTTCAGAACTTTGTAAAGACTTACAAAGAAAAATATGAAGATACTCCTAACCAGTTCGCAGCAGACTCTTATGATGCTGTTTACGCATTAAAGGCAGCAATTGAGGAATCTAAAGCAACTACAGATATGAGTGCTTCTGATATGTGTGATGCATTAAAAGGTGCTATGACTAAGATTAAGATGCAGGGTCTCACAGGTGGGAAAGATGGTCTTACATGGAATGAAAGCGGAGAAGTAACTAAGTCTCCTAAGGCTGTTATTATTAAGAACGGTGCTTACAAAGCAATGTAATTTAAATAATATATAGCCCAGGGAAGGGTTACCTGCGGGTAACCCTTTTTTGTATTAGGTTATATCCTTTTTTATATCACAGAAAGATTACGAGCTGATTACTCTGTGATATAAAAAAGACATGAACTTTTTAAAGTTTCTAGAAACGCCGCATAAGCGGCATGGAGGTAAAGATGAGTTTTATATCCTATTTGATCAATGGTGTCAGTCTGGGTAGTATTTATGCAATTATTGCCCTTGGCTACACGATGGTATACGGTATCGCTAAGATGCTGAACTTCGCTCACGGCGATGTTATCATGATTGGTTGCTATATCGTTTTCGTTTTAATGGGCAGCTTTCATTTAAACTCTACCGTAAGTATTATTGCAGCGGTAATCGGCTGTACAGTACTTGGTGTAGTTATCGAGAAAATTGCGTACAAACCATTGAGAAAGGCTTCTCCGCTTGCCGTATTAATCACAGCAATCGGTGTCAGCTATTTTCTGCAGAACTTCGCATTAATTTTATTTGGTGCAGATACAAAGTCCTTTACATCGGTTGTAAGTATCCCTACAATTAAGCTTGCAGGTGGAGACCTTACAATTTCTGGTGTAACAATCGCAACTGTTATCAGTTGTATTATTATCATGCAAATAATGATATGCCATGTCAAAATTTTCATATGCATATTTCGCATTATTATCATACATTGTCTTCTCTAACAAAAATCTTCCTTTTATAGTGTCAATTTGCCAAGAATCAGTCACATGCTTCTTTTTTCTGAATGATTCAGCATTATCTAAATATATCTGTGCCGCTTGATAATCGTGTACTTCCATTTTAGCAATAGCATACTGTAGCCAAAAGAATGGATTTTCCTTAAAATACTCCAACGATTTCGCAATTTCATATATTTTCGTAATTCTCTCACTGTATGATTTTTCTTTCCTGTTGAACAACATTCGAAGATTAGAATATGAAACTATCATCCTTAACATATGCTCATATCTGCTAATATGATTGTGTGCATTAAGAACTAAAATTATCTTGCTTACAATTAATTCTACATCATCGTTATAATCCATATTATGTAATATATATTCAGCAACAACAGATGATTTTAACTTAAGTCTGTTATTATCAAAATCAAGAAATTCATTAATTTGTACATTTTTTAATATACTAGCAGTCCTAGCCTGCTTTCCCAAAAGTAACACAATTTCATCTAATGTAACATTACAATCGATAATTTCACATATGAAACTTAAAAGGATTATTTCTTTAACATCTTGAGAGTTAAATAAAACTTCTAATAATTCTTTAATATCTTTTTGAGCCTTCTGTGAGTTTAACAAATCCAACATTATATTCTTAATTTCACCATGACACTTTCTAGATATGTATTTCTTTTTCTCCTGTCTTGTTAATGCCGCCTTTTTGCCCCAAAGCGAATATGTATCCAACAACTCAAGCATTCTATTCTGTTCATTAGAATTCATCATATTTATATTATATATATCAATTTTGTTGGCTTCTATATTAAATACATCCGTAAATCGATGATAAGAATTATCGTACATATAACTTCTAACAGAGAATATAAATTTCATTCCGGACTGCGCACAATTTGATAAAACACGCGCATATTCAGAATCTATTATTCTTGTATAATTATCAACAAAAATGAATTTCAATCCTTTTTGTTCCGACAAATAATCTAAATCGTCCTGAATATAAGAATTAATATCATCGAGGAAAAAAACACGTCCCTTACTACATAAATCTACTGCAAGCTGCTTTAACAACACTGTCTTTCCATTTCCCATCATAGAATGAATAATAATTGCCTGCCTTTTACCTAAAATATCTTTTTCAATTTCTTCACATATTGTTCTTTTAACCGTATATTTATCACTATAAGCAGAGAATATATTCTCCATTTTTATATTCCCTTTAAGAAAAAGTTCTGTCATACTGTTATCTGATATAGAAGTAGATGGCATATAATCTTCTGATTTCATTTCATTTAACAATTTTAATCTATAATCTCCTATCTTAGGCTTATATAAGCCATTACCATCCTTAATTCTATTAGCAAACTCATCTATTCCAATATCCGCAAGTGTTCCAAATTTTTCTATCTTATGTTTTGTTCGATTTGACGCATTATAAGTTATAAATACAGATTTATTTTTTGTCATTCCACCTTCTACAAATATTTGTTGTAATTCAAGATCATAATCCAGCGAATATCCTATAAAAATAAAACATTGTGCATTTTTTATATCATTAGATAATGTAAGTGCAATATCACTATCTGGTATTGTTCTCCTTTGATAAGATCGATCCAATAATTTAAATGTATCATCAAGATCATCTTCTGTTACATTACCTATGTATCCATTGATATGAATAATTGCACCTTTTTTACGCAATACATCTGCATAATTTTTCTTTGGATCAATACTATCCCTTTGTACTTCACCAATTTTTGAAGCATACTCTATAGTATCATCATAATTTGTAGTATATATTCTTTTCCAATTAATGCTCGATATTATTTTTTGAGCATCACTCAACTTTTTACATGTAAATTGTTTCTTTAAAAAATTAATCAAATCTGTTTTTGTATTATTTTCTAAATATCGTTCCGAAATGTATTGCAAATCTTCTTTATCTTTTTCACTATCCTCAGATACATCAATATTTCCATCTTCTATAATTCTTTGGCACAATTCATTTCCCAAAGGAAACCTCTCATCATTAAAGTTAATTGCTCCTGAATTAAAACCTGCACCTAAAAAGAGGACAGCATTACCATCTATTGCATGCATTATGCTTTCTTCTAATCTCATATTAATTTTTTCCTTCCTTATATTCACAATTTATACACAATTAGACAAATTCAGCACAACACTATAAGAGAGGTCTCATCAACCTCTCTACCAATTCAATCATATATTACAACAAATCGAATCAATTCAATCATATTCATAGTAATACCACTTCTAAAAATATATAAATTGTATTAATCCGACAATAATTTTCACTTTCCGACTAATTAAATATTATCATAAAACTCATTTATATTCAATAATTATTATTAAAATGGATAAACCTTGATTTTTCTTCTTTAAACCTATAATATTCATTATAGATACCTCTTGTATTCATTAGATTTTATCAATTTGCTAGGTCAGTAATATTCTACACGAGGTATTTTTTGCCAATCTCCTGACCTATTTAAAGTATACATGAAACTTCAATATATTATTAAGCATAATTTATAAATCATAAACAGCAATATAACAAGAACTGATTGACTTTGGATATAATGGCACACACTATTTGCAACATAATAAATATTATGTTGTACTTTTCGTAAAACATTTTCTATTCACCACTTTTTTAATTATATAATCACTTTTTACAACCATCTTCATGCTGTCTAGCAGCCTTGTATGTTCTTCCCCTGATATTTTCACATATATACGGGTTTGTCTCAATACTGCTGTGACCAAGCACGTCTGCAAGACGGGCTATGTCCTTTTTAATATTGTAGAAGCTTCTGGCAAACAGATGTCTCATATTACGTGGGAATACTTTCGATGGGTCTATTCCTGCTGACACACTTAACTGCTTCAACATTTTCCAGATGTTGCACCTGTTTAAAGGGCTTCCGGTTCTTGTTATGAATATACTGCCCTGCACTATTTCATGTCTCTCCGCATATCTTAAGAGTGCATTTCTTAATTCTGACTGATATAATATTCTTCTTAATTTCCCTTTATTATGAATATCTGCCATGCCCTGGATTACAGATTCCAAAGTTACTGATTTAAGTTCACTTATCCTTATTCCTGTACTCCCAAGTGTCTGGATAATAAGAGCAAGCTGCTCGTTGCCAATGGAAGCAGCTGTATCAATAAGACATTCATATTCACCTTTCGTAAGTTCGCGTTTCTCTGGGACAAACATATTTTTCTGTACTTTTATCATCTTCACTTTCATATCTGCACAATTCATAACTTCAAGATAATGATTAACAGATGCAAGAAATGAATTAATACTTGATATTTTATAATCCCCTGTGCTTTCAATATAATACTTATAGTCAATAACCAGCTGCTTACTGATACATTTTCCCTTAGCATATTCATAGAACTTTTTCATATCTCTTACATACTTTTCAACAGTAAGCCTGCCCTTTTCTTCCTTTATAAGTATTTTCCTGTATTCTTCTATGCTTCTCTCTGTAATAAACATTTTCTTCATTTTGTTCTCCTCATTTATCCTTATTATATGTATCTATAGAAAAAACCCGCTGGTTAATCTCTTAACCAACGGGCTTTTACTGTTCTTTCATTATTATATTGTTCTTATCTTTTATTCCTTGTCTTTTCCATTACATCAAGAGTATGCATCTTACCATATGCATCTCTCTTATGCTTTGGAACTTCTCCTGCTTCAGAATTAAATATACCGACATTCTGACCTTTGTTATGCTTTGCTGCACATGCCGGACAATATCTTCCGTATCTTATCTCTGCTCCACAGTCCTCACATTTGATATAGCTGTCCGAACCGTCAGGAATCTCTATTCTTCCTTCTCTCAGATATCTGTTAATTGTTGATACAGGAACCCCTGTTCCATCTGATATATTAGCTGCATTAGAAGGACCATGGTCTTCTATATATTTTCTCACCTTGCCAAAAGATGTCAGTTCCTCTGCTCCACAGTTGTCACACTTAAACACTTCTCCAAATGCATAACGCATAAGTTCCCCACACTTTGGACATATCTTGGCACGGTCATATTTAATCAGCGTATCAATCTGGCGCTTTTCCTTTTTCTGCTTTTCTCTTTCCTCAATCTGCCTTAAAGTAGGTTTCATAATCATACCTTCTTCCTTTCAAGTGTATCTCTGAATATATCTCTTCGTTCAGTTTTACCAACTTTATTAATATCTCTTTCTTTATATGTTCCGTCATTCTTGATCTGCTTTTTCTTATAATTCTTATCATCCGGTTCTTGTTCCTGTGCTGTCCTGTCTTCCCTGCCCGGTTCCTTAAGAGCTTTCTCCAGTATCTCCTTATTCTGAAATGCAGAATTGCCATGGTTCATTGATAACATCTGTCTCTGCTTCTGGCTTATATACTGTTCAAGGTTAGCATTACGCACACCTAACCTGCATCCGTATACTATCTTGTTCTCACCGATAACAACCTTTCTCACAATAATCCCCATAAGACTGTAATTCTGATTAAAGTCAGCAAATACAAGTCTTACCGGCATATTAATGACATTGTCCATATCCTCCATGCCAACAAAAGAGAATCCACTCTCACTCACATCTTTAACAATAACATCAACTGCCTTACGGTTAGTCCCTAACTGTGCAACTCCCGAGATACCTATAAACAGCCTGAAAGCCCCTCGTCTGTTAACTTCAAAGCCTTCTCCATTAGCTGTAATCTTATAAAATGTTCCATTATCTTCTCTTATTGAATTAACTGCAACGCCCTTCCATAACATTGGTGGCTTACTGTCCCTTATCATATATACACTTACCGTAATACCGCCACCTGAAGAATTGAAACTTAATATCTTTCCATTAATTCTTATTGGCTCAACCAATACGCTTTGGTTAACTTTTCTGATAACCTTCGATGGAAACTCATATTTCTGTCCATTCATACTTAATTCAATTACCAGGTTATTATCCTCGGGTATGTCCTGTAAAAGCATAGTTATTCTCCATTACACGCAATTAATAATATAATGATAACACATTTACAACAATAAAAAAAGACTCTCATGCCAAACTTGCATGAGAATCTTCTTTCATGATTAATTATTCTTCATCTTCTTCTGGTTCATTCCAGTTATGATATACATTCTGAACATCATCATCTTCATCTAAAAGTCCTAAGATTCTGTTCATCTTCTTAATATCATCCTCAGATGTAAGGTCTACAGTTGTCTGTGGAATCATAGTAATCTCTGCTGAAGCAAATGTTACTCCGGCATCAGCTAATGCCTGATTAACAGCATCAAACTCCTCTGGTGAAGTAAGGATTTCATAACAATCCTCTTCTTCATTGAAATCATCTGCACCAGCATCAAGAGCTAACATCATAAGCTCATCAGCATCTCCGGTATATTCTTCCTTGTCTACAATCATCTGTCCCTTGTTATCAAACATGAATGATACACAACCTGGAGTACCAACATTACCGCCACCCTTAGTGAATGCACTACGGATATTAGAAGCTGCTCTGTTTCTGTTATCAGTAAGAGCCTCTACGATAATAGCTGTTCCGTTAGGACCATATCCTTCATATGTAACTGATTCGTAGTTAGACATATCATTACTTGCAGCCTTCTTAATAGCTCTGTCAATTGTATCATTAGGCATATTAGCTGCTTTACACTTAGCAACAACCTGTCTTAACTTACTATTATTATTAACATCCGGACCGCCTTCTTTAACAGCTATCATAAGCTCCTTACCAAGTCTTGTAAAGATTTTACCCTTAGCTGCATCATTGGCTGCCTTCTTATGCGCGATATTCGCAAATTTTGAATGTCCTGACATAAAAATACCTCATTTCAAATTATTGTTGTAACTATTCAGAGCCAGCCTCCAAAATGCTTCGCATTTCGGAGGTGTGGCGTATCCGCCAGATAGAATTTCAAAATCAGATATAGAAATGCAAGCATTTCTAATCTGATTTATGAAATTCTGCCTGGCTCTGAACAGTTACATATTAGCTTTAATCTTCTCAATCATCTCTGCATATTCAGCATCTGTAAGATACTTCTTATCTGGGTTCATAAGGAATACGCCACCCCATTCAAACTCGTCCTTATACTTAGGGCAGAGATGGAAATGAAGGTGATGACCTGTATCACCATATGCACCATAGTTAACCTTATCTGGGTGGAAAGCAGCCATGATAGCTCTTGCTACTCTTGCAACATCCTCAAAGTAAGCAGCTCTCTCTTCTGCAGTTAACTCGTTCATATCACCAACATGCTTCTTATGTGCTACGATACATCTTCCAGGATGACTCTGCTCCTTGAACAGATATACCTTTGATGTCTCAAGTTCACATATCTTAATACCAAACTTAGCTACGAGGTCACCCTCTACACAATATGCACAATTCTGATCTACCATAATCGTATCCTCTTTTCTATAACCAAATATAACTCATGCTTCTATATTGCCGGGTTTGAACAGATACAATCTATTCAAACCCGTATGTAATTGGCATATTCTCATGCCAATTACATTATTACATTGCATCCTTAATTGAGAAGCTGATTCTTCCCATCTTATCCTTACCCATACACTTGCACTTTACATGATCGCCAAGTGTAAGAACATCTTCAACATGGTTGATTCTCTCATTAGAAATCTTAGAAATGTGAACCATTCCTTCCTTGCCAGGAGCAAACTCTACGAATGCACCGAATTCCTTAATGCTTACAACCTTACCTTCATATATCTTGCCTTCTTCGAAGTCTTCTACAATAGTCTTGATATACTTCATAGCCTTATCCATTCCTGCCTGCTCAACACCACATACAGAAACGAATCCATCATCAGTAATATCAATCTTGACACCGCACTCATCAATGATTGCGTTGATTGTCTTACCACGCTGTCCAACTACTTCGCCAATCTTAGCAGGGTCAATAGATGTCTGGATAATCTTAGGCGCATACTCACCAACAGTCTTTCTAGGCTCAGCAATAGCAGGCTTCATACATGTATCCATAATGAAAAGTCTTGCTTCTCTTGTTCTTCTTATAGCCTCTTCAACGATTGGTCTTGTAAGACCGTGAATCTTAATATCCATCTGGATAGCTGTAATACCTTCTGTTGTACCTGTTACCTTGAAATCCATATCTCCAAAGAAATCTTCAAGTCCCTGGATATCAGTAAGTACAATATAATCATCATCTGTCTCGCCTGTAACAAGACCACATGAAATACCGGCTACCATTCTCTTAATAGGAACACCTGCTGCCATAAGTGACATACAAGATGCACATGTTGAAGCCATTGATGTAGAACCATTAGATTCAAATGTCTCAGAAACGGCACGGATTGCATATGGGAACTCTTCCTCTGATGGAAGAACAGGAACAAGTGCCTTCTCAGCTAATGCTCCATGTCCAATTTCACGACGTCCTGGTCCTCTTGATGGCTTAGTCTCACCTACAGAGTATGAAGGGAAATTATAGTGATGTATGTATCTCTTAGTAGTTACATTCTCATCAAGACCATCAACCTTCTGTGCCTCTGATAAAGGTGCAAGAGTAACAACATCACAGATCTGTGTCTGTCCTCTTGTAAACATTGCAGAACCATGAACTCTAGGAATAATATCAACCTCAGCTGCAAGTGGTCTGATCTGGTTAATAGCTCTTCCGTCCGGTCTCTTGTGATCCTTTAAGATCATCTTACGAACAGTCTTCTTCTGGTACTGGTAAACAGCTTCACCAAGAACTGCAAGCCATTCCTCATTATCTGCAAATGCTTCCTTCATCTTCTCAGTTACAGCATCAATATTCTTCTCTCTTGTCTGCTTGTCATCTGTGAATACAGCAACTTCCATCTCTTCTGGAGATACAACCTGCTTCATAGCCTCAAACATCTCTGCAGGAACAGCACAGCTTACATAAGAATGCTTTTCCTTGCCAACCTCAGCAACAATCTTATCAATAAATGCAATGATTGTCTGGTTGATATCATGAGCCTTATATATAGCCTCAATCATCTTGTCTTCTGGAATCTCATTAGCTCCTGCTTCAATCATAATAACCTTCTGCTTAGTTGAAGCAACTGTAAGCTGAAGATCTCCATCCTGCCACTGTGCCTGAGATGGGTTAACGATGAATTCTCCATCAATCATACCAATCTGTGTTGTAGCACATGGACCGTCAAATGGAATATCAGAAATAGATGTTGCAATAGCAGAACCAATCATAGCAAGTAATTCTGGTCTGCAATTCTCATCAACTGACATAACCATGTTATTAAGAGTAACATCATTACGATAGTCCTTAGGGAATAATGGTCTCATAGGTCTGTCGATAACTCTTGATGTAAGGATAGCATTCTCAGATGCCTTACCTTCTCTCTTGTTAAATCCACCAGGAATCTTTCCTGCTGCATACATCTTCTCTTCATATTCAACGCTTAATGGGAAGAAATCAATTCCTTCTCTTGGTTCTTTAGATGCTGTTGCTGTTGAAAGAACAACAGTATCACCATAATGCATTAATGCAGCACCGTTAGCCTGTGCACACACTCTGCCGATATCAACTCTTAAAGTTCTTCCGGCGAGTTCCATTTCATACTGTTTAAACATATGAACTCCTTCCATGAATAATATATTTAACAGAAGGTCCGAAACAACTGAAAAACACACCATGAATCCACTTTCATGATATACATTTCAGTGGTCTCGGGGTATCCCTTCTGCCATTAACAACGCAATAGGGCGGAGTTATACACTCCGCCCTGATTAATTACTTTCTTAAGCCTAAACGCTCAATAAGATTTCTGTAAGATTCAATATCTGTATCCTTAAGATATGCAAGTAAAGCTCTTCTCTTACCAACCATCTTAAGAAGACCTCTTCTTGAGTGGTGATCCTTCTGGTTAACCTTAAGATGTTCTGTTAACTCAGCAATTCTTTCTGTTAAGATAGCTACCTGAACTTCTGGAGAACCTGTGTCTCCTGGCTTTCTTCCATAAGTAGCAATGATTTCTGCTTTCTTTTCCTTAGATATCATGTCTGATTCCTCCTAATTATTAATCTCCTGTTACTAAGCTTCAGGTCGGAGTGTCCTATAGCTGGGTGACGGCTCATACTTGATTATTGTAACACAGGCATTAAACCTTTGCAAGTATTAATTATCCAATAAGAAACATATTTCTTGCAAAATCCGAATCTGCCGCAATCTGTCTCTTCAACCCTTCTACATCTTCAAACTTCATCTCTGGTCTTATAAAATGTATGAATTCAACATCAACCTTCTTGCCATACACATCCTTGTCAAAATCAAAAAGAAATGTCTCAACACTTATCTCCGGTGCATCACTTACTGTAGGCTTAGTTCCTAAGTTAGTAACCCCGTAGAATTTTTCACCATCTATAGTCGTCTGGGTAGCATATACTCCATTAGGTGGCAGGAGCTTATACTCCGTCGGATATATGTTAATAGTAGGGAAATCAAGCTTCCGTCCAAGCTGGTTTCCTATCGAAACCACACCTGTAACATTAAACGGTCTGTTAAGAAGAACATTTACCGTTTCCATATGGCCAACCTTTAATTCTTCTCTTATATATGTACTGCTGATTTCCTTATCCTGATATTTTTCCTTTTCAACAATAATAGTTGTAAAACCAAGTTCTTTTCCTGCTTCCACAAGCATTGCTGCATCACCTGCCCTGTCTTTTCCAAAACGGTAATCAGTACCTACAACAACATACTTTGCATGCAGCTTATCAATAAGAATCCTGCATATAAAATCTTCAGGTTCCATATGCATGAATTCATCTGTAAACGGATATTCAATCTCAACATCTATACCAAAATTCTCACACAGTCTGCGTCTTTCACTGCTTGTAGATATAAAATGCTGATACTTCTGTGGACATATTGAAAGTGGCAGGCTGTCAAATGTAAACAAAACTGCAAGCAGATTCTCCTCATCCGCTTTCTTCCTTACAATCTCAATAAGCTTCTGATGTCCTGTATGAATTCCATCGAACTTTCCTAATGTAACTGCACTTTTCTTATTTAATTGAAAATCATCTGTTCCATGAATGTATTCCAAAGATGATCACGCCCCTTTACTTGTTGTCTTCGTAAAATATCTTAACCGGATAAAGCACTTCATCTCGAAATTCATATACACCGATAAAGCATTTATCAGAATCGTACACTCTGTATTTTTCATTATCACTGATTGCAGCATCTGCAGGTATCTGTTCTCTTGACAGCTTATTGCCATTGTGAAGATACCGACTGTATTCTTCTGCGAATGTTATCTCCTGATAATCACTAAATATCTTATCTATGCCAGTTATCCTGTCTTCTATTTCACCCTTTAACACAAGAGCCGATATCTGGTTAAGTGTAAGTGTATCATCAAGCATGAATTCACCTACCCGCGTTCTTGTAAGCTTCATCATACATGCTCCACACCCAAGCTTCTTACCTATATCATCACATAATGACCTGATATAAGTCCCCTTCGAGCAGTCAACAGTAATAGTAACTGTTTTCTGTTTATCTGAAAGATTGATATCATTCACCCTTAATGTATTAATATGGACAGTTCTTGGTTTTCTTTCAATCTCAATACCTTTTCTTGCAAGCTCATAAAGCTTCTGTCCATTATGCTTTAAAGCTGAATACATAGGCGGTATCTGTTCATACTCACCTATGAATTCATTACATGCTTTAAGGACATCCACTTCACTCACATTAACCTCTGACTGGGCAACAATTTTCCCTGATATATCAAGAGTATCTGTCGTTGTGCCAAGAAGCATTACAGCCTCATAAGTCTTTCCCCAGTCAGTTATAAGGTCACACAGCTTTGTAGCCTTACCGATACACACAGGAAGCACCCCGACCGCATCAGGGTCAAGTGTGCCTGTGTGACCAATTTTTTTAGTTTTAAGTATTCCTCGAAGCTTTGCAACTACATCATGAGATGTAAATCCCTGCTCCTTATATACATTTAAAACACCATTCATGCATTATCCTCATTATACTGCTGCTCAATCATTTCGCCAATCTTATTAACGATACTGTGGACATTGCCCTTAGCAGAGAATCCTGCTGCCCTCACATGTCCTCCACCGCCAAATGCTGTGGCAATTCTTGCAACATCAATCATTTTCTTTGAACGAAGACTTACTTTGTATTCGTCCTTATCTGTTTCATAAAGGAATATAGCCACTTCAACTCCGTCTGTTAAGCGTAACTGCTCAATAATTCCACCAAGTTCTTTGCCAGTGACACCATAGAAATTCATTTCTTCAATAGATACACTTGAAAATATACATCTGCCATCATAAAACAACACACTTTCAAGCAAAGCTCTTCCAAGAATCTGGTTCTGGATATAACTCTTCTTATAAAAGCTGTTATCGATAATGTCAGAATAATCAATTCCCATCTCCATCATCTTTCCAGCTATATCCATTGTCCTTCTTGATGTACAGCTGTACTTAAACACACCTGTATCATGGATTATTCCTGTATATATGCACTCTGCAACATTCTTATCAACTTTATTCTCGTCAAATGTTGTATAGAGAACTTCACATGCCGAACTTGACTGTGGCTCTACATAATTAACATCAGCAAATGAATTATTGCTTATATGATGATCTATGCAGATAGTCTTATCAGCATTTTCAAAGCAGCTCATAAATGGTTCAATTCTATCCATTGAACTGCAGTCAAGTACTACGAATAAATCAAAATGCTTATCCTCAGCCTCATGCTTAATATCATTAATACCAGATAAATAATTAAATTCATCTGATGGCTTTTCAAGATAAACAGTAACCTGACACTCAGGAAGATTCTTCCTGATATAATTATATAAACCTAATGTTGAACCAACACAGTCACCATCAGGACGGATATGTCCTGTGATACCTATAACCTTTGCATGTCCGATTTCTTCAATAATATTCATGACTAACCTCTTTATTCTGTCTCGTCTTCAACCTCAACGTGCATCTTATTATCATGTTCTGTAACTTCATCAATAAGCTTAGACATATTAATACCATACTCAATTGACTGATCAAGAATGAATCCTATTTCAGGAGTATTTCTTAAATTGACAGTTCTTGCAAGCTGTCTTCTTATATATCCTTCTGCACTCTTAAGACCTGTAATCGTATCCTTCTGTGATTTTTCATCACCAAGAACACTTATATATGCCTTACATGTCTTAAGGTCAGGAGCGACCTCAACCGCTACAACCGAAGTCATAGGGTTGATTCTAGGGTCTTTAATCTCACTTCTGATTATATTACTTAATTCTTTCAATACCTCGCCGTTAATACGGGTATTCTTTACACTATTTTTACGCATATATTCTCCAAATAAAAACTAAATCCTATCTTGGCACTTCAACCATGATATGTGCTTCAATCATATCCTCTGGCTGGATATCATTGAACTTTTCAAATACCATACCACATTCAGTTCCGGCCTTGATTTCCTTAACCTCATCCTTGAAGTGCTTAAGAGATGCGATAGGTCCTTCATAAACCTTCTCACTTCCTCTTGTTATACGGACAACAGAATCTCTTGTAATTCTTCCCTCTTCAACGATACAGCCGGCAATATTACCAACTCCTGAAGCCTTGAATATCTGCATGATTCTTGCATGACCGATAATCTTTTCTTCATAAATAGGCTCAAGCATACCCTTAAGGGCTGCCTCAACATCTTCAATTGCATTGTAGATTACACTGTAAAGTCTTAAATCAACCTTTTCTCTCTCAGCAACTATTCTCGCCTGATTATCAGGCTTAACATTAAATGCAATTATAATAGCATTAGATGCAGATGCAAGTACTACATCGGATTCATTAACATTACCAACACCACCATGAATTACCTTAACAACAACCTCATCATTAGAAAGTCTTACAAGACTTGACTTAACAGCCTCAACAGAACCCTGTACATCAGCCTTGATGATAATATTAAGTTCCTTCATATTACCAGCCTGAATCTGTTCAAAGAGTGCATCAAGAGATACCTTATGCTTAGTATCATCAAGAAGCTTCTTTCTTCCCTCGCTGATAAATGTCTCTGCTGTACTTCTTGCTTCCTTCTCTGAATCAGCAGCCATAATGATTTCACCTGCATTAGGAACATCATTAAGACCAAGAATCTCAACTGGAGTAGATGGTCCGGCAACCTTTACTCTGTTACCCTTATCATCAATCATGGCTCTTATCTTACCATAGCAAGAACCTGCTGATACAGCATCTCCCACATGAAGAGTACCCTTCTGTACAAGGATAGATGCTACAGGACCACGTCCCTTATCAAGCTCAGCCTCAATAACAATACCTCTTGCCTTTCTGTCCGGGTTAGCCTTAAGCTCGTTAACCTCAGCTGTAAGAAGAATCATATCAAGAAGTTCGTCAATACCTTCCTTAGTATGGGCTGATACTGGTACAAATGTAGTTGAACCACCCCAGTCTTCTGCAATAAGACCATACTCAGTAAGCTCCTGCTTAACCTTCTCGATATTAGCATTAGGCTTATCAATCTTATTGACAGCAACAATAATCTCAACACCTGCTGCCTTTGCATGGTTAATAGCCTCAATTGTCTGTGGCATTACACCATCATCTGCAGCTACAACAAGAATAGCAATATCTGTAGCCTGAGCACCACGCATTCTCATAGCTGTAAACGCTTCATGACCAGGAGTATCAAGGAATGTAATAAGATTACCATTTACATTTACCTGGTAAGCACCTATCTTCTGTGTGATTCCGCCTGACTCCTTAGCTGTCACATGAGTTTCTCTGATTGCATCAAGTAATGAAGTCTTACCATGATCAACGTGTCCCATAACGCAGACAACTGGTGGTCTTGGAACAAGCTTATCCTCTGGTTCTTCATCTTCCTTAAGAAGTTCTGCAATAACATCAACCTTCTCTTCATGCTCACATATACAGTTGAACTCGAGAGCAATCTCTTCTGCTGCATCGTAATCTATCTCTTCGTTAATAGTAACAACCTTACCCTGTAAGAACAACTTCTTAACAAGTGCTGCAGGAGCTACCTTCATCTTATCTGCAAGTTCCTTGATAGTAAGAGTATCTGGAAGAACAAGCTGCTTGATTGTCTCTTCTTCCTTTTCCTTCTTCTCTGGCTTTGTCATAGGCTTCTTGTCAAATCTGCTGTTAGCGAACTTAAGATTTTCCTTAGCCTCATTATCTCTCTTTCTGTCATTCTTCTTGCTGTCTATTCTTGAATCATGTCTTCTTGAATCTGGCTTAGCTGAAAAATCAAACTCTTCCTTAGGTGCAGAATCTCTTCTGTCATTATTTCTTCTCTGACCTCCGTTAAATCCTCCACGGTTCTGGTCATTATCCTTTCTGAAGCCACCGTTTCCAGACTGTCCATTTCTGTCATTTCTGAAACCGCCGTTATTGTTGCGGTCATTGTTTCTATAACCGCCATTATTACGGTCATTATTTCTGTAGCCGCCGTTGTTATCGCGCTGTCCGTCTCTGTTATTATTATCTCTTCTAGGATTCTTATCCCTTGAACTGTTCTGTGGGAAATATACCTGTGAGATATGCTTCTTATCATCAGCATTGCCAGACTTATTCTGTGTTCCCTGCTGTGACTGCTTTGGAGTCTGATTCTGCTGTCTGTTGTCCCTGTTATCATTCTTTACAGGCTGTGACTGCTTTGCTGGCTGTGCCGCCGGCTTATTCTCAGCCTTAGGTGCAGGAGCAAACTTCTTTCTCACGCTTGTTATTTCTGAATCTGTAAGCCCGCTTACAGGCTTATAAGTCTTCTCGCTGTTGCTAAGCATATCAGTAATATCCTTAGATGTTATATTTAATTCTTTTGCCAATTCATGTACTCTCATATTTGCCATTTAACCTCTTTTCCAAATAACAGCACTGCTGTTATTCTAAACCCTGTTCAAAATATTTTTCTATGGTCTTTGCAAATCCTTCATCAAGGACTGCCAGTGATGCGCGGAATTCCTTTCCTATCGCGTGGCCAACACTCACCTTGTCACTAAAAAAATGTATCGGAACCTTGTAATAAGTACACATATTTGTAAACATTTTCTTAGTATTATCTGAAGAATCATCTGCAACAATAACTGTGTATGCCTTTCCGGTTTTAACAGCCTTCTCTGTTGAAAACTCTCCGCTTGCAACCTTTCCGGCTTTCTGCGCAAGTCCAATCATATTAAGGATTTTCTGTTTATTTTCCAATATTATTCAGCTCCTTTGCTAACTCATCATAGACAGCAGAATCTACTGCCATCTTAAATGACCTTTCAAGTCCCTTATTCTTAAATGCTTTAGACAGGCAGTCTTCATTCGCACATATATAAGCCCCTCTGCCATTCTTCCTGCCTGTAGCATCTATAACAATTGATTCATCCTGTGTCTTCAGAATACGGATTAAGTCCTTCTTATCCTTCATCTGACCGCAGCCAATACACTGTCTTTGTGGAATCTTCTTTACTGTAGCCACTATGCATCACTCCTAATAATTATTCTTCATCAAGGCTTATTTCAGATGGTTCAACATACTCTTCGTCTAAATTCTCTTCTTCTGTATGTTCTTCAGGTTCAGCCTCGCTCTTAATATCAATTCCATATCCTGTAAGCTTTGCAGCAAGTCTTACATTCTGTCCCTGCTTACCGATTGCTAAAGAAAGCTGCTGCTCAGAAACAACAATCTTTGCCTTCTTCTCTTCATCATCAGCTACTGCTGAAACAACCTTTGCAGGGCTTAATGCATTAACAATAAGCTGTGCTGAATTGCTGTCCCATTCAATGATATCTATCTGCTCATTGCCAAGCTCATTAACAATAGCTTTAACTCTTGCACCGTTAATACCAACACATGCACCTACAGGATCTACATTTGCAACATTGGCTCTTACTGCCATCTTAGTTCTTGATCCGGCTTCTCTTGCAATGCCCATGATTTCAACAACGCCGTCTTTAATCTCTGTAACTTCTTCTTCGAAAAGCTTCTTAACAAGCTCCTGTGACTTTCTTGAAACTCTTACAACAGGACCACCCTTTTCTCTGTTAATTACATCAACAACATATAACTTAATTCTGTCGCCTGGTGCAAACTTCTTATCCTTGAACTTGTCATCAGCCTTAAGAACTGTCTGGAGTCTTCCAAGATCAATTGTAAGATCACCATTGTCAGCAACTCTCTGCACAATACCTGTAATAAGTTCCTTCTCCTTAGAATGATACTCATTATAAAGAGCATTCTTTTCCTGCTCTCTGATAGTCTGCACAATAGTATTCTTAGCATTCTTGGCAGCCTTTCTTGAGAACTCCTCAGACTTTACTTCAACAGTAATAACATCACCAAGCTGGCAGTCAGGCTTAATCTTTCTGGCATCTTCTAATGCAATATCAGTACCTGATACATATTTTTCTTTCTTATTCTCTCTGTTCTCTGGAACAATAACTTCCTCAACAACAGTTCTGTCAGAATAAATGTGGAAATCACCTGTTCTTCTGTCTAACTCAACACGACCGTTGTCAGCCTTATCAAATTCAGCCTTGTACTCATCCATAAGAGATTTCTCGATAGCTGCAAACATAATCTCTTTATCGATTCCATTCTCCTTCTCAAGAGCATCAAGTGCCATAATTAATTCCTTATTCATTGCTTTTAATTTCCTCCAAAAATATATTATACTTCATCAACAAATGCCCATCTGATCATAGCCAGATTACTTCTGTCAAATGTTTTAGTTACATCATCAATACTGATTGTTACCGTATCTTTATCATATTCCTTAAGAACCCCGGAATATTCCTTAGATTTATCAACAGGACTGAATAATTTAATCTCAATCATTCTGCCAATACTCTTTTCATAATCCTTTTCTTTCTTAAGAGGTCTTGTAAGACCCGGAGAACTCACCTCAAATATATACTGGTCATCAATGTAATTCTCCCTGTCCAGTATCTCATTGAAAGCTCTGCTCACATTCTGGCAGTCATCAATAGTAACTCCGCCTTCTTTGTCAATGTAGACACGCAGATACCAGTCGCTGCCCTCCTTCACGTAGTCAACATCAAAAAGTTCCACGCCGTTAGCTTCAACAACCGGCTGTATAAGTTCTGTTGTCTTAGCTTCATAGCTTTCTCTTTTTCCCATGCAGTACTCACCCTTTCTAAAAATATTCAGTTTTCTTATATATGAACGAAAGAGTGGACATCTCTGCCCACTCTTTCCGTATCACATATAGTAGCTTGTAGGGGAATCGAACCCCTGATTCCGCCGTGAGAGGGCGGCGTCTTAGCCTCTTGACCAACAAGCCATAACCTGTGTTGTCTTGCAGTTATGTACCGCAGCAACAATGATATCTTAACTCAATTATCAGAATCCGTCAAGCACTTTTTTGAAATTTTTCCAAAAATTTTCAAAAAATATTTCAAAGCCTTCAAAAAAGCGCTTAAATACTGGATTTCAAGCCAATTAATAATCTTATGCAAAACTAAAGATTGCTGTAAATACTCCCGCACTTGCGATTCCCATAATCACTCCTGCAAGTAAAACTCCTAACAAAACTGCTATTACACTCTTCTTAAATCCCATATCAAGAAAACTTGCTGCAAGTGTTCCCGTCCATGCACCTGTTCCCGGAAGCGGAATTCCAACAAAAAGTAATAATGCTACAAAAAGACCTCTTCCAGCCTTCTCCTTAAGCTTCTCTCCACCCTTGTGTCCTTTTTCAATACAGAAAGTAAAGAACTTTCCAATATATTTCTTATCCTTTCCCCACTCAAGAACCTTTCTTGCAAAAAGGTAAATAACCGGTACAGGAAGCATATTACCTATTACGCACACAATATATGACTGTAACAATGGTAACTGGAATCCCTGTGATACAGGAATTGCACCTCTAAGCTCAATAAGTGGAACCATAGAAATAAGAAAAATATACAAATACTTTTTTAACATACTATCTCCTATTTAATTTAATAATAAACAAAATTGATAATACATAATATTTGTTAAAAAATCAAGTGTATTATATATTCTCAATCTGCCAGTCAATCGGTTCTACCCCATTAGCCTTTAAAAATTCATTGCACTGGCTGAAATGTCTGCAGCCAAAAAAACCTCTGTACGCAGATAAAGGACTCGGATGCGGTGCTTTAAGAATAAGATGTTTCGGATTATTAAGCATTGACGCTTTCCTCTGTGCAGGCGAACCCCACAGCATATACACAATAGGTCTGTCCTGCATATTGACAGCATTAATAACTGCATCCGTAAACTGCTCCCAGCCGTGTCCCTGATGTGAATTAGCCTGATGTGCTCTTACAGTAAGTACTGTGTTAAGCAGAAGCACTCCCTGGTCGGCCCATTTCTTAAGATATCCGTTATTAGGAATATAACATCCACAATCATCATGCAGTTCTTTATATATATTCTTAAGTGAAGGCGGTGCTTCCTCTCCCGGAAGTACTGAAAAAGACAGTCCGTGTGCCTGATGTACATTATGATAAGGATCCTGACCAAGTATCAGTACCTTAACCTTACTAAGCGGTGTAAAATGAAACGCATTAAATATATCATCTGCCGGAGGATATACAACATATTTGCTGTATTCATCCTTAACAAATGTAAATAATTCCTTGTAATATGGCTTGGAATATTCCTCCTTAATAGCAGGAAGCCAGTCATTATCTATCATCGACATATCCATATCCTCCTACATACGCATAGGAATACCATTATCTGCAAGGTATTTCTTAAGCTCCATAATATCAAGTTCCTTATAATGGAATAGTGAAGCTGCAAGTGCTGCATCTGCTTTTCCCTTAGTAAATGCATCAAGAAAATGTTCTTTACTGCCTGCACCACCTGAAGCAATTACAGGTATTGATACATTTGATGCAATTGTATTAGTAAGCTCAATATCATATCCGGCTTTCGTTCCGTCACAATCCATACTTGTAAGAAGAATCTCTCCTGCACCGAGCTTTTCTGCCTTCATCGCCCATTCTACAGCATCCATATGCATATCAACTCTTCCGCCATTCTTATATATGCTCCAATGACCATCACTATTCCTCTTTGCGTCAATTGCAACTACAACACATTGGCTTCCAAACTTATCAGCTGCATCAGATATAAGCTGCGGATTCATAATAGCTGCCGAATTAATTGATATCTTATCAGCCCCTTCTCTTAAAAGTACCTTAAAATCATCTGTGCTTCGTATTCCACCGCCTACAGTAAACGGAATAAACACTCTTTCTGCCACTCTTCTTACAAGATCAACAGTTGTGTTTCTTCCATCACTTGAAGCTGTAATATCAAGAAATACAAGTTCGTCTGCACCTGATTTATCGTACATTGATGCAACCTCTACAGGATCCCCTGCATCTCTTAAATCAACAAAATTAGTTCCTTTGACAACTCTTCCATCCTTGCAGTCAAGGCATGGTATAATTCTTTTAGTAAACATGAGCAACTCCTTT
>ENA-OOXA01000767-OOXA01000767.1-human-gut-metagenome-genome-assembly--contig:-NODE-767-length-21136-cov-2.056117_pt1 | contig 21136 bp, 16 predicted proteins | sample MGYA00241581_ERZ501331 | MGnify/ENA primary metagenome ERZ501331 (study PRJEB25962, sample SAMEA2042982) | human gut metagenome | biome: human gut; feature: human-associated habitat; material: faeces...
GAGATTAACAAGGCCCTTTCCGGGTGCAGCAGTTTTGCCATACTGCCAAGCACGCCGGAATAGCCGGTTGCGACACAGTGGTATAAATCTGCTTTTGGCAGATCGGACTGCATGGCAAGAAAAAGCGGCAGGTACATGGAGCGCATTGTCCATAAAAAGTCGGAAAAGACAATTTCACTGTGTTTTTCTTCGTAACATTCAATAACGGCATCTAAAAAATCCGGTCCCATCAGCAGGGCATTTAAAGAAAACTTCCGGCTTTGCAGCAGTGTTGTCAGTGTTACCCAGTCAGTATCTTTGCCAAGCAGCAGGCTTTTTAAGGCGGCAGCTTCTTTTGCAGACAGATGGCAGTGCTTCCGTGACTTTCCCTTACCGGTCCACTCACAGTCATTTAAGTAAACTTCGTGTACTTCGGTGACATTTTCCGGCAGGGTATACTGGAATTTTTTGCTGATGCTTCTGTCGGAAATAATTGCAAGGACACTAAAACTGACGCGGGGAAAAGAGCAGATCAGATTGTTAATCCAGCCGGAAACCCCGCCGACAACGTAAGGGTAACATCCTTCAGCAATAATACATATTTTCATAAACTGCTCCTTTCCTTATTTTTTAAGCGATATGGTTACGGTATCACGCTCCGGAGTGATAAGATAAGCACCATCCTCAATCTTTTCAGCAGCGGCACCGTCTATGTCTTCAATTTCTTCATTGTGCAGGCGCAGCATAAAGAAAGTGTCTTCACTGCGGTTTTTGATTTGCAGCGTAATGGTATTACCGGTGCGCATACTGCTGTAATCCACGGCTAAAAAGGCGCGGATACGGCTGGCTGCCTGAGTGACCGTACAGCTTTGATAAACCGATTTAGGCGGTAGATAGGCTGCCAGTGCTGTCGCCGTTTTCTGGTAAAATTTATCCCACAGAACATTTTCATCATTCTCCTTCGGATTACAGATTTCCGTACAGTCAACACCGATACTTGAATAAGCAAGTGCCGTATTTAAGCTTTTTTGTATAAAATCATTTTTATAACTGTAGGCAGTGCCGTCTGACAAAAGTTTCATCTGCAAAACATCATTTCCCACATACGCAAATAAACAATTCCCGTCATTGCTGCTTTTTTCGGTAACAATAGTCTGCAGTGTATTTGTCAGTTCCGGTGAGCCGTTTAAAACTTCGGAAATCTCACTTTCCTTTGCATAAAGAGAAAGAAAGCGGTAGTGCTGTAAAAAAGTGCGGTAAACAGAAGTATCTTTTTGCAGCTTTTCGCGGATGGAGGTATCCGTATCTCTTGTGGAAGACAGCCCGGCTTCAAACTGTTTTTCATGTAACAGGCGGAAAAAATACTCCAGTTCCTGCGATACCGGCTCGTGTTCATCCTGATAATGAAACTGCGGTGTAAACAAAAAGGTAAAGCGGCTGTTTAAATACTCTGACAGTGTGGAAATATCCGGCCAGATGACATTTTCAAGTACCGAAGCAGTGTTACGGCTGTAATCGGCATCCATGGCATCTTCCTGTTCAAAAGCAAGAACAGGATAATTGATAATGGAAACAGTCTGTGCATTGACAACCGGTGTAACGGCATAGTCCTTTAATTCATAAAGAATGGCATTTAAAATGCCAAATCCCCCGGTATCCGACAGGTAATCTCCGTTGACACAGAAAATGTAAGCGTTTTCAAGACTTTTCCGCCAGAATACGGCAGGACGGTCTTCTGTTTTAATCGTGCCGTATACGGAACTGTCCAGTTCTGCCGCCATATAAGTCTTGGTGGCATTTCCCGGAATATACCACGGCATATCCAGAGAAAAGTCCTGATATTTTTCTTCGTCTTCATTGTTTGCAATATACCAGGATTCACCGCCCAGTAAAAAACCGCTGTAGAGCTTATAACCGGATACGGTAAGCGATGGGGACACTGCATTTGCAATGCCTAAAAAATCCATCAGGACACTGTTGTTTTCAATCGTATTAAAATCCGGCAGGCTGCACCATACAATGGATATGCCGTAACTGGTCAGCGTTGTAAGAAGAGAAAGATCGCTGTTACAGTCTACAAAGTCGGCATCAAGCAAAACCGCATCGGGCAGCTTTTCGCGGTAGGTGCGGTAATCCGAAATCTGCCGGTACGTCAAAAGATTACGCTTAGTATAGGTACACCATTGACGGATTGTTGTACCGGATGCAGAATCCGTATCGCCGATAAAGACGACAAAAGCATGCGAATCCGACAGTACGGCGGCAGAATCTGTCTGAACCGTAAATTGTGTACCGGCATCAAAAGGAGCCGTTTCATTTGCGTAGATATTTTCATCGTAACGGTTATATTTCTGTCGTACAAGACTTGATCCCTGAAACAGAAACAGTACGAGCAGCATAATACAGCTGATGGTAAAATAAATTCTCTTTGTCAACATCTGGTGATTCATAATACTCCTATTCCTGAACAATTTGCTGCGAAGCGGTGATTTTTACTGGTTATAGTTATAGTCAATCGAAAGACTAAACGGGCTGGATTCATTCTGAATCAGCCGGTAACAGATAAACTCGTCATCTTCGTAATAGACGGTCATATCCTGTGGAAACAGCTTTCTAAACTGCTCCGCCCAGTAATACATTTTGGACATGACAATCCAGCGGTTTTCCCCTTTATAAGGATTGATACCGGCACTGGAAGGAAGTGTCTTTGCAGCGCCTGTGCGGGATATGGACTGACCGCTGTCCGCATAGGAAACGGTATAATCCAGAGGGATTTTTTCTATATAAAAGTAGACATATTTCGTCGGAATAATAATCCGCTGTCCCTGCGCGGCATATTTTAAGTAACGTAAAAATGTAATCGTTTCGTAATGCTGTCCGCGTCCTGCAAGCATCTGAAGTTCGTCATTGGCGGATACAACGGTAAATGTCGTATTTCTGCGCTCGGATAAAATCTGTCCGAGGCAGGTGATGGCGCCGTTGGTTTCAAGAACACTGACACGCGGTGCGAGGATATGGCTGCGGATTGGAAATACCATACATGCGGCGGCACAGATGATTCCCGAAAGAATCAGGGAAATACCGTTTGCAGCACGCGGCTTTTTACAACTATAAAGCACAATGCCCGCCGGTAAATCAAGAACAAGTGCATACAAAACCGTAAGCATATACGTGAGGTAAATTCTTGAACGGTTCTGATCCATAAGCTGCGGCAGACCGATATTTTTTGCATTAAACAAAATCAGCAGAAACAGCAGAAAAATACCGGTGCTGATTTGAATAAAGCCATAATCGGGCTGCTTTGCGATACACATACCGATACCTGCAAGGACTATGAGGGCACACAAGGATAAAATGACCGCAGCAAATAATGCGCCGTCCTGTGCAAAAATATCTTCCTGAATATCATTTGATAAGGTCTGGTAAAAATGCTGCAAAAAATGTGTCGTTTTTTCCAACGTGGAAACAGACGGAGTCAGCACCGGTTCAGTGTCAATATCCTGTGCCAGATTTTCCGGTTCAGGTGTTACCTCTTCTTTTGTAGTGTCCGGCAGGGCAATCTGTGATGAACCGGAAGATGATGTATTTGCTTTATTTTCGTTGCTGTCCTGATTCTGGTTTGTTCCGGAGGAAGACCTGCCGGTCAGAATATTGATGCCCCAGCCGATAGAACCCTGCATCGGTTTTCCGCAGAGTGCCGCGGTAAACATCGGAAGAACCCCGATAACAACGGCTAAAAGGACAGCCCCCATCAGCCGGAGAAAATAGCGCGGCCGGAAAAAACGCACGCAAAAGCCTATCACGATGGCGGCACAGAACAGTCCGGCAATCATTGTGTCGTAAAAATGGACGGCAATCGTCATGCTGAAACACGCACATGCTGCCGCTAAATCGGTACAGATAATCCATTTTCCGGCATTTTCTTTCATATCCTTAAAAAATGCGAATAAAAAGTAAATACACGGCAGGATAAACAGCATGCCGTATTCCTGCGGCAGTGCGCTGATAAAACGGATCGTACAGTTGCCGTGGTATAATGATGGAACCAGATATAAAAACAGTCCACCATAGGCGGCAAAGGAAGAACGGCATATGCAGCGGATAAAGGTAAACAAAACCAGATGCAGATAAAAGGTCTGCACCACGGAAAACAGCCGCAGAATTACATAAGTATCTATATGAAAAACCGTATGGATATAATAAATGATGCAGTGAAATCCAAACGGGTAAACACCGGCGGCAAAAATATTGTTTTTAGACATTTCATTTATCCAGTAATTGTGTACCGGCAGGTCGGAAACCGTATAACCGTACTGCAGAATCTCATTGCTTCCATATATATAAAGAAGCCACACGGATAAAAGGGTAAATAATACATATTCTGTTTTATGCCGTCCGATGATATGAAAAATATTTTTACAGGAATTGCACAAAATGTCTTTTATCCGTGTAAAAACAATGGCAAAGAAAGTTTTTATGCCCATCGTTTTAGAGGAAATTTTTCCAAGGAGTGCAAGCTGCCGGATTCCCCATGCCTTAAATGCTTTCCGGTACTGAATAATAATGACGGCAAAGACAGGCATAACCGTAAATATAAGCAGTGTATATATAGAAGAAATATGCAGAAGCTGCAATATAAAAACGAGGTTCATAATGTAAAAATTACTGACAGTAATATCTAACATCAGCCGTTCACCGGTTCTTCTGCCTTTATATTTTTGATGAAAAACCAGTTCTGGCAGTACAACCGTAAGGACTGTATAAATTATAAAAAGGCATACTGCCTGTAAAATCGTATGTACGGTCATAATGTTTATCCTCGTTTCCAATGAAATAATGTAAGTGTCAAAAGGTTTTAAATGCGGTTAAATATACGGAACAGTTCCAAAGTATCGTTATCAATCGGAATATCCGACTGGCGCAGGGCTTCCAATACATCAAAGAACCGTTTGCGGTCTTTGGTGGTATAGTAAAGTTGAAGCAGACACTTATAAGGAATTAAAGTTCCGGCAAGTTCATGTCTTGCAGTTTCACACCAGTGTGCGGCTGCGTCATACTCTTTTACGGCAAGCAGCTGCTGGACAAGCCATTCGTAATAGACGGGACGGGCTGCGGTTCCATCTTTCTGACAGAGTGTATGCATGGCATCTTCCAGAATGTGAACATAAGTGGCATATTCTGAAAATGGAAAGACGTTCTGTTTTAAAATCGGAACCATCTGCTCAATGAGTTCTGCCGCAGTTTTTCCAGCATCTTTTTCATCTGCCAGCATTTCTTTGTGCTTTTGGGAAACACTGTTTCTGAAAGCACCCAGTTCGTCACGCAGGGCACTGGCAGCATAATGGGATACTTCGGAATCTGCACTGTTTAATGCAAGTGATATTGAACCGAGGGAATCCCTGTAATCGTTTCGCAAAACGTTCATCATGAGCTGGCGCTGGTTTTTATAATCGCTGACCGCAATGGTCTCTTCAATCGGTGCAATGTTACGTTCACGCTCTAAATCGCTGCGTTCAACCTGCCTGATTTTTTCCTTATTAAAAATAACATCGGACAAATCAACTTTTTTGTGAAACAGCAGTTTATGAAAAAGCATGCTGCATACAAAATACAAAATACCAATTACCGGACAGAAAAGCATCAGGAAAAAACGGATAAAAACAAGCATTTTTCCTTTTTTAGTCCGCCGGGCTGTCAGCATTCCCCAAATCAGATATGCGGCGGCAGCGGCTGTATTTAAAAGCAGCACCGCACATAGTAATAAATTGGTAGTAGACATAGTTGCTCCATTCTGCCGGATGGCAAATCCTAATCTTTAATGTCGGTTACAAGGCGGTAGCTATAGCCCGCTTCAGCGATTCGCTGCGTGACATAGCCTGCATCTTTCGGACTGGTGTTTGCAAGCAGGACATAAAGAAATCCGTCGTTAATACTGCCCAGATAATCCGAATTACGGAACAGACGTTCCAATGCGCGGCTGGCATGTGCAATACCCTCTGCTTTCGGTGTAATCTGTATCAGTGAACAGTCCGTGAGTCCTTTTTGCTGCGCATGCAGAAATGCTTTTAACAGAGTGCGGAATGCTGCGGGTTCTAAAATCTTTGTGCCGTTGATATAGCGTTCATGCTCCAGCACATCAATATAGCGGTTTGCACGCAGTACGGCATTCTGAATCAGGTACCCGATAACCTGAAAGCGGTTCATAAAGGAGAGATTTAAGCGGTCCCATGAAATATCCCACAACATAATAATAGATTGGATTTCATCATTGGATAAAATCGCAGCTGCCATAAGCGGAACATTTTCTGTTAACTGTCTGTTGACAAAAACAGTACGGTTTTTAAACGCTTCAACCATCTGCGTGTATTCTGTATAGGCAATTGAGTTGCCAAGTCGGCGGGCAGATTCCGAGGTAGAGGACATCAGCCGCGCATAATTTCTGTTGGATACATTGTAAATTGCAACGTCACGGCAGTCCATCAGCTGTGAAACAACTTCCGCCGCATGGAAGAATACGCTTTCAGGTTCATCACTGTCCAGTGAGGAAGTAATTTCAAAAATTTTCCCGATACTGTCGCTTTGGTTTACAACCTGTGTTTCAAGGTCATTTTTTAGGCGGGTATTGATTGCATTAATTTCTTCAATATCCTTTAAACGGTTATTTAAATAGGTTATCTCATCCGCTTTGTCAGCCTTCATGGAAGAAAGCTGGTCACGCAGATAGCCGACACTTAAACCCAGAATCATCAGCTGCGCAATCCATACATAAGTATTGTAATCCAATGCGACTTCAAAACCGGTGCGGTGGTACATCTGCCGGAAAAAATATCCTCCAATTGAAAGAATGGCTGAAAAAGAAGCCTGTTGCTGGCCATATACAATAGCAAATAAAAGTACATATAATAAGTAACAGTCCAGCCGTGCAAAATAGGCACTTTCCGTTACACGGTTATTTATCATAAAAAACGGGATAAAGCAGATCATATTTTCAATGAATGGCAGCGCTGCCTGAAAAATATGAGACAGCCATTTCTTTACATTATGTTTTGTACCGGTCGTTTCTTTATTTATTATCAACTGCTTTTTATGTTTCTGAATATGTTTGCAAAGCATCTGGATACAGGCTTTTGCATCGTAAAAACAGGTGCAGGAAACTTCATCTGCGAGGTTATATGGCAGACGGCTGTCAATCCACAGCGTTTCATCTCCGGTATTCTGCTCACGGTGTGTCGAAAGTGCAAGGCACGAATCAATCTGCAGACAGAGTTCATTGGCAGAAATGCCGTTGTCCGCGCCCATATAGTAAAAATGGTGTTTTAAATCGTCCGCTTTTACCAGACGGTATAAAAATTCTGTCATATCTGACAGATAAAACGGCATATACAAGTCTTTGGATAAAGTGACTTTTTTTTCTGTCAGGGCTTCCATACAAAGCTTTGATAAACAAAAGTCTGCCTCGTCTGCGGATTTTGGCAGATAACAAAGTTCATTAATACGCAGTGTCAGGATATCCAGTCCGGTTGTTTCCCTATAATTACAGCAGATTTCCTCTCCGTTTTTTAATGCATTTGCCTTGCAGGCTGTGGCATAGTTTTCATGGAAACTGTTTTCCGGTTCTGCCATCTGTTTTGTAATTGCAGCATATTCATCCTCCGTAATCCGAGATATTTCATCAGAAGACAGATAGATAAAACGTCCGAATTGTAAAAGGGAATATGCGGTTAAAATGTTATACAGCCCGCTGCAATAAGATGTAATTTCACGAAATCCGTTTTCCCAGTGATAGTTGCTGTCAAAAGCACCGGTAAAAATCGTTACATCCGGGCGTACACTTTCAAACACTTCCTTAATACAGTTGTTCTCATAAGAAAAATGATACTGCTCATATACGTGTTTATATTTATTGTGATATTGATGGGAGCCGGTTAATACGTATAACTTCAGACCTTCTTTGTTGAATTTCTGAAGTAAAGCATTGACTACGGTATTACAGCCGCCAATGATGAATACTTTCATAGTCCCTCCATACAGCCGTTTTGTTTTAACAGTAAAATAAATTCTTTTGTATCCTGTAAGGCATTGTCATATGAAATATGATACAGTCCGGAAATTGTTTCTGCTGTTTCTTCTATTGAAAAGTGTTTTTTTAAACAAATCCAGATATGGTATCCGGTTTCGTTTGTCATAACAGGTGCATGATAAGAAGCATCTGCATATAGGTGGACGTCTGTGGAAATAATCCAGTACGAACCACAGGCATAGCGGATGGTTAAATCCTTACGAATCATTTTGATTTCACCTCTGTAAAAAACTGCATTTATTATAGTATATTTGCAAATGCCTGTAAAGATTGCAATCCATTATTAAAGTCATTATTACTAAGAAGCATTTTACGATTCGCGGATTTGTATAATGCTATAGTCAGCACTGCCCAATGCATCCGTGACGTGGACAATATGCCGGTAACGGGACAGCCATTTTGTTGTGATGCCCCCGTATGCGGCTGCTTCATTTTCGGATGCGCCTCCTGCAAGCATATATTTAAAAGCACTGTGGCGTAAATCCTGAAAAGTAAAATGCTTGTGAATCTTTTGATACTCCATGCCAAGTTCAATATAGTGGTTTAAAATGCGCTGGGCATCACGGACTTTTAAACGTGTCTGATGTTTGTTATAAAAAACAGCACCTTCAATACGGTTATATTTTTCAATATATGTCTGCAAGAGGTCATTTATGTCTTTTGGAAGACGGATAATACGGCTTGTTTTGCGGGAAGGCGGAAACTGGATACAAAACCGTTCTTGCACATCAATGACAATGTGTTCTACATCCAATTTACTGATTTCACTGCTGGTTAATCCGCATTTTACAGCCAGTGAAAAAACTAAAAATGCCGTATCATCATCTGCATCTGCGGCAAGCTCTAACAAAACATTGATTTCAGAGTCTGTAGGAAGATTTTCTTCCAAAAGTGTTTTATCCTGCTCCGGCACAATGATGTCATTAAAGTAATTATAATAGGAAATGCCTTGCTGCTCACGGCGGTAACGGATATATTCACATAGACTGCGCATAACCGAAATGCGCATGACCAGTGTGTTGTAAGACAATTTTTTCTGTGTATACCGGGCATTTAATTCATTGATATAACATTCCGCAGCTTCTTTTGTAAGCTTTAACGGATCTGTTTTTGTAAGCTTTGTAAAATTTCTGATGATATTTAGGTATTCTTTTCTGGTTCTTGCGGATAAATTCGTCTGATAAAAAGTCCAGATGGAACTATTGAATTCATCACTTAATTCATCTGCTATATTTGCAGGGGTGGTTTCAGCCATTTTCAAAACGTCCTTTCTTTATTTATTTTGCAACATAAATCATTTTACTATAATTGACCACATATGTCTATATGTTTACAAAACAACTCCCCTCTCCACATATCACAAAATCCACATACCTATAATTAAGAAAGGCTTCCTAAACGGCACTCTCCCATTTGCATTTTTTCCTCATTTTATTTATAATGTTTATTAATTATGGACACATATTGAACTTCAACAGAATGGAGATTTTATTTTTATGGAACAATACTCAAGACGTTTTATCGAAGAATTGGAAAAACATATCGATCCTACTATCATCGAATTTTTTGAAAAGAAAAGAAATTTATTAAAATTTCCATGTAACAGCATGACGGAATTAATAGATGAAACCTTAATGAACTATCTGGAAGGTAAAACCAGTCGTGAAGATTTAATTCCTGTTATCAACAAAATTAAAAAATCGCGTTTGCAAAAAAGAGCCCGCTGGTACAAATCCTATATTACGGACATTGAAACCATGACACTTGACGATCCGAAGCACCCGGTCGCTTCCGTCATCAATATGGCACGCTCTCTCCCAATTGACCAGTATGTTAATATTTTCGGGGACAAAGAACTGGATGAAATTATTGAAGAATACAAAGAACGTGCGACTGTCTGGAAAAATGATGCCAACAGCCTGCTGATTTCGTTTCCTGGAATTGCTTCTTTTACAAACAATTCTATCTACAACTCATTAAAAAATGATTTAATGATTAATGCATGGAAATATATCGAAACCGATTTAGCCGGAAATATTGATTCTTACCTCAGAATGTTTCCGGAGGAGCTATTGGAAAAACCACTTTTTAGTCCTTCCTCATTTACTCTGATGATGGAAACTGCATCCAATAATCTCTTAAAAGAAATTATCACGGATGACAACGGTGAGGAATTACTTGAAGTAACTGTAAATAACGGAAAACTCACTCCGCCAAAATCAATGGACAGTAACGATTTAAAACTGGTAAATGCCTTTATTTCCAATATTAATATGCAGGAATTTTCAAAAGAGAAATCCGTGGTTGTCGATTTGAATACACTTGGCAAGGAAGTAGTTGATTATCATGTCGGAAAAAATGTACTGAATAAAATTTCCAATTCCTGCCGCAAGCTGGTTGAGTACAACTTCTCTTATGAAGAAGAAGGCAGTAAAATGTATTTCAACTTATTTGATAATATTACAATCAAGGAAGATGCCGAACGTCCTTATGCAATTGCCCAGTTCGGTGAAATTTTAAGTAATGCCATTATTCAGAAAAAACTGATTTCCATTACTTCCGCTTCTTATGATATTTTAACAAATAACCTGTCCCGGATTATCTGCTATGCCATGAAACGCGAACAGATTGCAAACCAGGAAACAAAAATGAATGAATACAGCTATACTTATTTCCAAAAAATTGTCCGTTTTAAATTAAAAAACAAAAAGAAAAATATGCAGCTGATTCAGGAAAGTCTTCAGGAATTTGTAGAAAATCAGATTGCTATCAAACACTTTGAATTAAGAAACGGTATCTTCATTATTCAGTTTCTGCCACTCTCCGATGCCGAAATTGAAGACTTGAATTTTGACCGGACAAAGCTCATTCAATCCAATCGTGAATTATAATGTCTACATTTTTTATTTTAGCAGCCTTCTACCGTGAGGCTGCTTCTTTTTATATTCCGGAAACGCTTTTATATTTTTCATGCTGTTTTACGCATTTTTATTATTTTTGTCGTTTTTTTCATTAAATAACACCTTTTAATATGCATAAACCCTCATAAAAACTGAGTATTTACTATTCCTTTACTTCGCTTATTTCCATTATTTTTTCAATCGTCATCAAAAATGTAGATAATTTTAGAGTAAAACTCATAAAGATTTTTTTCCAGCATTTTCAAAATGTAGTGATTTTTAGAGTAAAATTTAAAAATGTAGTCATTTTTAGAGTAAATCGTAATACAAGCCCACAGAAAATCCCCCTTTTTTAGCATTAAAAAAATAAAAAATAACTTATTGATATTGTTTTTCTACATTTTTATTGGGCTGTTTTTACCTTGGTTGTCTACATTTTTGGCTTAAACAAGCCTTTTGTGCATTTTGCACATAAAAAATTCATTACAAAATTGGGAATGTAGATAAATTTAGAGTAAAATCTCAAAAATTTTAAATTTCTCTTCTACAAAAAAAATCCCAAAAAATTATGTAGACAAATTTAGAGTAATCTAACTTACTTTTTCAAAAAATGTAGACAAAAAAATTAAAAAAAATTTGATTTCATGTAAAATGTGGATAAAAAACTAGTAAAACACTTCATTTGATTTTATCTGGGTTTTCCTGTTAAATATCATGTGGAAAGGTGGTGAAAATTTTGGATAACTTTGCAAATATCGGTAAAGCAGTTCTGATTCAGTCTATTGGTCTGCAAAAAAATTATATTGAAGTCAAAGAATCAGAGACATCTGTTATCGACTATAATAATGCGGCCTGCACAGATTGTAAATACAAGGCTTTTATTCAGGCTTTTGCACCGGATTCCGAAGCATATTTATCTGCTTGTGAAGCCTGCAGGAATTGTCCACATAAAATTTTCACACAGAAGACCGAGTATAAAAAGATTTATCATAATGAAACCAACCGTTTCGGATATAAACCGCGCTTAAAAACCAATGCTATTAAGCTTCTGCTTTTACTGCATTTTTATCATCCGGACCGTTTTGGCATCATCAAAAATATTGATATCCGGGAGTTGGCAAAACATCTGCATTGTGATATCAAAACGGTTAAGAATAATCTGGAAATTTTAAACCGTTATGCCTATGTTACATATGCCAGAACGGATTCCTATATTATAACACTTTGTTTAAATGACTACACCAGCTACTATCTTCCTGCCCGCCAGGGAGGCCGTGGCTTTATTGTGCTGTCTAAAAAACTATTATCACAGATTCTTGAGATTGATACACTGGTTACATTACGGATTTATCTGCGCCAGTTAATATCCATTGATAATCTGAATGCAAAGGGCGGTCCTTTTACTGCCATTTCCAATACGTATAAGGATTTGAAACGCTTTCTGCCGGAGTACTGTAAACCGAATATCATCCGTAAGGCTGTACAGACCTCGAATGATATTTTTACAATTACGCTCAATACGAACGGTATCCGTTTTGAAATTAAAGATGAATATAATGCGAAAAAGCAAAAAGAAAGCTGCTATCAATATTACATTCATCAGTTCCATCAGTTTGTAATGGATTTTAATAAAACTGTAACTTCTGTTAATGTAAATAATTCAATACCTGCCCGTTACGCAGAATACTTTAATGACCGGCGGACTGTTGATTATTACCGCCTCATTCATTTTAAAGATTATGAAGTTGAGGATTTAGCAATGCTGTCATTACAATATTCCTTTGATACTGTAATATATGCACTTTCCTCTATTTATAAAACTTATATTTTAAAAGATCATGAAATAAAAAACCTCGGTGGTCTTGTCCGCACTGCGATTATGGCTCAATTAAAAACATCTTATCAGGCTGCTTAAATATGCAAACAGCCTTTTTGTTGTACTCATTTTTCCGATAGTTTTCTGATATATACTTTTTCTCTTTTACAATTTTTCTTTTCTGAATGAAATATCCCTTTTATTATATGTATTCTTCATATTCTACATTTTTTATATTGTTTTGTTTATCCACATTCGGAAAGTTTTCACCTTTTAAATGAAATTTTTCTCTGGTTATACACAAGAATTCACCTTTTATATGAAAAGTTTAGACTGTTTCTATTCTTTTTTCGTCTTATATTTGCAGATTTCACCATTGATTTTGAAAAAAATAAACTGTTTAAAATACGTGAAGACAGCTCTTTTACTGCTCTCTCCTGTTTTATATTTATCAATATCTGTTTTTTTAATCTGTTATATATTATTATATATATTTAAACACAGGGAACTTCATACGGATATTAAGATATAGATATATGATTAAGCAGATTATACCCATGTAATATTTAAAGTATAACCTGCTTAATGGTTATTCATTTTAATCCAGACTGTCAATAAAATCGTTAAAACGGTTTCGTAAGATTTCTACACGGACTTTTAAATTTGCATCTCCTTTAATAACAGCTTTATTTGCTTTTAAGGTGTCAAAATTATTTTCAAATAAATTAAGTGCCTGCTCAGCTTTTGCAAGTGAAGTGATTTTTTTTAGTTCGTTATCTGTAATAGATATCTTGCGTTCTTCTTTTTCTTTTTGCTGCTGACGGATTTTTTCAATGTTTGTTTCTAATTTTGCCCGTTCTTTTTCGGCTTTATTTTTGGCTTCCGTAATATAGCGGAGTTCTTCTTCTAAGTCCTCTCTTGATTTGGCTGCCGTAGATGGTGCTGTTTCAAGTTTTGTAATCTTTTCTTCCAGTACTTTTAATGTAGAATCTTTTTCCTGAATCTGCTGCATTGCCTGTTCCAGTTCTGTTTTATATTTTTTGGCTTCTGCGGCACGTTCTTCAGATATTTTTTTGATGGACTGATATTCCGCATTATCAATGCTGCCGTTTTTTTGAACCAGTTCCAGAATCTGATATTGTGCGTCCTCATCCAGACGTCCGAATTTATCAGCCTGATTTAAGTCAATATTATTTTTGTTTAATAAATCACTTAATTCAGGAATCAGTTTTTCAGCAGTTGTGTATTTTCTTGCCTGACGTTCGGAAATGTTTAACTGTTTGGCAATTTCTGCATTAATATTTTTGATTTCCCCAGTCAGTTTTTTGGCTTCATAAAGTTCTTTTAACCGTGATACCTCCCAACGTTTTACTTCCATGGAAGTTTCGCGGACATCATGGTTGGCAGAAATCAGCATAATTTCTTCGTCAATATCGTCAATGTTGGCTTTTTCAATCTTACATGGAATCCCCATTGGGAATAAGGTGTTGTAGTCTTTGTCATTCATCATGCAGATTGCGCGGTAACGGCGTTCACCGGAGATTAACCGGTATTTATCCTGATCGGCATCATATAAAACGGAAAGATTGTGGCGTAAACCGTTTACCAGAATGCTTTCCATAAGGGATTCAATTCCATCCTGCGTGTATTTTTCATTTTTTGGATTGGATTGTATTTTTTCCTTTGCAATATATTGGAAATTATATTGTGCCTTTGCCTGTATTTCTTTAATTTTTGCACCGCCGGCATTGTCAAGAACACCGGTTTTGGTAACACCGGCACTGAAAGATTTTTTAGCCATGTTTATCTCTCTCCTTTCAGATATTTTGCGAGTTCACGATAGTGCTTATTGTCCATCAGACCGAGGTAATTTACCAGTTCAATATAATCCTGTGCGGCTGTACAGCGTTTATCGTACGTTAAAAGCGGTTCAAATGTTGTATTGGATTCGCTGACTGCAATGCAGTTCCGGATTGAAACAGGAAGGAATTTTTCACCAAACATATTTTCATAACTTTCAAACATTTGTTTGTATAATGTTGTACGTCCGGCAACCCTTGTCATAAAGATTCCTGCAAATTCAATGGCTAAGGAATACTTACTGTTCAAATCTTCAATTGTATCAAACAGTGACATCAGACCGTCATACGAGAAGTTATCAACACAAATCGGAGTAACGATTTTATCACTTGCACAAATAGCACAGGTTGTAAGATATGATTTAAATGGTGAATTATCTATTAAAATGTAGTCAAAGTCTTCTTTTATAAGGCTGAGATTATGCCGCAAATATAGTTCAATGTTGGTATCTCCGGCTTCTTTGCTCCTGTCATAAATGGTGTATACGAGTGTTGACAGTTCTCTGGATGCTGATAATATGGAAATATTTTTATATTCTGTTGAACTGATAAATTCGAGAACGGATGATTTACGCAGTTGTTTAGTACAAAACAAATGTTCATAATTAATATCAAGAACTTCGTCGGTTTGTCCGAACATTTTAGTTGTGTTCATCTGCGGGTCTAAATCAATCAACAGAACGTTATATCCTGAAATTGCAAGAATCTGCGCAATTGTAATGGCGGAGGTTGATTTGCCAACACCTCCCTTTTCATTAATAAAACTTATTACTTCTGACATAGTTTGCCTTTCTTTTTTTGTATTTTTATTATATCTGTTTGTGTGAACTGAGTTCAAAAAGGATATCGTGTTACTTGTAAAAGAGTGAACTGAGTTCAAATTATCTTTACTTTTCTTATTATACATGACTCACCTACAAAATCAAGTTTATTTACATAAAAACAGATAAAAAAGAGAAAAAAACAATCTGTTTACTATCATTATATGCTTTATGAAGTAAAAGTATGAGAAAATCTATGTAGTTTATAGAACAATAAAATCCATGTGGATAGTAAAATAGAGCATAAAAAAATTGAACTGAGTTCAAAATTTAGAATAATGGCAGTATTTTAGAAATTTTATAATTAAAAGTGAACTCAGTTCATTTTTATAGAAATGAAAATAAGTGTTATGAATATGTCATGCTTTAAAAGTTTATATATAAATTATCTGTTTATTAAAATATCAGAGTCAACTTAAAATCAACATAAGATTGTTTATATTGAAATTAATTGTGAAAAAAATAGAATAAAATGAACTCAGTTCACTTTTTATTAGAGTATATCGTATAACTTGATGTAGGCTATTTGTTTCTGAGCAAAACAAATAGCTATGACAGCAGATAAGAAATTGTCTGCACAAAATTCTCGTCTTCCTTTCGTAATAAGTTGTTTAGAAATAAGGATTAGTGTGGAAAATCCTTATTTCTAAGATTTTTCACATGACAAGTGTAACTTGACATTGTGTTTTGTGACGCCTGAAGAATGGGGATATTATAAAATTAATAAATAAAAATAAACAAAAAAATGAACTGAGTTCAAAAAAAGAATAAAGTAAATATATACAAAATATAAAAGAAAAGCAAAAAGTAGTAGAAGATATTTATAGCTTAAAATGATATTGGAATGGAAATAGAAGGTAATATATGATAAAATTAAAAGTAATAAAAAGCAATATGGAAAATTATGATAATATTATAATAAAAAACACAAGCAACAACTCAATTGAAAAATAAGAACACACGTTCAAACGTTTCACATGAAACATTTTATATTGCAAATATAATAAAACAGATAATATAGGTTGCGAAAGGAATTACTAAAATGAAAAATATTATTAAAGTTGCTGGAATTCAGATGTTTTGTAATGCACCGAAACGGAAAATGTTAGAGAAAGCAGAAAAATATATGGAACAGGCGATTCAAAACTATCCGGAGATTGACTTATTCGTTTTACCGGAGCAGTTTTATCAGATGGATTGCTATGAATATGAAAATGAAGTGTATGGAGAACATGAGCATGGCATGTTTGAAGAATGGTTGAGTCAATGTGCAAAAAAGTTTCATGCGAATATTATAGGCGGCAGTTATGCAGTCAGACCGGAAGAAAATAGGAAGACAGAAGAAGAAGTCCTAAAAAAAGTGTATAACCGCTGTTTAGTGATGAACCGGGAGGGAGAAAGCATAGGATATTACGACAAAATACACCTTTTTGACGCGTTTGGTGTAAAAGAATCGGATATTTTTATACCTGGAAATGAATTGGGACTGTTTCAACTGGATATTGGCAAAGTGGGTGTGTGGATTTGTTATGACACAAGATTTCCTGAAATTGCCCGTGCATTAAGGGCAAAAGGGGCAGAAATCCTGTGTGTTCCGGCAGCTTTTTACAGTCCAAACGCAGACCAGTGGGATATTATTGTAAAGTCATCCGCAATTTGTAATGTTACACCGGTAGTTGCCGTGAATCAGTACGGAATACTGCCAAACGGGCGCTCATTGTTTGGCAGGAGCAGAATGGTAGATGCAAAAGGGCTGATTGTTGCCGGAATGTCGGATAAAGAGGGATATTTTGTCGGCGAGATTGACAAGAATTATACAGAAAAATGTCGAAAAGAAAACCCGGAAATGGAAAACAGACGAATGGATTTGTATAAAACATGGTTCGAGTGAAAAAGGCTTTTATTTAAGCGGATTTAATGGTAGAATAACAACAAAGTATAACGCAATGAGGTTCGTGTGAAAAATCCTTAAATCTAAGATTTTTCACACAGATATTTGTGCCGTAGCAGCACAAATATCTTTTTATCGCAGAACCGAATTAAATTCAGTTTGCGATTCCTCCGGCATTAAAATGCCTGCGGAATGAGGTTAAGATGATTAAGATTTCAGTATGTGATGATGATGAGGGGCAGCTTACCTTTTTTAGAGAATGTTTTGCAAATTATAATGAAAAATATGACGAGAAGATTGAAGCAAAGTTCTATCAGAGTGTTCAAAGTCTTTTAAATGAGCAGTTTTTTTCCCCGGATGCCTATTTTTTAGATATTGAATTGCAGGACGGCAACGGATTAAAGCTGGCAGGGCAAATCCGGACAAAAAATTCCAAGATACCGATTGTATTTATAACAAGTCACGAAGAATTTATGCCGGAGGCATTTCAGGTGCATGCGTATCATTATCTGAATGAAAAGAAGAATGCACAGGCGGTAGAAAATGTTTTAAATCAGCTGGCAGATTATTTTTCAGAACAGAATCCGTTATTTACATTTCAGACTTATGGGGAAACGATTTCGCTGGATTGCAGGGATATTATCTGCTTTACATCGGAAAAACGCAAGAATATTGTGATTGCAGAAAACGGTGAATTTGAGTATTACGGAAAATTTTCGGATATTATGGACAAACTGCCCCGGCAGAACTTTGCAGAATTAAGAAATAATTTTATTATAAATATGGCATATATTCATACGATTGATAAAGTGACGGTGTATTATGAAAATGTACACGGCATTGGATTAAACAGCGTTGATATAACAAGAAAGTATCGGAATTCTTTTGAAGAAAAATATGAGGCGTACAGAAACAGAATTTACAAATAAGAGCAGGCAGAAAAATGGAAGCAATAATAACACTAAACATCATTGAAACTTTTTTATATGTGTTTTTGTATTATACATTTATACATTCTTTAAACAGATACGAAAGAAAAAAGGACAAAGTATTTTATATTGCCGTAATTTTAGCAGTGGCGGTCAGAATTGCGGGATTAACACTGGTTCAGGATAAAACGGCAGTTTGTATGGATATCTACGTGCCATGTACCGTTTTACAGACCGTATTTTTACTGGGGATAAATGTAAAAGACAGCAGTGCGTTTTGCAAAATGAGTCTTGGTTTGAATTACATTTTTTATGTATTTGCGGCAAGACAGGCGGCAGGCACATTTTCTTATGAATTTGTAACATATTCGCTGCGTACCGGATGGGATACACCAAGCAGAATTGAAATAATGACGTTGTTATTGACCAGCACTGTAACGTGTATTTTGGAAATACTTTTCGTGTGTGTTGTGTATGCTTTGATAAGAAAGAAAAAAATACAGTATACCGAAAAAATAATGTTTGGAATAGAAGTGTTTTTTTATTGTGCGGCTTATATTTTTGCATGGCAGCACAAATCAGAACAGAGTACGGCGACAGATGGTTTTATCTGGGTTTTAATTGTATTTATCAGTCTGCTGTGCTTTTGGATTCAGTACCAGTCCGGCAGATTACAGGAATTATATGCGGAAAAACAGCAGATACAGCAGGAATTGGAGAACACGGAATATTTTTACGAAAAAATACAGCAGGGGCAGGATACAATCCGGAATATCCGCCATGATATGAAAAACCGCCTGTCCGGTGTATTGGCGGCGATGCAGGACGAGGGTGAAAACAGACAGCGGATTGAAGCAGAACTCCAAGATGCGCTGGGCATGATTAGCAGTGTAAAAGAAGAGCGGTATTGCAATAATAATTACATCAATTCGATTTTAAGTTATAAGCTGCAAGATATTGCGGCGGATAAGATAGAAGTATCTGTCAGAATGTTATATCCGGAGCGGCTCAATATTGATTACGGTGATATGGGTGTGTTATTGGGAAATCTTATTGATAATGCAGTAGAAGCCTGTGAATATGTGGATACAGAAAAGCCGTATATCCATATTAAAGGGTATGAAAATGCACTGAAATGGTATCTTGAAATTGAGAACAGCAAAAGACCGCATCAGCCGCTAAAAAATTCAATCAACCACGGCAGGGGAATACGGAATGTAGAACAGGTTTTGCAAAAATATCATGCAGAATTACGTATAAAAAAGAGTGAAACAAAATATAAGACAGAGGTTGTTTTTATGATTGGAATGCCACGCGAATGATGTTCGCGCGGCATTTTTTGTCATCCGTTACATGAAAACGGTCATCCGTTACATCGGCAGGGCAAAAGTATTTACAAAAAAATACAGCATGGTATTATCGGATTATAGGCAGAAAACAGATGCGTAATGTCTATAAAAATAAAGCAGCGGATAAAACCGCAGGAGGAGGAAAGCATGAGAAATGCAAAAGTTAAAAAGTCCAATAAGATATTGGCAGCGATTACAGCAGCCATGCTGGCAGTCACAATCGGGGAAACAGGGGTAACAGCACTTGCAAACAGCAGTAATACCTATGAGTGTTTTTCATTTTCAGGGGAAAATACTTCACGTTCTGATTTTAGAAGAAAAGATGATACAAGTTCAAGCTGGTGCAACTGCTATGATTCAAGTAACAGTGATGCGGGATTTTATATTCAGGTGTATGGAACGTCAGAACATAATAACACATCAGGCAGTTACTGCGGACGCAGGTCTTATTATTTTTCGGAAGACACGACATGGTATATGTGGAACCTGGTATACGAAACCTATGGAAAAGAAAAGTATACGGCGGCATATCTGATTGCGTCACCACAAGGCTCTATTTATGATGATTTTGACTGCTGGTGGAGTCCGGATAATGGGTCAGGTATTACATGGGACGAAGAACGATAGGAGAGGAAAATTTATGAAAAAGCGAAGTATAGGAATACTTCTGCTTAGTCTGACAGTCTGCACCTGCATTAGCGGGTGCAGCAGCCAGAGTATTGCAGATGTGAATGAAAAATCTATACAGGCAGAAGAAGAAACAGAAACAAAGGATGAAAAAAAGGATGTTGTAATAAAAAAAGCAGAGGATTCAACAAGAAAATTATTTAGAGAAACGGCAACGCCGTTATCGAAGGGGAACCGGTTATTGTCAAGAAATGAAACGGCGACATATTGTGGAATAGAAATTTCAGTCGTAGATGTATTAGTGGCGGACAGTAAAGAGGAAGCAGGACTTACCGAGGAGGAACTGGCATATTTTTCAGGTCAAAACGGAGGAGAAGATATTGATACAACGAAAAAAAACGAAGAATGGGAGTATACATGGCCGTTTGTCAGAATCCGCTTAAAAAATACAACAAATGAAGAACAGGATATATGTGCGGGACAACTGGAATTGTACAATGTCTATGACGAGGGAGAATACAAAACCGCGCAAAAAGTATCCGGTGGGTATTCAAAAGTTTATAATGCAGATTATGTTGGAACAGATCATGGGAATTTTGCCTCTTTACAGCCGGGAGAAGAAAGAATCATAACAGTAGCATATCTGGGAATGAGAAAGTATCAATCAAAAGGATATTCTTCTAGTGAAGGTGTTTTGTTTACAGATATCCCAACATTGGAAAATGTATACATGAAAACATATGCAATAGGAAATATTCAGGAGGAAGAGCCATTGATTTGTTTGAATATCAAGAATGGAAAAGTGGTAAATGAGTAGTAAAAAGAGGAGAGCGGATTATATGAAAAAGCGAAGTATAGGAATACTTCTGCTTAGTCTGACAGTCT
>ENA-OOXA01000769-OOXA01000769.1-human-gut-metagenome-genome-assembly--contig:-NODE-769-length-21121-cov-2.128833_pt1 | contig 21121 bp, 17 predicted proteins | sample MGYA00241581_ERZ501331 | MGnify/ENA primary metagenome ERZ501331 (study PRJEB25962, sample SAMEA2042982) | human gut metagenome | biome: human gut; feature: human-associated habitat; material: faeces...
GGCAGCCTGCAGGTTGAAGGCGCCCTTGAAAATGGCCCCGAAGGCTGCCGGGATGTTGCCTGCGTGCATCACCACGATGATCAACGCACCGGCAATGTAGAACAGCGCCATGAGCGGCACCAGCTTTTCGGTGACCGCCGCCACACGCTTCAGGCCGCCGATGACGATGAGCGCCGTGACCACCATGAGGGCCAGACCGGTGACGATGGTGGGCACCCCGAAGGCAGCATTCATGTTGCCGGCAATGGAGTTGAGCTGGCTCATGTTGCCGATGCCGAAGGACGCCAGAATGCAGAAGCAGGCAAACAGCACGGCCAGCACCTTGCCCAGCTGCTTGGGGGAGTTGATGTTGAAGGGAGCCCCGGCGGCGTCATAGATCCGCTGCTCCAGCCGGCGGATGGTGCCGGTAAGGCTCTCACCGAAGTCCGACAGTGCCTTGGCGTCCACCAGAAAGCCCCGCTGCTCCATCCGGGCCAGCACCGGGCAGAGAGGCAATTCCACGGTGTGATACAGCTCCTTCATGCCCAGCTCCTCCAGCTTGGGGGGCAGGGTCTCATACAGGGCTTCCACGGCGGAGCAGTAGCTGTGGAGGGCTGCCCACGCCGAAGCGGTATCCGCCAGCGGGGCAAAGGCATCCGGCTCCAGATGCAGGGGCTTGGGCAGTTCTTCCTTATAGTAGGTCACGAACAGCCGCTGGAGGTCGTAGCTTCCGGCGGTGGCATCCAGCAGATAGGCGGCCAGCGCCGTATCGAACCCATAGCCCTCTATGGGGAGGTCCTGCTCCAGCAGCGCCCGCATGGTGTCCTTGATGTGGTGGCCCACCTTGCGGATATCGGCGGAGAACAGGGCGGACAGCAGGGCGTGCCAGTCGCCGGTGTAGCGGCTCTGATCCAGCTCCGCTGCGGCGGAGGTGTGCGCTCCGGTATCCCACTGGACGGAGAGGACGGAGAGGTCCGGCAGGGCGTAGACGGTCACGTGGTCCGCCTGACGCCACTGGGCCAGCAGGGCCTGGGCCTGCTGCTCCGTCTCCAGCGGCTCCACGGTGACGGTATACTCCGGGGCGGCCTCGGTGTCCCGGTGGGGGGTGAGGCCGTACCGGTCGATGAGCTTCTGAAACTCCAGCTTCAGCAGCAGGTCATAGAGCTCCGGAGCAAAGGGGCGGCGGAGGTTGTCCTCCGGGGTGAAGTTCAGCGGGGCATCGGTGACAATGGTGGCCAGATACCGGGAGTGCTCAGCGCTCTCCCTGCCCTCCTGCAGCTTTTTGATGACGCCGGGCTTGGCGTCGATCTCCGGCAGCAGGCGGTACAGCTCCGCCAGGGAGTGATACTGCTGCACCAGCGCCATGGCGGTCTTTTCCCCCACGCCGGGGACGCCGGGGATGTTGTCGGAGGCGTCGCCCATGAGGGCCTTCAGGTCGATCATGTGGATGGGAGCGAAGCCATACTGCTCCCGGAAGGTCTCCTCCGTCATGTCCTTGGTGGTGGTCTGGCCCATGCGGGTGGACACCAGCTTCACCTTGGTATGGGGGGTGATGAGCTGGAGACTGTCCTTATCGCCGGTGACGATGACGCAGTCCCAGCCGACCGCCTCGCAGCGGCGGCTGATGGTGCCGATGAGATCGTCGGCCTCGTAGCCGGTGAGGTCGTACTGGGGGATGTTCATGGCGGAGAGCACCTGCTTCAGATACGGCAGCTGCATGGCCAGCTCCTCCGGCATCCCCTTGCGCTGGGCCTTGTAACGTTCATCCGCCTGATGGCGGAAGGTGGGCTCCCGGCGGTCGAAGGTGACGCACAGCGCCTCCGGCTGCTCCTCGTCCAGCAGCCGCTGGAGGGTGGTGAGAAAGCCATAGATGGCGTGGGTATATAGCCCGTCCCGTGTGGACAGGGGGCGGATGCCATAATAGGCCCGGTTGACGATGCTGTTGCCGTCGATGACCATCAGTTTCATGGAGGGTCCTCCTTATACTTCTTGGCATATTCCATTTTATTATACGCCAGTTTCTCCCATAAAACAACCTTTGGCGGAGAATGGGACGGAGGTTTTCCGGGATTTTGCACGGGACGGGCGGAAAAGAGGGAGAATTTGTTTTTCCTCTTTCTTTTTCCGGCGAAATACGCTATAATCTATATTTGACTGAAATTTGACCGGAAGGGGTATGTAGATATGTCCGCAGAGCTGTTACAGCTGCTCAACGGCGTTCAGACCATGTCCATCGTGGGAATGTGCAAGAATGCCGGAAAAACCACCATGCTCAACTGGATGCTGCACCACGACCGCCTGCAGGGGACGCTGGGCCTGACCTCCATCGGCCGGGACGGCGAGTCCACCGACGTGGTCACCGGCACGGAGAAGCCCGGCATCTTCGTGCGGGAAGGGACTCTCATCGCCACCGCCAAGGATATGCTGCGGCTGGGGGACACCACGCTGGAGATCATGGAGACCACCGGCATCCCCACGCCGCTGGGGGAGGTGGTGATCTTCCGGGCCCGCAGCGACGGCAATGTCCAGCTGGCAGGGCCGTCCATCACCACGCAGCTCAAGGAGGTCTCCCGGCTGTTCTTCGAGATGGGGGCCGACAAGTCCATCATCGACGGCGCTCTGGGCCGCAAGTCTCTGGGCGCACGGGCCGTGGCGGAGGGGGTCATCCTCTGCACCGGGGCCTCATACCACATGAGCATCGACAAGGTCGTGGCCGACACCGCCCACGTGTACCGGCTGATGAATCTGCCCAAGGCGGAGACCATGCCGCCGGAGATGGAGGAGGGGCTGGAGAAGTGCCTGAAGGATCACGGCGAGGCCCTGATCTCCGGGGCACTGACGGATACCATGGTGATGCCCCTGCTGCGCTCCGGCGTGCTGCGGAATACCCGGCTGGTGGTGAAGGATCCCAGCAAGGTGCTGCTGAGCAGCGATGCGCTGGATAAGCTCCAGACCCGTCAGGTGCGGCTGGAGACGGAGGAGGCCGCCCGGACCCTGTGCGTCACCATCAACCCGGTGTCCGCCTACGGCTGGAAGTTCGACAAGGATGAATTTATGACCCGGATGCGGGAGGCGGTGGATGTCCCCGTCATCAATGTGAAGGAGGAGCTGACATGATTAATATTCGCTTTGAAGAGAGGGAAAAAATCGGCTTGCAGTATGCGCTGGAGACTCTCCACGGGTGCAGCCCCTTCGGTCAGGAGAAGATCCGCAAGCTGCGCTACTACTCCCCCGACGAGCGGGAGGAGCTGGAGACGGAGCTGTATAACGTGGAGCAGGCCGCCAAGGCGGCGGATGCTCTGAAGCCCCTGTACGACAGGATCGGGCTGATGCTGTGCCAGATGAAGGACATCCGTGGCTCTCTGCGCCGGTGCCAGGCGCTGGAGGTCCCGGATCATGTGGAGCTGTTTGAAATCAAGGTATATCTCCAGCGGCTGGAGAGTCTGATCCCCCTGTTCCGGCAGGTGTGCGAGACCACCCACTTTAAGGCGCTGGCCTTCCATGATCCGGCGCAGGCGCTGGAGATTTTGGATCCGGACAAGACCCGCAGCCGTGGCTTCTACATCCCCGACAATGCAACACCCAAGCTGAGGGAGATCCGTGCGGCCAAGAAGCAGATCGAGGAGCAGCTGCACCATGCACAGACCGATGCCGAGAAGGAGGAGCTGCGCTCCCGCCGGACCCGTGTCTGTGCCGAGGAGGACAGCGAGGAGACCAAGGTGCGCCGCAGCATGGGGCAGGCGCTGGCTCCGCTGGCAGGAGATCTGCTGGAGGACGCCGACACGGCGGGCCGGCTGGACTTCATCATCCAGAAGGCGCTGTTTGCCGTGCGCTACGGCGGCGTGCGGCCGGAGATCACGGAGACGGAGCTGGAGCTGACGGACATGATCAACCCCGAGCTGTGCGACCTGCTGGAGCAGAAGGGACGGTCCTTCGTGCCGGTGTCCATCCGGCTGGAGCAGGGGGCCACCGTCATCACCGGCGCCAACATGGGCGGTAAGTCCGTGGTGATGAAAACCGTGGCCCTGAACGTGCTGCTTTTGCAGGCGGGCTTTCTGGTCTGCGCCAAGAAGGCACGGATGCCGCTGTTTTACAGCGTGAAGATGCTCTTTGACGACTTGCAGTCCATCCAGTCGGGCCTGTCCGGCTTCGGCTCGGAGATCGTGCAGTTCCAGAAGGCGCTGGAGGAGGTGGAGCAGGGCTACTCCCTGTTCCTGCTGGATGAGTTCGCACGGGGCACCAACCCCGATGAGGGCGCCGTTATCGTGCAGGCAGTGACCAAATACCTCAACGAGGTGAATGCCATTTCCCTGCTGACCACTCATTACGACAAGGTGGCAGAGAACGCCCGGCTGCACTATCAGATCATCGGACTGCGGGACGTGGATCCGGAGCAGATCCGACAGGAGCTGGCGGCTACCGGCGACGACGGCATTCAGGTCATCGCACGGCACATGAACTACGGCCTGTACCGGGTGGAGGGGAAGTCCGACTGCCCCAGAGACGCCCTGAACATCTGCCGGATGCTGTCGCTGAAGCCGGAGATCCTGGAGAAGATCGAGCAGGCGTATTAAGATGCCGGAGGCTCTCTGCGGTGGTTGGCCGCTGCTGCGTGCGGCGTCTGTGGGGCGGTATGCGCCGCCGGAGGGCGGAGAAATGGAAAGAATGACCAATAAAGGCGGGGGGGGGATACTCTCCCGCCTTTGATGTACTCGTGAGATATTGCTTTGTGCATAACCCATAGAAAACGGCGGGGGAATTTTATCTCATGCACAAAAAATCTCTGTCTTTTTTGTCACAATGCTACCTTGACAAAGCCCCGGTGGAGACGATATAATGAGGACCGTAGAAGTTCATACCGCAATCAATAGAGGTGCGGGGGACAGGGTACTGCTTCGTGAGGACAGACACTCGCAGAGCGGGGCAGGAAGGGGTCCTTCGCCGAAAGGGCATGACGGGTCTGGTGTCATGGTCTTGGGGTCGAGGTGTAAGCGTCGGCACTGTCATGTCGAAAGACGTGGAGCGCTATTGGTCAGCCTTGACCGATAGCGTTCTTTTTATGCCCGAAAGAGCGGTATGGCCACAGCGGCGGAACTTCATGAAAACGACCCAAATTTATGAAGGAGGAAAAACTTATGGAAAAGATCACTTCTACCCTGCGGCTGCGCATGAGCGCAAAGGATGCTCACTACGGCGGAAACCTGGTGGACGGCGCACACATGGTGCACCTGTTCGGTGACGTGGCCACCGAGCTGCTCATCAAGTGCGACGGCGATGAGGGCCTGTTCTGCGCTTACGACATGGTGGAGTTCAAGGCTCCCGTGTACGCCGGCGACTACATCGAGGCCTATGGCGAGATCGAGAAGATCGGCAACACCTCCCGCACCATGCGCTTCGAGGCCCGCAAGGTCGTCGTTGCCCGCAGCGATATCAGCGCTTCCGCCGCTGACGAGCTGGACGAGCCCATCGTTGTCTGCGTGGCTCACGGCACCTGCGTGACCCCCAAGGACTGCCAGCGCAAGAAGATCGAGAAGTAAGGGAGCGGCAAGATGGAGAAGCTGATTATTACTGCTGCTATCTGCGGCGCTGAGGTCACCAAGGAGCAGAACCCCGCTGTGCCCTACACTGTGGAGGAGATGGTCCGTGAGGCCAAGTCCGCCTACGAGGCCGGTGCAGCCATCCTGCACATCCATGTCCGTGAGGACGACGGCACGCCCACTCAGGGCCGTGAGCGCTTCCGTGTGGTGATGGATGCCATCCGCAAGGAGCTGCCCGATGTCATCATGATCCCTTCCACCGGCGGCGCTGCCGGTATGACCCCGGAGGAGCGTCTGCAGCCCACCGAGCTGTTCCCTGAGATGGCCACTCTGGACTGCGGCACCTGCAACTTCGGCGACGAGATCTTCGACAACACCATGCCCACCATGCGTGCCTTTGGCAAGCGTATGCTGGAGAACAACATCAAGCCCGAGTACGAGTGCTTCGAGCTGGGCCACATTGACACCATCCTTGGCATGGCCAAGAAGGGTGAGGTGCCTGCTCATCCCATGCAGTTCAACTTCGTGCTGGGCGTCCACGGCTGCACTCCCGCAACCGTGGAGAATCTGGCTTTCTTCGCCAGCAAGATCCCCGCTGGCTCCACCTGGACCGTGTCCGGCGTGGGCCGTTCCGCATGGACCATGGCCGCTGCGGCCATCGCCATGGGCGGCAACGTCCGTGTGGGCTTCGAGGATAACATCTATCTGGGCAAGGGCCAGAAGGCTGCCTCCAACGGTGAGTTGGTGGCCAAGGTCGTCCGCATCGCCAAGGAGCTGGGCCGTGAGATCGCCACTCCCGCTGAGGCTCGTGAGATCCTGAGCCTCAAGCCCCTGAAGTAAAAAACACTCTTTCATTCATACATTTATTTAGGAGGAAAAATATTATGGCAGAGCTGAAAGGCAACAAGTACGGTACTCATCGTGTAATCGAGCCCAAGGGCGTTCTGACCCAGGCTGCTTGGAAGGTCGATAACGATATGTCCAAGGTCTACTCCAACGAGATCGTCTGCGACGTGACCTCCCTGAACATCGACTCCGCTTCCTTCACTCAGATCGCTGAGGCTTGCGGCGGCGACGAGAAGAAGATCGGCGAGATGATCCTGGGCATCGTTGCTGAGCGTGGTAAGCAGCAGAATCCCGTGACCGGTTCCGGCGGTATGTTCAAGGGCGTTGTCTCCCACATCGGTGAGGATCTGAAGAAGAAGCCCGGCTTCGACCTGAAGGAAGGCGACAAGATCGTCTCCCTGGTGTCCCTGTCCATGACCCCGCTGCGCATCGACAAGATCCTGGCCATCCACAAGGATATCGACCGTGTGGACATCGAGGGCAAGGCCATCCTGTTCGAGTCCGCTCTGTATGCCAAGATGCCCGAGGATATGTCCGAGCCTCTGGCTCTGGCTGCTCTGGACGTGGCCGGCGCTCCCGCTCAGGCCCGCAAGCTGCCCCACGAGGGTGACAGTGTCCTGATCCTGGGCGCCAACGGCAAGTCCGGCGTGCTGTGCGGCTGGGAGGCCATGAAGAAGGTCGGCCCCAAGGGCAAGGTCGTGGGCGTTGTCCGTAACCCCAAGCAGGTTCCCGGTCTGCTGGAGCTGGGCGTGTACACCGACGTGATCGTCGCCGACTGCACCAAGCCCGTTGAGGTCATGGAGGCTGCTCTGGCTGCCAACGACGGCAAGGAGTATGATCTGTCCATCTGCTGCGTGAACATCGAGTCCTGCGAGATGTCCGCCATCCTGCCTGTCCGTGATGACGGCGTGGTGTACTTCTTCTCCATGGCTACCTCCTTCACCAAGGCTGCTCTGGGCGCTGAGGGTATCGGCAAGGATGTCACCATGATCATCGGCAACGGCTACACCAAGAACCACGCCAACATCACTCTGGATGTTCTGCGTGAGAATCCCAAGCTGCGCAAGCTGTTCGACGAGAAGTACTGCTAAACTGCGATGATGTGCTCTACCTACAGGGGCCTTCGGGCTCCTGTAGGTAAGCATCTTATTCGGAGCCCCCTGCCTTCGGGAGATCCGAACGCTGCGTGCGGCTTGAGGAGGCAGTACGCAGAGTTGAGGAGAAATGGAAAATGCGTGGAGCACCACGCAGGTTAAATAACGGTGTGCAGAGGTCTGGCCCGTTGAGGAGCGGGAAGGACGCTGCTGGCCGGAACAGTCGCCCGTGCGCCCAGTGCGACGGGAAAAGCTAACCGATATTTTTAATATTTGAAGGAGAAAACGAATATGAAGACTCGCAATGGTCTGTTCGCTGACGTTCCCGAAAATCTGTGGAATGACTGGCATTGGCAGGTCGCCAATCGTGCTGAGACGATTGAGGATCTGAAGAAGTACATGAACCTGACCCCCGATGAGGAGGCCGGTGTTGCCAAGACGCTGGGCAAGCTGCGTATGGCAGTTACTCCTTATTACCTGTCCCTGATCGATCTGGACGACCCGTTCGATCCCATCCGTAAGATGGCTATCCCCCGTGCTGAGGAGCTGGAGTATGCCGATTACGAGGATGCCGATCCTCTGCACGAGGATACCGACTCCCCCACCCCCGGCCTGACCCATCGTTATCCCGACCGTGTGCTGCTGCTGATCACCGACCAGTGCTCCATGTACTGCCGTCACTGCACCCGTCGTCGTTTCGCCGGCCAGAATGACTGCGAAGTGCCTATGGCTCAGATCGACAAGTGCATCGACTACGTGGCCGCTCATCCTGAGGTCCGTGACGTGCTGCTGTCCGGCGGTGACTCCCTGATGGTCTCCGACGAGACGCTGGAGTATATCATCAAGCGTGTGCGTGCCATTCCTCACGTGGAGATCGTCCGTCTGGGCTCCCGTACCCCCGTGGTGTGCCCCCAGCGTATCACTCCCGAGCTGTGCGCCATGCTGAAAAAGTATCATCCTGTGTGGCTGAACACTCACTTCAACACGCCCAAGGAGTTCACTCCCGAAGCCGCCAAGGCCTGCGCCATGCTGGCTGATGCCGGTATTCCTCTGGGCAACCAGTCCGTGCTGCTGGCCGGTGTCAACGACTGCTCTCACGTCATGATGGAGCTGGTTCACGGCCTGGTCAAGATGCGTGTACGTCCTTACTACATCTACGCTTGCGATCCTTCCCTGGGTCTGAGCCACTTCCGTACTCCCGTGTCCAAGGGCATCGAGATCATGGAGGCTCTGCGTGGTCATACCTCCGGCTATTGCGTGCCCACCTTCGTGGTCGATGCTCCCGGCGGCGGCGGCAAGACTCCTGTCATGCCCAACTACCTGATCTCCGAGACTCCCCGCAAGGTCATCCTGCGTAACTTCGAGGGCGTTATCACCTCCTACACTCAGCCTGAGCACTATGTTCAGGATTGCCACTGCGACGTCTGCATGGGCAAGAAGAAGGCTGAGAAGACCGGTGTGGCATGGGTCGCCGAGGGCACCAAGCAGCGTTATTTGGAGCCCACCAAGCTGCTGCGTAACGAGCGTCACGTCAAGAAATAAGAGGTAAAAATATGGAAAGCAAACTCGGCTTGAATATGGAGCTGGTCAATCAGGCCCGTCAGTCTGCCGCCAAGGTGGCCGACGACGTTCAGGTCTTTATCGACCAGCACACTACGGTCACCGTTGAGCGTGCCGTCTGCCGTCTGCTGGGTATCGATGGCGTCAACGATATGGACGTCCCCATGCCCAACGTGGTGGTGGATCATCTGCTGGCAGTTTCCCTGCTCCCTGCAGGCGCTGCTTGGGCGATCGGCAATGCCATGGTAGAGACCGGCAAGGATCCTCAGGCTGTGGCTGAGGCCGTCGACAGCGGTGAGCTGGATCTGTCCAAGGTTCCTGCTCACTCTGACGAGGAGATCCGTGCCGTGATCGACCCCGTGGTTCGTGCAACGGTGGAGCGCATCAACAAAAACGTTGCCAAGCGCAACGCTTACCTGAAGGAGTGGGGCGACAGAGAAGGTCCCTACCTGTACATCATCGTGGCTACCGGTAACATCTACGAGGATATCATCCAGGCCAAGGCCGGCGCCAAGCAGGGCGCAGATATCATCGCCGTGATCCGTACCACCGGTCAGTCCCTGCTGGACTATGTGCCTTACGGCGCTACCACCGAGGGCTTCGGCGGCACTTACGCCACCCAGGAGAACTTCCGCCTGATGCGTGCGGCTCTGGACGAAGTGGGCGAGGAGCAGCACCGCTATATCCGGCTGTGCAACTACTGCTCCGGTCTGTGTATGCCTGAGATCGCTGCCATGGGCGCTCTGGAGCGTCTGGATGTCATGCTGAACGATGCTCTGTACGGCATTCTGTTCCGTGATATCAATATGCAGCGCACTATCGTGGACCAGTTCTTCTCCCGTGTTATCAACGGCTATGCCGGCGTTATCATCAACACCGGTGAGGATAACTATCTGACCACCGACGACGCTATCACCAGCGCTCACACGGTGCTGGCTTCCCAGTTCCTGAACGAAGCCTTCGCCAAGACCGCCGGTATGCGTGAGGAGCAGATGGGTCTGGGCCACGCATTTGAGATGGATCCCGCCGTGGAGGATACCTTCCTGTACGAGCTGGCTCAGGCTCAGATGGCCCGTGAGATCTTCCCCAATGCGCCGCTGAAGTATATGCCTCCCACGAAGTTCATGACCGGTAACATCTTCCGTGGCCACATCCAGGATGCCCTGTTCAACATGGTCACCATCCTGACCGGCCAGAAGCTGTGCCTGCTGGGCATGATGACCGAGGCTATCCACACTCCGTTCATGTCCGACCGTGCTCTGTCGATCGAGAATGCTCAGTATATCTTCCGTACCATGAAGGATCTGGGCAGCGAGCTGACCTATAAAGAGAACGGTATCATCCGCAACCGTGCCAACGAGGTGCTGACCAAGGCCACCGATCTGCTGAAGGAGATCGAGAAGCTGGGCCTGTTCACCACCATCGAGAAGGGTATCTTCGCCGATGTTAAGCGTCCCAAGGACGGCGGCAAGGGCTTGGCCGGTGTTGTGTTCAAGGACGACAAATACTTCAACCCCTTCGTTGAGGTCATGAAAGGTAAGGTGGCGGCAGAATGAGCAGCGGACTGTATAATACCCACAAAATCGACTTCGATACCACGCTGGACCTGACCCGCCTGAAGCCTTACGGCGATACCATGAACGACGGTAAGGTGCAGACCAGCTTCACCCTGCCCATCAAGGACGATGAGCGTGGTGAGGAGGCTGCCCGCCAGATCGCCAAGAAGATGGGTCTGGAAGAGCCCAACGTGGCCTACCACGCCCCTCTGGACAAGGAGTTCACCTTCTACGTGGTGTACGGCAGCTGTGTCCATTCCGTCAACTACGAGGATATCCACGTGATCACCGTGGAGTCCGACGTCATGAGCATGGAGGACACCAACGACTACATCCGTGAGCATATCGGCCGCAAGGTCGTTATGGTGGGTGCTTCTACCGGCACCGACGCCCACACCGTGGGCATTGACGCCATCATGAACCGTAAGGGCTTCGCCGGCCACTATGGTCTGGAGCGTTACGAGATGATCGAGGCCTACAACCTTGGCTCTCAGGTCCCCAATGAGGACTTCATCAAGAAGGCTCTGGAGCTGCACGCCGATGTTCTGCTGGTCTCCCAGACCGTTACGCAGAAGGACGTTCACATCCAGAACCTCACCAACCTCATTGAGCTTCTGGAGGCCGAGGGCCTGCGTGACAAGTTTGTCGTCTGCTGCGGTGGTCCTCGTATCACCCACGAGCTGGCTAAGGAGCTGGGCTATGACGCCGGCTTCGGTGCCGGTAAGTACGCCGACGACGTGGCTTCCTTCGCTGTGACCGAGATGGTCAAGCGGGGCATGAAGTAAATCCAACCTGTGCAGACGGTCATGGGGCATAGTCCCCATGACCGTCTGATGCGGCATAGCGCCGTTTTCCGGCATTTTTTCCTGCACGTTCTCTTGCAATTTCCGCCTATATGTGTTATGATATCAAGGTGTGATAAAATTTTGACGATTTTAGAGAACGAAAATAAACAAGGAGGAACTGAAATGGCAAAGAAACCTGTACTGACTGCCGCTGAGGCAGCAAAAATGATCCCCGATGGTGCCACCGTTATGTGCGGCGGCTTTCTGGCCTGCGGCCAGGCCCGTGCCATCGTGAAGGAGCTGGTGAAGCTGGGCACCAAGGACCTGACTCTCATCGCCAATGATATGGGCCGCGCTGTGGGCCCCAAGGGTGAGGAGTTCTTCGGCATTGCCGAGCTGATCCATAACCACCAGGTCAAGCGCATCATTGCCACCCATGTGGGCATGACCCCCGAGGTGGGCCAGCAGAACACCGAGGGCACTCTGGAAGTGAACCTGCTGCCCCAGGGCACTCTGGCTGAGTGCATCCGTGCCGGCGGTGCCGGGCTGGGCGGTGTGCTGACTCCCGTGGGCGTGGATACCCTTATCGAGGAGAGCCCCTTCTGCATGGGCAAGGAGACCATCGACGGCAAGCAGTATTTGAAGATGAAGCCCATCCACGCCGACTTCGCCCTGCTGGGCACTTACAAGTGCGATGAGTTCGGTAACTGCTGGTACAAGGGCACCATGCGGAACTTCAATGTGGTTATGGCCAACCGCCGCTGACACCGTCATCGCCGAATGCGAATACATCGTCCCTGTGGGCGATATCGAGCCCGAGAACATTCATACCTATGGTATGTGCGTTGACTACATCGTGGAAGGAGACAGAAAGTAATGGAAAAGTCTGAAATCAAAGCCTTTATTGCTAAGCGCTGCGCCAAAGAGCTGAAGGACGGCGATGTCGTCAATCTGGGTATCGGCCTGCCCACCATGATCCCCTCCTACCTGCCCGAGGGCGTTGAGCTGATCATCCACGCTGAGCTGGGTATCGTCTCTGCCGGTGCTACCCCCAAAGAGGGCGATGCTAACTATGATCCCTACCACGTCATCGACGCCGGCGGCGGCGTTGCCAGCGTGGCTTTCGGCGGCGGCTTCATTGATTCCGCTACCAACTTCGGCCTGATTCGCGGCGGCCATGTGGACGCCTGCTTCCTGGGCGCTCTGGAAGTGGATGCCCAGGGTAACCTGGCCAACTGGATTATTCCCGGCAAGAAGATGCCCGGTATGGGCGGCGCTATGGACCTGTGCGTGGGTGCTAAGCACTGCATCATCTGCATGGAGCACACCGCCAAGGGCAACCCCAAGATCTTTGAGAAGTGCCGCCTGCCCCTGACCGCCTCCCACTGCGTCAATAAGATCATCACCGAGATGTGCGTGCTGGAGGTTACTCCTGAGGGCCTGCTGATGACCGAGATCAACCCCGAGTTCACCGTGGACCAGGTGAAGGCCGCTACCGCTGCCCCCATCACCGTCGCTGCGAACCTTAAGAGCATGGTGGACTAAGTCTCCGCATCGGGAACAAAATGTGCAAAAAGACACGGCAGAGTTCTGCCGTGTCTTTTCTCGTGCCTGGGCGTGCTGATACAGGCAAGGAGGGCCGGATATGAAGCTCCGCATCATCGGCGGCAGCGGGAGAACGTATCTGGCCCGGCGGCTGGCACAGGAATATGACATTCCTCATGTGGAGTTGGACGAGCTGCAGTGGGACAGCGGTGCCACGTTGCTGCGGGGTCTGCGGTAGCTCTTGGATTTGTTCACATCCAGCATGGCCTGTACCCGCACCCAATCGCCGCCTGCGATGATGCCGGGATGCTTGCCCACCGCCACGATCCATTCCTCCATGGGGCGGATCTGGTTTGCCTTGCCGGGGCGCTGGAGCGAGCGGTTGTACACCATGATGCCGTGCTCACCGTCGAATTCTGCGCGCTCGGCAAAGTCGCCGATGTTGCGGCTGATGCGGTCGAGGCGGTAGACCACGATGGCGGCAAAGGCGATTTTCTGGGAATCCTTCATCATTTTCTTGAACTGCGGGCGCTCCAGATTGCCGCCGGAAAAGTCCTCGTAGACCAGCACGTTTTCCGCCGCTTCCTCGCCAAAGTGCATGGCGATGTACTGGCGGCACCTCGCATGATTCATTAGGTTGATAGATATATTATATTGGATCGGGATCCGTTTGAAAAGGTACCCAAGGGAAGGATCTGAAAAAATATTGGATCGGTGATGCACCTGATTGGACAGGCGTGATACATAAACAGGCAACCCCCTTTTTTTGAACAGGGCAAGATCGTGCAGGCAGCATGATCTAAACGGGATGGACCCCTACGCACTCATCGGAAACAGTTGTATATCCGGCTCGGCTGGGATGTTTTTGCAGAATAAGCCAATAACACAGCAGCCCTCACGGCATAACCGTGGGGGCTGCTGTGCAGCTATATGTCCTCAGGCTTGGAAATGGCCGCAAAGGACTTTTTTTCATTTTGTTCATCAAGGGAGAGGATGCGCACCTCCAGGCCGGTAATATAATTATCCGGGTGTCCCTCGCAGCACTGATCCACGATATTGGGGGTGATCACACAGTCATCCACCGGCAGCTTCCGGCGGTAAGCTTCACCAAACAGGCGGTCAATGGAGTCCTGAATGGTGAGATACGGTCCGTAGTGATAGCCGCAGAGATAGTCCCCGGCAGGAATATAGGAAACAGGCTGGTCGGCCATCAAATCCGGCAGACGGTGGACCTCGGTCGGAGTAGCTTCATAGAGATAGGCGCCAAACCATTTTCGCTGTCCCTGATAAAAGCCTACGGTGGGATAGAAGTAAAACAGCTCATGGGTAAAAAGGTTGATTTCCTCGCCGATGTGCAGAAAGGCGCGACGCGGGAAGGTACGGACATAGAATTTATCCCGCTGGCTGACCGCCTGTTCCCTCTCGATAAACTCCACCTTCTGCTGGATGATTTGGATGGTGGCATTCAGCTCATCGCATTGACGGCGCAGCTGCTGCGCCTGCTGGGAGAGCATTTGCAGGTTATCACGAAGACCGTTGCTGTGGAGAAAAGCCTTGATCTGGGCAAGGGAGTAGTCCAGCCGCCGCAGGTATCGGATCGTGGCCAAGGGATAGACCTGATCGAAATGGTAAAAGCGGCGGTTGTTTTCGCTGTTGCGCACCTGCGGCACCAGCAGACCCTTGGCATCATAATGGCGCAGCAGTTGGACATCCATGTTGAATATGTTGGCAAGCTCCCCGATCGTCAAGAATTCTTTCATAAAACCTCCCATTTTCCCGCTATGTAACGCTAGGATTTTGTAAGAACACCAGAAAATCCAGAAAAATCAAAATTAGGGCTTGAACCTATAGCCGTTATAGGTTGTAAGGTAAGTATATCATTTACGAAGCAACTTGACAAGTATCTGGATGGAGGGATCTCATGCAAACCTATTTGAAGAACGGTTACATCGTCTCCATGGATCAGCAGGACACCGTTTTTGACGGTGGCGGTGTGCTGGTGGAGGATGACCGCATTACGGCGGTTGGTAAGGTAGACCCCAGGCTGGTGAAGCCCGACGCAGAGGTCATTGACCTGCAGGGCAAGTATGTACTGCCCGGGTTTGTGAACACTCACGTACACACCTCCCAGCAGATTTCCCGCGGAGTGGGCGATGATGTTGATTTCATCTGCTGGCTTCATGACCGGATGTGGCCCTTTGAGAGCAACATGACGGAGGAGGACTCTTATGTATCCACGCTGATGACCAGTCTTGAGCTGATTCGCTCCGGCGTGACCTCCTTTGCAGAACCAGGCGGACAGTTTGTCTCCGGCATGGCCCGCGGTACGGCGGAATCCGGTCTGCGCGGTAAGCTGGCCAAATCTGTGATGGACTGCGGCGAGGGACTGCCGGAAATCTGGCAGCGCACCATGGAGCAGGAACTGGAGCAGCAGGTGGTGGATCTGGAGAAATTCCACAATACCGCCGACGGAAGGGTACAGGTTTGGTTTGGACTGCGCACCATTTTCAACAACACCGATGAGCTGTGCGTCCGCACCAAGGAACTGGCGGATAAATACGGCGTCGGCATCCATATGCATGTGGCTGAGGCCAAGGAGGAAAAAGAATATACCTATGCCCGCTGGGGTGAGGGCACGGTAAAGCATCTGGAGCGGCTGGGCGTGCTGGATAAGAATTTGCTGGCCGTTCACACAGTATGGCTGACGGACGAGGAACTGGAACTATTCAAGAAGCGGGAGGTAAAGATTTCTCACAACCCGGCTTCCGCCATGCGTGTGCTGGGCTTTGCCCGGATCCCGAAGATGCTGGCTATGGGACTGCGGCCCTCCATCGGCACGGACGGCGCTTCTTCCTCCAACCATATGGACATGGTGGACGAGATGTGGCTGACCAGCCTGATCCACAAGGGCTGGCGTCTGGACCCCACGGTTGTTCCCTCACAGGATATTCTGCGGATGGCCACCAAGTGGGGCGCCCGCGCACTGTTGGACGAAGACCTGTATGGCAGTCTGGAATGCGGCAAGAAGGCGGATCTGATCGTCATTGACCCCCACGGCCCGTCTATGATGCCGGTGAATGACAAAATCGCCGCACTGGTGACGGCCATGCACTCGGCCAATATCCAATCCACCATGTGTGACGGCAAGTGGCTGATGCGGGACCGGAAGATCCTGACGCTGGACGAGGAGGCCATTCTGAAGGAGGCCTGCGACCGGGCCAAGGCCATCTATAAGCGGGCAGGCATTGAGCTGCCGGATCGCTTCCCGGTGGTGAAGGTTTAAAGCGTTTTCAACGGTGCGAGGCACCAGAACATAGGAAAAACAGCAGTAAGCGGAATTTTGTGTTTAGTAAGGAGGTACAGCATGAATCAGAAACTACTGTCCGTTGCGAAGGGGGAGACTCCGGCTGATCTGGTGATTCGGAACGGCAAGGTGGTCAATGTCTATTCCGGTGAGATTTATGACGGTGGTGTGGCAATCTGCGGCGACACCATCGCCGCCGTGGGCGATGTGGAATACTGCATCGGTGAAGGCACCCGGGTGGTGGATGCGGAAGGAAAGTATCTGACCCCTGGCTTTCTGGACGGGCATATCCATCCGGAAAGCTCGTCACTGGCAATCCGTCCCTTTGCCGAGGCGGTGCTGGCACACGGCACCACCGGCATCATGACAGACCTGCATGAGGTGGGCGTGGTGTCCGGGTTGGAGGGCATCGAGGCTATCCTGAAGGAAGCAGAAGCCACAGACCTGAAAATTTACTTTGTGGTGCCGTCCCACGTACCGTTTTCTCCCAATCTGGAAACCAGCGGCGGACGCTTTAATCCGGAGATCATCCGCAAGGCTCTGAAGCGTCCAGATGCGGTGGGACTGTCCGAGTGTGTCGGTCCCTATATCACGGCCGGTTTTCCCGATTTGCTGGAGTCCTTTGACACAACGCTGTCTATGCCCGGCAAGACTCTGCAGGGCCATCTACCGGATATGTACGGCCCGGCCATGAGCACCTGCATCGCCGCCGGCGTATCCACCGACCACGAGTCCTTCTGCGAAAAGGATGTGTTTGAGCGGCTGCGCAACGGCTGCCACCTAATGATGCGCGAGGGCAGCGCTGCTCGGAATATGCCGGTACTGCTGAAGACCGTGATGGAAAATCATCTGGACACCGCCATGGTCAGCATCGTTACCGACGACCTGCACACGGTGGACCTGCAGGAGCGGGGCCATCTGGACGATTCTCTGCGCACGGCGCTGGGCATGGGACTGGACTTTGTCAAGGCTATTCAGATGGTTACCGTCAACTGCGCACGGGCGTTCAATCTGGATCGGGAGATCGGCGGACTGGCACCCGGACGCCGGGCGGACATCAATATCACCACCGGTCCGGAGGATTTCCGCGTGCTGACCACCTTTGCCGGCGGCCGCCAGATTACGGACAACGGCAAGCTGCTTGTGCACTATGAGACGGCAGAGCATGAGCCCTGTGTGCTGAACACCATGCACCTGAAGAACCCCATCATGGCAGACAGCTTCAAGATCTATGCCCCTGCAGGCGCTAAGAAGGTGAAGGCGCTGGTGATGGATACGCTGCCCTACATGCCCTTCACCAATCGCCGGGATGTGGAGCTGCCGGTGGTAGACGGCGTGGTGCAGTGCGATGTGGAGCAGGATGTGCTGTACATTGCGCAGGTAGAGCGCCATGGCAAGAACGGAAATGTGGGCAAGGCCTTTATGGGCGGCTTCCATATCCGGGGCGGCGCAATGGCTTCCTCCGTGGGCCACGACAACCACAACATCATTGTCATGGGCGACAGCTTTGAGGACATGGCACTGGCGGTGAACCGCTGCGTGGAGCTGGGCGGCGGACAGGTGATCGTCCGGGACGGCAAGGTGGCCGCCGAGGTGGCGTATCCCATCTGCGGCTTGCTGAGCGACCTGCCGCTGGAGGAACTGGCGGAGAAGAAAAAGGAACTGAACCGGGTGGCTCACGAAATGGGCACGGAAATTGCCATTCCCTTCATGTTCCTCAGCTTTATCTGTCTGGCGGCTATCCCCGCTTACGCCATTACCGACTGCGGATTTATTGATGTGGTGCAGCAGAAGGTCATCGACCCCATTCTGGAGGTCGTGGAATAAAACCGAATTCCCTGAAAAACCGATTTACAAAAGAGCACAGAGAGGAACAACATGAAAAACGATTTTTTTAAGCTGAAGGACCACGGTACCACCGTCCGGCGGGAAGTGCTGGCAGGTATCACCACCTTTATGACCATGGCCTATGTGTTGGCAGTGCAGCCTTCAGCCATCTGCGGCTTTGGCCCCGATCCCTACATCACGGATATAAACGGCATTGTCATCAGCAAGTCGGCGCTGCTGGTGATGTGTGCGCTGGTCAGCGGTATCATCACCCTGTTTATGGGCCTGTATGCCAATTTGCCGCTGGCACTGTCTACCGCTATGGGCAGCAACTTCATTCTTGGCGGGCTGGTCAACAGCGGCACGGTATCTTTCGGCTGGGCCATGGCACTGCTGCTGTGCTCCGGTATCCTGTTCATTCTGGTGACGGTTCTGGGTGTGCGGAAAATGGTGGTGGATCTGCTGCCGAAAAACCTGAAGATCGCCATACCAACCGCCGTGGGCTTCTTTATTGCCTATCTGGGCTTTAAAAACACCGGCCTTGCCACTTTCAGCGACAGCGGTTTGGCTTTGGGCGATTTTACCCAGCCTGCGGTGCTGCTGGCCTTGATCACCCTGGCAGTGATGGGCGTGCTGACGGCCTACAAGGTGCGCGGCGCTATTCTGATCGGCATCATTGTCGGCACCATCATCAGCATTCCTATGGGTGTGTCTACGCTGCCTGCTGCGCTGGTGTCCCTGCCGGATATGAGCGAAATCGGCAATCTGGTGCTGTGCTACGACTTCAAGTCCGTGTTGGCTGACATCCCCGGCGCACTGGTGTGGATCTTCATCCTGTTTACCAGCGACTTCTTTGCTACCTTCGGCGCACTGATCGCCGTGGGCGCCCAGACCAATATGCTGGATGAGAATGGCAACTTCCCCCAGATCGAAAAGCCTTTTCTGGTGGATGCCGTTGGTACGGTGGTCGGTTCTGGCACCGGATGCACCACCATCTCCACCTTCATTGAATCCACCATCGGCGTGGAAGCTGGCGGTCGCACGGGCCTGACGGCGATTGTCAGCGGAGTGCTGTTCCTGGTGTGCATTTTCCTGTCCCCGCTGTTTTTGATGATCCCCACTGCCGTGACCGGCGTGGCGCTGATCTTCGTGGGCTTCTCCATGCTGTCGGGCTTTACGAAGCTGGACTTCTCCGACTTCAAGAGTTGCTTCGGCCCCTTCGTGATGATCCTGTTCGGCACCTTTACCGGCGACATTGCTGCGGCGATCTGCCTGGGCGTGCTGACGGACGTGCTGATTAAGGTGCTGACAGGCGATGCAAAGAAGGTACACCCGGTGCTGTACGTGCTGTGTATCCCGCTGGTGCTGTATTTCATCGTGTAAAAACCGGATAACAACGTAACTTCCCGGCATACCCGGATAAGCAGGTCTGATCGTGCGGAGTAGCGCAGCGTAAGCTGCGCTACTCCGGTTTTTATTGGGATATGTATGCAGAACAGTAATAGATTTAGCGATCATGGGTAGCATCTCTTACTAATATCCTACAATCATTCTACCGAAATAATTTTTGGCGTTCAAGACCCTGCTTGAAATACCTCTCCCGTGTGGATTTGAAGATTTGCACGCTTCCCTGTTCCCATCGATCAATAGTCCGCCACGTCACGCTGGCGAAGTCCTTTTTGATAACGATACCACCGCCGTTTGTTCCACTGTAATAGTATGGCTTTGCCGGTGCTGATGTCATCTGTCTGCTGGACGTGCCCCGACGGAAGCTGGGCTGGGAGCCGGGACGTCGAGAGAGACTGGCATCCCTACGGGCGCTGCTGCGCTGGACAGATAAGCATCAGCGGGAGAACATGGTGGAAATCCGCCGTCTGCTGGTCCCGTATGGGGCCAAGGTGGTGGAGGGAGCGCCTTTTCCTCTGTTTTGAGTAGGCTGGCAGAGAGGCTCTCGGCTATTCGAGCTGGCTCGGCACGTCCTGACCCAGCCAGCGGTAGGTCCGCAGAATGAGGACGGCGGCAATGAGGAAGGTCAGCACATCGGACACCGGCATGGAGTACAGAACGCCGTCCAGCCCGAAGTAAACCGGCAGCAGCAGGGCAAAGCCCACGCCGAACACCACCTCCCGGATCATGGACAGGAGGGTGGAGGCCAGCGCCTTGCCCACTGCCTGCAGGAAGATGAAGCAGGCCTTGTTGACGCAGGCCAGCACCACCATGGACAGGTAGATGCGGAAGGCACGCAAGGCGAAGCCCGTGTAATAGCTGCTCTCGTTGGCAGCGCCGAAGATGGCGATGAGGGATCGGGGGAAGCACTCCGCCAAAAGCAGCGCCACAGCGCCTACGGCAGCCTCGGCGATGAGCAGGCGGGTGAACAGCTGGCGCACCCGCAAGCGCTTTTCGGCCCCCATGTTATAGCCCACGATGGGGATGCACCCGGCGGCCATGCCCACCACGATGGAGATGACGATCTGGAAGAACTTCATCACGATGCCCACCACCGCCATGGGGATCTGGGCATACTGTGCCTGCCCGAACACCGGGTCCAGAGCGCCGTACTTTCGCAGCATATTGTTGATGGCGGCCATGGCGGCCACCAGACTGATCTGGGAGAGGAAGCTGGTGATGCCCAGTGTCAGCATCCGGGAGCAGAGCTTGCCATGGAGCGGGAGATCCCGGCGGCCGGGGCGGATCACCTTCATCCGGGGCAGATACCAGACGGCCAGTCCTGCCGTGATTACCTGCCCTATCACGGTGGCCACCGCTGCCCCCATCATGCCCCAGCGGCAGACGAAGATGAAGATGGGATCCAGAAGGATATTCACCACCGCTCCGGCCAGCGTGGATATCATGGCGAAGCGGGGAGCGCCGCCGGCCCGGATGACGGGGTTCATGGCCTGCCCGAACATATAGAAGGGGATGCCCAGCGAGATGTAGAAGAAATACTCCTGCGAATAGCGGAAGGTCTCGGCATTGACGGTGCCGCCGAACATGGCCAGGATCTGATCGGCAAGCAGCAGGTACAGCGCCGTCAGCACCAGACCGCTGCCTGCCGCCAGCACCACGGCGTTGCCCACGGCTCGGCGGG
>ENA-OOXA01000772-OOXA01000772.1-human-gut-metagenome-genome-assembly--contig:-NODE-772-length-21013-cov-7.476572_pt1 | contig 21013 bp, 19 predicted proteins | sample MGYA00241581_ERZ501331 | MGnify/ENA primary metagenome ERZ501331 (study PRJEB25962, sample SAMEA2042982) | human gut metagenome | biome: human gut; feature: human-associated habitat; material: faeces...
GTCCCATTCGCTCAAGCTGCTTAACTCGCCGGAGCGAAATACCTTGCCCCATTTCACCGTCTTCCCGTTTGTAGAGGTATAACCGCCTAGATCCCGGAAATTCTGTACGCTATCCATAACCGCCGAGCGTGCCCCGATGATCCGTGGGTATTTATCATTAAAAGAAAGGCGGAAATACTTACGTGATATATTATCGTTCGTGATGTAAGTAGCTACGCCATCCTTGATGTTGGCGTAAATGATCGGGGACTCGTTGGTGAAAAGATCCGGGTTGTCGGACACGGTCATCTTGACAATCCCCTCCATTACCGGATCGGTTTCCCATTTTATCACGTAATTTCCGATGTCATCACGTAGGCAAATAGCTCGTATGTCGGGTGCGTTAGAGGAACAACCCACTAACAGGATCACACTGGCGAATAGAGAGAGAATCTTTCCTAACATTGTCTTCTATGATAATAAGCTTTCCTTACAAAGATAGTAAAACAAGTTTTTCCCGCTTCTTCATTAATGATATTTAAGACTGACTAACATACTTCGCCGCGAACTCCTTGGATATATAATTATCATAGCTTTGGCAAACCTCGGAGGCGAGGTCCATTCCGCAGCGGATGATTGCATCCCAATCCGCTTCCGTCAGTTCGGCAAGATCAGCCCGACGGACACGATATTTCAGCAACCCGTATACCACACCTGCATTAAAATTATCGCCAGCCCCAATGGTACTTACCGCTTTCAGCGGAGTCACCGGATAGTCCTTACATACATGTTTCGTACGCAAACGGACATCACCATCGGCATCGGTACAGATAAAGTTCGGACAGTAGAATCCTACATGATTGCTGTACACCTTATCGGCATCCGGCTGACGGAACATATTCTGAAAATCTTCTGTCGAACCCCTTAAGATATCGGCATACTCAAAGTTCTCTATAATAGTAGGCATCAACTTAATAGCCTCATTAGCATGCGTACTGCGGAAGTTGACGTCATAATATATGATTGCGCCTGCATCATGAGCACGGTCAAGCAACTCTTTTACTTTATCACGCAACACAGGAGTAATAGCAAAATAAGAACCGATCATGATAATATCATCACTCGATATTTCAGGCATATTTACTTCCAGCCTCTGGCGAGGATAGTCTTTATAGAAAATATACTCGGCATCATTCCGTTCGTTCAGAAAAGCCAGCGACACCGGCGACTTTCCCTCCGGGAAGACATTCACATTTGCCGTATCAACTCCGTTTTCGCGCATGTTTGCCAGAATCATCTCTCCCACACGGTCGTTTCCCGTTTCACTGATAAAAGTAACATTCTGTCCCATTCTTCCCAGTGAAATTACAGCGTTATAAACAGAACCGCCCGGGACAGCCGCCTGTGGCTGTCCGTCGCGGAACAGAATATCAAGAATCGTTTCACCTATACCGATAACCTTTCTCATAAGCAAAAATCTGTTTATTTACTCAACGCACGGGAACGCTCGCCCAGATAACCTCCATGGTGGCGCTTGCTATATTCTTCAATAGTAAATCCTGTCTGCTTCATAGTTTCTACCACCAGTATATCTCCGATAACAGTCATGATGGTAGTAGAAGTAGTAGGAGTCATACCCAACGGACAAACCTCGTCCGGATGTCCGGTAGCAAGACAGATATCCGCAGCTTCAGCAAGCGGACTTTCCGGATTTCCGGTAATGACAATCTTCTTCAACGACGGATTCAAACGATCAGCCAAATCGGTCAGTTCCACGATTTCACGCGTTTTACCCGAATTGGATATAAGAAGCAGCAAGTCATTTTCCTGCAAAATTCCCAAATCGCCATGTTGAGCTTCACTGGGGTGAAGAAAAACAGCAGGAATACCCGTAGAACAAAAAGTAGTAGCAATGTTCATGGCAATCTGTCCGGCCTTTCCCATTCCACTGGTTACCAGCTTTCCTTTTTTGCGGTGTACTTGTTCTACAATCAGCTCAACGGCCTTCTCGTATGCATCTGTTACGGGAATATTCAATACAGCCTGTGCTTCACGCTGCAACAGTTCGTGAATAGATGAAATCATATTATGATGAGTTTAGTAAATTAATATTCGAGTAATTGTTTCAGCTCATCGAAAGTGTTGGCCACAGTGAAATAATTTTTCAGCGGGCGATGAGCGAAGTGTTGTGTTTCCAGCCCGGCAAGAAATTCAAGAATCCCGTTCCAGAAACCATTAACATTATAAAATATCACTTTCTTTTCGTGATAACCTATTGTGGCGGCAGCCATGACATGAAATATTTCATCGAGCGTTCCCACTCCACCAGGCAACGCAACAGCCACATCTGCTTCTTGCAGCATGATATCCTTACGGTCACTCAGATTGACAGCACGAAACGTCACATCAAGCAAATCGCTGACAGCTCCCCTTTCTTCCAGCTTGGTAGGAACAACTCCCATTATCATAGCTCCATTTTCTTTTGCAGAGCGGGCAACAGCCTCCATAAGTCCTGTATTCGAACCTCCATAAATGAGCCACTTTCCGGTTTTACCAATCCATGCACCCAGTTCGGAAGCTTTTTCGGCATAAATCGGATCGATGTGATCGGAAGCCGAACAGAATATTGCAATTTTATTCATAATACCTTAATTTATATAATACCGCAAACGGCCAGGAACAGCCAGTGCAGTCTGTAGCGAAGAAAATCAATATACCTGCAAATATCTGTATTTTTTCAGTTACGACAATAAGTATTATTGTATTTTTGCAACGAAAATCCATGCAAAGAAGAAAACTCATGCCATACAATACTTTTATTTTGCCAAACGGACTGCGTATTATCCACGCTCCCAGCCCTACCAATGTAACATATTGCGGATTTGCCGTCGATGCCGGAACGCGTGATGAATTTACCAACGAACAAGGGATGGCTCATTTTGTAGAACACCTTATATTTAAAGGAACCCGCAAACGCCGTGCATGGCATATCCTGAATCGCATGGAAAATGTAGGAGGCGATTTGAATGCTTATACTAATAAGGAGGAAACAGTTATATACAGTGCCTTCCTGAAAGAACATTTTTCCCGTGCCGTGGAATTGCTGACAGACATTGTTTTCAACAGTATCTTTCCCGAGCAGGAAATAGCCAAGGAGGTAGAAGTCATTATCGATGAAATACAAAGTTACGAAGACAGTCCCGCTGAACTGATATTCGATGATTTTGAAGAACTGATATTTCCCAACCATCCGTTGGGGCGAAACATACTAGGTAAACCGGAACAGCTCCGCCAGTTCGGAAGTCAGGATGCACTTTACTTTACTGGAAGATATTACAAGCCTGCCAACATGGTATTCTTTGTTCAGGGGGATATCGATTTCAAACGGGTAGTTCGCACCATAGAAAAAGCTACGGCAGACATTCCTTTTTCAAACGTAGACAATTACCAACGTCAGGCGCCACATGCCTACCTGCCCAAGCAACTCACTCTACACAAAGACACTCATCAGGCACACGTAATGATTGGTGGACGTGGATACAATGCCTACGATGAACGACGAACAGGCCTTTATCTACTTAACAATATCCTAGGAGGACCCGGAATGAACAGCCGGCTGAACGTATCACTGCGTGAAAAACGCGGGCTGGTATACAATGTAGAATCGAACCTGACAGCTTACACTGATACCGGAACATTCTGCATTTACTTTGGTTGTGATCAGGAGGATGCCGATTACTGTACCGAACTCGTACATAAAGAACTTAAAAAGTTATGCGACCGTCCGCTTACAACCACACAACTACACGCTGCAAAAAAACAAATCATCGGACAAATCGGAGTAGCAAGTGACAACTTTGAAAACAATGCACTCGATATGGCAAAATGCTTCCTACACTATAAGCGTTACGAAGAAAAAGAAGAAGTCTTTCATCGCATAGAAGCATTGACTGCACAACAACTGCAAGACATAGCAAACGAAATGTTTTCCGAGAATTATTTGTCAATATTAGTATATAAATGAAATATCTGCCTAAATATTTTTGTCTAATCGTAAAATCAAAGCCAAAAATCAAACAAATATTACATTTTGACAAATAAAAATTTTTATCAATCATACATATTTCATAAATTAGCCCCGTAAGACAAAAGTTAATAGATTTTATCTATATATACAAAAGATATTATGGGGAACAACGTTTTAATACTTGAAATCACATCAGGAATATGCTGCATACTAACAGCCATATTTTTACACTACTCAGCCATACCCAAAAGTAGTAATAAGAAAAATTACCAAAAAGGGTATACAATAGTAAAAATAGCTTCGTTAATATTAGGTATTTCAGCACTATTGTTTGCCTTTTTGGAAAACAGTATTGATACATACAATAAAAGAAGTTTTATACAGATAATACTTCCAGTAGAAACATTACTAGTTTTCTGGGTATTCGTATACCCTTTATACGATAGAGAAAAGCTTAAGAATTTCCTTAAATACCAGGTATTTTACACAGCGGCATTATGCTCTGCCAATATCATTTATCTTTTTATAGCAAAAAGGATGCTAGGACAATGGTTCTACTACCTATTAGTTTCGTGCTATGTCATACAATTTGCTTTTTACACAATAATATACGTACACATTTCAAGAATCTGGTTAAAAAAGAGGAATATCGATTCGAGCAATTTTAAAAAATACCCTTTTCGCATATGGATGGCAGCATTCATCATAGGTGTAATGGGCATAGTAGCAGAAATTTACCCAAACGAAATTTACTTGCAAATATTTACTTTATGCTATACGGTATTTTTCATTTCCCTTGGCATACAGTATCACAACTACAGTATCATAGCACCAGTTGAAACGACAAAAAAAGAAGAAGCAACAGCATCAGAGGGAACAAACAATAAAGCTGAGACATCTAAGCAGGAGGAGAAACGCCACGGACAAGGCAATGACATAATTAAAGAAAAAATTACAATATGGGTAGAACATAAAGGATATCTACAACTAGGTGTCACCATACAAGATTTAAGTCGTGAAATCGGTATAAACCGTACATATTTGTCAAATTACATAAACGAAACATACCAGAGCAACTTCAACGGATGGCTAAACGACCTCCGCATTGAAGAAGCAAAGCAAAAGATCATATCATCTCCTGAAATAAACTTGAGCGACCTTGCTGAAATGGTAGGTTTTGCAGATCAGGCACATTTCAGCAAGCAGTTCAAACAGAAAGAAGGAATACCTCCTTCCGTATGGAAGAAAGAACATCGCGCCAAAAGTGAAAAAGATTAATATTTTACATTTTTGTCGAAAAATACACAATTATATACAAATAGACAAGCAGGAACGTAGCATTTACGCCTATATTTGCACAATAAATAAAGGCGATAAGATATAAAACAAAGAACATTATCAATTATCATTCATTAATTAATTAAAAGTATGAAGAAAAAATTCTATGGAGCCCTTCTGTTAGGAAGTGTACTTCTTACAGGGGGTATGGTATCTTGTTCTGATTACGATGATGACATTAACAGCTTGAACGACCGTGTTGCAGCAGTTGAAGAAACTGTAAAGGGACTTCAAGAAAAGATTAATGCAGGATGCGTAATCACAAGTGTCGACCCAACAGAAAATGGAGTTAAGGTAACATTAAGCAACGATGAATCATTCGAGTTGTTAAATGGCGCTCCAGGAGCAGCAGCTACAGTAGCAATTGGAGAGAATGGAAACTGGTTTATCAATGGTAAAGACACAGGCAAGCCATCTAGAGGTGAAAAGGGTGAACAAGGAGAACCTGGAGAAAGTGGAACAGCAGCTACTGGTAAGTACTACAAACCCGGAGAAAATGGATATTGGATTGAAGTTACAGTAGGTGCAGACGGTAAAGAAACAGAAACAGAAACAACTATCAGCTGGACTCCAGAAGGAACAATGACAGCTGTATGGGATTCTGAAAATGGCAAACTGTTAGTAAGCAATGTTAAAGGTTATAATGGAATCTTAAGCATTTCATTAACATCTGAATTGAAGTCATTGGTATTCCAACCTGAATTCTATTACCAAGGAATTGAAGCAATGGAAGCTAAAACATTCAATTACACAGAAAAGGGTGTTAAAGAAGTTAATGCTGATGATGATTTTACAACTGATGCACCAACAAAACTTGATGGTGTTGCAATGACTCCGGGATTAGTTGCTAAATATCACATGAATCCATCTTCTGCAAATTGGAAAGACATCAAATCACTGAGCTATATATCAGATGATAAGAACTATACAAGAGCTGGAGGTGTAGTTAAAGCCAATGTTTTTGATTGGGAAGGTGAAAAAGGTATTTTAACTGTTCACTCTCAATTGACAGATGGTACAATCAAAGATATCCAAAACGATGGTAAAGTTACTGTTTTAGCTTTACAAGCTAATTACTCTGGAAGTGAAAAAGATACAATCATCACTTCTGACTACGCAGCAGTGAAAGCAACAAATTACAAAGACATGGTACTTGCCAATGCCGCATATTTAGGCCAACCGGTACATATGCACTTATATACAAATGCACAAGATGCAATCAACAATGCAGCTAGTCATGAAATCGTATGGAATCATGAAGGCTTAGATGTTGCAACATTAGTTCAAACACATTACGATAACAGCCAAAACAGCGATGTTGCATGGGATGTAACAGCAGCAGATAAGACTGTTGAAGACTATGGATTCAAATATAGCTTCGAACTTGTTGGTTATCACAAGGGAAATAACAGAACATCAGAGAGTGCACATGCTGTCATGAAAGGTTCTTTATTGAAACCTTGTATGCCAGTAGACGGAAAACAGCCAACATGGGATGCCGCAGAACAGAATAAAGCGGAAAAAGATCGTGAACCATTGGTACGTGTTATCTTAACAGATACTGTAAGCAATAAAATAGCAGCTGTAGGATACGTTAAATTCAAAATTGTTGAAAAAGCTACACCGACAGAAAGTGAAGTTATCTTGACTCCTGAATTTGGTTTCAATTATGAATATACTGTAAATTGTACAGAAACAGAAAAGCCATTGCAGATCGAATGGCATGACTTCGAAGAAGATATTCTTGCACAACTTGAAAAGCAAGGAATTTCTAAAGAAGACTTCCACACTAACTTCGAGTTGGATGGTGGCAACGATGACGCAACTCAGTATGATGGTAAGCTTGCTACATCAATGCCTACTACTTCTAAGAAAGGTATTGTAAAACAAACCATTACAGATACAGGCGCTGAAGAAACTCAGATTATCACTTGGACTCTGAAGAACAATGAAGCTTATCAATTGTTCAAGAACAATAAATCAATCTCTGTAATCGTTCGTTATAGCAAAGAAATCGAACCTAATGTATATCAATTCGTATATGTAACATTAACTTGGACTCCTAATCCACGTAACGTACAGCCAGCTGGTACTTTAGAAAACTCTGATAAGATTAAGAATTATTGGTATGCATATAATTCAGCAACTCCACGTAGCGGATACAGTGATATCCATGCAAATGTTGAGACTGTAGGTGAAACAAATGCTGATGATGAATTCAAATCAGATATTTTGAATACATTCGATGGCAATAACGTAACTGTTTCAGGTGTCAATGCAGTATATACAGCATTCCAAGATGCTAACTTAACCAAAACATTTACATTTGTTGATCCACAAAGTACTGATATGACTCCTGTAAAAGGTAATTCAGGTACTATGTACGATATTACAGTTGGTGATAATGGAACAACATTATATGCAAACGTAGTTAACAATCCTCTTGTAAAACAGGCTGTAGTTAAGATCAATGGTTCTATTTTGGAATATCAAGGCAAAGATAATGAAACTCAATATTCGTTTGCTAGAGATATTTTGAATGCAGCAGATCATGCACAATTCGTGGCTAACAATGAAGGCAAGAAAACATTTACAGCACAAATTCAGATTAATGCTGAAAACTGTAGTTATGTTCCATTTGAACTTGAAAACAATGAATTCTTTGCTAAGTTCTTACGTCCGATTACTATCAGTGACCCACATGAAACAAACTTTGTGGACGCTACAACAGGTGGTGCTAAAGCTGATTTGAAATTGACATTTGTAGACTGGCGTGATCATAACTTTGATAATGCATCTGTTACTAAAGGTCAGAACTATTATAAATATTATGATGTTGAATCAATCGCACAGAATGGCGATATTATGACTGACTTAAATGGAACAACAGGTGTATTTGACAGAAAGTTAAGTGATGTAACAGGAAAAGTTAAATTCACATTTACAGCTCCAACAAAATCTGAAATCCAAAATGGTAATGGTATCGTAAATCACTATTTCGGTACATTAAACTATGAAAATAATGGTACGACTGTAGGCGATTTCCAGATTAAGGTTCCATTTGATGTAACATACGATTGGGGTACAATCCAAGTATATGTAATATGTAAGATTTCTCAGACTGAAGCTAACTAAGCATAAGCCTAGAATTCTAGAAATAATTAAAGTAAGGGGCTCAAAGCCCCTTACTTTTTATACCTAAATAGGAAAAAATGAAAAAATTAAATATCATTGCTATAGCAATTTGCTTATTAAGTTTTTTTTCATGCCAATCAGCTGATAAAAATCAGCAAAAAGATTCAGACACAACTGAACTAAATAGTTTTGTAAGTGGACTGGTAAAAGAAGATACAACATCTGTTGAAAAATTAGTAAACACATATATGACTTATGCACAAAACAAGCAATACAGTGAAGCTGCTGCAATGCTTTTTAAACCAGATACAACAGATATATGGAATGAGCCAGTACCTCTAGACAATGATGAAATGGAATCCGTAAAGGCCGTTCTTAAACGTTTTCCAGTTCTGAGCTATAAGATTACAAATATGGAATTCCGAACTGCAGTCGACAATGAAATAAAATGTTCATTTGTAATGAATGACTCATTAAACATAACAAGCAGTTGGACTTTCAGACCTATGAATTATTTAGGAGGATGGCGCCTCTGTTTAATGAAATGATTCCACATATTATAGCGATAATATGCAACTCTCTTAAAAATATTAAACCATACCAATGATTTAACTTTTTAAATAATTACATTATGCATTGGAATAAATTATTAACACTATTAGCAATTGGATTAATTCCAATAACAGCTAAATCACAAGTAGTACAATCTTCAACTGAAGGAAAAACAGAGTTTGTTCCTCATTGGTTCATACAAGTACAAGCCGGTGCAGCACACACACGTGGCGAAGCGAAATTCGGAGACTTGATTTCTCCGGCAGCTGCTATCTACGGCGGCTATCAGTTTACACCGCTCTGGGGATTGCGTGCCGGAATAAGTGGTTGGCAGGCTAAAGGAGGATGGGTATCCCCACAAAATGCCTATAAATACAATTACTTACAGGGTAATGTAGACGCTACACTAGATTTGAGCAACTTGTTTTGTAGTTATAATCCTGATCGTTTCTTCAATGCATATTTATTTGCAGGTGTAGGACTAAACGGAGCTTTCAATAACGATGAAGCTGTAACACTGGCTAACAAAGGCTATGATTTGCGTTACCTATGGACAGATAATAAGATCAGTCCGGTTGGCAGGTTCGGATTAGGTACAAACCTACGATTAACCTCTAACCTTTTCTTCAACATCGAAGTAAACGCAAATGTTTTGTCGGATAAATTCAATTCAAAGAAAGCTGGCAATGTAGACTGGCAGTTTAATGCGCTTGCCGGATTTACTATCAAGTTTGGAAAAACTTCACGCAAAACAGAACCTGTTTACTATGAACCGACTCCGCAACCGGCTCCCGTTGTAAAAGAAGAGCCCAAACCGGTACAGCAACCTGCTCCGGTAAAACAGGAAAAGGTTAGTATGACAGAAAATATCTACTTTGCACTTAATTCTTCCGCTATCCGCAATGAAGAAAAAATGAAGATTGAAAAACTGGCAGAATTCATGAAAGAACACACTGAATGTAATATTACTATCAGTGGATATGCAGACAAGCAGACTGGTAATGCAGATATCAACATGCGCCTTTCTAAGAAACGTGCTGAAAATGTAGCTACCCAACTGAAAGAAATGGGTATCGACAGCCAGCGTATCACGGTCGATTACAAAGGTGATACCGTACAGCCATTTAGCACACGGGAAGAAAACCGCGTAAGTATCTGTATAGCTGAATAACAAAACCCTTTAATTCTTCATAACATGTAAGGAACGTCACTCTCCTATTCCCTAGGGAGAAGATGACGTTCCTTTTTTAGTTTTTGTACACGATGATGCTTTCCGAATGATGAATAAATCACTATCTTTGCGCAAACTGATAAATGTCAGGAAATACAAAACCATATATACACATGAAAATAGAAGATAAACTGACTGCCTCCGTCATCAACGGGGTAAAAGAATTGTACGGTGCAGAAGTGCCTGCCAAAATGGTACAATTACAGAAAACCAAGAAGGAGTTTGATGGTCATCTTACGCTTGTGGTTTTCCCTTTTCTGAAAATGTCGAAGAAGGGACCGGAGCAAACAGCACAGGAGATCGGTGAATATCTGAAAAAGAACGAACCGGCTATCGCAAATTATAATGTCATCAAAGGATTCCTGAACCTGACTATCGCATCGGATGTATGGGTTGAACTGCTGAACCGCATTCACGCTGATGCTCAATGGGGTATTCAGAAAGCTACCGAAGATGCTCCGCTGGTAATGATAGAATATTCATCACCGAATACAAACAAGCCGCTGCATCTGGGACATGTCCGCAATAACTTGCTGGGTAACGCACTTGCCAATGTAATGGCTGCCAACGGAAACAAGGTCGTAAAGACAAATATCGTAAACGACCGTGGTATCCATATCTGTAAGTCAATGCTTGCATGGCTGAAATATGGTAACGGAGAAACTCCTGAATCATCAGGCAAGAAGGGTGACCACTTGATTGGTGATTATTATGTGGCTTTCGACAAACATTACAAGGCTGAAGTAGCTGAGTTGATGGAAAAAGGCTTGAGTAAGGAAGAAGCAGAAGCTCAATCACCACTGATGCAGGAAGCTCGTGAAATGTTGCGTAAATGGGAGGCAAATGACCCTGAAATCCGCGCTTTGTGGAAGAAAATGAATGACTGGGTATATGCCGGATTCGATGAAACATACAAGATGATGGGTGTCAGCTTCGATAAGATATACTACGAATCTGAAACATATCTGGAAGGTAAGGAAAAAGTGCTGGAAGGACTGGAAAAAGGTTTCTTCTATCGCAAAGAGGATGGTTCTGTATGGGCTGATCTGACTGCTGAAGGTCTTGACCACAAGCTGTTGCTGCGTGCCGACGGTACTTCTGTCTATATGACTCAGGATATTGGTACTGCTAAGCTTCGCTTCCAGGATTTCCCGATCAACAAAATGATTTATGTAGTAGGAAACGAACAGAATTATCACTTCCAGGTGCTTTCTATTCTGCTCGATAAGCTGGGATTTGAATGGGGTAAGGATCTGGTTCACTTCTCTTACGGTATGGTGGAACTGCCGGAAGGTAAGATGAAGAGCCGTGAAGGTACGGTAGTAGATGCAGACGACCTGATGGAAGCAATGATAGAAACAGCGAAAGAAACCAGCAGTGAACTGGGTAAGCTGGATGGCCTGACTAAGGAAGAAGCTGATGATATCGCACGTATCGTAGGTCTGGGTGCGCTGAAGTATTTCATCCTGAAAGTGGATGCTCGCAAGAATATGACATTCAACCCGAAAGAATCTATCGATTTCAACGGTAATACAGGTCCGTTCATCCAATATACATATGCTCGTATCCAGTCTATCTTGCGTAAAGCTGCTGAAGCTGGTATCACTATTCCTGCTGTTATACCGACAGGTGTGGAACTGAGTACAAAAGAAGAGGGACTGATTCAGATGCTTGCTGACTTTACAAACGTGGTACGCCAGGCCGGAAGTGACTATAATCCGTCTATTCTTGCTAACTATGCGTACGATCTGGTAAAGGAATACAACCAGTTCTATCACGATTTCAGCATCCTACGTGAAGAAAATGAAGCATTGAAGGTGTTCCGTCTTGCTTTGAGCCAGAATGTAGGAAAGATCGTCAAACTGGCAATGGGACTGCTCGGTATTGAGGTTCCTGAACGTATGTAATTAAGACATTAATCATACACTATCTTTTATTCACCACGGATTATACAGACTTCTACACATATGTGTGAAACTTCTGCATAGTCTGTGGTGAATTGGTTTATTGATATCGCTATTATACAGATTATGGCAAAGCAGCAGAAATTTTATGTAGTATGGAAAGGAGTGGAACCAGGAATATATACATCGTGGACCGACTGTCAGCTACAAATTAAGAACTACAAAGGTGCTATTTATAAATCGTTCACTACACGTGAAGAGGCAGAACATGCTTTCGCTACTCCTGCTTATGTGTATCTGAAGAAAAGTCAGACAGCAACACACGAACCGGAAGAGAAAAAAATCCCTGAAAATTTCGATTTAAACTGTCTGGCCGTAGATGCTGCATGCAGCGGTAATCCAGGACCAATGGAGTACCGGGGAGTGTATTTACTTACCGGACAGGAAATTTTTCATTTTGGACCTATGTATGGCACAAATAATATCGGAGAATTCCTTGCTATTGTCCATGGTCTGGCACTGATGAAACAAAAGGGGATAAATATGCCTATTTATTCTGATAGCCGCAATGCGTTGAACTGGGTGAAACAGAAGAAATGTAAAACAAAGCTGGAACGTACCGCGAAAACCGAAGAATTATTCCAGCTTATCGAACGTGCAGAGAAATGGCTGAATGAGAATCAGTATACTACTCCACTGCGCAAATGGGAAACTGATTTATGGGGAGAAGTCCCGGCAGATTTCGGCAGAAAATAACTTTCTGCCTTATTGTGCGGGTTGTGAACGCTTCAAAAGCTGAATATATCGGGGATGATTTCTTCTGACATATCGCAATAGTTTTCGCCAAACTTTCTGACTAAGTAAAAACAACAGGAATATGGTTCCCACAATACATACTGCACCAAACAGTTCTTTCAGACTGGTCAGAAGCGTCTGACGGGTAACTTCTTCATATAGTTGCTGGATGGAAACATCGGGCATCCATTCTTTTACCAAATCCATTTTACGGCTTATCAGACCGATATTATCCTGCTGCATGTACTTCAGCCAGCGGTTTAATATGGCTGTACCCAAAGGAGTAGCAATGCTGGTGCGGATAAAGCTTAATACACATAGTCCCTGAAAGAAATGTTCGAAAGGGACAGTCTTGGCTACATAGATGGTCAGCGATATATAAAGTATGCCGTGTCCTAGTCCTTTCAGAAAGTTGGGGATGTAAAGGCTTTCAATATTCAGGTTGGGATGGATAAGGAAATACATATAGTACTGATAAACTACTATCAGCATGAAGCCGACGGTAATAAGCAGTTTATAGCCTTTGCGCAGGACTACCTGTCGGTAGAATACAACTCCTGCACCTGCCAATATCCCGATAAATACACACCAGTTCAGCGAAACGGCATTCAGCATATCATATTTCAGTCAGGCTCTAAACCGACTGCTATAGCCAGTTTATGGCTCAACACATCTATTTTATCTTTGACAGAAGTCAACGAAAGTTCCAGACTCTGAAGCTGAAGCTCATAACGGGTTATATCACTCTTCAGCGCCGTTCCCTGACGATAAGACGCCTTCATATCCTTTACCAGCAAGCGGGTTTGAGAAATATTGCTTTCGTAAACACGCTTCTGATTGTTTAACTGGAAAAGATCCAAATAATATCCAGCCAGAAGAAAACGAATATCCTGGCGGGTTTCTACATATTCCAGTTCTGCTTCCTTCTTTTGTAACTTGCTCCGTTCGATTCCTTTTGCCACAGCTCCTCCAGCATATATCACCTGACTTGCCTTCAGCACAAAAGAATTACCCAAATGAGGCATATCTGCATGTACTGCATGGGCGAAATTTCTATCGGTCATCACTCCGTCGCCTATATAGTTCAGTTCAACATGCGCCTGAATAGAAGGTAAACGATCATTGCAAGCTACTTTTACCCCTTGCTCGGCTTCAGATATTGCCAAATCGTACAACCGTATACGGTTATTATTCTGATCTGCCAACTGAAACATTTCATCGAGTGTCAATGAACGAGTCTGGGCTAACCCTTGCCCCAATAAACCTAAAAAAACAACACTAACTAATAATACTTTTTTTATCATATATTTTGTTTAGTCTTTATGCACATCAATACCAGACAAATAAATTCTCATTCCTATATCTGGTGTACAATAAAAGAATCACTATTCTTTTTGTCCTAAAAACTTACCTTACTTTTTTGTTATGCAAAAGTAAGTCTTTAATTTTGTTCCGAATTTGCACATTACGCAACAATATTATCAAAATAAGCCAAGTTTATTCCTGATGAATACAGAACAACAAGAATATATATCGCTAATAAGCCGTTCCACGCACGACGACATTCTTATCAAGAAAACCGGTTGGGAAGCAATCAATTTCCAGGAGCATGCGCATGAGAAATTCCAGATTATTTATACACTTTCCGGAACATTGCATGTAGAAACCGGAGGAGTAAACTATTTTGTTCCGGAAAAGCATATAGCATGGATTCCGGAAAAAGCCAGCCATAAGTTATCGAGCAACAGCCGGCAGGTTTCACTCATCATCTTTTATATTAATTTGAACATCACTCCTGATGATGGAAAAAACCGTTTCTCAATATATAGCACCAATGGTATTATAGCCGAAAACCTGAAGTTCATCGCATCAAAAGGGAAAGTCATTACACGCGGAAAGCAAACTGATCTATACAACTTTGCGTTAAGCTTTTTCAATTTACTTCCACAAATGACATTAGGGGCAGACTTTCTACTGAAAACACTGGTTATTCCCAATGATTCACGCCTGCATCCTATACTGAACTACATAACAGAACACATACATGAAGACTTAAACATGGAACAGATAGCATCACAATATAACTTGTCAGTACGCAATTTAAGCCGGCTGTTTAATACATCAGGCATACACTTCAGCAGCTATGTAAACCATCTGCGTATTACACGTGCTATAGAACTCCTGACAGATGGAGATAATACGGTACAGGAAGTTGCTTACAAAGTAGGGTTCAATACTCCCAACAGCTTCAACAGAGTATTTAAACAAGTAACTGGAAAATCACCCAAAACATACATTAAGGGAATCTGAAAATCGACGAAATAACAATTCGTACTGCATGTAAAGTGAATATAAATGAAAGAAATCTCTCCACACTATAAAAATATGTATCTTTGTAAGTTCAAATTCAACAATATATGAAAAAAAGAATCGCGTACCTGATATTGGTCTTTGCAGTTATATTTATTTTCTTCATACTGCAAAAACCCTTTTTCATGCTTTATAATGATGCGCCCGGACGACTGGTTCCATTTAGCAGCTACTTGCAGGTAATGTTTCACGGAATGAGTCTCGATACTGCTACTACAGGGTATCTTACTGCCATCCCATGGCTTACCATACTCATTAGTATATGGTTCAAGAAATTTCCTCTCCGTCAACTACTTGTAGGATACTACGCCATTGTCTGCCTACTGATTTCACTGATCTTTGTAGGCGACATGTGCCTCTACCCTTTTTGGAACTTCAAACTTGACGCCTCTGTCTTTTTGTATCTGGACTCTCCGAAAAATGCTATGGCAAGTGTATCTACCGGTTTTATTATACTACGGATACTTGTCATCCTGTTGCTTTCTGGATTTGTAACCTGGATACTTTATCGGATTACTCCCCGATATCTGCCTCCAGCCAACAGAAAAATAACTGGTACACTTGCCACAATTCTGCTGGGAGGAGTACTTTTTATCATCATACGTGGAGGAGTGAGTGAATCAACCTCCAACATCGGTCAGGTATATTTCTGCAACGATGAGTTTTTAAACCATTCTGCCGTAAATCCAGCTTTCAGCCTGATAGCTTCAGCCGGAAAAACAAAAAACTACTCAGAACAATTCAACTACTTCGATGAGACACACCGTAAGGAACTGTTCGATAATCTTTATCCTACCGGAGGAGAAAACACAGTAGAATTACTAAATACCAAACGTCCGGATATCCTGATTATCCTAATGGAAGGTTTCGGTGCCACCATGGTAGAATCGCTGGGAGGCGTGAAAGGCGCCAGCCCTAATATAGACCGTTTGTCAAAAGAAGGAATTTGGTTTACGCAATGCTATGCCAATAGCTTCCGGACAGACAGAGGAACGATTTGCACATTTAGCGGCTATCAGAGCTTTCCAGATCTATCGGTAATGAAAATACCAGCCAAGAGTCGTACATTGCCTTCTATCGCCGGGAAACTGGCAAAAGAAGGGTATCATACAGACTTTCTATATGGCGGTGATATTAATTTTACCAATATGAAAAGCTATCTGCTGGAAAGTGGATATCAGAACCTGACCGCTGATACCGATTTCCCTATGAGTCAGCACCAGAACGCTTGGGGAGTCAACGATGATATAACCTTCGATCATCTCTATCAGATGATAAAAGACCGAAGAGACTCCCCCTGGCATACCGCTTTTCTTACTCTGAGCAGTCACGAACCTTTTGAAGTACCCTATCACCGGCTGAAAGAAAAGCAACCAAATGCTTTTGCTTTTACCGACCATTGCCTCGGAGAGTTCGTAGAGCGTATACGCAAAACTCCTGTTTGGAACAGTCTGCTTATCGTTTGTCTGCCCGACCATGGATTCTATTATCCAGCCGAAGGAAACGGACACGACGCACGGATACATCATATTCCAATGCTCTGGTTAGGAGGAGCAGTCAAGCAACCGATGGTAATAAATCAAGTGATGAACCAAAGTGATCTGGCTGCGACCTTACTTGCTCAACTCGGCATCGACCACAGTGAATTTAACTTCAGCCGAAATATACTGAGTACAGCATATACTTATCCGTTTGCCTATTGGACATTTGGAGGAGGTTTTGCATTTGCCGACAGCACAGGAGTAACATTAGTAGACATTAATGCCGACCGCCCGATGCTGGAGATACCTTCACCTGATGAAAACCGAATCTTGCGTGGAAAAGCTATCCTACAAAGCTCCTACGATGATTTGGGAGAAAGGTAGCGGTATAAACATTATGTTTAAACGGACATTATTTCCTCAATTTAATCTCTGCAACAATAAACAAAAATAGCTCTGCCATCTCCAAAACAGGGGAAGTCAGAGCTATTTTTATTTGTAACATGAATAACTTATAGGCTTTTCACAGAATCCAAACTTCAGACATATTTCTTAGTTATACATGTTTCCCGATGTATCATTTCATTATTCCACGAATTTCACTTTTGCAGCTTCACGCGGTTTAGCAGCTGGAGCCTCATCAGGATAACCGAATCCTATGCAATACAGCAATTCATATCCTTCACTAAATCCTAATTTCTGCAAATATTCGGCAGCTTCAGGAGTCTTCATAAAACGAGCAGGACTTCCCAAACAGCAACTGCCAATACCCATAGACCATGCTGAAATCATCATATTTTCAGCAAGCAGACCACAATCGAAAGGAGAACTTTCCGATTTCGTATCATGACCGATGAACACCACTGTAGGAGCATTACGGAACATATTCTTGAATGCCGGATCTTCAGCTGTTTTCGGATTGGCTTTCTTATATAATTCTGTTACTCCATTGATATAATCAGCATTATCTACAACACGTACTTCCCAAGGTTGCTTATTCATTGCATTTGGAGCATTGATTCCGCATTCTACAATCGTTTGCATCTTTTCCCGCTCTACCGCCTGAGGTTTATACTGGCGAACACTACGACGTGTCATGATTGTTTCTACTACCTGATTTTTCAAGCTATCCTGTACAGGAGTTTCTGCCGGAGCCTGTTGCTGTGCTCCTCCTCCACATGCCATCAATGGCAATAATAACACAGCAAAAGTTGTTTGTTTTAAGTTTCTCATAAGCAATCTGTTTTATTTAAATTAGAAATTTTCTTTCCAGCGTTATTAGTGTCCCGTTAAAATCGGGATAAATTAATATTAATCAAACAATCCCGGGAAAAGGGAAGAATTGAGTTCTTTGACATCGTTGAAATTACTCTTTTCAAATAACTCTTTAAGGCATGTTTTGTCCGTAAGAGAAATGCTTAGGATTTGTAGAACTTCATATGTTGACCGTTCCAGTTTCATGTCATGTTGCACTATAGCAACAAGGCAATAGCTGATAATGGCAGTACTGATTTGGATTCGGGCAGTATTTTCCGTTGTACCCCAAAACTTCTTAACTCTGAGGTGCTACTTTAGCCATCTGAAGAACAACTCAACCTGCCAGCGTTTTTATATAATTCCACGATTTCAAGTGAAGTAAGATGAAAGGCATTGGTAAGAAAGACAAACTCTCTATCCTGATCTTCGTCTCTGTACTTCACTAAACGCAACCGCACAGGATACTTCAACCGAGTAATTATGTCAGTAAGTTCTATCCTAGAATCGGTAAGTACATTTTTGGGTAATCTGCGTTTCCACCGAATACATTTAAACTGTAGATTCTTCTTGGCTCTCACTACAAAGAAAGACTCGTGCAAATGTATCTTATAGAGTTCTTTGAAGGCATTGTAACCACAACCAAACACATAGTAAGAGTCTGATTCATAAGGAATATACTTCATAGTTTTTGAATCGTGTACAGATACTATAGAGATGTGGAAGTATGCTGGAACTTTTGCTTCCAGTTCATACAATACATGAGCTTTTACACCACCTTTCTTCTTGCGAAACTTGGCCTACCAGAAGATTGACAGACATAAAGGTATTGTCGTAGAGTCGAAGGCATACACATGACCTTTAAACTTTAAAATATCTGTTGTCTACTTCTTACGAGCCTGCTCCATCATAAAGAATGCAAAGTCTTCAAAGATGCGGCAATCCCGGTTTTGATTGGCTAAAGCAAATGTCGTTTTAGCAATAGGATTCCGTCCTATCTCTTTAAAGGTAGCCCAGTACTTCTGTTTTGATTTTATGCATTCATTCCTACAAACGGTAGTTTTCAGTTGTGCCGTTTAATAAATAAAGTTCGGTCATTCACACGCAGCTTTTGCGCGCTACTATGACCTCTGCTGACTTCTCACGGTTCGTTGTTACTGCTTGGCTTCTTTTTTCAGCCTCGCCCGTGAGATCTCCTCGGATAAGGGTATTAACTTTTCATCTTATGTCTGCTCCATTTATACTAACTGTTCCGAATAGCTATAGGGCTTTAGTTTGTTTAGCATCCTTACCCATGGTTTTATGCCTTATATGAAGTCTCTGTACGTCAGGCCAGATGTTTTTCGCCAGCTTCTTTCAGATTCTACTTCGTGGTGGACATCCTTGTTATTGGCTGTATGATTCCCGCTATTAGGACTCATGGAGGACTTGGGCTCACCCGAAAAATAGTGGGGTTATGCATAAATTTTCACCAACCTAAAGAAAAAGAACTTAATATCAACGACTCCCCTAAGTTGTGCTCTTAATTGTTTGATTTTAGCATTGAATGATTCAGCAGATGCATTGGTAGATCTGTTATTGAAAAAATTGAGTACTTCATCGTAATGCTCATATAGTGTTGATGCAATGACATTGAAGCTTTTAAATCCCGAAGAGTCTACCTTATCATACCATCTGGCCAGTGAAAGTCGGCTTTCATTCTTTGTTCTGTTCGTATTGAAGATCATTCTCAGGGAATGGGTCAGTGAATAAGCTTCCTTTATATCCAGATATAGTTGGAAGAGTATGGATGCTCTCTACCTCTGGCTTTCCGTCCACTTTTCTGCTGATTTGAACAGCAGATAGCTACTTCTGGCCAGTAGTTGTTTTCTTGTGTCTCATTAGCAAATGTAACAAGGCTGTATTCTTTTCCGCAATGCCTGGCTTCCTCCATGGCATCGGCTTCTTCCTGTATGGCATCCCACCGGTGTGCTATCCTCATTTCCTGCAGAGCGTCGCATGCCAGTTTCTGCACATGAAACCGGTCTATCATCCGGTTGGCTTTCGGAAAGCAGCAATGCACAATAAGATTCATGCTGTTGGAAAGGTCCATCGTGACTTCCTTTACCATGGAACGTAGATTTTCAGGAATAAGTTTTAGCGTATTAATAATATCCTGTGCTTTTACACCTTTCACCAAAGCGACCAGACTTCCTTTTCCACCACGGGCTTCAGGATTGGATACTACAGTATATAACTCACCGTCACTGATAGCAGTCTCATCTATACAGAGCCTGCTTCCCATATTCTTGGGAAAGACAAGCCATTCATCAGCGTGAAAGAGCTCACTCCATTGGCGGTAACCACTCAGGATCTCCTTATATTGCTTTTCAAATGTGCTGCTGTTTATATGATAATACCCATCAAGCGAACGGGAGGTCGTAGGCCTCGTCTCCATACACTTCTTCTAAAAAAGCCGCAAACTCTTTTGAGTAGCGGGTATTCTCTGACTTGATATCATCATACGGAAGAGTAAAACACTTGCCTGTATGCAGATCAAGCCAACGGCGACGACGGACTATCAGGTTGACTACCTTGTCACGGATTGAAAAGTCCCGTACTGTCACAGGAGACAGAAAGCCTTTGGTTCTATATTAGAATTATTCTGATAGTCAGAAGGTATTTTCTCATCTAGATGTATAGATATCATATCATCCGTACTTTCAACCTTTACGAATGTAATTCTTGATAAGATATTCGAAGGAAGCATTAAGCTTACCAGTGATAACAATGCATTATTTTCCATAATGCAAATTTAATAATTTATTAAACTTGCCCCACTAAAAATCGGGTGAGCCAGGACTTGCCCGTTAGCTAATACTCATGCCGAGCTATACAAAAAGAGGGTGTGTCAAAATGCATACCCTCTTTTTTTATGACAAAGCCCCGACTTTCCCAAGCCGAGGCT
>ENA-OOXA01000798-OOXA01000798.1-human-gut-metagenome-genome-assembly--contig:-NODE-798-length-20500-cov-2.775544_pt1 | contig 20500 bp, 20 predicted proteins | sample MGYA00241581_ERZ501331 | MGnify/ENA primary metagenome ERZ501331 (study PRJEB25962, sample SAMEA2042982) | human gut metagenome | biome: human gut; feature: human-associated habitat; material: faeces...
CACTTGTCCCGTCATGCTTTCCTCCAGTGCGCAAGCCTCGTTGACCGGTCGCTTTGGTGACAGTGAATATGGTCGTAGCAAAAAGGCGGGTGAAGATCTTTTTCTACAATACGGCAAAGAGACAGGAGCCAAGGTTTTGGTCTATCGCTTTCCGAACCTTTACGGTAAGTGGTGCCGTCCAAACTATAACAGTGCCGTAGCCACTTTCTGCAATAATATTGCCAATGACTTGCCTATACAGGTCAACGATCCGAGTGTAGAACTTGAGCTACTTTACATTGATGACCTTGTGGACGAAATGATTCATGCCCTGAAAGGGGAGGAACATCATTGCGAGTTCGAAGGGCTTGACGTACAACCGAAGACTGACGGCAGATATTGCTATTGTCCTGTCACCCATAAGGTAACACTTGGTGAAATCGTTGACTTATTACATCAATTCGCGGAAATGCCTAAGACACTGATGATTCCGGAAATTTCGGCTGATTCATTTGCCAAACGTCTGTACAGTACCTTTTTGAGCTACTTACCAAAAGAAAAAGCGATCTTCGACTTGAAAATGAATGTAGATCAACGTGGCAGTTTCACAGAACTTGTACATACCTTGAATTGTGGTCAGGTAAGCATTAATATCTCCAAACCAGGTGTAACCAAGGGTGAACACTGGCACAATACCAAATGGGAACAGTTTATTGTAGTCAGTGGGCATGCTCTTATTCAACTTCGTAAGGAAGGAACAGACGAAGTGTTTAACTATGAGGTGAGCGGAGAGAAAATACAGTCTGTCATCATGCTTCCCGGTTATACTCATAACATCATCAATCTTTCTGATACGGAAGATCTGGTGACAGTGATGTACTGCAATGAGGTATTCAATCCTAATAAGCCGGATACATACTTTGATAAAGTGAAAAAATGATCATGGAAAAACAACCCAAATTCGATTATTCAGATATAAAGTTTAAGGATAATGGCAAAATAAAGCTCATTATCGTTGTCGGCACACGTCCCGAGATTATCCGTCTCGCCGCCGTTATCAACAAATGCCGTCAGTATTTTGATGTCATTCTCGCCCACACTGGCCAAAATTACGACTACAACCTCAACGGTATCTTCTTCAAGGATCTGAAGTTAGCCGAGCCAGAGGTATACATGGATGCTGTAGGTGATGACCTTGGCGCAACTTGCGGCAACATCATCAACTGCTCCTATAAACTCTTTGCCCAGACAAAGCCAGATGGTGTATTGGTGTTAGGCGATACCAACTCATGTTTGAGCGTTATCGGTGCCAAGCGTCTCCATATCCCCATCTTCCACATGGAGGCAGGTAACCGATGCAAAGACGAGTGTCTGCCAGAGGAGACCAATCGCCGTATCGTAGACATCATTAGTGATGTTAACATGGCATACTCAGAACATGCCCGTCGCTATCTTGCAGATTGTGGATTGCCAAAGGAGCGTACTTATGTTACTGGCTCACCTATGGCAGAAGTACTCCACAACAACCTTGCAGAGATTGAAGCAAGCGATGTTCATCAGCGTCTTGGCTTGGAGAAGGGTAAGTATATCCTCCTTTCTGCTCATCGTGAGGAGAACATCGACACAGAGAAGAACTTCCTTTCTCTATTCAATGCTATCAACCACATGGCAGAGAAGTATGATATGCCCATCCTCTACAGCTGTCATCCACGCTCACGCAACCGTCTTGCTGCATCTGGTTTCCAGCTCGACCCACGCGTCATCCAGCATGAGCCTCTTGGCTTCCACGACTATAACTGTCTTCAGATGAATGCTTTTGCTGTAGTGTCTGATTCAGGTACACTCCCTGAAGAATCAAGTTTCTTCACTTCAATAGGCCATCCTTTCCCTGCTATCTGTATCCGTACATCAACAGAGCGCCCTGAGGCTATTGACAAGGGTGACTTTATTATTGCAGGTATTGACGAGAAGTCTTTGCTCCAGGCTGTAGATACTGCTGTAGAGCTTTGCCGTGACGGTCAGCATGGTATTCCTGTCCCAGATTATGTTGATGAGAATGTATCGACAAAGGTTGTTAAGATTGTACAGAGCTATGTAGGTATTGTCAATAAAATGGTTTGGCGTAAATTTTAATGTTGTAAAATGGTAGCACAGGATTTTTAACAAGTAAAATCCGTGCTATCCATTGCATTGTTGCTTTAAATGTTTATGACAACAATAATAATGGTTTGTTGTAAATGACGATTGTGTTTGTTTTATAAGCAGATTTAATATTTGTTGTTCTAAGCTGCCACAAAAAGTCTATTAATGATACATTAAAGTACTTATAAAAAATACTAGAATAAGAAATAATAATATAATGATATCCATTTTGCTAAGATGTCGATTGACTGCGCACGAAGGTGGAATCCTTGATGGAGAGAAAGCCGTTTTCTATAATTGGAAAAATGAGATTAAGTTTTAAAATTCAATGAGCATGGAACAACATAATAGTGGAAATTCGCGTATTGCAAAAAATACAATGGTACTATATATCCGAATGATATTCGTATTACTTGTATCTCTATATTCAACTAGGGCTATTCTAAATGCATTGGGTGTTGTAGACTATGGTATATATAACGTTGTTGCAGGATTTGTTTCTATGTTTGCATTTTTGAATTCTTCAATGACCAATACAGTACAACGTTTTTTTAATTATGAAATAGGTTTTTCTGACAAGGGTAATTTAAATAAAGTATATATTACATCTATTCAAATACAAGTAATATTAGGAGTCTTGACGTTTGTTTTACTTGAATTTATAGGTATGTGGTATATAAAAACGAAAATGGTAATACCATTGGAGAGACTAACTGCCGCAGTTTATGTGTTTCAATTCTCTGTATTTTCTTTATTTCTTCTTATATTGCAAATTCCTTTTGCAGCAGCTGTTATAGCGCATGAGAAGATGGGATTTTATGCTGTAGTTAGCATGACTGATGCAGTTTTAAAATTAATAATAGCTATAGTGCTTCCTTTTATATCATATGATCGTTTGATATATTATGGGGTTTTAATGTTGACTATCTCATTAATTGATATATTATTATATTACTTTTATGCGAAAAAGTGTTTTAGAGAAATTGCTTACAGGCATTTGTATTACAAAGATTTGTTTAAAAGAATGATATATTTTTCGGGTTGGAATGTTTTAGACTCATTCGCTTATACAATGCAAGGGCAAGGACTAAATATGCTTATGAATGCATTTTACGGGCCTGTTGTTAATGCAGCCAGAGGAGTTGCATATCAAATACAAGCTGCTCTAAGTGGATTTACGGAAAATATTGCAGTTGCTTTCAAGCCACAACTTATCGAAAGCTATGCTAAAGACGATCATGAACGTACCAAAAGTCTAATGCTTAGTATGTCAAAATTAGGATATATAATGGTTTATGTACTTTCGTTACCTATTTCACTAGAAGTAGAATATATTCTTAACATATGGTTAGGGGGTACAGTTCCTAAATATACGGCAATATTTACCGTATTAGTTCTCTTAAATATGGCCTTGGGTAGTTTAAATATTCCTATATCACAAACAGTTCAGGCTACAGGACATATTCAAAGATATCAGACAATACGAAGCTTGATTGTTACTAGTGCGCTGCCTTTATCTTGGTTGGCTCTTATTTGTGGAGCACCTGCTTATATTATTTTTGTAATACTTATACTTGTAAATATGATAAATCAGCCCATTAGTATGTATCTGCTAAGGAAAGTGTTTAAGTATTCCTATAGAGAATATTTTTCTATAGTTATATTACCATGTTTCCTGTTTAGTATTGTAGCACCCATTCTACCTATTGTAATTCATTTGATAATGAAAGAATCGTTCGGGCGATTGCTTTTAGTATGTTTTGTATCAGTTGTTATTTCCACAATATTAGTATATTTTGTTATAATGACAAAAAGTGAGAAAATGTTTATTAATGTCATGATTGATAGATATAAACCATTTGGGCGAAAGGATGTTAATTGATAAATGTATTATAGTATTTATTGTTGATTTAAGAATTTGTATAAACGGATTCTGATTGACAATCAAATGGATTTAGATATCAAAATAAAGAAAATTGATGCAATTAGTGTAGTCGAAAAATATATATAATAAATAAACTATGAAAATATTGATAGTGATTAATAACTACGGAATGGGCGGTACTGTTACTAGCTTATGTGCATTACTTTCAAAAATTGATACACAAAAAGTAATAGTAGATGTGTTTGTGCGTGATCATTCTGGTCCTTTAGCAGGTAATTTGTTAAATTGTACTATACTTCCGGAAAATCTATGGTTGTCTCACAATATTTATAATAGTGGTATCCTAGTAAAAACAATCAATTTTATACTTCTGTGTATAAGGAAGATATTTGAGATGATAAACGTAGATGTATTTCGTGTATATAATTATATTGGTGGGAAAAAAATATGCACGGAAAAATATGATGCTGTCATAGGATTCTCGGAGTCATTATCAAGGTATATCAGTTTCATACCGGCGCGTCAACGTATAATATGGGTACATTGCGATTATCGTCGATGTGCGAAAGGGATTGATGAAACAAAATATTATGATAGGATAGACAAGATTGTTTGTGTTTCTGAATTTGCAAAGAAGATATTTTGTGAGTATTACCCTAAATACATTAAAAAGGTATTATGTATACATAATATAATCAACGAAGAAGAACTATATATAAAATCATCATATCATATTGATGATAGTCGTTTTGATAATAATTCATTTACAATTGTTTCTTGTGGTCGTTTTGATAGTGTTAAGCAATTTCAACTCATACCTTCTATTGTTGACAAGGTTTTAAAATTGACAGACAAACCATTTAAATGGTATATTATTGGTGATGGGGCAATAGATGTTAAGAATCAAATACAACAAGAAATTAACCATTACAAAGTATCGAATTATATATGCTGTTTAGGTATGAAAACAAATCCTTATCCATATATGGCTAAATCCAATTTATATGTTTGTACTTCTTTATCAGAATCTTATCCTATGGTGGTAAATGAGGCAAAGACGTTAAAGGTGCCCGTTCTTTGTAATACTTTTCCTAGTGCAATTGAATCAGTTCAAAATGGAATAGATGGTTATATTCTTGATATAGAAAAAATGCCACCTGTAATAGCGAATATGATAGAAAATCCTATGAAAATTGTGAAGTCGAAAAGTGAAAATGATACTATTCTTAACCAGATATATGAGATATTATAAGATGTATTTTTTTAATATAAAAGAATGGATTGGCATAATAAAAAAACAAAATTAATATGAGGCATATGATATATTATCTTACTATTATTTTGATATATAGTGTTATATATTTGTACGATTTGGGAATATCATTCAATTTGGAGTTTACGTTAGTTACGATAAGTATATATATAATTTCGAATTACATTTATTTTAAACATAAAAAAGAAATTATTAATTTTGAATTCTTTTTCTGTTTGGCTTTTTTTGCATCATTCCTTGCTTATTTTATAATTGATATAGGAGAAGGATTTGCGTTCTTTGTTTTTTCTACAAATCCTCGCTCATTGGTTAAAGGTATAGCATTAGCTATGATAGGATATCATTGTTATCTTTGCGGGTTGCAACCTGTTAATAGTAATATGAAATGCTATAATGAAGAAGGCTTGCGAGCATTAAGAATGAATAGTTCTTCAGCAAAAATTGCTAATTGTATATGCTTATTGATGTTTTTCCTTTTTCTGTATATGGATGGTATAAACCTTCTTAATCGATACAAAGGAGATTCTACTGGAGAAAGTCTATATTTGGAAGGATTATTATATTGGGTATTAGCTTATTCAGTTGCAGTATATACATCATTTTCGTCAGCAAACTTCTCAAAAGACAAAGGATTCCTACGAAATATACTAAAATTAGATGGATTATTTCTTATTAATACTGTAGTTATTATAGGTTTTATGGTGCTATCAGGTTATAGATCACAAGCAATGCAGGTTGTAATTCCTATTATTATATGTTATAGTGTATTTGTGAAAAGTATATCCTCTCGCTCTTTCTTGATTTTATTAATAGGAGGGTTTGTTTTGATGATTATAATAGGAATGACACGTTCTGGAGATCAATTAGAACAAGAGTATTCAACAATTAGTTATTTAAAGGACTTTAATCCAGCCAATGGTTCTCTTGGATTTTTTGTTGAAGAGGTTGACCGTAAGGGTGTAACGGGTGGAAGTAATTATATTCCCCAAACACTTGCCATTATCCCTTATCTACAATCTATTGTTGGTGCTTTTGTTGATTTTAAAAGTTTTGCATTGCCCTCAGCTGAAGTTTATACAGGAGCCTTTGACACTGAATCAGGAATGGGTACACATATTATAAGCGATATATATTATACATTTGGGTTAATTGGCGTCGTTTTATTTATGTTTTTGTTAGGGAAAGTTTGTCGATGGTTATCTAAGTCAAGAAGTAAATACACATTTCTAATGTATATTATTTTTACTGGTAATGCAATCTTTGCAGCACGTGTAGAATTGCTATATGGAGCTAGAATGCTTGCATGGGGATGTTTTCTATTCTATATAGTTAATATGTTGTCTAAAAAGAAATCTTATAACACTTTGTATAGTAAATGAAAGTTCTAAATTTTGTATGGTATTCATATCCAAATACGACATATACACAAGATGAAACGACTGCAGTTTGTGCAGAATGGGAGTACATAGCGGATTCGGAATATGAAGTATTAATTAATAGATTTTCAATTGATGCTGAAGATGATATAAGAATTCAAAATGCAGTTGTCTCTTTGTTATTTTTCATATCAGGAAATCACATTACAGCTCGAACTAAAAATATTATCAAATTTTTATTGAAACAAAAGGAGGAAAAATTATGCGCATAGTGTATTGTGGATGCTTCCGACTTCCTAATTTTGACGCAGCTGCACCACGTGTGTTGAATAATGCAAATATATTACTAAAACTTGGGCATGAGGTGCAATTTATAAGCTGGGGTGGAAAATATCGAGAAGAAGATTTATGTGCTGATGGTAGGTATAGGATAAATGGTGCAGAATATATAATAACAGATGAACTAGATGCAGTTGGCGACTTCTTCGAGAAAATAAAAATGAAAATATGTAGAGGTAAGAAAACCTTGATGTTATTAAATCAGATGAAACCTAAGCCTGATCTCATAATAATGTACAATGCTGATTATTGGTTGACCAGGCGATTATTGAAATTCTGTAATAGACATCAGGTAAAGCTAGCTAACGATATTACAGAATGGTATGATAATAAAGAATTGCATTTAGTTGATATTATTCCTAATTTTATAAATATGACGTATATCCAGCGTTATGTTAAAAACAAAATAGTCATCAGTAAATATTTAGACAATTACTATTCTGAATCAAATAATATAATCCTTCCTCCATTGTGTAATCCCAAGGAAAATAAATGGTCTTTTAAAGTGGAAGATGAACGAGTAAAGCCTTTTAATGGCATTACTCTAATCTATGCAGGTAATCCTGCTAAAAAGGATTGCGTTCATACAGTTATTAATGCAGTCAATACATTAGCAAAAGAGGGAAAGGCTATTCGATTTTTAATTCTTGGCATTACTTATGAAACATATATAACTAAATATGGTCATTTGTTAAAGAATAAATCACTACATAATAATGTGATGTTTTTAGGACGTGTCTCGCAAGATTTGATTCCTGCATATTATAAAATGGCGGATTTCATGGTGTTACTACGTGAACCCAACCGTAAAAATATGGCTGGTTTTCCTACTAAATTCGCAGAGTCAATGACCGCAGGTGTACCTGTTATAGCTAATGCTACAAGTGATTTGACGGAGTATCTTATAAATGGAGTAACAGGTTTTATTATTAAAGGTTTTGATTATGAAAGTATTCTTGATACTCTAAGGAAGTCTATATTGACTATTAACAGAGATAATATTGATAGAATGAAGGAGAACGTGTGTATGATTAATTATGCGTTTGATTGGCATTCTAAAATTAATGAAATGAAGAAATATATAGATAGTATAAGATAATGCAAGTAGAATTGTATGATTTGTCCAAATATCGAAGGGAATTAATGGGATTTAGTGCATTGATGATTTTTGTTTGTCATGCATATGCCTATATTGAATTACCTTCTGTTTTAGGTTACGCTTTGTCTATAGGAAATATTGGTGTAGACTGCTTTCTGTTTCTTTCGGGTTTAGGAATGTGGTATAGTTTATCCAAGTTCCAAACGGGGGGGGTAAAATATTGGTATTTAAACAGGTATAAAAAATTATTTGTTCCATATCTCATTACTGCATTATCTATGGATGCGATAAAATATTATTTGGGCGAATACATTGGAGAAGGTATTTGGAATTACCTTTTTGGTTTGTCTACATTAAGGTTTTACGTTTCACATGATGCTGCTTGGTTTATAGCGGCTCTCATTCCACTTTATTTATTAGCACCTGCGTTTTATTCACTGATGAAAAAATACAAGTGGAAAGCAGCATTGAGTTTGATTATAATTCAATATTTTACACTGTTGATTCCTGCTACATTCTCAAGTAACTTACTCAATAGTATAATTGAAAATATTCAATTTGTAGTGGTTCGTACTAATTGTTTCATTGTTGGTATGGCAATTGGGAATTCTGTAATATGTAAAAATAAACTATCTGTAGTATGGTTAATGGTAATGGCGTTAATAGGAATTCTCGCAATAGTAGTCACTAGCCATCTAGTCTATGGTTTGTTCTTCTTTACTATTCCGTTACTTATTTCCCTGTGCTATCTTTTAAGGATATTTCCTAAAGTAATGTACAGATTTGTAAGTCTAATGGGTAAAATTTCGTTGGAATCTTATATTTTAAATGGAACATTGCCAAAGTTGGCCATTGTATTTTTTACTACTTTAAATCTACCAAAAATGGGAAACATTATTCCGTATGTCACAGCATGTATTGTGAGCATACCAATTGGATATTACATCCATTTATTTTCGAATAAAATTTAAAAAACGATTTAATGAAATAGATTATGAGTAAACTATTGATATCATGTGATGACACTTTGTTTGTCTATCATGGGAAATATTATTTTAAGGATCAAGAGTGGTGCAATTTTTACAAAAGATACCTGAGGGTTTTTGACTTTCTGCGAATCGCTGTGAGATGTGAATGTGTTGACGAGCTTAAACCTTGTAGAATATTGATTGATGATCCAAGAATTGAGGTTATAGATATACCGAATTTCTCTGGACCATTAGAATATACAAAAAAATACTTTAAAATTGGTAGAGTTTTGAGGAATATTTGTGATGGCTGTGATGCTGCAATAGTTCGTCTTCCTTCTACAATAGGTCAGAGAGTCGCTCGTAAAGTTATTAAAAATCACATTCCTTACGGAGTGGAAGTTGTATATGATGCAGAAGACGGATGGCGCTCAGAAACTAAATTAATAAATCGTTTCTTGTGGAAGAGAATAGATAAGGAAATGCGTAGTACATGTTATAAAGCTAATGGTATATCGTGTGTTACAGAATTTTATCTTCAAAAACATTATTACAGCAAGAAAGCCAATGCCTTTACTTCTCACTATTCAACATTAGAACTACCTAAAGGATTTTATGGATCTCCAAAGAAATACCCAGAAGGTAAAACGTTCACCTTAGCTAATGTTGCAAACCAGATTCAATTTAATGGCAGAAAGGGATTTAATGAGATCATTGAAGCTATTTGTCTTTTGAAAAAGAAAGGTATAATTGTACATGCTAAATTTGTAGGTCAAGATTATCATAATGGCATCGCTCAGTTTAAGGATTTATCGCGACGGCTTGATGTTGAGAAGCAAATTGAGTTTATGGGTTATCTTACTCGACCAGAACTTGACGATTTTCTTTCATCAGTAGATATATTTGTAATGCCGACACGAGCTGAAGGTTTACCAAGAGTTATTATAGAAGCTATGGCTAAAGGACTTCCTGCCATATCCACTCCAGTTTCTGGAAATCCGGAATTGCTAGATTCTTATTTCCTTGTAAAATACGAAGATATACAAACTCTTGCTAATAGAATAGAAGAACTGATTACCAATAAGGAGCTATACGAAAGAGTAAGTCTTGAAAATTATAGTAATAGTCAGAAATATGAGGCTACAGTTCTTGAAAGAAAACGTGATGCGTTCTATCAAAATTTAAAACAGATTAAAAAATAATACAATGAGGAGCAATTATTATGATGTTATAAAAGCAATAGCTATTATAGCTGTTGTGCTTTATCATTTTGGCACATGTAAATTTGGATATCTTGGAGTGGATATATTCTTAGTAATAGCTGGATATTTTACATCTCAAAGTGTTGATAAACAGATAGCAAATGGGGGGTATTTTAGCTTTGTAAAAAATAGGCTATTTCGCCTTTGGCCTTTGCTACTTCTTGCAGGTGGAGTGAGTTTGTGTTATGGTTGGATCATGATGTTGCCAGATGACTTTGAAAACACTGCTCAATCTGTTGTTGCAACCAATTTTTTCTGTAATAATATATTGGAGTCAATAACAACAAAAAATTACTGGGATGTTGGTAATGAATATAAACCATTAATGCATACCTGGTATGTTGGACTTTTAATGCAATTTTATATTTTAGTTCCTCTACTTCTTTTCTTTATAGGAAGGTTTGTAAAAGATACGAATATTAGGAAATATATTAATATATGTTTCATGATGTGCATAGGCGCTATGACTTAATACAGATTTACTTTACACGGTTTTAACATTTAAAAGAAAGTGCAAGTAATGAAAAAAGAACGTAAACCAGCACGTCATTTTGACGATCAATTTCGTTTGAGTGTATTAAAAGAGTATTATGAGAGTGGAGTATCTTACTATCAAATAGCTCATAAATATGGTATCACTATTTCCAATATTCATGCTTGGGAGCAGAAGTATATGAATAAATGTGTATCTTTACCATCGGATATTTTGGAATTAGAAAAACAAGTATTTATGGCTAAAAAAGCAAAAGAAGAAAGCCGCCCACAAATGAGCGAAGAGGATAAGCTGAGGGACGAGATTTCGCGTTTGCGCAAAGCCCTTGAATATTCAGAACTTCGCAACGAGGCATTGAATGAGGTGCTAAAAATCGGCAAGGAACAATACGGCATTGACTTGCTAAAAAAAGCTGGCGCCAAGCAGTAGACAACCTTCGGCTCAGACATGCTGATTCAAGTATCGGCTGTCTGAGCGGACTGTTTGGCAAAACTCGTGAAGGTTATTACTCTGTTAGCAAAGAAAAGAGAAACCGACTTGAATTGACAGAAAAGAAGATAGTGGACCATGCACGTCAACTACGTAGCGAGGCTCCAGGAATAGGAGCTTATAAGATGTTTGTAATACTCAAAGACATCTTTATTGATGTTATGCCTGGACGTGATAAGTTCTACAAGATTATCAATGAAAACGGGCTCATGCTCAAACCTGAGCGTAGGCGTCATACAACCAATTCCAATCATAACTATCGCAAATACAATAACTTAATAAAAGGGCTTGTGGTTAGTCGCCCCAATCAACTTTGGGTCGCAGACATAACATATATAGATACTGATGACGGTGTAGTTTATCTGCACCTCGTCACCGATGCGTGGACACACGAAATCATAGGGTGGATGCTTTCCGATTCTTTAATGGCCTCAAATACTATAGCAGCTCTAAAGATGGGCATAGAGTATAACGAAGGTTTAGACCTAAGCGGACTGATACACCACTCAGATCGCGGCTCGCAATATTGTAGTAATGCCTACGTAGACATGTTGAAGTCTGTCAATGCATCAATATCCATGACAGAGGATTATAAGCCTACGGATAATGCCATTGCGGAACGCGTTAACGGCATTATAAAGCAGGAATGGTTGTATCGTATGAAGAGACCCAAGAATCTGGATGATGCTTATCGTATCATGCGAAACATTGTCGATTTCTATAACAACAAGCGCCCTCATATGAGCAACGGAATGATGACCCCAGTACAAAAGCGTAAAAGCTATACAAAGGTGGCATAGTAGGAATGGAAGGTAATATTTTTGATCTTATAATTTGTGAATAAAGATTTTGTGTATAACTTTACATACTGAAACGCTACGTAAAGCATTTCAGTAACACTTTTCCTACATTGTAAAGTTATTCAGTAAAGTAATAAAAAGAGAGTGAAGTAATTTAGTAAAACAACAAGAAAAGTGTAAAGTAAAATCAGTTATAGTCACTATTTCATTAACCCTATATTTGACAACAGATAATGAATGTGCTAAGTTTTACTATTTGCCATATCGATTATATGAGTTTTGTGCTGGTTCTTTAGTCTTCTATTTATTTGTTAAGAAACCTATTGCTACTAGCAATAGATTCTTATCGAATTTCTGTTTTGTTGTTATATATGTATGTGTCTTTGCACTTCTTTTTGTTGAAACTGATTATATTTCGCGTCCAGTTAAACTTCTCTCTACTGTAGTCCTAAGTGCATTGTTGCTCTATTTGATGCCTCGGGTTAATTGGGCAAGAGGCAATGTATTTTCGAATAAGCTAGTTGCTGTAATAGGTGCTGCAAGTTTTAGCATTTTCGTGTGGCATCAAGTTGTCTTGGCATTTATACGTTATTCGTTTACTAATGATATGATGGCAATAACACCGCTACTTTCATTTATTTGTATAACAGTGGTTCTTTCATATTTCTCTTATAAGTTTGTGGAGCAAATAAAGAGAACAAAAATTGCATGGTTGCTTTCTATATTTGTATTTGTTCTGACTACAGCAAGTGCACTGTTGGTTTATGTTGAAGCTGGTGTTGTTCGTGATGTACCAGAGCTTAATGTAGTTAGAGGTAAAGTACATAGAGGAATGTGGGCTGAATATTGTGATAGAGGGTACAAGTACGATAAGGAATTCTCTTCATCATATAAACAAAAGTGGTATGTTATAGGCAACAGTTTTGGTCGAGATATGGTGAATATAATATTGGAAAGTCCAATTGCAGGCAAAGTAGATATTGTTTATTCTACACCAAATGATTATCAAAATAAAGAAAAACGTTTTGCCAATGCCGATGTTGTGTTTCTCTCAACTCTTGGATTAAATAAGGAGATCATTGATAATGTGCATAGGCGTTGTTCTGCAAATACTAAATTTTTCATTATTGGAGAAAAAAACTTTGGTGAGAGTAATGGACAAGTTTATCGCCATCGTTATTCTGCAGATTATCATCAGCTAACCATAGGAATGGAAGATGGATATGCGGAAAAGAATGAACAACTTAAAAAAGCTTATCCTAATTGTTATATTGATTTAATAGAAATGGTTCGTCAGCCAAATGGTAAAGTACGTGTGTTTTCTGACGATGGTAAATTTATTAGCCAAGATTGCCGTCATCTAACAAAAGCTGGAGCTAAATTTTACGCTAACAGGATTAATTGGAATAGATTTTTAAATTAAAACGCTCATTGGTTGCGTTAACTGTAAAACAATTACTTATGTATAAACATTTTTTTAAAAGGTTATTAGATATCGTGCTCTCAGGTTTGGGCATGATAGTTTTATTCCCTATTTACTTGCTACTTACGTTATATGTAGCAATTTTTATGGGTTTACCAGTCTTGTTTGGACAGGAACGTATTGGTAAAGGTGGAAGGCCATTCAAGCTGTATAAGTTTCGTTCTATGACAAACAAGAAAGATAAGGAAGGTAACTTGTTGCCAGAAAGTGAAAGACTGACAAAGGCTGGTATTTTACTGAGAAATTCTTCTTTGGATGAATTACCAGAGTTGTGGGCTATCATTATTGGTAAGATGTCAATAGTAGGACCTCGTCCTATGCCAACATATTATGACCCTTATTTTCTTCCAGAAGAGAGAAAACGTCATACTGTGCGTGGTGGACTTATTCCTCCTGACTCTTTAAGTGGTAAGGCTGTGACCAGCTATGAGGAACAGTTTGAGTATGAATGCTATTATGCGGACCATGTTTCTTTGTGGTTAGACATAAAAGTGATTTTTACCACATTTAAAATATTGTTTAAACGTGTTGAGGAAGATTATGGTACTTGTGAGCGTCCTCATTTGAATGTATATCGCAAAGATATGATAACTAAATAATAATTAAAGAATTATGATACAGACAATCAATGAATTGATTAAAAAGAATGGAACTCCTTTTTATATATTTGACGAAGAGGGTTTTGTAAACAACTATCGTAAGTTGGAGAGAACATTTAAGGCGGTGTATCCAAATTATCAGATTTCGTATTCGTACAAAACAAACTATACTCCATTTGTATGCAAATTGGTAAAGAGTCTTGGCGGTTATGCGGAAGTGGTTTCTGACATGGAATATACTCTTGCAAAGAAGTTGGGATATGCCAATAGCCAGATAGTTTATAATGGTCCTTCAAAGGGAGAGGAGATGTATGAACATCTTGAAAATCATGGCATTCTTAATCTTGACTCTTTGGATGAAGCAAAGCGAGTGGTGGACTATTGTAAGGCTCATGCCGACAAGCAGTATACTGTGGGTATGCGTATAAACATGGATTTGGGTGCAGCTAACTTTATCAGCCGTTTTGGTTTGGAACCTGATAGTAAGGATATGCTGGAAGTAGTAAAATTGATAAAAGATACACCAAATCTTAAGTTGATAGGTTTGCATTGTCATATAAGCCGTTGCCGTGGGGTGGATGCTTGGGCAGAACGTGCCAAGATTATGTTGGATATGGCAGACAAGTATATTGATGATGTGCCTCAGTATATAAGTTTGGGTAGCGGTATGTTTGCTGATATGGCAGACTATCTGAGAAATCAGTTTGGTGGTGATAGCGTTCCTACATATGAGGATTATTGCAAGGCTACAATACAGCCATTTGCAGAACACTATAAGGATGTGGAAAATAAACCGATGCTTTTCACAGAGCCTGGAACAACAGTTGTGGCCAGATATTTGAGCTTTGTAAGCAAGGTATTGAGCATAAAGCAGATCCGTGGAAGATGGATTGCAAACATGGATGGCGACTACCATAATTTGGGTGAGATATGCACTATGAAGAAGTTGCCTACACATGTGATTGCAGGTGGTAAGGAGCAGAAGCATTATGACAATATTGACATAATGGGATTCACTTGTTTGGAACAAGATGTGATGGTTCCTGCTTGGGATGGAGAACTCGCAGAAGGCGATGTAATGGTATTTGATAACTGTGGTGGTTATTCCATTGTATCAAAGCCTCAATTCATTAAACCTCAGAGTGCTATGTTTGCAAAGCGTATGAATGGCGATGTGCAAATGATAATGCGTGCTGAAACTTTTGATGATGTGTTCGGTAAGTTCAATTTTGAATTCTAAAAAATAAAATCAATGAAAGATATTACAATACTAAGTTCTGCTTGTGGAGCTTTCTTTATGCCTGGTTTTTTCCATTGTCTTAAGGAGAACCATGAGCGTAATATTAGAATTATAGGCTGCGACTTGAGTGATGATGCTTTAACCAATAGTTTGTTTGTGGATAAGTATTATCAAGTGCCAAGATATACAGACAGCCATTATGTTGACGCTTTGTTGGATATCTGCAAGAAAGAAAATGTGGATGTCTTCTTTCCTCATATTTCCATGGAGCTTCCTTTTATACTGGATCGTATGGAGGATTTTGAGAAATTAGGGGTGAAAGTTGCTATCTCGGATAAGGAAACATTGGCAACTGCCAATTGTAAGTATCATCTGTATGAGTTTATGAAGGAAAAAGGATTGACGGTTCCTCAATATTTCCTTGTAGACTCTTCTGAGACTTTACGCAAGAGAATTGGTGAATTGGGTTTCCCTAAGCGTCCAGTCTGTGTAAAAATGACCGAAAACAGTGGTAGCCGTGGTGTTCGTATCGTTCGTGCAGACTTATCAAAGAGCGATCTCTTCATTCATGATAAACCATCTTCAATGAACGTTACGCTGGATGAAATGTGCGAGATATTGGATGGTTGCAATCCGATGCCAACCATTATGGCAATGGAGTTTCTGCCAGGTGTAGAATATACGGTTGATTTGCTTGCCGATCATGGCAAAACTTTGTATATAGCAGGTAGAAGAAATACTACCAGCTCCATGAGTATTGCTCAGACATCTGTAGTGGAGAAGAAAGATAGTGCTTATCAGCTCTGTGAGGATATTGTGAATGAGTTAAATCTTGATGGAAATATCGGTTTCGACTTTATGCTTGATGAGAACGATACTCCTTGGCTTACTGATTTGAATCCTCGTGTAACAGCTACTATCATTCTTTATGCTGGTGCTGGTATGAATTTCCCATATTTGCGTGTCAAGCAACTTTTGGGAGAGGAGTTGCCTAAAATTGAATTGAAGTATGGAACCAAGCTGGTTCGTAAATATTGGGATGTGTTGTTTGATGAGAATGGCATAATAGAAATATGAAAATTCTTGTAGTCTCGCAATACTATTTTCCAGAGCCATTTCGCATTCATGAGATATGCGAAGAATTGGTAAAACGTGGACATAGCGTAACTGTTTTGACAAGTGTACCAAACTATCCAGATGGTGAAGTCTATTCTGGTTATCTAAACATAAACAGTGAAGAAGTAATCAATGGAGTAAAAATCATACGTTGCGCTTCACGTCCTCGTCATAAGGGATTTATAAATTTATTTTTGAATTATATATCATTTATATTTGCAGCAAATAGGCGTTTAAAGGATATAAGGGATAATTTTGACATTGTATACGCTTACCAACTATCTCCTATTACGAGTTCGATACCTGCTGTGAAGTATGCCAAAAAGAAGAAAATACCTCTTTTGATGTATTGCCTTGATTTATGGCCAGAATCAATTGTAGGTCAGATTTCGGAAAAAAATTATATTTTCAAGATGGTTAGAAGACTGTCTGAAAAAATATATAAATCATGTGATAGGATTCTAGTTACATCACCAAGTTTTACTAGTTATTTGGAACGAGTATGTGGCGTAAAAACAACAGTTATGAGATATGTACCACAACATGCGAATGACGTATTGCCTTTAATAAAAAATGAGGAGCATGATAATTTGAATTTTGTTTTTATGGGTAATGTCGGTATTTCGCAAAATGTACAATGTTTTATTAAGGCTTGTTCGCATATAAAAGATAGACATGATTTTAAGATACATATAATAGGAAGTGGTGCTATGCTGGAGGAGGTTATATCTTTGGCAAAAGAGCTAAAAGTGGATGATAGTGTTATCTTTCATGGTCGCAAGCCGAAATCATACATGCCCCAATATTATGGTATTGCAGATGTATGTCTTGTTTCTCTTAGAGATGAAGGTGCTGTTAGTTGGACAATCCCTGGCAAAGTGCAAGAGTATATGTCAGCAGGTAAACCTATCTTAGCTTCGATTTCTGGTGATACAGAGTTTATTATTAATGATGCCCGTTGTGGAAAGGCATTAAAGAACGACGATATTGAAGGTATTGCAGAAACCATTCAAGAATGGGTAAAAAATCCATCTGTATTGAAAGATATGGGGAAAAGTTCGCGTTGGTATTACGAGGAGCATTTTACTCTTAAAAAGCATGTAGATGTGCTTGAACAGGAATTGAATAATTTGATTAATGGATGAATTATTCTTTGAGTTGCTACAAGTAGCAATTGGAAACCGTACAAGTTTATCGATTACCCCTACCACAGACGATTGGGACAATCTATATTCACATGCTTTACAGCAAACATTATTAGGTGTTTGTTTTTATGGAATACAGAATTTGCCAAAAGAACAAGTTGCCTTTTTGCCTTTGCCTTTAAAAATGCAGTGGTTGGCAATAGTTGTGAAAATCCAAAAACAAAATGAGCTGTTGAACTATCGATGTGTTGAGTTACAGCGTATTTTATCTAAAGTGGATTTTCGAACCTATATTATGAAGGGACAAGGCAATGCTATATTGTACGATGAAAAATTATGCTTTTTAAGACAAAGTGGAGACATCGATATCTATCTTGAGGGTGGTTATAAAAAGGTTATTGATTATGTTAACAGGACATTTCCAACAAAAGATGTAAATGAGTTAGAAATTCATTATCATTGCTATAATGATGTTGAAGTAGAAATTCATTATAAACCCTTTGTGATGGATAGTCCTAAGAACAAAAAATTGCAATCCTTTTTCAAAGAATGTGAGGAGGCTAATTTCGCAAATAAATTGTCTATCCCAAAGACAGACGAACATATTATTGTTCCCACCTTAGAATTTAACCTTGTGCATCAGTTGGTGCATATCCATCATCATTTATTTTATGAAGGTATAGGATTGCGACAACTGATGGATTACTACTTCCTCCTCCAGAAGACTAGTGATGGTTCTACTGATAGAATCAAGAGGTCGAAGAAAGTTATTCATCAATTAGGGCTTGATAGGTTCTCATGTGCTTTGATGTATGTACTTCAAGTCGTTTTCGGTCTAGAACATAATAAGATGCTATGGAGTCCTTCTAAGAAAGATGGTATATTCCTCTTGAATGAAATTATGCGTTCGGGTAATTTCGGACAGTTAAATCTCCAGAATAAAGATATCTATCAGAATAAATGGAAATCTTTCTGGTATATTCATTTTAAGACTTTTCGATATTGGCGCTTTGATCATTGGGCATGGTTCTGGAGTCCGATATACAGGATACGTGGATTTGCTTGGAGAAAGGTGAATGGATATAATTAACATGTGTTTCAGAACTTGTTTCCGTTCCTATTTCATGACAAAAAGCTATAATAATATTTACATACGATATAATGAGTTGTGATATATTTGAGCAATATTCTACTGTCTATGACCCTGGCATTCCCGATTATATATTCTTTTTTTCCTTTTGGATTACGAGTACTTTTATAGCAATTTTACTTCTTATGATGAAGAAGAAAGCTATCAAAGAAACTGTAATGGGGGCATTGCTTGCAGAATGTATATTCATCATCTTTTGTTCAACAGTAATTTACCGGGAAACATTACCAGAACCTCATTATAAATTCATGCCATTTTGGAGTTATAAGGCGATTGGAGAGGGTGATGATATGTGTTTCGTAGAGGTATTTCTTAATATTATCTTATTCATACCAGTTGGTTTCTTGGCTTGCGGTTTAAGAAGAATGAACTGTTTGTGGAAGGTAGCGTTCGTGGGATGTATTATCTCATGTACTATAGAAAGTTTGCAGCTTTGGTTGCTAAGAGGGGTCTGTGAACTGGATGATGTGTTCCATAATACGTTAGGGAGTATTGTGGGATATGGATTATATCAATTGATTGCTTCATTATTTAAATGGAATATGGTAAAAAAATAAAAAGTAAGAAAATATGAAATATTTAATTGTGGTTGCTCATCCTGATGATGAGGTATTGGGTGCTGGTGCATCAATGTGGAAATGGAGTCATGAAGGCGACGAAGTTGACGTTGCCATTATGTGTACAGAGGCGAAAGCAAGAGCTTTCCGTCCTTCGGATGCAGAGTTGGAAGGTGATACGGATGCTGCCACCAACTATGTTGGTGTGAGCAAGAAGTATGAGGCGACTTTTCCGAACATCGAGATGAATACTGTACCGCATTTGAAATTGGTGCAGTTTATCGAGAGTGCTATCCGTGAGAGTGAGCCTGATATTGTAATTACCCATCATCCTGCTGACACTAACAATGACCACTTGCAGACCTCAATGGCCTGTCAGGAGGCTATACGTTTGTTTCAGCGTCAGCCGACAGTGAAGCCAGTGAAAGAGTTCTGGTATATGGAAGTACCATCATGCTCGGAGTGGGCTATCAACGATGCCATGAATCTGTTCCGTCCGAACTGTTATGTTGAGGTCGGTCAGAATGGAATACAGGCAAAGTGTAAGGCTCTTTCTATGTACCGTGGCGTAATGCGTCCATATCCTCATCCCCGAAGTGTAGAGTATATCACAGGCTTGGCTGCTATGCGCGGAAGCCAGTGGGGATGTAACTATGCAGAAGCATTCCAAGTCGTGTTGCGTAGATATTAAAGCAATATGAAATTATTAAAGGCAATATGGTCATTCTGCTTCTACCTCTTTGTTCCAAGAAGGACGAAGCGGATGCCCAATAATTGAATATAAAGGTATGGAAATAAATAAAGATTTGCTCGATAATTTGTTTGAGCAGGCAAAAGAGAATCCTCGTTTGCGTCAAAATTTGGATTTGCGCACATCAGCCGATGATAATTCGCAACGCATGCTGAATGCTCTGTTGCCAGGAACCGTTGTACCTATCCACAGGCATCCACAAAGTACGGAGAACGTTTTCCTCTTGTGCGGTAAGATTGTGGAAGTTATCTGTGATGAAAACGGAGACGAGATAGAGCGTATTCATCTTGACCCCACCGTTGGTAATTATGGCTGTGTTGTGCCACAAGGTGCATGGCATACAGTGGAAGTACT
>ENA-OOXA01000802-OOXA01000802.1-human-gut-metagenome-genome-assembly--contig:-NODE-802-length-20419-cov-2.888873_pt1 | contig 20419 bp, 20 predicted proteins | sample MGYA00241581_ERZ501331 | MGnify/ENA primary metagenome ERZ501331 (study PRJEB25962, sample SAMEA2042982) | human gut metagenome | biome: human gut; feature: human-associated habitat; material: faeces...
TTCCTCCGTTTTGATTTTTGTTTTGAATCAAAACGAAGGCTTACGGATATTTGGATATAATGCACAGCCACTTTGTTGTAAAAATCATATTGTGTCCTTTCTTCTGAGGACACAAAAAACGAGCCTGCATACTTAGTACACAGACTCTGTTTGCCTGAAAAATGGGCGTACTAAAGAAAGGGCACAAAATATGCTGTTTGCATTCTCTGCAAAACGGTCATATTTTGTATCCCCTGCCATAATGCATATCAGGCGTTGAATATTTTATTTATAAATTAAAAAGCACCGACAAGATGGACTCCTTTTGTGTAGGAATCTATCCTGCCGATGCTCTCCAGCGAGCACGAAAAAACGTGACGAGTTCAGTACATCGGATTCAATCTGTTATAAATGTTTCTCGAAAATGGAATCTAAAAGCATTGAAGAAGAACAAAGAATCAGAGTGGGAATAAAAGCCCATAAAATATTGCTTATACAGCTGCATGACATTATAACTATTGTCAACGTGGTTATGATACTTAACATAGTAATAGAAAACAGCATCCAACAGAGAGGTTAATAAGGCTTTTTCATTTCCCTGAAGCTCCTCATTTTCAAGTATTTCCTGAAGTTTTTATTTGCTTATACTTCACGACGTATAAGCAAATAATGCTGTATCATAACGCTCCCTCCATTTTATATCATCATATATTTATGAGAAATAATATCCCCACTGTGCATATGCTTCTTTTGAAAACACATTATCCGGACCCCTCAAAATATCACTTCCTGTGCTATTCACTGAGAATCTGTTTAGTGCTTCAATTATAGCTTTCTTTTTAAAGGGAATGTGTATTGCGTTTGCAGATCCATCATTGACTCTATCTACAAGTACTTTGGGCCATCTGATGCTGTAGTCATCATAATTAATAACATGAGAACAATCCGTGTATGCTATTATTAGAGGAAGTTCATATAAGTCAACTGCTTTCTCTATTTCAAAATTAAGCAATCCTCTATTATAGTTAGTTTCACCAGAAAGTACCAGAAGTATGTTTTTTGAATTGCGCATTCTCTCCATCAGCCGATTTTCAAGCGTTTTTCTCAAGCTTGAATCCAAAACAGCTGCTGTCTTCTTATGACTATCAATAAAATGAAAATCAAAGTTTGAATTCTTATCCCAACTTCTGAGAAGTCCAAGATATTTTAAATCACTTTGTGTCGGATCAGTCTTTCCCTGACCGTCAAATGCAATATATGTACCATTTCTATAAGCCATTCTGATTTCTCCTTTAAATAAGGGGCAACCGACCGTACAACTATGAACAAGGGAGGCGATAACCACTTAGAATATCATAAGGAAATTTAACCCCCACTGACATACGTTCATGTTATAAATCCGTAATCGATATTTCGTTTTTACACTTCTTATCAACGATTATTGTTGTCTTGCATTTTAAATAGTTTTTAGATATTTGGGTTAAAAGAACAATACTCTCCAATGCTTCTTTTTTCGATAACCCTGTTCGTGACATGGCTGTTCCCATAGGGTATAGATAGAGTTCCCTCCCTTGACCATGTTTGTCATAATACTCAAACAATTTTAGAATACAATCAAAGTATTGATGCTTATCACAATGAGCAACACAGTCAACATCAAATTCTGTAAGAGCAAGCAAGAAAAAAGTAACTCCATTCTCGCCTTTTATTCGGGATACTGAACCCATAGGATATCTTTTTCGCTTTCCTTCTCTTTTTTCGTTAAGAGAGATATCCTCATATTCATAGCCAAATGCTTTAAGGGAACTTTCTATTTCAGCATCAAGAGCTTGTCGTTTTTCGTCCGAATAAGCAAATCTTTTTAGAAACTGACCATGCACAGAGCCTTCGTGAATAATGTCATCATTTACAACAGTATCATAACAACAATTAACTGCTATGACGACTATTCTTTCAGTCTGAGGTTTTTTGGGAAATGCTATCTTCATAAGATCATCATATCTTACAATAATTTCAACATCATCCTCAGATAGTATTGTTACCTCTTTTGATGAATGCAGTCCCCAGACAAGTGCTGTAAGGAAACAAATAAACAAAAGCACTGTAAAAGCCTTTATCTTACACTTAACATCATCGTCTTCTATTCCGATTGTATTCCAATCAAAAAATAGTTGAACGATTGAAGCCAATCCAAAAACTGATGATGCGATTATTGTGAATTTCGATAGTATGTATTTTAGGTTGATTTTTATTATTGTCAGCATTCCTCGAATCATCTTTGTCAATCAAATCCTTAATGGGTCAATATTATAGCCCTGCTTTGAAAGTTCTCTTATGAGATTTATTGCAACTTCATCCACCTTCTTGTCAAATGGAATATATATTAAACCATGAATATCAGAAGGCTTTTCAAATTCTATATCTTCTTTAAGCAGAATTGCAACCTTTTCTCTACCCAATTTTGCAAGGAACATTCCAAGTTCAAGAACTACATTTTGCCTTACACGGGATTTGTAACTATCTTCGCTTTTGGATTTTCCTTCGTCATCAGGAGTTGCCAAAACTATTGCATATCCAACCTCTTGACTGTATTCTTCAAGCTTTTCGATTATGGTTTGTCCCCCTGAAGCCTGCTGATCAAGAATAATCGGCTCAAGATCCCAGCGGCGAAGCAATGCTTCAAGCTGTGTACGTGCAATATCATCATGACCGTAAACAACAAATATTTTTCTGTTTCCAAGCTTAGCAGTTTCACCAAGAATAGCTTTAGTTTCATCAGTGTTTCTTCCTTGAACATTATGTTTGCCTGTATTAAAACAGTTTATAATACTTCCGTTTGACAACGTTATACTTTTTCCGTGCTGAATATCTTTTACGGATACAACAGACACTTTAGTGGTTGATCTGATTTTTTCAATTACTTCTTCATATGTCATAATAACATCTCCATTTAAAAAATTTTATTCCGATACTAAGTGTTCCCTATTAAATCATTGACTCTAATTCACTGTGTTTTTTTATGTTCAAAAACGTCATTTATCAAAACCTGCTTAGAAAACAATATTAGAGAACCATATTTTATCTGAACAAAGAATACTATATACTTTTCCATTGTCGTATTATGATATAATATATGTATTGATTTGTATCAGTTTAATCAACCGCTCTCAATACTCTAAAAGCCATTGCATTCTCTCCTCGTAAATAGACAATCCATTAATTTATGTATATTATATACTTTTATGTATAAATGTCAACGAATTTGGCATAAGGTGAAGATGTTTAGCACGAAATTTAAAGAACAGAAAACTAATATAATATGCTTGACCTTGTTGTTTTATTATGGTAAAATAAAAAAGAACCCTGATACAAATTCAGAGTTCTAAATTGAATTATTTTTTTGACTTTCCTATAACCTCAATGAAATACGCTAAATGCTCACGTTCTGCGTTGTCCATCTTTGGCATTATTTCTACAGCGTCGCCTATAGTCATTTTATTTGTTAGCTTTATTGCATAAGTGTCATTAAGATTTGTCCTGCTTGCACTTTTGCCGAGAATATAATCTGTAGTAACGTTATAAAAGTCGGCAAGTCGATACACAACTTCTGTAGGTGGGACAGTTAATCCTTTTTCATAGTGAGAAATCGTGCTAGGAGAAAGATGAAGATGTTTTGCTATATCTGTTTGTGTTAGAAAGTTTAGCTCTCGCAGATTGATCAAGATTTTGGCGATAATGAGCTTTTGTTTTTCGCCAAAAACATTTGAGCTTTTAACTCGCTTTTTCATAATATACGATCCACCTACCTTTCCGATTCCAACATTTTTATTATAGTATAAATATATTTAGAAGTCACAAGTTTATATTATTTATAACAAATCGGCGAAATTTGTCGATTATTTATATTGTGAATATAATTGATGTGATTTATACTACATTATAAGGAGGAAATACATATGATCAGAGTAGCAATATGTGATGATAATAAAGTATTTGTTAATAATATGTCACAAGCTGTCAAATCCGAATTTAAAAGACAGAATAATGAAGATATTGAGTTAGAAACTTACATTTCAAGTGAATTGATGTATCAGCACCACTTAATAAAACCATTTGATTTGGTTTTTCTTGATATTGATATGCCGGAGCTCGACGGATTTCAATTAGCGGCTAAGATTTCAAGTTCAAACGACTGTTACATAATTTTTGTTACCAATCATCCTGAACTGGTTTATGATAGTCTTTATTTCCGACCACTGAATTTTATAACCAAAAGCAATGATTCTTTTTTCACAGAAAAACTACATAGTGTGGTTAATCAGCTCTTCAATGAAATGAAGCAAAACACAATTATTATTTTGGAAAATAAAGAAGTCGGAAGAGTTCCGCTGCAAATAAAGAGCATTTATTATATTGAGAGCAGTAAACATTATGTTATCTATCATTCAGAACATAACGAACCGATAAAGATCAGAGGTAATATTGGTGAATTGGAGATTCATTTTTCTCAATATGATTTTGCTCGGATACACAAGAGTTTTCTAGTTAATCTTCGTCACATTTTTAATATAGATAGAAATAAAGACGAGATAATTTTTAAGCAAGGCTTTAGATTAAATATGAGTAAAAACTACAAACAAACTGTTGATGAGAAATTAACACAGTATTTGAGGAAGACAAAATGAAGAACGTATTGTGGAATATCTTTGAAATTGCAATAAACTTTTATCAAGGTGCTGCTGCAGTCTGGTTCATATATAACTTTCTGATTCCAAAATCGGTAAAAACAGCAAAGATTAGCGGTGCAGTATTTGCTTTTACAGAAGGTGTTTTTACTACCGTTTTAAACAGCATTTATGTTTTTGAAGGAATCGCAAGCATAATATATTGGATAAATCTACTGGCTTATGCAATACTTTTGTTTAAGGACAAGCTTATTAAAAAAGTACTTTCCGTGACAATTACACAGGTGATAATTTTGCTGATAACAACAATTGAGCTTAATGTTACTGCATCATCATTCAGGATAACGGTCACAGAGCTGGTAGTAGAACAGAATCTGCTCAGATTTATTACGCTGATAATTATTCAGCTCTCTATTCTGGTATTGTTTAAAATCACAAGTAAAATATTCAGATATGCTGATGCCTATACTTTTTTGGATTGGTTTGCAATAATTATGGTGTTGATTATTTCTTTCGTTTTAGCAGCTATGATACATATCCTGTCATTGACGGCAAACTCAGATGAACGAATTTATATCAATCTTTCATATATGATTATTTTAATAATAAACGTTTTCATTTTTTATATCATACATTCACTTTTTAAAAAAAATCAAAAGCTTAAAGATATGGAAATGCAATCCATAAGAGAACAGCACATGAAACAATTCGTTGACAACGCCAACTCGCAGTACGACTTGATTAGAAAAATAAGGCACGATATAAAAAATCAGCTTTCAGCCGTGTATTTTATGCTCTCAAAAAATGAAACCCAAGAGGCAATGAATCTTATATCAAAATCATGCAGCGTTGTAAATGGAATTGAAACCTATGTCAGAACCGACAGTGCGGTTGCAAACTCAATTATAAACTCTAAACTATCTGCAGCGGCAGCTTTGGGTATAAAGGTTTCCTGCATTACGGTAAGCGACTTTACAGGCATCAGTGAAACAGACTTATGCGACCTGCTGAGCAACAGTTTGGAAAATGCCGTAACCGCTTGCAAGAATATGCCAATCGATGCTAACAGATTTATATACCTGGAAATAGGGAAAGAAAACAACATCTATACATTTCTCATAAAAAACTCAATGCATTGCTCAGTACTAAACATCAATCCACAGTTAAAAACCACCAAGAGCGATAAACAAAATCACGGGTTGGGAACTGCGATAATAAAGGATATTGCCTGCAAATATAACGGCAGATATGATTTTTATGAAATTGACAATACTTTCTGCTGTTCTGTAATATTGGAAACTTAGTCTTTATGATAGCTCGGCTTACGCCGAGTTATTTTTTGTGCCCGAAAACTGCACGATGTGCCAAAACGCTTGACGAAAGACTTTATATTTATTAAAATATAAAAAAGCAAGGTGATAAAATGAATTATTTGGTATCTAAAATCGTTACTTTCCTTACAGAGCAAGAAGTAATCAGCAGCGAATCAGATGTACAAGACTTTTATAGATATGGTACGCTGTCCAAAGGTCAGCTTTTGAAAGCAACAACAACCCATAACCGTAATACTAGTTATAAGTATTCTGCCAGAACTCTAGTCATGAAAGATAATAGAGTTTTTAAGGATATTCAGTCTGATTACTAATATATAACCCTGAGGAGCTAAAGCTCCTGCGGCAAGCTTGCTTCGTCGCAGCCGATGAAAAGCTACGCTTACATCGGGCTTTGCTCCGAATTAAATATACATTAAAGAAATTTTAATAAAAATCAATTGAACATTTTACAAAGGCAATGCATTATCTGAATAACATCAGATAATGCATTGCCTTAATGGGTTTGAAGGAGGAAAGAATGTACACGCTGAAAAATCTTAGAAATATGATGAAAAATCATACCGGTATGCTGGTTCTACTTGTGATTTCTATGTTTGTTTCATTCGGGGTTTTGTTTTTCGGTGTTGGATTGTACTATCAGTACAGCAAAAATATTGAGGACGGCGAAATTGACAGCTATGCTGTCGGTTTTTCCATAAATGACATTATTACAAAAAAAAATTTTTGTGAGTTTGTGAAGAATATGCCGAATAAGCTTATGGGTGATGTTTCATATATTACCTGTTTTTCGTCCACGCAGGTAAGCGGAATTGATGAGGAAATACCTGTCGCATTCTATCTTCAGTATTCTGAAGGAAAATTTGAATATTCCGATAAAGTATTTCAGCCAATGATTGATGACCTTGTAATTAAGGACGGCAGTTTTTTCACGCAGGAGCAATATTCAAACGGAGAAAAAAAGGCTGTTGTAATGGGCAGCGGAAATGTAAATCAGCCGACTTCAGCACCCGAATATACAAATTCGGTTACAGCATTCGGTCAGAGCTATGATGTTATCGGCACAATAAACCCTGCTAACAGCAGCTATTTTTTTTACAGTATCTATGTTCCGTTCAGCTCAGTCCCCGACGATACAATTATGAACGACGGGGTTTATCTTGCACTCAACAATAAAATCACTAAATCTGAATATGATGATTTTACCGCATATATCAGCGAATTTTTCAAAGATAAAATCACTCTTTATGAACCGGCATTCGACTTGGCATCAAACACTTCCTACTACATAACAGTTGTACTGATTTCGGTAATCATTGCCATTCTTTCGGCATTGAACATTTCCATTCTGTATAATTACATCATTATCAGCAGAACAAGACAACTGACCATTATGCGTATCTGCGGAGGGTTAACCTCAAATCTGAGCATATCAACCGCAAATGAGATTATTCTTATTATGCTTCCTGTAAGCATTATTTCAGCTTTGTGCTATGATAAATTTATTCTTACTGTACTTTCAGCTAAATTTCCGCTTATGAAAGCTGCATATAATCCATATGTTTACGCAGAAATAATTTTGATTTACTCTGCAATATCGTATCTTCTTAATCTGTTTTTGCTTCATCATAATCTCGGCAAAAAAATTAAGGAGGGATTGAAATGAGAATTAAGTTATACGGCAGGGTTATCGGTATATTCCTGAAAAAGCACTCGTTTATCAATGTTTTAATAAGCCTCCAGCTGATTGCTGTTTTTGTTATCGGAATAATTATGACATCGATAATAGACGAAAAGGCTTCCTCATATGAGGCTGTCAAACCGCTGCTTAATGGCGAGGGATTGTATTGTGGTGGATATTTTTTGAAAGATAATGAAAATGGCGGACTTTTGGAAAACACAGATGAAATCAAAACTCAGCTGAAAGATGTTGATTTTATCTCGTCTGTAAACTTTGCGTCCCTGCAAACAGGCGTTGATACACAAACTAACGAGGTTAAGACCGCATATGCACTTGTATATGATGATTATTCTGCAAATCTTTTTCGCCCGACAATAGAAAAAGGTTCGTGGATAACTGATTCCAAGCAATCCGATGATATACCGCAGGCTGTAATTACCCGAAATTATCAAGGCTATAATGTTAATGATATTGCTGAATTTGAAACTGAAAATGGAACGTTGAAGGTCAGAATAATCGGTGTAATTGGTGATAATGAAAAATACCTTGGAGCAAACTCGGAATATGAATCAAATGAACCATCCTATCAGTTAATGCTTTCTACACATTTCAACTGTCTGAATGACCAGCTTAAAAACAAAGGCTTTACAAACGAGGAGATTGCTTTGAAACTCGAATCTCTTGGGTATTCAGCGGACAGCATTGTATATAATGAACCTGTATTGTTTTTTACAGATAAGGAGTGGAATAAAACCGATTTGGATTCAGTAATGTCAGACTCCCTTTTTATAAAGTACAACCGGAATATTTCCGATGATGAAAAGCTTTACAACAGAAAATATATCAACGAGAATCTTTCTGTATTATCATTTGCGATACAGTTTTCTCAGTTGAACAACAACAGTCAGACCATTGTTTATAGAGAGTTGTACACATTGATGCCAATAATGTGTGCAATATACCTGCTTGTACTGATTGCGTCAGTGAGCGTTAATGCGATTAACTGCAAAAATAATATAAGAAACGAAGCCATACTGTATTTGGGTGGTGCAAAAAGAAAACAGTTGCTTACAATCAATGTAATTTACAATGGGCTGATTTGCATTGTGTCTTTGATAATTTCAATAGCAGGATCGTTGATTTTCTACAAGGCAGGATTGTTCAGCAAAACAGTAATTACATTGGGCTGGAAACCGATCACCATTTGCCTGATTGTGTGTGCTGTATATATCTTGGTATCCTGTATCATTTCCTGCATTATCCTCACACCAAAGGCTTTGAAAAAAGCAATAATATTATCGGAGGAATAGTAATGGTAAAACTTAATAACATAGTAAAAATATATAATTCAAAGAAAGCCAACGAATTCAAGGCTCTCCACGGTGTTTCGGCAGAAATTCGGGACGGTGAGCTTATTGCGATTATCGGAAAATCGGGTGCAGGAAAATCAACGCTTCTGCATATTTTAGCCTGCATTGACAACTATCAGGAGGGCGAATACTACATTGATGATGTGCTTGTGAAAGACCTTTCCGAAAGTCAGTATGCAAAAATCAGAAACGAGAAAATCGGGATGGTTATGCAGGATTTTGCACTGGTTGAGGATTTCACGGCACTGGAAAACGTGATGATACCGCTGAATTTTTCCAAAAAGAAAGTCAGTGACAAGAAAGAAAAAGCCCTTGCGGCACTGAAATCGGTAGGCATTGAGGAGCTTGCCAAAAAGCTATGCAGCAAACTTTCGGGTGGACAGAAGCAGCGTGTGGCAATTGCCAGAGCGATAGTCAATGAACCGTCAATGATTTTGGCGGACGAACCGACGGGAGCGCTGGACACAAAGACTTCCGCTGAGATTATGGAGCTTTTCAAGTCCCTGAACAAACAGGGCAGGACGGTTGTTATAGTTACCCACGACCCGAAGATTGCGGAGCAATGCGGCAGGGTTATTGAGATTAGTGACGGGAATATTGTTACAGCAAAATAAATTGTGGAGTGAAAACAATGAAAATTACCGATTATGTAGATCTGTTCTATCCGTCGGCGGAGGCTGAGGAGTATGCAAAAAAGCGGCAGAAAAAATATGAAAATTATCCGCAGGATTTTATGGTCAATCTTGAAACGGATAACATAGCAAAACTTATTGCACCTATGAATTTTGCTGTCGCAACATCTAAAATGAAAGAGTTTACAGATGACATTGAAACCCTTGATTACAGGCTGGATTGTCTTGAGGACTTTATGAATGTCCCCGAACTTAACGGCAGATTTCGACAGCTGATAAATGAACTCGCAGGAAACAGAATTGACTTTTCAGATGTTGATTGTGTCAACTCGTTTATGCAGATTAAGACCCATATGGACAGCCTTGAAGAATTTCTCGGCTGCATTGAAAACATCAACAGGTTCTTTGCAAAGTATAATCACGCAATTAAGTCGGTAGCGGTAAAAAGGCTTGCACAGTTTTTTGAAAAACTGCCAAAAAGCGAGAACATTTTCGAAATAGCATACAGCATTTCACAGCTGAAAGATACCTTTTCAAAAACCATACGGAGCGTAAAAATCGGTGTTAATTTTGATTCGGCTATGAATCCCGACAGTGCAGGACTGCTTGAAATCGGATATGACAAAATTTATCCCAAGGGAAATATTCTTGAAAAGCTTGTGTTCAAAAGTTTTGCAGGCAGAGAGCAGTTTATTGGCGAGGAGCATTTCAACTCGGCAACAAGGCACACTCCCATTGATATAGACACTGCCCTTTTCCGTGAACTGAGCAAATACACAAAGGAGTTCGCCCTGCGGATTGCCGCAGCACTTAAAAGCTATCGTTCCTCGGTTCTTTCAGACCTTTCGGAGCTGGAATCACAGCTTGACTTCTATGGCGGAGCGGCACAGTTTATATCAAGTGTTAGGGCAAGGGGAATGAAAATGTGCCGACCGAAATTTCTCCCCTCTGAGAAGCGTGTTACAAGGCTGAAAAACGTCTTTGACCTCAACTTCTACAGGCAGCTTGTTACGCAAAATCCGCAGGAAATTCTGACCGAAAAAATTGTTGCAAACGATATTGATATGTCAGATTACGCACGGTTTTATATGGTGACGGGAGCAAACAACGGCGGAAAAACCACTTCCGCAAGAGCGGTGGGAGTATGTCATTTAATGGCACAAATGGGATTGTACGTTCCTGCGGAAAGTGCAGAGATTTCCCCTGCCGATTACATATTCACCCATTTTCCAAAGGAAGAAGCTGTCGGAATAAATTCAAGCCGATTTACCACGGAAATCAAGGAGCTGAAAAAAATCTGCGAATATATGACCGACAGAAGTCTTGTTATTTTCAACGAATCCATTCAGTCAACCACGCCAGTTGAGTGCTTAAACATTGCAAAAATTCATCTTGAAATTATAGCGGCAGTGGGGGTAAGGGGATTTTATGTCACTCATCTAACAGAACTTTATAATGAAATTCAGCGGATAAACAACAAAAACTATCCCACAAAGGTGGGAAGTCTGGTATCCTGCACAGACAGTGAGGGCAAGCGTATGTACAAGATGAAAGCCGCAAAGCCGCCTATTGAAAGTCTTGCATACACGGTTTACGAAAAATTCGGAGCAAAGCTTGAAGACGTACTTGCAAAGTCGGGTGATAAGAATGGACAAGCGTGAAAACCTTTTGCAGTTTCTTGATTACGGTGGAAACGAGCTGTTTTCAAGCCTTATGGAAAGTGACAGCGACAGACCGCAGGCGTTGGACAGAATGTGCATTTTACTTCGCAAGGCTGTGATTTTCGGGAAACTGAAAGGCAGAGCTGCGGCATACCAATATATGATTTCAAAGGCAAACCAAATGGGATTTATAAAGTCAAAAAAAATATATGCCTACAGGCTGACAGCTGCCGAACGGGAGCGGATTACAGAAAAAGTCTGCAAGTCAACAGGTGCGAAATATTTTTTCAAAAAGTATGGAAAGAACGTGATAATTTATTCTGCACTGCTTGGGGCGGCTGTGATTTTGGTTGTGCTGATATATAATTATATGCACTCGGAAAAATATCTGAAAAGAATGTACCAGGCGGCTGAGGAAACTGTAATTATAGAGTCGGCATACAAAACCGATTACGGCATAAAGCTTACCATACACAACAATTCACTTGCGGACTATTACATCTGCGATTTGCCGACCTTGAAATATACTGACGAATATGATGACCGGGCAATCGGAACATATTATCATTGTAAAAATGCAAAACTTTAAGATTGTGTTATATACAAGTTTGACAAAAAATGACCTGATTCTAAATTCTGTATAGCTGCGGAATGGCATATCAAAATTAAAGAGCAAATCTATTTGATGAGATCGTCGAAACCACCGTCGGTCTTATCTGCATATTTTCATAAAAGTATTCTGTGCAAGATACAGCATTTTGAACAGTCTCTCATCGGTTGGAAATAACGACTTTGTTTTGGTGACCTTTCGCAGCTTACTGTTAATTCCCTCAATCGCATTGGTAGTGTAAGTCAGCTTTCTCAGTTCCTGCAGAAACTTGAAGTAAGTGCTTAGATTCGCCCGATTTTCATACCATGACTTTGAAATCTTTGGATACTTCTTGTCCCATATTGATGCAAATTCGTCAATGGCATCATGCGCAGAAGGCACATCAACAGCGGGATAAACACATTTTAAATCAGCCATAAGTTCTTTCTGACACGCTCAGACCTAAATATTGCGGATATGCTCTTCAATGTCAGCAGTTGACACACCTTTTGCGTAACATTGAGATGATTTTATTCTCCATGTCCGAAGAAATTTTGGGCTGATTTTTCCAAATAAGCTGCAGCTCTGGCCCTGCGAAAAAATCTCTGTAAATTCAACAACAGTGATAAAAAACGATATTGTGGAGCGGCTTGAAAAACAGCCGCTCATTTTTTTACAGTATACAATAAATACCGTAATTTGTCAAGGTTCTTCAACAGTCAGTCTGCTGGAATGGAGCGTAGCGGAATGGAAGCAGACTGACTGTGCCGGCTCAGCTTAGCCTGTCGAGATACATGATCTCCAGCTCGCCAAGAACTATGCCCCAGTTTCTCAGCGGTATAGTCCATTTTTTCGCTATTTCATGCGTTGCAAGATACAGTACCTTCAGGAGCGCCGTATCGCTCGGAAATACGCTTCTCTGCTTGTTCAGACGACGATAGCCGCTGTTAAGGCTTTCGATCGCAATGGTGGTGTAAATGACCTTTCTCACATCAGCGGAAAACTTGAAGATCGGTGAGATCACATCCCAGTTTTTGTACCAGCTCTTCATGGCGTTTGGATAATCTTTCTCCCACTTCTCCGTCACACGCTCAAGCTGTTCAAGCGCAGCGTCCTCAGACGGTGCGTGATAAATGGTTTTCAAATCGTTGGAAAATTCTTTCTCGTTTTTTGCACCAACATATTTCAGCGTGTTTCTTACTTGATGAACGATAGAACGCTGTAATTCTGTCTGTGGAAATGCCGTATTTACGGCTTCTTTCATACCCGAAAGACCATCGGCACATATCACGAGGACATCCTTTACGCCGCGATTTTTCAGCTCATTCAGGACTCCAAGCCAATATTTTGCACTTTCGTTTTCTCCGATATGTATGGATAAAACTTCCTTGTGACCTGTCAAACTTACTGCAAGGATTACATATGCTGCAAGTTTTTTATCTGTCCGTTTTCTCGTACAGAAAAATGTACAGCATCAATAAATACAATGAGATAAACCTCGCCCAGAGGACGTTTCTGCCAGTCCTCTATCTGCGGAAGAAGGCGGTCTGTGATATCGGATATCATACTCCTCGATCAGCTCTGCGATGATATTCTTCTTCCCCTCGCTCATTGGTTCTCTTTTTCTTCTTGCCATAAAAAATCAGCCTCCTGTGTTATTTATATTTTACCATAGTTGACTGCGTTTTTACAGACTTTTTTTCGGTGGGACTCAGCTCTTTTATTATACACTACTTTGGAGATTTACACAACATATGGGGAAAAACCTATCTTTTCTTTGAATATAGCTTTTAAGATATTTCTTAGTTAGTCATATTTTGTTCTTCTCTGATGCCAATTCCTGACTTTCTCTTTTGTATCATTTTTCTGAGCTTTCTATCAGTTTGTATTTTTAAAGAACACTGCTTCTGCGAATAATTATCCTCAATACAGCGACTTAAATTCACAAACAATCCCATAACAGTATTTCTAAGTAGCATATTTTCAAAATGCCCCATATCGTCAAGCATATTCTGAGCGTACTCATTACCGTCGTTTGCGGACTTTGTAAGCCATTGGGCAGCCTTTTCCTTATCTTTTTCAACTCCCTCTGCCCCGAAAAGATAAAGCCTGCCGAGCTGATAAGTTGACCACATATTTTCAGCGGATTTTTCAAAATATTCGATGGCTTTAGGAATATCAATCTCCGTTCCAAGTCCCTTTTTGTACATAGCACCCAGTTTGTAATATAGATTATCGTCCGCCTGACCCTTGCTTTCAAGTTCAAGAAAACCGGATAATGCGACCTTGTAATATCTTTGTGCGGTTTCTTCACTTTGACTTATATATTCGCCTTTATCGTACATTTGAGCAACAGCGTATGGGGCATAAGGCTGTCCCTGTTCAGATGATTTGCGATACCACAAAAACGCCTGCGACAAGTCTTTTTCCACACCGTTGCCGTAGTAATATAAATTGGCGAGACTGTATTGTGCGAATTTGTTGCCCTCCTGAGCTGACTTCAAAAACCATTCAAATGCCTTTTCATAATCTTGTTCCGTTCCCAGACCATAGCAATGCATTTTTCCGATTCTATACCAAACGTAAGAACGCATATCCACGGGTTTCATGACCTGCCCTTTGTATTTTGGTTCATATGGAAACATAAAATCTGAGTCCGGCTCGATCTCCATAAAACCCTGAAATGCTTCTTCGTAGAATGAAAAAGACTTTTTTTCATCTTTTTCGCCGAGTTTATCAGTAGAATAGAGTTTGCCCAGATCTTGAATAGCAAGAACATTACCTGCCCCTGATTCGTTAAGCAAAAGCTGCTCCGCTTTTTGAAAATCTTCAAGCTTTGATCGCTTGTTATAAATCAGCTTGCAGGCTTCTTTGTAGGAACTACTCCACTTGAGGTAATATTTGCTTTTCGGAGCGTCATCAACATCGACTGTTACCGCATTTTCACCACTCCAAATGAAATCTTCGGCTGTCAGATCATCGTTATTTGAAAATGTCACTTTATCATTTTCGGATTGCTCAGATTCATCGAACTGTGGAGAAATATCAACATAAAAGTCATCATTCTCAAATTGTTCTGTTGGATCGGTTTCTTCAATTTCTACATCAATGACAGGATAATTCATGTCAAGCACAGTTCTGATTATCATATTCCGCACAGGCTGAAAAACTTTGTTATCAACCAATGGCGGCAGTTCTTTTTCTTTTTGCGTATAGGTCTTGTATTTCAAGCTCTCCAAACTGCACCATTTTTCATAAAGCTGACGGATATTATCGTCATTTGCAAGTTCCGAAAAAATGCTGTTGACTGTTTCTTTGACCTCCTGAGGAAGATATCCATATACTTTTTTGCCTTTAACATTCTGTAACTGAGAATATAGTTTGCGGATAAGATTTTCAAGCTGCGGATTTTCAAAATCGCTTTGCTGAATTTTTCTGACAACACTTTCAAACTCCGTTTTTGATACTGCTTTCAATTCGTCACGGCTTAATGTCTGCTCCTGATATATGGACTGCAAATCATCGTGAAATATATCGTTTGCAAAAGCTGAACGAATCTTATTAATTTCCTCGTTTGTTAAGAATCCTTCCTTTGTATTTTCGGAATAAACAAGCAGATGAATATGCGGGTGATGAGTCGTGTCATGAAATGCGGCGTACCATTTTAAATTGCATAATGAAATTTTCTGATTTTTTGCAATATCTGAAATGTGACGCATAACAAGCTGCCGCCACGCTTCCGAATTATCGTAGCCAAGTCTAATTGCATCTTCACGACGAAGTGAAATTACGTGGGACCAGACATTGCCTTTGTGATTTGCTATTTCGTTAGCTACCCTGTCAAGAATTATCGGTTCATCTTTTTCATTGAAAAGACCATGAGAACCTCTTTTCTGAACTCCCGGACGCATAGCCATGTAACCGACAAAATTCTGACGATTACCAATGACGTCAGCGTTACGCTCAATGATCGTACTGATTAGTTCCGAAGCGTTTTCTACAGTAGGGTTCACAGTGTAGTCCTCATATTCCAAATATTTTTTAGCTTCGGGAAAATCTGAAAGCAGATCGTTTAAAAGCTGTTCTTGATTCTTTGTAGCGTTATCATTTCTATCCATAATGTTTTGGTCACGGACTTCAACTGTTTCACGGGTTGCGATGTACTTTGTGTAGTTTCTGCGCTTGTTTTTACTTTTCTGTGTACCGCTTTTTAGGTAGCGGCTTGTTACGATAATTTGAGATAAAGTCATAACATATCACCCCCATTTTTATGTGATTTAATCTAACCGTTGATACCTCACAGCCTTCTCAAAATTAATAACACCGTTAATGCGTTTAACCTCATCTATACACATAGCCCTCAGTTTAATCATCGTATCATCATCAATCTCATGTACCGCCGCAAGCATATGAGTAACTGCACCAAGTTCAACTGCAATTTTAAATAAGGCACGGGACAACCTCTGTTCCGTGCCTTTGACTATTCCTTCCGCCATTGCCGTTAGCTGCGGGGCAATAAATTCCGTTGCCGTATGCTCCTTGTTCAAAAGATACCCGCAATAAAAACGCACAGCCTTTTCAATAAATTCCGAGCGTGATTTACAATTATCGTGCTTAAAAAGAGTGTCCACTATTTCCAAAGTTTCGGGAAAAATCTTTAGTCCAAATCTTTGCTTTTTATACTCAGATGTGACCTCGCAAACCTCTGTTTTTTCGGCTTTTTCTTCTGTATTTTTAATTTTATCCGACTGCAATTTGCAAAACCTCCATTCTATGCGACTGCACGTCAAAGTTTTCAAAACTCCGCAAATTCGGCGAGCTTTGCTCGACGATGTGTCTGTTTGGTCGCTTCAAGCGACCAAACTTTAACCTGCAATATAATATTTAAGCCAATCCTATTGGCTTTGCCCTCATAAACCCACCCAAAATCATCTGATTTCCGCCATTCTCAAACTCTGCGACAAATGCCCGCAAAGCCGTTCAACCCCTCCTATGGTAAACTTACCCCACCGACCGCCAAAACTCGCCACACGGGGCAACGTGGTGCGAACTGCGGCGAGTTACTGCTCAGACTGCTTTTCCGTTTCGGCAGGCAAGAAGTTTCTCGGCTTTCTTGCAGGCTTTTTTGCCGACATCATGTCAATGAAATCACGGACGTTCTGCGGCACATTTTTCTGATACAAGCCGTCAATGCACTTGTCGATTTCATCCGAAAGCTTAATATTTTTCTGCTCCAAATACATTTCCAGAGCCGCTAATTTTTCATCACTAATTGTTATCGCAACTGATTTTTTCATTCGCTGTCACCTCCGTTTTCATCAATTTTATCCTGCACTTCCTGCGGATAGTCAACGCCCTCATAGGTACACCAGCTTACCCAACCGCCGTTTGAAACGAGGTCTTTTGTCACATATCCTGCTGATTCGGAACAGTAAATCACCTTGCCGTCACCGACATATATCCCATGCTGACTGCCGTCAAACAGTCCTATACCTGCGACCTCAGGCATGGTATCAAGACTGCCTTGCTCGGTGAAAACAAGCGTCTGAAACTGATTTCCAAACGACTTTTCATCGGGATTGTAATTCAGATATCCAAGCATAAGTCCTGCATTATCGCAGTATCTGATGCGGTCAACATCGTCACGATTCCCGATTGCACCCGACTTAAATCCCCAGCCTGAGATGTACGCATTCTCCGCCCAAGCCGCAAGATCGGCGCAGTTCTTTGTGCTTTCATCGCTGAACATATACCCGTTGATCGTAGAATTCATCACCCAAGTGTAGGTTCTCATAAATTCGTCATAGCCGATCTCCAAGCCGTAAGTTGAATTTATCGCAGTTATCAAATCGCTGTCATTCGGAGCAACAGCAAACAGGTTGGCATAGGATTCCGCATTGAAATTTTGCACGTCACCGAAGTATGACATATATATCAGCTGTGCTTTTATGGTCTGAGAGCGAACTCCTGCGCCACTCATGGCGTCCTCGATTTCCTGACCGCTGTTTTGAATTTCGGTTATTTTCGCCTGCTGTTCGCTGTCAAGGCTTTCAAACAAAGCCGAATCGCTGAACATTTCAGCGTTAATTTCAGGTTGCTCGATTTCCATACTGCCCATGCTCGAAAGCACAGCTACGGGCAGGCACATTAAGCCAATAAATCCAACGGCGATACTCCCGATCAACACAAACAGCTTTCCTCGTTTCTTTTCGTCGCCCAGAATATATATCGCTATCTTTTTCAGAGCTGCCGCAACTGTTGCAGACATTACCGACCACCACCGTTTCCAAACAACACAGCCTTGTACTGCGGAGCGATGACCTGTAACAGATACCTCTCATTTCCGCACCTGTAAAGGCAAGTACCACGTTCGGGATACTTAATCAAAGCATATTCCGACTCCTCCAACTGCAGGGTGTCAATGAATGCAGTCGGCGAAATATTACCGGGGTTGAACAGAAAATGGTGAGACGGAATACTGAACAGCGGCTTGGTGAACTCCTTGATCTCAGGCAGCAGGAAGTCCTCGATATTCTGACTTGCCAGAATAAACGAGGACTCCTTTTTACGAACACGTTTCATGCCGTTGCGGATATATTCGATCGCCGTCATATTTGTGAGGAACAAATACAGCTCGTCTACTGCGGCAACTGTATTTCCTCTGCCCAAAAGCTGATTGCTCATGTAGCTGAGAATGTTAAACAGCAGAGTATCCTTAAGCCTTTTGTTTGTGTCCATAAGACCTTTCACTCCGAAACAGATAAGCTCGCTGTCATTGATGTTGGTGTGACCGTTGAAATATTTTGACTCCGCACCCTTGCACATGGAGTGCAGTCCCAGACAGATATTCTGTAACATTTCTTCGGTGTATAGGTGCTTTTTCTCGTTATCAAACGCCATGAATTCCTTTTCAATAAGTTCGTAGAGGTCTGACATCACGGGATAGTCATCACTGTTAAGCGTATTGAAATCGGTAAAATCATCAATTCCGAATCTTGCGTACAGCTTCATAAGCATGATTTCAATTGTGTCAATTTCAGCGTCTGTGAAGTCTTTGTATGCTCTGAAAAAGTCTTTTAGATAGCTGATGTGCTGACTTAAACGGGTTACTTTTCGGAATGTTTCAGGGCTGTCATCGGTTTCCTTTTCTTGATTTCCAAAGCGAGAATTTTCTGACCACGCTTTCGGTTCAAGAGGATTTATCATAAATTCTCCCGACATCATATCGATATACGTTCCGCCAAGGTTTGAACATAAATCTTCGTATTCATGTTCAGGGTCTAAGACCAGAACACTTTTCCCTGCCTCACGCTGATTGCATAAAAGCAGTTTCATCAGATACGACTTACCCTGACCGCTGTTGCCGAGTATAAGAATGTTGGAGTTTGTTTTGTCCTCAGTTCGCTTGTCAAAGTCAACAAGAATATTCGTGCCGTACTTATCTCTTCCAACATAAAAGCCGCTCTCATCGGTCTTGCCGCTGTAATTCAAGGGATAAAGATCAGCCACCGAGCTTGCAGGAAGAACACGTTCAAACTGACTTGCGAATACGTTATTGCCCGCAGGATGAACAGACAAGAATCCTTCTTTCTGACGTAAAAGCAAACGGTCAACGGATATTTTGGAACGTGTCAGTTCCATTTGAATATCAGCCTGCAGTTCTTTCAGCTTATCCTCAGTACTTGCTTTTAGCTCGATAAACACGGCTGTATGCAGGAGCGGCTCTTTGTTCCTTCTAAGCTCCGACAGCAGTTCTACCACATCGTCGATGTTGTTCTGAGCCTTGATGCTTTCGTTGACGTCATTTGTGGTGGTCATCATATGGTTCTTACGCATTGCCTGCTGAACGATCTTCCTTTGCTCCATGCTTGTAACAAGTCGGTTGTAGATACGGAGCGTTACACCGTTCCTGTCCGCAAGGTGAGCAAGTATAGCCGTTTCTTCCGTACTTGGCGGATACTCCGTCACCGCCCAGCAGGACTTGTAGAAGTTTCCGCAGATGTAGTGGTCGGTGTAAAAGCGGATCACGCCCGGCATGGTGCGGTCGAAAAAGCCCTTTGCTTCCACTATCTCAAGCTGCTCATCTGACAGTTCTTTTTTCTTCTGCCTTTTATTCCTCATTTGTTTTCACCTCCAATTCAAATTCGGTTTCTCCCTCAACATCGGGAATCTCATCACCCGAAATGCTTGTTCCGAAATACAGAGCAATCATTCTTTTCACCTCCGATTTGCTCATTCTTCTTGCCGAAAATCCATGCTCGGCTATTGCCTTATCCACTCGGTTAATGGTATTAAAGATCTGCTCGTCCTTCTCACGCTTGAATCTTAGGGCAAATATAAACTGTCTTGCCGAGGACATTTCAACCTGTATCTCGTCAAGAAAATCATAGTCCGCCTGCAAGAGTTTCCGCACCGCCTCGTTCTGCTCCGTCTGCAAACGCTTTTTCACATACATTTTGTTTGAGTCAAAACACTCGCAGGAGTCAAGAGC
>ENA-OOXA01000820-OOXA01000820.1-human-gut-metagenome-genome-assembly--contig:-NODE-820-length-20134-cov-2.181284_pt1 | contig 20134 bp, 20 predicted proteins | sample MGYA00241581_ERZ501331 | MGnify/ENA primary metagenome ERZ501331 (study PRJEB25962, sample SAMEA2042982) | human gut metagenome | biome: human gut; feature: human-associated habitat; material: faeces...
TTTTCAATTCGTAATACTTTTGCGTATGATTCCAAATTCGTATGCAGTTAGGGGTGTTTTTCGCAGAAAATCAAGGTTTTTGAGTATTCACGGAAAGGAGTGCGTATGATAAACCTATTTATGAAAAATCAAACAACGCTGTGAGCAAAAATTGACGAGTTCGCTCTGAAACAGAGTAACTCGTCAGACTTAAACTAAAAACGGCTTGCAGGCGATTTGTGAAAGCCTGTGAGCAAAGAAACGGAGGTGATAAAGTGTATAAAAACTTTGATGAAATGCCCGTAATGCTGTCAGTCAATCAAGCAGCGGAGGTGCTTGGCATATCCAATGTCAGCTTGTATAAACTGATTGAAAAAGATAAATCGTTCCCTGTTGTTCAGTTAGGCAGAAGAAAATCCATTCCAAAAGAACAACTCAAGGAATGGATTGATGAAAAATCTAAAAGATAATTATCTGGCTATTGAAAAAAGCTTGTGGTAATGTTTGAGTTACCAAAAGCAGAAAGGAGACTATAAAATGGCAAGAAGAACAAAAGGCGAAGGAACACTTCGCAAAAGAAAAGACGGAAGATGGGAAGGTTGGTTTAACATCGGTAAAGACGAAAACGGCAAGACAAAACGAAAAAGTGTTACCGCAAAAACCAAATCCGAATGTCAAGAAAAGCTGAACAAAGCCAAAGAAGAATATCTGAAAGAACAGTCTGTGTTATCTTCTCATACTTACTTGACCGATTCCGATCCCACGCTTAATGAATGGTACGAAATATGGATAAACACATTTTGCAAAAATGTGATCAAGGACTATACCGTAAACGGTTACGAGCAAAGGTTCAAAACCAATATCTTACCTGCGTTGGGTGATATGAAATTAAGCGAGCTATCCACCGTAAACTGTCAGCAGTTCTTGGTAGGATTATTCAGTAACGGCAGGCAACGAGGCAGAGAGAAACACGGTAACGGATTAGCATATTACTCGGTAAAAGGGATAGAAAGAACACTCAGTTCTTGCCTTCAAAAAGCGGTGGATGAAGATTTAATTCCAAAAAATCCCATATCAAAAGTGAAGTTGCCGAACTGCACAAAGCCTGAAATGAAAACGCTGAAGAAAGAAGAATTAACAGCATTTCTTGAAGAAACCAAGCGTTCGGGTTGTTATGAATTTTACTATCTTGAACTGACAACAGGAATGAGATTAGGTGAAATCTGTGCGTTGGAATGGAATGATTTAAGCCTGGAAAACAAAACGATAACAGTAAATAAAGCGGTACAAAAAATCAAAGGTGAGGTAAAAATCAACACACCGAAAACAAAAAGCTCTATCAGAACGATAAGATTATGTGATGAGTGTATTCGGTTATTAAGTGAGTTGAAAGAAAATCAAATACCGAAATCAAAGTACATATTCCCGTCATCTGTCACAGGAGAGATACGAGACACTTCAGCAGTCACAAGAAGATTACACAGAATACAAGACAGAGCAGGTGTGCCGAGAATACGCTTTCACGATTTACGACACAGCTTTGCAACCTTATCCCTTGAACAAGGAATGGACATTAAAACCGTATCGCACATGTTAGGTCATACAGACGCAGGATTTACAATGAATACCTACATGCATGTAACTGACAATATGCAACAGTCAGTTGCTGATACGATGGGAACATTGTTAGACTCAAGCGTTAAAGATAGCAAGATTGTAAAATTCCCAGCTTAATTAGCAACTGCCAAAAATCAAGCACCTCGCTTTGAAAATTAAATTTTTAAGCGAGGTGCTTTTAATTAATTAGATCAAAACAATATTTAATTGAAATTTTTATTGATTTCATTTTTTAGTTCAATGTATAATTTATTTAATTTACTCACTAAATATGGTGTCCTGTTTCTATTATGTAAACTATTATATAAATCTAATCCTATAATTTCACTTATATTATGTTTTCTTACTGGATATACTTTTGAATCATATAAAGCAATTCTGTTTATCGGATTATACTTTATGATATTATGTAATGCTTTATCGGCAGTAGCAAAATAATACAAATAATAAACATTATTTTCATTTAATTGAACAGCAAGAGAGTTTTCCATCAATCTAATATGCAAAAAATCCCATGCAATGTTTTCTATTTTTTTAATTGTATTTTTAGAATTAGGTTGTACTTTATCAAAAAAAGGTTTTATATTTTTATCATTTTCTAAATACTTCATACAAAAAAACAATTCATTCTCACAATAAACATTTAAATCATCAAGTGCAAAATTCAATAATTCAATTTCCTTATTTCTGGAGGTATTATCCCATTTCAATAAATACATTTTAGAAAGCAAGCAAAAAAGTATTTTATGCTTTTCCAAATCATTATTTTCGTTTTTAGATTTTCGCATAACACCCCAAATATTATCTGCAAATACATAATCTTGTGAAATTGGATTAGAATCAAAATTACCATTTTTTATACTATCATAACTATTTCTGTCCAACATTGAAAAAGCCAATAATGTCTCATATGATTTTTTAATACTATTCATACCAGATTGGTTATAACTATTTTCAAATATTGTTGGACCAATACTAATTTGCATTTTATTTTTCTTTATATCATGTATTAAGTCATATAAAGACGCATCACACTTTTTATTGAAAAACAAATTTTTAATATGTGTTGATAAATTGACATCAAAATTCAGTCGATTAGAAACACGAATTTTTGAAGCTCCACTTTTGCAACAGAACCTATCTAAAAATATTATATTACTATAATCACATAATCCATCTATATAAAAATGCGGATTATTTATCGAAATTAAAATATTATCTACATAAGGATTAATAATATCAAAAAACATAAATTTTACATCTTTTAAATATATCGAAAGTTTATCATATGTATCAAATGGTATTTTTGCTTCCAAAACTTCTTTTATCGCATCAATTGTATTCACTAAAAATCACCAACTAAAGTTTTAAAATAAATAGCTAATCTTATTATACAACCAGATTATAACACATTCAACAATTAGACTAATAAACAAACTATCTTGACATAATAATAAAATCATAAATGGTCAATAGATGGTCTTGAGCGAAAAATCGAATAAACGAGCAAAATCTCACTCCGAAAAAAAGAGTGGGATTTTTTGTTGCATATTGAATTTTTAAATTCATTTTATAAAAAGAAAAAACCTGCGAAAACGCCGTGTTTACGCAGGTTTTGGAGCTACTGGTCGGACTCGAACCGACGGCCTGCGCATTACGAATGCGCTGCTCTACCAACTGAGCCACAGTAGCATTTATTTAATTTTTCGCTTGCTTTGAGCCTAAATCGGCGAACAGCCTTCCGTTTACGAATGCGCTGCTCTACCAACTGAGCCATATCAGCAAAGTATTAAATTAATCATCAAGCAACTCAAGAAGCTTTGCCATAACAAACTCCACGCTTGATTTGCGGACTTGATTGCGCCCGATTTCGCCAAAATGGCAAGTATAAGTTGCTGTTTTGCCGTTTACATAAAAACCGAAGCAAACCATACCGACGGGCTTTTTAGCAGTACCGCCGCCGGGGCCTGCAACACCTGTTACACCTACGCCGACCTCGCTTTTAGCAACATTGGCAACGCCCTGTGCCATTTCATAAGCGACCTCTTCGCTGACCACTCCGTTAGAAAGAATGGTATCAGCCTTGACACCGAGGAACTCAATCTTAGCCTCGTTTGCATAAGTCACAAAAGAAACGTCAAGCACCTTTGAGGCGTTTGCAACGTTTACTATTGTACCACAACACATACCCCCAGTGCAAGACTCTGCGAAAGAAATATGAAAATTTTTTTCAATAAGCTTTTTTACTACCTGTTCCTCAAGTGCCATAGGTTAAACCTCTTTTATTATTTTTCCAAGCCGTTTTGAATTTTAGCGGCAGTTAATGTATTTTGCATAAGCATTGAAATTGTCATAGGGCCTACACCGCCCGGTACCGGGGTGATAAACGAGCATTTGTCCTTAACACTTTCAAAATCGACATCGCCGCAAAGCTTGCCGTTTTCGTCCCTATTCATTCCGACGTCAATTACAACTGCGCCGTCTTTAACCATATCGGCAGGTACAAATTTCGGTTTACCGATAGCGGCAACAAGGATATCTGCACTTTTGGTAACTTCTTTAAGGTCAACAGTTTTTGAATGAGTAATTTCAACAGTTGCATTTTCGTGGAGAAGGAGCATTGCCATAGGCTTGCCCACAATATTGCTTCTGCCGATGACAACAGCTTTTTTGCCCGTTACATCAACACCTGTTGAATGAATAAGTTCCATAACGCCTGCCGGAGTACAAGGAAGAAAATTATAATCTCCTATCATAATTGCACCGACGTTTACGGGATGAAATGCGTCAACATCTTTAATAGGGTCAATAAGATTGATAACCTCTTTATCATCAAGATGCTTCGGAAGCGGAAGTTGGCACAAAATGCCGCTGATTTCCTTTTTATTGTTAAGTTCTTTTACAAGATTATTTAATTCTTCTTGAGTTGTATTTTCAGGAAGTGCATATTTTTCACTGTAAAATCCGACCTCATCGCAAGCCTTTTCCTTATTTTTTACATAAACCTGTGAAGCAGGGTCGTCGCCTACAATGATAACCGCAAGACCGGGAGTAATGCCCTTTGCCTTAAGCTTTTCGGTTTCCTCTTTAACTCTTTGCCTAACCTGCTTTGAAACAAGCTTACCGTCAATTATTTGTGACATCTTCATTCTCTCTTTCATCATTATTATCTTTTATTTTTTCAACGCTCTCTGCATTTGCACCGTTTGCCGTGGCAGGAGCAGTAGCAAGACTTAATCTTTGCGGCAACGTGCCCTTTTTAAGCTTAACCATATTGATTATATGCATAACAAGAAATGCTACGACTATAATTGCCGACAAAAGCTGACTGACACGAATAGTGGTATTTGCGACATAAAGTGAATCGGTCCGAAGTCCCTCAACTACCATTCTTTCAAGACCGTACCAAATGCCGTAAAGAAGGAAAACCTCGCCCTTGTATTTTCTTCTTTTATGCACAATATAGTTAAGTATAAAAAATCCTAAAATGCACCAAACACTTTCATAAAGAAAGGTTGGGTGAACAGGCACATTTGGGTCAACATCCATTCCCTTTGCCGCCAAAGTATCTGCGCTTGCGGCAAGAGTATCGTGAATTTTTAAACTCCACATTCTAAAAGGGGCAGTAGTAGTATTTGTACCGAATGCCTCTTGATTAAAGAAATTGCCCCATCTGCCGATACCCTGACCTATGAGAAGCCCAAGACCGCCCAAATCAAGCAAATTTCTAAAATCAATCTTGCCGATTTTACAACCGATAATTGCGCCTATAAATGCGCCTATAATACCGCCGTATATTGCTATGCCGCCGTTCCAAATTTGAGGAATTTCGGAAAGATGCTCTTTATAATAAGACCATTCAAAAATAACATAATACGCTCTTGCGAAAACGATACCCAAAATAGTGCCCCACATCAAAACGTCGGTCATTCCATCAAGGCTCATTTTCCATTTATAAGCCATTCTGCCGCCGTAAAGAACGGCAAGTGCAAAACCGAAAGCAATGATTATGCCGTACCAATGAATACTGTAGCTGCCGATTGTAAAAGCTACACTCGGAACATCAAAATCAATTCCAAGCCCTTCAAAATAAACTCTTGTATAATCGCTCATATTTATTCCTCACATTGCTTAACAACACTTAATGCGCTGTATTTTTCGTCCATAACCTGTGCCAATCGAGATAAAACATCGGCTTTAGTTATATTTTTGTAAATTTCAACAATATCAAGCATATCATATTCGCCGAAATGAGCCGCAACAAGACCGTTTGCAAGGGTATCAATATCATTATATGACATAATTTCCTTGCCGTAAAGTGAACGCCTTGCCGATTCAAATTCATCGTCTGTTATGCCGTCATTTTTAAGCCTTTCGACCTCTTTTTTTATCTGCTTTGCAACCTCTTTGGGATTTTCGCTTTCGCCGTCGAAAATGATTGACTCATAGCCGTAGCCGATAAAATATTCCTTTGAAAAACTTTCATTAATAAGACTTTGTTCAAACAACGAATTATACAAATTCGAGGTATTACCGGCAAGAATTTCGAGCAAAACAGTAGTTTCAACGATAGTTTTCAAATCCTGCTTAGGCTTTTCGCACGCTTCCTTATATCCGAATGAAAATACAGGAATACTCATTGCAAGATTATATTCTGTATAATTGCCGACATAGCGCATTAATTTCCCATCAGAAAGTTCATAAATGATTTCTGCAGTACGGTCAATGAAAAATCGGTCGTGAGAAACCATAATAATTGCCTTTTCATAGGAGACAAGATATTCTTCCAGCCACTCTACTGATGCAATATCCAGGTGGTTTGTTGGTTCATCCAGAAGCAGGATGCGTGGTTTCATTACCATAGTTCTTGCCAGAGCAACTCTCTGTTTCTGACCGCCCGACATCTGATAGGGATATTTCTGCAAGACCTCTGTAATGCCAAGCTGCTGTGCAACAGTCTTTACCGCCGTGTCGATCTCACTTGCCGAACGCTTTTGAATGGACAGGGCAAGGGAGATATTTTCGTAGGCGGTCAGCGTGTCAAGCAGATTGAAGTCCTGAAAGATAAAGCCCAGTTTTTCACGGCGGAATTTGTTCAATGCCTTGCCTTTGAGCGTGGTGATGTCTGTGTTTTCAAGGTAGATATGCCCTGCGGTCACACGGTCAATGGTGGAAATGCAGTTGAGCAGAGTGGTCTTTCCGCTGCCCGATGCGCCCATGATGGCAAGAAATTCGCCCTGTGCCACCGAGAAGGAAATATCATCAATGGCTTTCGTCAGGCTCGATTTGTTCCCGTAGTATTTTTCAATTTGCTGTATGTTCAGTAATTCCATTTCAAACAGCTCCTTTCTGTATTCTATCATACAGCATTTTTTCTTTTCTGTCGCTGTTTTAATCTTACAGAACATTACAATTTTGTAATGTTGGCTTACTGCACATCATGTATATCATTTTTGCCGAATGTGATGATAATTTCCGTAAACTCCCCTTGCACCGATTTTGCCGAAACACCGTGACCAAGCTTATTGCACAGCTTTTTCACGATATACAACCCCATTCCTGTGGACTTCTTGTGCGTCCGTCCGTTCTCACCCGTGAATGTCTTATCGAAGATATACGGCATATCATGTTCGGGAATACCGATGCCGTTGTCACGAAAATGCAGTACAGCCTTGTCGGGAAAGTCCTCAGCCGTGACAGATATTTCACCCGCTTCATATTTCATGCTGTTTCCCATGAGCTGACCGAGGATAAAGCCCAGCCACTTACCGTCCGTCATGACATCAATATCAAGATTTTCAGTATGGAGCGTGATGTTCCGTTCCTGCAATTCCTCACGGTTTTTGACAGCAATATCCGCAAAGGTGCGTTTTAGTGAAACAGGTTTGATGATATAGTCCTTTTCGGCATTTCCGCTTCGGGCGTAATAGAGAACATTCTCGATATAATCATCAATGCGTTTGAGCTGCTCGGCATATTTGTTGTTGCTGTCATTATGGCACATAAGCTGTAAACTCGCAACAGGCAGCTTGATCTCATGCACCCACAGCTCGATATACTCCCGAAATCCCTTGTTCTCACGGCGGTATTCTGCAATATGCTCACACATGGATTTATTCGTTTCCTGCATAATCTCGTACAAAATGCGTCCGTCCAGAAAATCGGGATTCTCTGTCATTTCGAAGAGCAGATATTTCTTGTCAAGCTCGTCCAGGCAGTGTAGGAGCTTATCATAATAGCTTTTCTTGCGGAAATATCCCCATAATTCAGAAACAATGACAGCAAGCCAAAGTATCAGGCTGACAATCACTATCGCCTGAAAAGAAATGCGGAATGCCGCCATAAATATCAGCATAAGCACCAATGAAATGCCATAAATAAAGTACGCCGTGAGCCTGTCTTTCAAGTAGTCCGTCAGCTTCATTTCAGCACATACCCCTGTTTCTTGCGTGTTTCAATGGCGTCAAGCAGTCCCAGTTCTGCAAGCTTGCCCCGCAGTCGGCTGATATTGACCGAAAGGGCATTATCATTCACAAATTCGTCATTGTCCCAGAGTGCGGTCATCAGCGCATCACGGGTGACGATCTCGCCTTGACGGTCAAGCAATAGCTGAAAAATTATCATTTCATTCTTGGTGAGTATCTGCTCTGAGCCGTTCCGTATCAGACTGCTCTTTACGGTGCTGACCTCAACATCATGATATTTCTGTACCGCACCGACCTTTGCCGAGCGTTTCAGTACCGCTGAGATACGCAGAAGCAGAATAGTCGGATTGTAGGGCTTTGTGATATAATCGTCCGCACCATAGCTCATGGACAGCACCTCGTCTATCTCAGTGGTACGGCTTGTAAGCATAATAACGGGCGTGTCGTGTTCTTTGCGGAAGTCCTGCAAAAGTGTTTCACCATTCACATTCGGAAGGTTGATGTCAAGGAGTATCAGATCGGCATCGGCAACCTTCATCTGCTCCGATACATTATCATAGTCCGTAACGGCAATCGGTTCATAGCCTGCATTTTGAAGCAATACCGACAGCTCGTCACGCAGGGCGGGTTCATCTTCTATTATCATGATTCTTTTCATTTCTGTTGCTCCTGTTCTGTGGGGGATACTATTATCATAACACACCTTCGGAAGTAAATCAAGTTTCATATTTGTAACCTTGACTCCGGCGGGATCAAAGTCCAATCACTCCGCTTCTGCTTTCAAAGCATACACAAAGCTCATAACGTCCTGTTTCATCTTCTCATAGAAATCGTCAAGTTCCTTATCGGGCAGACGATTTTCAGCTACATATTCATCAAGCATATCCTGCATCTGCTTGGTGAATACCTTTCGCTGTTGGTCGAACCTTTCCACAAGTGCAGGATTATCAAGCACCTCGGCAGGCAATTTTGTTTTCTGCTGACCGATATAATTACTGAGCCTTGTGCGGTAAACCTTGTATGTGCTGTTATCACGTTCACGCCGCTTTGCATTCTTTACCTCACGCTGATATGCAGCTTGACAGCTTTCTGCATCACAAGCGACAGCATTTCTTTTTCCGAGGAATACCTTACCGCAATACTTACAGCTACAAACATATAGCTTTCTGCTATGTATCGCAAAGCTGAAATCATAGAAGAAGTTGACGAGGGCGGTATCTGCGACCGTGTATATATCATTTCTGCCATTTCCCCGTATGATGACCTTATCATATTTTACCCGAAACGTTTTCATGTCGCTCTCGGAATTGAAATCAAAATTCCAATCATCACGCATGACCTCACGGATATTATTGAACACTTCATTGACATATCCCGTAACCTTTTTCATGACACGGGTATTATGGAAAGCTCCTGCCTTGTCGATCTCCTGACGCGCAGAAAGAAAAATCTCCCTCAGTGTATCGGAATAGTAACGTGTGAAGAAATTGAAGCTGTTCAGGCGGTTATCATCAAACCTTGTAAGTATCGTCCGGAACACCTCACCTCTGCCGTTGATCGCACCTATCAGCTCGTCGGTGAGCTGCTCATAGTCCAGAAAGCCGTCACGGAACTCCGTTATGTCTCTGAAAATCTCGTCAAAGCTCAGGACAGTCTGCATATCCTCGGAGATATTTTCCCATAGCCTTTCATCGTCCTCTGTGACCACAAATATAACGATCTTAGCCTGCTCGTCAATACGATAGAGCAGGATTTTTTTATTTTCTGCCATGTTATGCTCCTTTTCAGTAACGTAAAATATCGTATACGTTATGATTATTATAGCACTTTACGCTGCACTTGTCAATAGTTTTTTTACATTTTATAACGTAGCATAATGATACGTTAATCAAAAAAGCAGATAAATAACGTAATTTTCAATATTATAACGTAATATTATAGATTTTTGATGTGCCGTTATGATAAAATGGTATTGTCAGCAAGAGAAAGATAGCTGACAACGGAACAGCATAGCCTATGCTGATCATTACAATTATAGAGCGCACTATAAAATACAAAGAAAGGCGATGATTCATTGAACAATGAAGCCCAGTGGGTACAGCCCACACCACTCCGTCCCGACGGGACAAACCTCCTGCCGTTTCCTGTGAACGCACTCCCACCTATTATAGGGGACATGGCGGATGCGATAGCGACCAACACCTCAACCGATGTTGCAATGGCAGGAACATCTATCCTCTCGGCAGTCAGCTACTGCTTTTCGGGAGTGTATCGTATGTCGGCAAAGCGTGACCACACCGAGCCTTTGGTGCTTGATACGCTCACCATAGCAGAGCCGAGCTTCAAGAAGTCTCCTGTGATCTCAATGGTGAAGCGACCGTACATTCAGTTCGCCCACGATTGGAATGAGAGCAACAAGCAAGACATTTTCAAGTCTCAGGCGGAGTACAAGCTCTTGCAAGGCAAGCTCGAAGCTCTTGAAAAGAAGAAAGATGTTACTGCCGAGGAGATAGCCAAGCTCCGGACGGAGATCAGCAACATTCCTGCAAGCAACTTCCGCAGGATAGCTGTTGACGATATTACTCCCGAATCCCTTGTGCATCAGCTTGAAGAAAACGGCACTTTGCTGATGATCTCCGATGAAGCAGGAATGCTCGGCAATTTCAGCGGAAGGTACAGCAACAATATTCCTAACCTTGATCTCCTGCTGAAATCATGGAACGGGGAAACGTATATCAGCGACAGAGCCACAAGAGAGAGCATTGTTCTCAAAAAGCCGTACATGAGTATCTGCCTTGCCTGTCAGCCATATGTCTTTGATAGCATGATAAATAATTCTGCTTTCAGGGGCAGCGGTCTTATCGCACGTTTTCTGTACTGTTTCCCCGTGAGCAATATCGGTACTCGCAAGTATGATACGCAGGCAGTCCCCGAAAAAGTGACAGAGGACTATAAGAACCTTGTATATAAGCTCCTCGGCACGAAATTCACCTACCACGATGAAAAGGAGCTGTATCTCCATTTTGACAGTAAGGCTTACGGAGAGTTTGTGGATTTTTACAACCGCCACATTGAGCCGATGCTCGTCACGGATATGGCTTTTTGCAAGGACTGGGGTGGCAAGTATCACGGTGAGCTTCTCCGTCTGTGCGGTATCATTCATTGCGTGAAATGTGCTTTGAATGATGTGAACCCCGTGGAAACCCGTGTCGGCATTGATACGTTCTGCAATGCAATTGAGATAGGTGAGTATTTCCGTGAGCAGGCGATATACGCTTACAGTCTCGGAGACATTGATCTCGGAACGGTCAAGGCTGAGAGGGTGCTTAACAAGATACGTTCAAAATGTATCAGGGAGATCAAGCAGAATGACCTTTACAAGTTCTGCCGATGCACTCTTTTCAAGAACGCCGCTGACTTCGGTGAGACAATGGATATGCTGGAAGAATACGGGTATGTCCGCAGGTCTGCCGAGAAAGGCACGAATAACAAAAATGTGATCCGTGTCGCAGTCAATCCGCTGTTATTCAATTCGTGAAATCTGAACTTTGAACATTTTGCACACTTTGAACTTACAAAATGCTCAAAATGCGCAAAGTTCATAAAACTAAAACCGTAGAAAGAGGTATACACCATGAATATAACACAGAAGAAAGAAATCGTTGACAACATTCTGGAACTGCTTATTCAGCTCACCGAGGACGGAGAGAACACAGTTCCGCAAACAACCGCCGCACCGACTTCTAACAAAATCGAGATGCTCACAATCAAGGAATGCACCGAGGTCATTCAGGGACTTTCGGAGCATACCGTCCGTCAGCTTGTGAAGCAGGGTAAGGTCAAGTCTGTCCGCACTGGTGAGGGTAAGAATGGGAAAATCCTCGTCAACAAGGCTGACCTGATCGCCTACTTTAACGGAAAGGGGGTGTGAGATATGGTCGATATGAAAAAAGTCGATGTCCTTTCTTCTCTGCTGAGAGAAAGAAGCGGTCTTGATGTTCGTGAAGCGGTAGTCCGTTTTTACAGCTACCTGTCAAGCGAGGAGTCCAAGACCTATGATAAAGAGGTCGATTATCTGCTTGAAACGCTCGGTGTCGAGGTAGAGCTGCCGTTCTGATTTTTGCAGGGTAAAAATGAACTTGCTCAATTTTGAGTAGGTTCATTGTATCAAAATCGGATAATGCTATTGCTTATTTTTGAGCAATGGGTGAGAAGTAAAAATATCATTTTTTGAAAATTGATGATACCCGATTTTGATAAAATGTATCCACATTTCGGCTGCTCCGTCAGCCGATTCAGCCTCGCAGAGCCCCATAAGCATTTTTGATAGTCCGAGTAGGCTGTCAAAAGTGCTTTGGGGTTACTGGCGGCGCACCGCAAGTAATTCCGGAGCCGTTTGGTTTGCCGATTTTCATATCGTTGCAAGCCAATATGCCCGTCAGGGCTTTGCGTTAGCAATTCCCTCGTCAGAGGGTTCAGATACAGATAAAAAAGGAGACGATCTATGAGTACAAAAACGATCTCGATGTGTCAGGGAAAAGGCAGCCTGTCGCATAACAACCGAGAGTTCACTGCCAAGAATATTGACCCGTTCAGAACGCCGGACAATATCATTTTTGTTCAGCAGGATTTAGGTGAAGCCTATCATCAGCTTTTTGGCGAAGCGGTAGAGAGATACAATGCCCGTCAGAAAAGAAACGACCGCCGTATTCCCGATTACTTTCAGCACCTGTTCAACCGTGAGCCGAGTAAGAGCGTGATTGAGGGAGCGAACAAGCAAAAGAGCTTCTATGAACATCTTGTTTACATCGGCACAAGAGATGATACGGGTGTCGGCACTCCCGATGCGGAGATTGCCAAAGAGTGCCTGCGTGAATACATGGAGGGATTTCAGGAGCGAAACCCGAATTTCTACATATTCAATGCTGTGATGCACCTTGACGAAGCCACGCCGCATTTACACATTAACTTTATCCCCATTGGGCATTACAAGAGTGGTCTTGAAGTCCGTAACGCAAAGGCGAAAGCTCTGGAAGAAATGGGCTTCGGAAAAGGTGAAATGGCAAATAACCGCTGGCGGATTCGTGAGTGGGAAGTGCTGAGGGATATATGCAAGGCTCACGGCATTGAGATTTCCGAGCCGAAGAAGTCCAGAGGGTACAGCTACACGGTTGAGGAGTACGGCGAGCATCAAGACGAGATCAGGCGGCTTGAAGAAGAAAAGGCTCAGGTCGAAACGGAGCTTACCGACAAGCAGGCGGAATGTGAAAAGCTCGACAAGCAGATCGAGCAGAAGGCAGATCAGGTCAAGGCGATACTCAACTATATTCCCGCCTATGAAAAGGAGTTTCAGATCGAGGACGAGTGTGAACAGCTTTGCGAGGAATTGACCAGCCTGCTTAACGGTAAGCTGTCTATCATGAAGCATTCGGACGAGATCATCTCAAAAGCACAGCGCCTGAGCAAGATCATGAAGAAGCTCAGCAACAGCACTCACAAATCCGGCGATACAGTATACGCCCTCCGTGAACGGCTTGATAAGAGCCTGAAAGAGACGGAAGATGTGCGTCAGCGTTTGAAAGATAAATCGGGAGAATGCTCGGAGCTTCGCCGTGACAATTCAAGTCTGCAAGCTCAGGTCGATGAGCTGACGGAATTTGTGAGCCTGCTGAAACGCTGTGAACCTCTGAAATATTCCGAGGTCAGACAGATGCAGGAGCATATCCACGCCCAACGTGAACAGGAAGCACAGCAGTCCTCCGTCAGAAAGAAAAAATCGTGGGGACTGGAATAATCATATACAAGATAGAAAGCAGGGGAAGTACCTGCTATGAGGAGAACAACATGAATAATAAGACTTTGCAGGAGATGAATGATGCCTACAAGGACTGCCCCGTGAGAACTTCGGAGTACACCATTGACGGAAAGAAATATATCGTCAAGAGCCACTTTGTAGGTGCTAAGGAACTGAATGATGTGCTGTATCGCATTGCCTTTGAACAGGCGATGGACGAGGTATTGAAAACGGCATAAAATTACGGAAAGTTACGAAAAAAGGCTTGCCAAATTCGGCGTTATGCGCTATAATAGTAATGTCGAATTTGGCTGCTTTGTTTGAAAGGAGTTACTATGGCAAAGCAGACCATTTACAACGCAGGAATTTACGTTCGTCTCTCGCAGGAGGATATGCGTGCAGGCGAATCCCTGTCGATTGAACATCAGAAACTTATCCTCACAAAATATGTCCGTGAGCAGGGCTGGAACCTCGTTGATACATACGTTGATGACGGTTTCAGTGGGACGGACTTCAACAGACCTTCGGTGCAGAGACTGCTTTCCGATGCACAGACAGGCAGAATTAACCTCATCATCTGTAAGGATTTGAGTAGGTTTGGACGTAATTATATCGAAGTAGGTCAGTATATAGATTATATTTTCCCACTTCATAATATCCGCTTTATCGCCCTGAATGACAATGTTGATACCGCCAATCGTGACAGCAATGCTATGGAGATGATGCCGGTCATCAACTTGTTTAACGAATGGCACGCTTCTTCCACCAGCAAAAAGATAAAAGCGGTTAATCTGGCGAATGCTAAGGCAGGAAAATACACCTGTGCGAATGCTGCCTATGGTTACACCAAAGCAGATGATGAAAAGCATACCCCGATCATTGATCCCGAAGCCGCCGAGGTGGTACGGCGTATCTTCAAGCTCCGTTCGCAGGGTATGTCACCTCGTGCAATAGGAGATCAGCTCAATGCTGAGAATATTCCCATTCCGTCCGATTACCGCTGTCAGAAAAAAGGTATCGTGAATACGAAATACACTCGTCACCTCTGGACACAGGTGCAGATACGTCAGATACTTGATAATCCGATCTATCTCGGAAAGCTGGCTATGATGCGTGTTACTTCCGTATCCTACAAAAACCACAAAAAGGTCAGAAAAGACCCGTCTGAATGGGTAGTGACCGAGGACACTCACGAAGCTATTATTTCTCAGGAGCTTTGGGATAAGGTGCGTGAAGCTGAAAAGGCTGTCAGCCACGGGAAAAGAGACGGTAAGGGTGTTACACAGCCGTTAAGTGGTATGCTGTTCTGCCCCGATTGCGGTTACAAAATGAAAGCGGCAGGAAGAAAGCGGACACTCAAAAGCGGAGAGCTGATAAGGGAATGTTATTATAACTGCTCATCGTATGTGCTTCACGGCAAGGAACTTTGCTCCACGCACTATATCTCTCAGAAACAGATTGAAGCTGTGATAATTGCCGATATTCGCTCAATGGCTGAACTCGTAGTCAAAGACGAACAAACCGCAAGAGCCGCTTTTCTTTCCAAAAAGGAACAGCAGACCTCACGCCAGTCCAAAGCCGACATCAAGAAGCTGAATGACAGCAAGCACCGTCTTGCCGAGCTTGAAAACCTGATGCAGTCGGTATATGAAGATAAGGTCATGGGTAAGATACCTGAGCATATCTGTGTCAGCTTTTTAGAGAAGTATGAAGCGGAACAGCAGGAGCTTAGAGCCGTTATTGCGGATTTGGAAGAAAGGCTCTCTGCTGAAAAGCAGGATAGAGAAGATGTTGAGGAATTTATCCGCAGGCTGAAAAAATATGTCGATGTGCAGACCCTCACCCGTGAGCTGGGCTTGGAGCTTATCGAGTATGTGACGGTCGGGGCGTATACTCCTAATGAACCGAGGGAGATCAACATTTACTACAAATTCCTTGACAAGCCCCTGAATGATAAAAAAACGCTGTATAGCGATGAAAATGCTTGATTATATGATTGTACGTTTTAGTGTTACTATTTGAATGGCTGAGAGTAATATTAACATTAGAATGACCTAGCAACTCGCTGACAGTTTTAGCATCAAAGCCATTCTCAATACAAACAGTAGCGTATGTGTGACGCAGTAAATGAAAATTAACGTTTTTGGAATGAACTTTAACCGTTCTTCTTCCCTGACTTCCGACGGTTCGCAGCGAAAAAAACAGATGCTTACTCCAGAAATTCATTAAGCTCTTCAAGCTCACGGTTTTTCTTTAAAAGCTCTTTGATACGCTTGTTTGCTGCCTGAAGCTGCTGTGCGATAGTAAGTGACTCTCCTTTGCGAGCTTTATTGTCTGCTTTCGTTAAATTGTGTTGACAAATCCCATTAAACAAGGACTTTCAGATAAAGAAAACGGACACCAATCAAGATACGCATTGTATCAAAATTGGTGTCCTGTTATGGTGCGGATGACGGGACTTGAACCCACATGACCTTGCGATCACTAGCACCTGAGGGTGGGGTAACGACAGTGAATAATAAGTTAACTCATACCCTTATCCTACTGATAACCCCCTTATCCATCTCATGCACCGTATCGCACAGAACGGAAATATCCTCTGCCGAATGAAAGCATATCAGAATAGTCTTGCCCTGCTCCTTGTAGCTGAGAAGATACTCTCTCATTTCCTTAACGCCGTCCTTGTCAAGTCAGTTGAAAGGCTCGTCAAGAATAAGAATCTTCGGGTTTTCCATGATAGCCTGAGCAAGCCCTAAGCGCTGACAGCCAAAGATATAGTGCTTGCATTCAATACAAAATTAAGTATTGATTCCATAGCTAAGAATCACGAAATTTAGTTTTTCCTTAACCAATTATACAATTCATACATTATTTTTTAAAAACTTCAAACGCATCTTCGTTTTCAAGACTCCATTTATATTTTGTCCCAATGATCTTTGTTCCTTTAAATCTAACAGTAATGGTTTTACCTTTATAATCTGCTGTTATTCTGCAATATATATCCCTGTCATGATATTTATATATTTGTGGATCACCATGGATGATAAGGGAAAGGGTTTGACTGTCGTATCCTGCAGATTCAGCATAGTTGAAGGTCTCATCAACAAAAGTTAATTCATATTTTTTACAAATCTTTTTTTCAAAATATGAGCCAAATATCTTATGATCCATCTGTGGTGATGGTATTTTTGCAAATAGAAAAAGTATCATACCGAGCAGTATTATCGCCAAGACTGAAAATAATATTATTTTTTTTTTCATAATACCTCCACATATATTTATATTAATGCTGTTGTATTTTTTATGAATAAAGGTTTTAGGGTTTTTACGACTTTTTTGTCACTATTTTTAATTTCATAAGAGGCTGTACTACTGTAACCTATTGGGTCATTATTTCCTGTAGACGCATTATCACCATACATCTTTTTATAGTCGACTACTGTCTTAATTGCTACATATGGCTTGTAATAATTTCCTTTGTTTGTAAAACTTCTAGTTAACATCTCATAATCGTATAACTTTGTTTTTGTGTTTAACTTTCCCTCAGTAAGCACATACTTCCACGCTGTCTTATCACAACTGTAGCCAAATTCCCATCTGCCTTTATACTTAACCCATGTATATTTCATTGTGGTATTTAAGCAAACATCCGACAATCGAAGAAACTTTGAACTATCCGTATATAGATCATGTGGTGACGGCGTACGAGAAAATAGTGATTTTATTACCACCCCTAAAGTTTTACCAGCTATAGGATGACCACATCCTGCTAATAAAGCCCCAAAACCTTTTCCAAATAATGTTGAAACAGCTGTATTTAAATATTTTTTTGCGGTTGCTTCATTGGTGCATTTACCAATAAGATAGATATTGGGAGAATAATTGCGACGTAACTTTGGTTTACTAGTGGATACTTTATCACTTACACTTAGTGAGTAGTATTGATATGACTTTCCACCATAGGAATACGTCGATGATGTGCGAATCACGTCATACATCTTTTCGATTCCCTTACAAGGATAAAAGCTAGCTTTAGCTTTGTTCATAACATTGTAACTACTCGATATATTTTCTTGATTGCAAAATAATTCAGAAATCTCATTTTCGCTTAGTAAAAGGTCTTTAGTTTGCAATTCTTTTCTCAAATCGTTGTATTTACTTTCCACAATTATGTCGTCTGGATTATCTTCTAGAGCCGATACAGTATCAAAATACTCAGTAATTAGTTCATCATTTCTCTGTTGATATTCTTGCTCCATTGTATTAAAGTTTGTGAAAACCTCATCACTCTCTGAAATTGTTACATCATCTCCAGATATAGAGATACCAGCCGCAATTATGAATCCTTTGAAATCAATATTTTTAGAATTAATATTTACATAACCATTTGGTGCAAAAAAAATACCTTTATAATTAAATTCATTGGAATTAATCACTATATTTCCTGTGTGAGATGCAATAATTGAATTTTTTGATTCGGAGGTCACAGATGTAGCATTAATAGTAATGTCTCCGTCAGTATATAATCTCCCATCAATATTTAAATCTTGTAAAACCAATGAAAAGTCAGTAAAATAATTATCTCCTTCAATAGTATATAGATTATCAGAGTTAGCTATATTATTAAAATCATCATATTCATTGTTAATAAATATTGCATTTAATGAATCAAAAATTAATCCATTATCATTTTCTGTTCTCATTCCTATTTCTTTTATGCTATTGTATGAAATATTAATAGAACCAGCTCATGCCAATCACAAGAATTGTAATCAAAGAAACGATCCTTTTATACACAAAAAACACCTCCTTTTTTGTTAGCATTAATACAGAAGCTTTTACTCCCTCATTCATACATAACAAATCAGAAGGTGGATTCGTTACAGAAAAACAAAAAATAGTTTTATTTTTCTGCTTTTTGCACAGAATTTGCTATATCAATTAGTTCATTTCTGCCAATGTTGGAGCTTATCATAATAATATAATCTCCATTATCCCAAATCAAGTGATAAAATTGATGATTATCTATATAATAAACTGCATCGTGTCCGGATATATCTATTGTTGATATTTCAGCGTTTTCTGTGTTAAGTCCCATATCAAATTCGGATTTGACTAACTGCTGATAATCAATTATTGTATTCTCATTTTGATAAATGATATTCCGAGAAATTTTATCATATTCCTCATAAATAACATCATAATCACTCAAATCATAACCTATATCATAGTTGACTTGAATTGTGTCCAGTGCAGCCTCATTGCTTTCAACATTTGCTGATATCTCTGAATGGTCTGAAAAAATGCTCATGAAAAAATCCTTAAATGCATTTCTCAAAGCGGATACGCTCATTATTGTTGTAAATGCAGCAATAAAAATCACTATAAAAATACAAGCCACTCGCTTACTGGCTGTATTAATCATTTGGTAGTACGGCTTTTTCTGGCGACCTATCAGCTTATTCATCTTTCGGGTAAACTTATCTGAAAACTTATAGTCATTGTTATGTGCAGGAACAGATAATTCATATTCTCTTGTCAAAGCCTCAGATATTGCTCTCTTAAACTGAGTATTATTCAATGTGACTACTCCTTTCTAAGATGTCTTTCAACATCTTTTTAGCTCTTAATGCACGTTGTCTGACCAATTCAGAAGATATTTCAAGTTGTGTTGCCGTTTCTTTTGCTGAGAACTCTTGCAGAAAATACAGATAGATAACATCCTTATAAATCTGCGGAAGTTGTTTTATTGCTAATAAAAGTTCATCATAGTTTTGTTTTTCAAAATATGATTCATCAACTATTTCAGTTTCAAATAATTCTGTACTATGCTTTGCACGATTTTGATTTTGCCTATAAATATTTATCGCTGTGTTTCTACATATAATAACAATATATGCTTTTAATTCGTGACATGGAATTTGTGAAACTTTTGAAAAGTTATCTGCTATTTTCAAAAAAGACTGATGTACAGCATCCTCAGCATCTTCCTTGTTTTTCAAAATGCCATATGCAACCGCATACATATCCTGCTTGTATTTTATGTAAAGCTGTTCAAACTGATTTTTTTCTTCGTTGGTTTCGAGCATTGATAGGTAAATTGCCAGCATCAAATCACCTCTCCGTTTTTTGTCTGTGCATAACAGTATATCATTAAAAGATAAATATTTCAAGTGCATTTTCAGTATGAACATAAAAAATGATAATTATTTACTGTCAACTGGACAGCCCGGAAAAGTTAAGTCCGCAGACTTAGCAAGCATCGCAAACGGCAGTCCGCCCACAAGGGGCAGACCACCGATTGCGGCTTGTCGGGGAG
>ENA-OOXA01000841-OOXA01000841.1-human-gut-metagenome-genome-assembly--contig:-NODE-841-length-19721-cov-1.769552_pt1 | contig 19721 bp, 14 predicted proteins | sample MGYA00241581_ERZ501331 | MGnify/ENA primary metagenome ERZ501331 (study PRJEB25962, sample SAMEA2042982) | human gut metagenome | biome: human gut; feature: human-associated habitat; material: faeces...
GGTCCACTTATAAACAAAGACCATAAAATCGCGATGATCAAAATCAAAACGATCCACAAAACTACAGTTAATCTTTTTCCGTAAAACTTATTTTTCATGAATTTGCCTCTCTATGCGTCTAATTATATCATAGAGCGAACAAGATAAAAGAAATTTGAATTTTAAAATCATTTACATGTTTAAATAGATTCAAGTCTCCATTCATAATATGATTAAAGTAGAAATATACAACATAGATATATAAACAGGAGGTGAGTTTTATGATAAAAACTATCTCTCTATGGGTCAAAAATGACTCAAAATGGAACATACTTTTATTTATTTTTGCCTTATGGATTCTCTATGTCTTTTCAGTCTCTGTAGATGCCACAAATCCGATGAATAATGGATATGGATTCCTTATTTTTTCTCTTTTTGCCATAACATGGATAAACATTCTACCACTTTGTACTCCTACAAAGAACAAATCAATGATTCAAATACTCGAAGAAACAAATAATATTCCAATAACCTTGCTAATGCTTTTCCTATTTAAGACCTTCATTCTCTACATTGTTCTTCTTTTCATTTGGATACTACATAGTATATTTAATCACACACCTGTGATGATATTGCCTGCCAGTCTTATGTATTGGTTATCCAGTTCACTCTCTATCTTACTCTATAGTTTCTGCTTGTTCTTACGCTTTTCAAAAAGTGAATATTGGAAAAGGGAGAGATTGGTGGTGGATTTAGGGGAGGTGACAGAAGGGGCAGATTTCCTGGAGGGGATTTCGCCACATTTAGAGGTAACTTTTGAGCAAGTGGAAACTTAAAATTTTTCATTCCTCTGGATTTTCAAAGACAGGAAATAAGGGCAGAGAGCAAATGTGACTTTAGTCGCGGCGGTTTGAACGCTCGCTTCCAAACCTTGCTCCCAGGCCACATTTGCTCTCTATCGATGCCCTTATTTCCGTCTCCCAAACTGTAGAGAAAGATTTATTTCCTTTGAATGTTACCCTAAAACCTGTTAAGATGGGAGTATAAATTTTCGAAAGAGGAAATATACTTATGGATTATATTGATATTTTTATAAAGAACGACTATATAAATTTAAAACAAATCGCAGAAAGCGGCCAATGTTTTCGTTGGAAGAAGATGTGTCCGGGAAGATATTTTGTCATTTCTGATGGGAGGGCAGCGTGTTTTTTTCAGGAAAAGACGGGAATTCGTATTTTATGCAGGAGTAAGGATGAGGAATATTTTAGAAGATATCTGGATTTAGATACGGATTACGGAAAGGTGATAGAGCAGATTGATGAGAAAGATGATTTTCTTATCGGTGCGGCGCAGATGGGAAGGGGGATTCGTATTCTTCGCCAGAATCTGTGGGAAATGATTATTAGTTTTATTATCAGTCAGAGAAATAATATTCCACGTATTATGAAGAGTATTGACGCTTTGTGTGAAAAGCTTGGAGAGCAGATTGTTTTTGATTATGAAGGCGAACATCTTGTGGGATATACCTTTCCTTCTCCAGAAGTAATTGTTGGAGCGGATTTGTCAGAGTTTAAGTTTGGATACAGGGAGAAGTATATAAGGCAGACTGCGGAGGATATTTTAGAGGGAAAGTTTGATTTAGAAGAGGTAAAAGATGCTGTGGATGAAGGAAAAACTCCAGAGCAGGTAAAGGAGATGTTAAAGCAGCTAAAAGGTGTGGGAGAAAAGGTAGCATCCTGTATTCAGCTTTTTGGTCTTCATCAGTTAGAATTGTTTCCGATTGATACATGGATTGCAAAGGTGGAAAAAATGTATTATAACGGGCATTTTCCAGTAGAAAAGTATAAGGACACGGCAGGAATCATGCAGCAGTATCTCTTTTTTAGAGTGCGTGAGGATGCGGATAAAAGAGCGGTTCTTGAGATGAAAAGCGAGGTGGGTGAGAAGGCTGCTTCAAAAACTTCATTTAAAGAAGAAATGACAGAAAAAATAGATAAGCAAACAAAGAGAAAAAATGAAATTTCTCCAGAAAATAACAGTTTAGAAGAAAATAGATTAGAAAAAAGTAGATTTAAAAAAGATAAATCAGAAGAAGCCAGATCCGAGGCTAATAGATATAATCTTTCTGGTAAAATGCTATATGTATCTGATTTAGATGGTACATTATTAAACAGTGATGCCCTGTTGAATGAAGATGTGCCAGAACGACTGAACCGCTTGATTGATAAAGGACTTTGTTTTACTGTTGCGACAGCAAGAACTTATGCGACAGTGAATTCCATTGTGAAGGATGTGCATTTGACATATCCGATGATTTTGATGAATGGAGTCATGCTCTATGATCCGGTAAGTAAGAGCTGTATTAATGCGGAGATTATTGAAAGAGATTCTGTGGAATATATTTTAAAAGGAAGAAAGAAGTTTGGAGTGACAGGGTTTGCCTATGCGCTTTCGCCGGAAATTTCGGAAGAAACTTTAGAATCAGAGATAGCTTCAAATTTAGAAAAGAATTTGAAATCAGGTGTAGCTTCAAACCTGAAGAAAAATTCGAATACAGGAGAAGAGAACCAAATTCAGAAATCTGGGCGCAAAATGGCCACCTATTACGAGAAAATCGCGACAGAACACATGGAAAAATTTTATGTAGAGCGGAGAGATGTGTATCATAAGCCATTTAGTAAGGTAGAAAAATTAGAAGATATTTTAGAAGAGGATATCATTTATTTTTCCATTTGCTATGAAGAAGAAGTTTTGCGGCCATTTTATGAATATTTGAAAAAGGATGAGAAGTTAAATCTGAATTTTTATAAGGATGTTTATGGAAATGGATTGTGGTATTTAGAGATTTCGCATAAGAATGCTTCCAAATATCATGGAGTTCAGAAGCTTCGGGCAATGCTTCAGCCGGATGCGATTACGGGAATGGGAGATAATCTAAATGATATTCCATTATTTGAAGCCTGTGACCGCTGTTGTGCAGTAGGAAATGCACATAAGGAGGTAAAGGAGCGGGCAGAATATGTTCTTGATACGAATCTTAATGCTGGAGTGGTGAAATTTCTGGAAGAAGAGATGATGTCTTGAAGGCAGCAGGGTATTTTCATATTGAAGTGAGATGATAGATTTAAGAAGGTGATGGGGTTAACTCTGGCCAGCGGAAGTTATTTTATGAAATGATAGAAATTAGCAGAATAAATTGCAAGATTTACCTGAGACTATTATAGAAGAGAGTTGACAAATAGTTTTACCAATATTAAAATATAGATATAAAAACTATGTTACATGGAAATGAGAACACAAACTATATCTCAGAAGTTTCAAGCTGATATTTTGTAAATAGGGATTTCTTTTTTAGAATATATATCCTATTTTTGATATGGAATTCTCTGTGATGTAAATATATACCTAAACGTGTTGGAGGAAGAGATGAATTATAAAATTATTAGTGATGGCTGTTGTGATTTAGAAAAAGAGATCATTGAACAGTATAATTTACGTATTATACCTTTTTATATATCATTTGATGAGGAGACATATTATAAAGAGATTGAAGAAATCGGAATTCGTGAAGTATATGAGCGAATGGTAGGGAATCCAGATGTATATCCGAAGACCTCTCTTCCATCTGTACAGAATTATATTGACGTTTTTACGGAATATGTGAAAGAAGGAACACCGGTAGTCTGTATTTGTTTTACTCCATCTTTGAGTGGTTCTTACAACTGTGCATGTAATGCCAGAGAAATTGTTTGTGAGGATTATCCGGATGCCAAAATTGCGGTGATTAATTCTGAAGCAGGAACAGTAAGTCAGGGTCTTATGGTTATTGAAGCAGGAAGAATGTGTCAGAATGGAGTTCCTTATGAACAATGTGTAGATATTCTTGAGAAGATGAAAAAGACGAATAGAATCTTCTTTACAGTCGGTAACACAGATTATTTAAAACATGGCGGACGAATCGGAAAGCTTGCAGGAATCGCAAGCAGCGCCCTTTCCTTAAAGCCTCTGATTACTTTAGTAAATGGTGAGATCGAAGCTTCAGGAATCGGACGAAGCCGTAAGAAGACAGTTGCCAAAACGATTGCGTTAATGGATGACTATTTTAAAGAAACCGGAGATGCGATGGAAGACTATTCTTTCCGCGTTGGTTTTGGTTACGATATAGAGGAAGGCAAGGAATATTATAATACCGTTGCGAACCATATCTATGGAGAGAGCCATGTAGATCAGGTGGGAATCTGCCAGATTGGGGCAACCATTGCGGTACATACCGGACCATATGCGATTGGAATCGGGTGTGTTAAGAAGTATGAGAATTATTTATAATCTAAGCCAATCCTATTCAAATAATAAAAAAGACCCCACGGAATATAGCTTCGTGGGGTTTTTACTAAATAGAGTTTGAATAGTAAGAAATAATAGAATGTATAAACCAGAAGATATGGTTATTACTTCTCACATTTGCAGAGGCAACTATTATTCTACTTTCTCCGGGAGCGTCTCTCCCTGCCTGAGGCAAAATACTATTTATAAAAATACCAATTATATAAAATGTTTAAGAGAAAATTATTTTACTTTCACAGTTTTCACTTTGCTGTATGCCCCATAAGTCTTAGTCTTTCCAACCTGCTTGTAGGAGCGTACTTTTACAAAGTATTTCTTTTTAGATGTTAATTTCTTTACTACTTTGCTTGTTGTCTTGTTACTCTTTACTACAATTGTTTTCTTTCCTTTGAAAGATTTCTTTGTGGAATATGTGATTTCGTAACCGGAAGCTTTTTTATCTTTTTTCCAGGATACTTTGATTTTTTTCTTTCCATTTGCTTTTACTTTTGTAGTCTGTTTTGCAAGTTTTACTTTTGTGGCTGTTGTGTTTGGCTTCTTTGCTGTAGTAGCAGGTTTTGTAGCTGGTTTAGCAGCAGTTGTTGTATTTGGTTTAGAAGCTGTTGTACTGTCCGGTATGGATGGTGTTGGTGCTTCTGTGGATTGATATGGTTTTAATAATTCAGTAAGTTCATTGATTAAATCAGCAGCATCGGCACTGGTAGAACTTTCGTTTGCTAAGAGTTCTGCTGCCTCATTTTTATGTGCTAATAATACACTATCATCAGCACCGGCACCTTTTAATGCAGTTTCAGCCTGTTTGATAAGTTCCTGTAACTGTGCTTTTTGAGCTTCTGTTACAGGGATTGCGACGTGGATATCAGCGTAGTCATCACAAGAAATAGTAACGCTGTAAGTTCCACCCTCCGCATCAGATGGGATAGCATTTAAGTCAAGAGAAACGTTTTTTGCAATAGCTCCGGAATACAGAGTATAAGGAGTCTTCTTATGACCTGCTCCAACAGTATATGTTACAGTCAATGTTCCATTTTTAACAGTAGGAAGCTGATTTAAAGTAAATGATTTCATATCGTCACTGAAAGTACCGCTGATTTCTTCAGAGTAAGCCGGTTTTATAAAGATTCCATCAGCGAAAGTATAAACATAGTTACCTTCTGGTGTTACATAAGTAATTTTGTTAATTGTTTTATTCACAAGCTTTGCAAATTCAGCCGTATTATCTGATTTTGCAATTCCCATAGTAGCCGCTTCATTGGTAACATTAAAAGATAATTTATAAGGCTGCACCCATATATTTGCAAGATGTTCTAAGCCTACTTTATAGCCATCTGTTGTTTCAAGGATGATTCCCTGAATTGTAGAGTTGACAGGGAATCCCTCATCTTGTCGGGAATTTCTTAAGTATTTTGTGCTTGTTTCCACCACATCAATTTCGTATTCACCCCAGGTAGATTCTGTTGTTAATGTTGGTACGGCATCCGTTACAGTAGTGACTGTTTTGTTATTAGAAACATAAGAACCGTCTTTCTGAAGTGTTTTATACTGAGAAGGAACCTGTGTAGGATTTTCATTTAATGTAATATCAGAAGCTTCCTCACATGCTTTGCTTAATTCTTTGTTTGCATCTTTTAAAATAGTGGATTCAACATAAAGGTCAGAATCAACAGCAACATTTACATTCGCAACACCTCTTACATGATATCCTCCTGTAGCTTCTGCACTTTCCTCCTCATAATCTGTCCAGGCATTAGATAAAACAGAATGCTTAGAAGTACTGGCAGTAGTAACGACATCAAAGCTGTCTGTGCTGCTTACATCACCAGAATAAAATTCTTTGTAAGTTAAATTAGATGTTCCATATATCGTTCCGGAAAAACCTGTACCGTTAGTTAATTTATAATATAATCCACTGTTTCCAATCTGAGTATAGCCTTCTAAAGCTTCTGCAGAATATGTGTAAGTGCTGCCTGCGATAGAAACGGATTTTGTTCCTTCTGCTGCAAATGCAGGAACAGAAAGCTGGCTGACAGACATAAATACTGCCATAGAAGCTGCCAGAGCCTTAGTTAATAATTTTTGTTTTCTCATTAAATTTGTAGTCTCCCTTCTTTTCTTGTATACTTTTAGAAACTGATTATGAAATCAAACATAAAAAGTTCCAAAAGGACATATTTGATAAGAAAATAAATATATAAAAATCTGTGCACTGATTTTTAAGGCAAAAAATTAGAGAACTCTCCCTAGCGCGCATACGGAGTGCGTTAGTGGAGGGTCCCCTACCAGGTTTTCATGCATGAATATCTAATAAAAAGATATTAAGCACCGAAAATTCAATTCAAATCTTGTAAGTCTGAGATAGAAAATATATCTCGCAATTAGAGAATACTATATAAAATTAGTTGTGTCAAACAAAAAATACCAAATGAAAAAAGTTCTCAAAAAAGGGAATGCTTAAATACTAATTTTCGTTTCTTTTTTCGTCTACACGAAATCTACAATTATTATTTTGTCTTCACAGTTTTTATTGCAGACCATTTTGATGTAGCTGACTGATATCCGGCTTTTGTATATACGGCGCGGATGCGGACTTTATATCTTGTTTTCTTTTTCAGTTTCTTAAGCTGAGCAGATGTGATCTTAGCCTTGGAAACTTTAATTGTTTTTGTATCTTTTTTGTTACCGAATCCTTTTGTTGTGTACTGGATTTCATAACCGGTAGCCTTCTTAACTTTTTTCCATGTAACTTTTGCTTTGTTCTTTGTTGTTTTTCCAACTTTAAGAACAGGTTTGGAAAGTTTTACGTTTGATTTCTTTAATGCTGGTTTAGTAGCAGGTTTTTTAGTTGTTGTTGTGTCTGGGTTAGAAGGCGTTGCAGGTTTAGAAGGAGTAACAGCTTTTTCTTTTAAGCCTGAAAGAGCTTCTGTAAGTTTTGTGTTTGCAGCATCAACAATTGCCTGTGTGTTAGCGGATTTTGCTTCTTTTGCTTCTGTTAAAGCAGTCTGAAGTGCTTTCCAGGTTTCAGCAGTATATTTGCTGCTATCAAGTGCTTCTGCTTTTTTGATGGAAGCTTCAAGGATAGAAGTATTCAGCTGTACAGTTCCAGATACAGATGGGTAACCGGTTGATGTAAGCTCTATTGTGTAAGAAGCAGATTTGTCTGCAAATACAGGTGTGGAAGAACCATCTTTACCTTTAATTGCTGCATTGAAGTTAATGTTTCCGTCTGCATCAAATAAATCAGTAGCTTTAATTCCGCCTTTTCCTGTTTTTTCTACCCCATTAATTTTAATAGATGTAATATTATTTACATATTTTTTAAAGTTGACACCGGCAGGAAGAGTAACCTGATTATTTTTATTAATGGAGATATCTCCAGTCTTGTAGCCAGATTCTAATGTGAAGGAGGCTACAATATCAGAGTAAGTATCATCTGTAAATACCATAGAATAGGAACCCACACCAGTATTATCTGTAGCTTTTATCGTCAGAGTATTGTTTGCGTATGTATAATCTGTACCTTCTGTCAGGACAGTTTTTCCCATACTTACGCTGCTTAAAGTATAATTAGAACCAGAAGGAACAGCAGTAGTATCAACAGAAACGGTTGCACCATCTTTAAAGTTATCATTAGCGGTAGCTTTAATGCTGTCAGAACCAGCTAAAGTTTTACATTTTAAGTTAGTATTAATAACAATATCAGCACCGTTTTTTACAAGATAAGTAACTTTTTTAATTGTTTTACCTTGTAAAGCTTCATGACGATTATAATCAATTGTGTTTCCATGCTTTTCTTTAAATCCATCTGTTACGGCAAAGGAGAATTTGCCTCCAATCCAGATGTTTTCCAGATGCTCCATACCGTATTTCTTGCCATCTTCGTCTTCAACGATGATACCAAGTAAGGAATCTTTAGCACTTAAATTAGAAAGAGGGCTGTTTTCAGAAGTTACAGGATCTACTTCATATTGTCCGTAGGAAGACTGTGTTTTGATAGTAAGTGTATCAGAAGTATCTTCGGTAACCTCAGATTTCATAGCTGTCAAAGTACCATCACCATTTAAGATTTTATATTCAGATGGTGCATTATCAGATAATTTCATAGAACCAATAATTTCCAATAATTTGTTGCTGCATTCTTTGTTTTCGGAAATAGCCTTTTTCGCATTTTCATATAATGAAGTTGGAACAGCGATATTTACGTCTTTCATACCGATAATAGAGCCACCCTGTCCGTTTGCATTATCTTCTGAATACGTACTGGAGAAGAAAGATTTATATTTATTAGTTGTTGCACTACTTACTGCATCATACATACCACTTTCACGATAAGAAGCGGCTTTATCAGAAGTGAGGTCTAAAGTAGTATCCTCTTTTACGTCATTTAATTCTCCGTAATAGAAGTCTGCATAAGAAAGATTCGCTGTTCCGTATTCATATTTATCAAGAGCATTTTTAGCGGCTGTAAGATGTTCAACTGCTTCATTGATTTCTGCCTGAGTAGGAGTCTCTTTTGCTAAAATGTCTTTTGCTTCATTTAATTCTGTTTCGAAGCTATTCCAGCTTTTTTCTGTATAATCTGATTTCTTTAACTCTTCCACAGAAGAAACAAGTTTGTTTAACTCAGTTGTATCGCCAGCATTTGTGTCAGGTTTTACAATGTTTGCATCAGTAGCTTCAAAGTTATATGTAGAATCAGCGTATCCAAGAGCATAAATGGTTAAACTCCAGTAGCCAGTTCCGTCATATCCTTTTGGAAGCTGGCAGCGAATAGAATTTGTAAGACCTAACTGGATTCCCATACTTTTATGCATCCAGTTATCAGCAGCAAACTTTGTTCCGTAAGTGGCAAGTGCCTTAGAACGTGTGCTGTCATTTCCATAGTAGGTCCATTTTACAGCCTGCATATTAGCGCCAAGATCGCCGTAATTTTTTGTGAAATCTACACGAAGAAATTCACCGTAGCTACCGCTTGCATCCTTTACAGTTGCTCCCATATTGTTTAAATCAGCAGTTTTAAGAGTCTTATCTTTAATACCAGAAGAAGAGCCGTTACTTCTTTGGGTAAATGTGAAGGAACCATCACTCTGCTTTTCGGCAGTCTTTAGGCCATTGGTATCCTTATCAACAGATGCAGTAACGTTGTTATAAGCCTGTAGATTTTTTTCTCCATAGCCGCCAATTAAGGTACCGTTATTTTCTACAACGGAATATTTTGCTTTGAAAGCTTCAAAATCAGAAGACTTTACTGCAACAGGTACATATTTAAGACCATAAACTTTATAATCTTTCATAGTATCTTCAGTGCCATCACTGGTTTTGATTGCGCCCCTAGTAAAGGTGATTTTTTCTCCATTAGTGAGGATTGCAGTATTAGCATCTGTCCAGTGAGATATATTATAAGTTCCCTTTTCACCTTCAATAATCGCAGTACACTGATAACTTCCGCGGTGAAGTCCGTGATTAACAGTAGCTCTTGTTACTGCATCAAAGGCACCTTTATCTTTTTCACCGTGTGAATCAGCTGTATCAGAAGAAGTGGTATCTCCGGCTGCCCAAACTCCTTCAGCCTTCCAATATTCAGCCCATGTCAGGCCTGCATAGCAGTAAACGTAGTCATCACTATTTTCTGCTGTCTGTGTCTGTACTGTAGATACACTTGCTGCTTTTACAACTGCTGGAGTAATACTGGAAAATACAGTAGTACAAGTCATTGCAAGAGCAAGAGTACCTGCTACAAGTAATTTGTTTCTCATAAGTTCCTCCTTATATTATAATTGGTATTTGAGTTAGCTTATTCTAACGAAAAATATAATAGTATACTATTATTAGTTGTGTCAAACTATATATATATTAATGAAAAAAGTTCTCACTTATTTATAAAAAAATTGCATTGTCAGAATATTTTCTATATAATGTATAAAGTTAGAAAGAACTAATAAAAGTAAGTTTCAAGATAATGGAGGATTGTTGTGATAAATTTTAGAAAAAAAGCAGTTGCGATGTTACTGGCCACTGTGTTCACTGCAGGAATGCTTTCCGGATGTGGAACATCAGTAGATACAGAGAAAAGTAAGAATGATAGTAGAAAGGCTGTGGAGCAGACAACACAGGCAGAAGCGGATACAAATAGTAAGAATCAAAATGAAGAGGACAAATCAGAATCAAGAGATATTTTTGCGATGGATACGTATATGACTTTAACGGCTTACGGAAAGAATGCTAAGAAAGCGTTGGATGAGGCGGTTGATGAGATTAACAATATTGAACAGCTTGTTTCTACGGGGATTGACAGCAGTGAAGTTTCGCAGATTAATAAGAATGGAAAAGGTTCGGTATCAGAAACAACAGGATATCTGATTAAGCGCTCAAAAGAGATTTATGACAGCACGAATGGAGTGTTTGACATTACGATTTATCCGATTATGCAGGCGTGGGGGTTCCCGACGGAGAACTATCGTGTTCCCGGAAAGAAAGAGCTGAAGAAGTTAAGGGGACTGATGGGAGCAGATCACGTTTTATATGATGAAAAAAAACAGGAGGTCACTTTAAATAAGGAAGGAATGAAGATTGACCTTGGTGGAATTGCGAAAGGATATACTTCTTCAAAAGTAATGGATATTTTTAAAGAAAATGGGATTTCGAGTGCAGTGATCAGTCTTGGCGGTAATGTGCAGACACTAAACGGAAAGCCAGATGGTTCTGACTGGAGAGTGGCGGTTGAGAATCCGGCAGATACGGGAAGTTATATTGGAGTGCTTTCTATAAAGGATAAGGCAGTGATTACTTCTGGGGGATATGAGCGTTATTTTAAGCAGGATGGAAAAACATATCATCATATTATTGATCCGGCTAATGGATATCCGGCAAATAATGGTCTGACGTCTGTTACGATCGTATCAGATGACGGAACACTTGCAGACGGTTTGTCCACATCATTATTCATTATGGGACCGGAAAAAGCACAGAAATACTGGAAAGAACACAGTGATGAGTTTGACACGATTCTTGTAAAAGATGACGGAAGCATTCTAGTTTCAGAGGGACTCGCAGAGTATTTTACCAGTGAGTCTGATTTTACGATAATAAAAAAATAATGATACAAAAAATTTCTCATAAAATCAAGTACAAAAAGATTTCGAGAATATAAGAATACAAGAGTACAGGAATACAAGAATACATTCAAAAAGAAAGGGAGATATGATGAGAGAAAAGTGGAAAAAATATGTTGAAAAATTTAAAAGTCTTGGTGATAAGGTTTTAGGTGTGAAAGGAATTACAGCGATAATTCCGGCGGTTTGCCTGGCGGTTCTCATGGTGACAGTACTTACCGGATACAAAACCCCACAGGCAAAAAAGTATGAAGCTTCAGAGACAGAAGACATCAGTCAGATTAAGGAAGCGCTTGCGAAGGAAAGTAGGGCAGCAACGGCAGAAACAACGAAAAAGAATACAACAAAGAAGGGAAAGAAGGGGGCTATTGATGTAAAAGATGGAACGTATAAAGGTTCTGCAAACGGATATGGCGGAAAAGTTACAGTAAATGTTACTGTAAGCAAAAAGACGATGACAGCGATTGATGTTGTCAGTGCTCCAGGTGAGACGGATTCTTTCTTTCAGCGTGCAAAAGGGGTTATTGATGAGATGCTTACGGCACAGAGTACAGATGTAGATGTCGTGTCCGGAGCAACATACAGTTCAAATGGAATTATCGGTGCAGTAAAAAATGCACTTTTTGGAACGGAGTCTAATAATGCGACAGCGGCAGCAGCGAACGCAGGTAATGCAGGTGGTTCGGCTCCGAGTGTTTCTAAAGTAAGTGAATCCGGTACATGGAAGGATGGAACTTACACTGGTTCGGGCAAAGGATTTGGTGGAACTATTTCTGTAAAAGTAACAGTAAAAGATGGAAAAATCAGCGCGATCGATGTAACAAGCGCATCAGGAGAAACTGCTTCCTATTTTAGTAAGGCAAAAGGAATTATCCCAAAGATGATCAGCGGACAGACTACAAATGTGGATGTGGCATCCGGAGCAACCTATAGTTCCAATGGAATTATTACCGCAGTAAGAAATGCTCTTTCAAAGGCAGAAACAGGAAAAAGCAGTACGAAAAAGAAAAAGAAGAAAAATAAAAAAAATAAGAAAAAAAACAGTGGTTCTAACAGCAATAATAACAACAATAATATTGCAGCACCGGCAGAAGGGTATGAAGACGGCACCTATACCGGAAGTGCGGCCTGTTCGGGAGAGCAGTTTAAGGAATATAGTGTAACGGCAAATGTAACGATTAAAAATGGAAAGATTTCTGCGGTGGAGATTTCTTCTACAGCAAAAGGAACCAACCTGAAACAGTTTATGAGCAGAGATGAGATTAAGAATCTTCCATCACTTATTGTCTCTAAAAACGGAACAAGCGGAGTAGATGCTGTCAGTGGAGCAACGTACAGTTCCCATGCTATTTTTAATGCGGTAAATGATGCTTTATCAAAGGCGAAGAAAAACAGTTCTTCTACGGAAAAGAAAGAAGAGACAACAACGGAGAAAAAGGAAGAGACGACAACAGAAAAGAAAGAGGAAACGACCACAGAAAAAAAGGAAGAGACAACAACGGAAAAGAAAGAGGAAACGACTACAGAGAAAAAAGAAGAAACAACAGAAAATCCAGACGAAGGGAAAAACTACAAAAATGGAACATACAAAGTAAGCATAACCTGCGAGCCGGATGAAGATGAGGATTTTGATCCGTATACGATTTCCATGGATATCACAATTAAAAAAGATAAAATTACAGAAATTTCTAATATTACCGCAAATACAAATTCAACGAATAAAGCATATACAAACGATGCAAAGAAAGGAATGGTTTCTAAAATTATAGCAAATGGAAATGCAGACGGTGTAAATACTGTGGCAGGAGCCACCTGTTCTTCTAAAGCAATCAAAGATGCATGCCAGAAGGCATTTAATGCGGCAAAGAAGTAATTTTAAAGAGAGTAGCTTTTGCGTTTATTTAAGAAAAAGTTATTTGAATACTTAAATATAGTAAGAAAATTTATAAAAGACAATAGAAAGCATTTTAGAAGGGACAACGAATGAAATATAAAAACTTTTTAATCCGTTTATTTGATCTTATTCTCGTTCTGGGGCTTTTAGCAGGATATCAGGCTGTGATTTACAGTCGTGATAAAGAAGCCACAATTGCAGAATTAAAAAGCCAGGTAAATCAGCTTCAAGGAGAAAAAGAGGATATTCTTGAAGCGGCAAAAAATTCTGGAAAGTTAGGGACCGATGGTGCATCTGCCGGTCAGGCAGGAACGTATAAAGATGGAACATATACTGGAAGTTCGCAGGGATTTGGCGGAGAAATTAAAGTAAAAGTAACGGTATCCGGGAAGAAAATTAGTGCGATAGATATTATAGAAGCAAGTGGGGAAGATGAGGCTTATTTATCAATGGCAAAAGATATTGTGAAGACAATACTTGATAAGCAGACGACAGAGGTTGATACAATAAGCGGAGCAACCTATTCATCTACAGGAATAAAGAATGCAGTAGGACAGGCATTAGAAGGAGCAGCTAAATAATGAAGAAAAAGAAAAAAATATCGGTGCAGACAATCATAGAAGTGATGATACGGGCAGTATTTTTTATCATCTATCCAGCGTTATTTTCCACTGCATTTACCGGAATAAAATTAATTGTAGAACAAATTACACAGCGTGCAAGTCTGCAGTGGAATTCTTTTGTACAGACACTTGTTGTATTACTGGTCTTTACCATTGTATTTGGACGATTTTTCTGTGGTTTTGCCTGTGCATTTGGAACATGGGGTGATTTCGTTTATTTTATTTCATCTACAGTCCGCAAAAAAAGAAAAAAGAAACCATTGAAATGTTTTGCAAAAGCAGGAAAGATACTCCGATATTTAAAATATGTTGTACTGCTTGTTGTCTTACTTCTTTGTATAAAAGGTTACAGTAGTGCCGTTGCTGTACATAGTCCGTTCAGTGCATTTTCCCGTTTTCATCAGTTAAAGATGGCAGACAGTCTCATAGGAATAGGTCTCTTTTTATTGGTTACAGCAGGAATGGCATTGGAACCAAGATTTTTCTGCCGTTTCTTATGCCCAATGGGGGCAGTATTTTCTCTGATGCCGGTGTTACCATTTTCTGTAATCAAACGAAACAGAGAAAACTGTATTCCAAACTGTAAAGCGTGCAATCTGGTATGTCCGGCAAGTCTTGATATACCATCGGATAAAGAAGGGGATAATGCGGCATCCGGAGAATGTTTCTCCTGTGGAAAATGTATCGGAAAATGTCCAAAGCAAAATACACATAATGGTTTTTTGGGAAAGCTATGGTTACCAATGCTTGTAGTAAAGGCTGTGATATTGTTTGTGATATTTAGAATATTGTATTAAAGAATTTTCCTGATTTTATCTGTCGGATAAATTACTATATCAAAAAAACTTTTTCGTGTTATAATGGACAGTAATCTGTGTATAAAATTCAGTTTTGCCGTCCCAGCAGGAAAGGAGCATTTTTTGAATAAAGCGAATTTGATTATAGAAGAAGTGAATAAAGTAATTATTGGTAAAGAAAAGGTCATCCGTAAGGTGTGGATGACGATTCTCTCTGGTGGACATGTTTTGCTTGAAGATGTACCTGGTGTGGGAAAGACAACTATGGCGCTGGCTTTTTCAAAGGCTTTGGGACTTTCTTATCGAAGAATACAGTTTACACCGGACGTTATGCCATCGGATGTGGTCGGTTTCTACTATTATAATAAGGAGAGTGGAAAGTTTGAATACCGTCAGGGAGCAGTTATGACGAACCTTCTGCTGGCAGATGAAATTAACCGTACTTCAAGTAGAACACAGTCAGCACTTTTGGAGGTTATGGAAGAAGGACAGGTGACGGTAGACGGTGTGACAAGAAATATACCGGAACCATTTTTTGTTATTGCAACGCAAAATCCGCTTGGTTCTGCGGGTACGCAGATGCTTCCGGAGTCGCAGATGGATCGTTTTATGGTTCTTTTGTCTATGGGATACCCAACAATAAAGGAAGAAATGATTCTGATGAGTCAGAGAAAGGTGAGTGATCCTTTAGATGCTGTGAATGAGGTTATCTCAAAGGATGAATTACTTACTATGCAAAAGGAAGTGAATGAAATTAAGGTTTCCTCGTTAATCTATCAATATATTGCAATGCTTTCTGATGCGACACGAAGACATGATATGATTCAGCTGGGCGTCAGTCCAAGAGGGTCTCTGGCTTTATGCAGAATGGCAAAAGCGAGTGCATTTTTGGCTGGCAGAGATTATGTTGTGCCGGAAGATGTTCAGGATGTTGTAAAAGATGTTTTCCGTCATCGTCTGGTATTAAAGTCAAGAGCAAGGTTATCGAGTAAAGATGCGGATAAGATTATGGATGAAATCTGTGCCACTGTACATGTGCCGGATCGAAGAGCGGCAGGAGGAAGAAGATGACCCGAAAAAGATTATGGATGAATCGAATTAGCGGGATTGTCTGTCTGTTACTGTGGATTGCGTTAGTCATTTTCCTTTCTGGAACAACAGGGAAGATTGCCGGGATGGCATTAGGAATTATGTTGCTGGTGGCTGTCATTTATAATCTTTATCTTCCAAAGGAAGTTTCTACTCATCTGATTATTCCTGCCTACGCACAAAAGGAAGAAAAAATTACCGGACGACTTTATATCAGTAATACAGGAAGCTTCCCTGTTTTATCTGGGAAAGTTTTTTTACGGGTAAAGAAGACAATCAGTGGGGAACAGGAAATGTTTTCTATGAATATCAGGGCAGCGGGACGAAAAAATAGTGCGGCTGCCTTTGTTATAGATTCGGAATATATGGGATTTTTGGAAATCACGATTTTGCGAGTGGAACTGTACAGCTTTTTTGGATGTATGAAAAAGGTAACATATGTAAATCAGGAGAAGGTGGTAATGATTCTGCCACAAACAACGGAACTGCATTTTCCAGTACAAAACAGCGGAGTTGCCTGTTCTTTTTTTGATGAGGAACAAAGTGGTAAAAAGGGAAATGGTCCGGGGGAATATTTTGGAATCCGTCCGTATGTTGATGGAGATTCCATGAAGTTAATTCACTGGAAGCTAACAGGAAAAACAGATGAATATATGGTAAAAGAAGTGGAAGTTCCTATGATGCGGATGCCACTTATTTTTCTCGAAACAAGGGTAGAAAAGCTGGATGCTGCTATGATTGACGGGTTGTTAGAAGCATTTTTTTCTATTTCACAGCATATGGCACAGGAAGGACAGAAGCATTGTCTTTGTTGGTGGGATAAAAAGACCGATGGATGGAATTTTTACAATGTGGCAAATGCAATGCAGTTGGAAGAAGTATATGTTCATGTTTTTCACAGTGTATTTTTTTCTCAGGGAAGTGCGACGATAACTTCTTTTGAAGAAGAGAGAAAAGAAGCATTTTCGGAAGTGATTTATATTACAGATTACTGGAATGAACAAAAGGATATTGTAGCTGACTGGAATATGACTTTGTTACTGGAACGGCAGGAAGCAAGGGAAAAAGAGGGGGAAGCTTTCGTTCCATATATTTTTGCAGCGGAGACATTGGGACAGGATATTGATCGGATTTTGACTGCATACAGGAGTACACATTATGGAGCATAAAAATTCATTTCATATTAAAAAATTGAATCATCAGAGTGGGGATAGCTGGACCAAAACAATGCGGGCCGGCTATGTTTGGCTTGCTGCGATATTGTGTTTTATCTGGTATGCTGCAGGTCGTTTTGAAATGTATATGGCAGGTGTCCTTCTTTTTGTTGGAGCAGCCTTTTTAATACTGCTGTATTTAGCCGGAATATCTGCCGGAAAAGGATTTGCGATCTTTATAAGCAGTCTGTATTTTGTTGTGCCATTTTTCCTTCTTTCCGTAGAAAATATTCGAAAGGCTCTGTTGATTTTTTCAAGAACCGTGGCTGACTATCTGGCAGACTATGGACAGAGCAAAAATATTTTTCATCGTATACTTCAAAATACATCGGTAGATATGCAGACAGGAAATGTGGAGTTTTTGCCATTTGTGGTTGGAATATTGGGGATAACCTTATGGCTCATTCTAGTCATGGCACTGTTGTGGAAAGTTCATCCGTGCATTTTGTTTTTTGTAGTAGCGATTTGTTTCGCTTTTCCTTTTTTTGTGTGGGGAATCCGACCGGAGCTGTTTGCGGTATTAAGCTTTCTTATTTTTTGTTTCTTTTTATTTTCATCCTCTTTCTGGGGTGGGGTACTTGGAACAGCAGTTATTATTATTGTGCTTCTTTTAGGAACTTTTTTTGGAATGACGAATACCGAACAGATGTCGGCAGTACAGAAGAATTGGAATAAAGAACGATATAAAGAGCAGGAATCCGTTCTTCCGGAAGGTCAGCTTACAAAGGCAAAGAAGATGAAGCGGACAGATGAGGAAGCTCTTAAAGTAAATATTTATAAGAAAAACAGTTATTATCTGAAAGGATTTGTTGGAACAACTTATGAGAATAATTGTTGGAAAGCAAGTACAAATAACTGGAATATTTTTGGCTCAGACAGGAGTATGCTTGCAGCTTCTGACCGGGAGGCATACGAATCTTTATTATGGCTTCATAATAAAGAATTTTACGGAAACACAGTAATGTATCATTTTGTAAGGCAGAAAAAGCTTTTGGAAGGGAAAACAGATCCGTCTCTTTACAGTTTATCTGTAAAAAATGTAGGGGCGAATCGAAAGTATCTTTATCTTCCTTATGAGAGTGCTGTTTTACCAACAATATATGAAGAAGAAGGGACAGCAGCGATTAATAAAACAGAGAATATATTCGCTTCTGGAATAAAAGGAGCAGGAGAATATTCTTTTAAAGCAATGGAAACAATGGCTGGAAAGTTGAAATCGTCTACCAATATTAAGACGGAGGATAAGAATCTTTCCTCAAAAAAAATGACGGAAAGCTATAAAGAATATGTAAATGCAACGTGTCTATTTTTAAATAAAGAAACAAAAACATTGATTTCTTCTGCAACAGAAGGAAATCTTCAAAGTAATCTATCGGTATTAGCAATTATAAACAGGGTAAAAGGCTTCATGAAAACATCGATTACCTATAATGAAAATCCGGGAAGTATCCCGGAAGATGAAGACTTTGCCCAATGGTTTTTTGAAGAGAAAAAAACAGGATACGATGTGCAGTATGCGGCGGCAGCAGTAATGATGTTTCGTTATTATGGAATTCCATCCCGTTATGTGGAAGGATACCTTCTTACACCGGAAACGGTAAAAGAGGCAGGAACGGCAGAGACGGTGACTGTTTCACAAAAATACGCGCATGCATGGCCCGAAATTTATCTGGATGGAATGGGATGGATTCCGATAGAAGTTACTCCAAAATATGAAAACATTATGGGAACACCGTATTATGAGACACAGGAAACTGCGGTAAGTAATTCAAGTTCGTCAGATCAATCTTTAGAAAATGACGATAAGAAGAAACAAGAAAAACAGCAGGAAAAAGAACAGACAACAGAAAAGAAATCAGAAAAGAAAACAGTAGAAACACCGCAGCAGATTCCACAGAATCGCTCAAAGCAAAGCAAAGGTGGAAGAACGGTTCATAAAATCCTGTATATTCTATGTTTCTTTATTTTCATAGCAGGTCTTTTGCTTTTTGTATTTAGAAAACGACTGCAAAAAATACCGAAATTATAAAACAGATAAACTTTTAAAACAGCAAAAGTATAGTCAGGCAGTTATGTTCTGGTACGATATTTTGTGTAAAACAATATATGGAAAAGAAAAAATAAAAGATAATCGTGTAAGAACCTTTGAAAAAAGACTTCGTACCTTTGACAGAGAAGTGGAACCGAAAAAGTTACATCTTTGTATGAGGATTCGCCAGAAAGCGGTGTATTCACCAGAAGGAATCACTAGAAAAGAAGCAGAAGCTGCAGTACATTTGCTGAAAAAAGAGTGTGAAAAACTGAAATAAAGGTATTTTAAGTTTCGTTTCTATTGACAGGGAAAACTATAGCGATTAGAATATTTTCATAATTAGATTTAAATTAAGCGAGGAAAAAATATGTGGTTAGCAGATAACTGGAAAGAATATGAAGTCATAGATTGCAGCGAAGGCGAAAAACTGGAACGCTGGGGCAAATACACCCTTCTTCGTCCAGACCCTCAGGTAATCTGGAATACAAAAAAAGAAGATAAACACTGGAAACATTTAAATGCACATTATCACAGAAGCAAAAAAGGTGGCGGAGAGTGGGAGTTTTTTGATCTTCCAAAGCAGTGGGATATTCATTATAGAAGTCTTATGCGGTTCGGCACTCGTCCAACGTAGGTTTGA